>CAJIAL010000400.1_pt1 | contig 11768 bp, 10 predicted proteins | sample 9199091 | NCBI WGS metagenome assembly CAJIAL01 (sample SAMEA7708270, study PRJEB35096) | sediment metagenome | biome: marine neritic benthic zone biome [ENVO:01000025]; feature: sediment [ENVO:00002007]; material: shallow marine sediment [ENVO:03000034] sea grass bed [ENVO_01000059] ... | reverse complement strand
CAGCATGCCTTGTTTCTGCGCGTACCGAGCTTTCAGTTGTGCCTTGAATACTACGTCATCCACCAGCTGCGGCTCGAAGTATTTGGCATACCCATAGCTATGTGCCTTGACCAATTCGACCGCCGTAGAACGCCATCCCTGCGCGCCCGGCCAGTATTCCCCCTTGCCGTCTCCATCACTGTCGAAAAGCTTGGCGACATCCGGACTGAGCAAATCTCGCACGTCACGTATGCCATGTTCATCCTGCATGTATCCTGGAACGAACACGCCTTGCACGCTAGGGTATGGCTGCCGATTGACGCGTACCGATTGGCGTGACCCTGGGGCAATGTACCTGGTCCATTTGTCATGGTGATTCGGCATGGTGAGTACGGGACAGACGTCGATCGCTCCAAGCCCTGCATCCATGGCACGAAAAATGGTATCCGTATCGGCCGGAACAATACCAACTTCAAGCCCAAAGCGGTTTTCAAGGATGACTTTCAGCACATGAGCAATCGCGCGAGATGCCTCATGACCCTGATCACCAATCATGACCCGCAACTTCGCCTTGGGACTGCTGGCTGTCGGCCGGGAGGGCGACTCCTGCTGCGGCGCGGAGGAGTAGCTAAATACCTGCAAGAACGCAATCCGTGACGCGTTCAGCAGTTGCGGGCTCACGGGGAAGTAACCTAACGGCTCCAGCTCGTCATTGACATGGGTCAGCATGAAATTGAGAAAGGCTTTCACCTGAGGTTTGGCCTTCATAGTAGCAGGGTCGGCATAGAGCAAGAGCGGACGTGTCAGCGGGTACTTACGGTTGATGACGGACTGCAGGGTCGGCTGCACACCATCTATGGTGAGTAATTGGAGGACATCCGTATGTTGCGTGTAATAGGCATAGGCAAAGACACCAATAGCGTAGGGATCGAGACTTATGCCCTGGATCAGGTGTTTCGGATCGGCGCTCAAAGTCGTCTGTGGTGCATGCACGAGCGCCGTGGCGTTGCCTTCCAACACCACATCGACGAAAAAGTCGAAGACACCTGAGTGCACCTCAGGCACAAAACGTCGGATCTTTTTGCGTGGCCAGGTCGGGTTGACATCAGACCACCAGGTGGCCGTAAAGATGGATGCCAGCTGCTTAAGAGAGACGTCGGTAACAAAGTTATTCTGACTATTGACCACGATGGCGAGTGTATCGGTGGCAACGAGAAACGGTATGGGGGTCCGACCGTTGGCGATGCAGGCCGTACTTTCCTCCGCCTTGATACGGCGGCTGGCCATGGCGATGTCCGTTTCCCCCTGCTCACAAAACAGCTTGAAGCCCTGCACCGTCGTGGTACTGTCGAGCTTCATGACACCGCGGTAGCCTTCCTTGACGAAACGCCGGTACATAGCCTTGGTAAGCGGATCAAGCGTCATGCTCCCAGCCACCTGCATGTCATCCTCAATGTCCAAAGGGTCCACTTCGGGCAATACGACCCAGTTGAACGATGATGTTGGGGCTGATTGGCCTTGGGCCACAAAGGGCACCAGAGCACAACTGATGACCAGCACCAGATACCATGGCAGGGTCAGAGTTTGCTTCATCTAGACACCGTTTCCTGATGCATCGGTAACCAGGAGGTTAAACACCTCGTCACGGGCAGCCTGCCGGCTGGCAACCATGGTGGCACCGACATCGGTATATAAACACCTGCGGCGCTCGTCGATGAAGTCGTTCATCTCAGAGGCAAAGAGGTTGTGTTCGGCGATAAGCTGGCTAATCACGGCGTGGTCAAGGATGATGATGTCTGCGTCCCTCGTGACCGTCACTGAAAATGGGCTCGGTGCACTCCGTAACAGGGCCATCTCCCCAAAGATGTCTCCCGCAGCGAGCGAGGCGATCTCATGCCTCTCGCCCCCTCTGTCTTGCAGCGACAGCGCCACACTCCCACTTTGAATGACATAGAGACCCTCATCGGCGCTTCCCTGCCGCACTATGCGTTCACCGGCACCGTAATGCCGCACGGTGGCGGTGGCGGCGAGCTCCTGCAATATCTCGGCTGGTAGGACGCGAAACAGCGGCACCGCCTGGAGCGTGCCGAGGATGGAATGACGGGCGTCAACCGGTGTCGCCTCGCCGCGGTCGACATGGTAGAGGGTGCGCGTCGGCAGCGGAATCGTCAGCTGGTGACGTTTGGCGGCGTAAAACACCTGGCTCAGGACTTTATCACGCACTTCCACAAGATCGCGAAAATCAATCATAAAGTCCAGGCGATACTCAATCGCATACTCCCGATAGCCCGAGACGATGACGCGTGGGGGTGGGTCCTCGATAATTGCATCAATATTCAGCAGAATATTCAGCAGCACCTGCTTGACGCGATTGGGAGGATCGTCATACGAAAAACCGAGGCGCTGCCGCATCGTATACGTCGAGCCTTGTTGCCCGAGATTGATGATCACCTCCTTGCCCAGCGAGCCATTGGGAATCATCAACACCCCCCGGGTCTCAAAACTCGCAAACCGCGTGGTGCGCCAGCCGACCTCCTGAACTTCCATGCGCTGCCCTGAAATCTCGCACGTATCGCCAACCTTGAACGGACGATCGGCAATGAGCAGGAAGCCGGAAACGAGATTACTCAGCGTGTCCTGCAGCGCCAGGGCGATCACCAACGAGCCGACTCCGAGGGCAGTGGTGAGATTCGTCAGGTCAATCCCCCAGATACGTGAAAGCACGTACCCAAAAACCACCAGGAGAACAAGCACGCGGGCCAGAGCGAAAAAGATGCGGGGCAGAGCGTGCGACCACGACATCGGGTTGAGCTCACCCAAACGCATAACATTGCGAATGAAGGTCAGCCCACAGACAATCACCGCCACACACACAATCGTCTCAATCACTTGGGCCCAGCGCTCGGCACTCGAAACTCCCAGGATCTGGGTCACAATAACATACACAGCCACGAGAGGGACCGCGAGACTGCGGAGCTGGCGCACTCCCTGCGCCAGAGGATTGCCCCGCTGCTCGAGCCGTACGCTGAGCTCGCCCAGGAACACGACCACAATCGGGAGCCCAAGCACGAGACTAAGTACCCACCACAACAGGCCTTGATGCAGAATAGAAAGTTCCATTTATCCTGCCTCCTCAGTGCGCACAGTTCCGTCATCATCCACACGTACCCTGGCCGAGGCGGCCTTTGCCTCGGTCACGGTCTGGGTGTCAGGGGACGCGGTTGTCCGGTCAGCCACACCCCGCAGAACCCACGCTGCCACCTCGGTATGAAAACGTGGGATGGGGACGGGATCGCGAGGCTCAAAGAGATACAAATCGTGCACACGGTCATACACCGCTTGCGAGACGACGATGGTCCCCGGCTGGGCCGCGGTCTGGAGGTCGGTGACGACATTGAGGGTCTCGCCCCAGAGGCCATAGCGGAATCGTTTGATCCCAACAATACTCGCCATAAGCGGGCCGGTGTGAATACCAATGCGCACGCGCAGGTCAGCTTTATGGTTCAGATTAAACCGTTGCAGGACATTGAAGGTCTCCAGGGCAAAATCACAGGCACGATTGACGTGATCGAGGAACGGGGTCATCAACCCACACTCGGCCAGATAGCGTTCGCCAATGATCGAATAGCGTTCCAGCCCGTAGGTCTCAGCTGCCTCGTCGAAGCAGTCGACCCATTCATTCAACAGGGCGGCGCCTTGCGCCGCATCCTCTTGCTCCGTCAGCTCGGTGAACCCCAGGACCGTAGCGGACACCAGCGTCACCTGTTGCACCCGTTCCGCCACTTGCGCCTCCCCTCGGCGCACCCGATCGGCCACCGTCTGCGGGAAGACATTGAGCAGTAAGGCATCGTTCTCGCGACTCATGTGGGCAAGCAACGTGTTTTGCTGCTGCTGATTTTTCACCATTTGGTTAAAGGTCTGCGCCAGTTGACCTAACTCGTCACGTGAGCCAATCTCTACCACCACATCCCGCTCCCCAGCCATGACTTGGTGGGCGCCGGCGACGAGCGCATTGATGGGTCGCATAAAAAGCGTTGGCAATATAATCGCCAGGACCACGACCACGAGGACAATGATGGCGGTAGCGATCAAGAGCCGGCGTTCCAGGGAACGGATAGGTCGCATAACCTCTGCGAGGTCCATTTTCGTAATGATGTTCCAATCAAAACCCTCGATCTGCAGCGGGGCAAAGGCATTCAGCACCGGAATGCCGCGATAATCAATGATAATCCGAGTTCCCGCTTCCCCTTTGGTCACCGCCCTGGTCGCCTCGGTGTCGATCTTGTGGAGCAAAATCGACGTGTCGAACTTCTTGATCGTATCGATCGTGGTTTGCGGCACATTCGCCCGGTGCAATGCCTGCTCATATCCCTCAGGATCCTGGATCAGGAAGCGGGAGTCAGAGCGCATGAGCAGGTCCGAGCCGATGAGAAACGTCTCGCCGCTGTCACCGAGCCCGCTCTCTTTCCAATTGTTATCGGAGGTCATGACCTTGTTGAGCCCGTCGATCGACAGCTGCAGCGCAAGAATACCGACGATGTGAGGACCGTTGTAAATCGGGGTGGCAAAAAAAGCGGCCGGAGCTCCCTCTGAGGGCGTGTAGTGGGTAAAATCGACCGTCTTGATATCGCCGGCCTGCGGACGATCACGCACCATCTCGACCACTTTGCTCAAGCCGCTGTCAGCGTATGGTCCATCGTTGAGACTGGTGGTGAAATCGACTTCTTTGGAGACCGTATACACCACATCCTGGGTATCAAAATCAATCAGGAACAGATCATGATACCCCGCTTGTTCCACCAACTTTCGAAAGAGGGGATGAAAGCGCTTATGCATTTTGCTGTACTCACTGCCATCGCCGGCATCGTCAAGCAGATGTTTTGTGCCCCTGGGGTGCTGGTTGGCAGCAATATAGTGGTACTGCAAATAATGCGAGGCCTGGCTCACTGGTCCGTAAAAGGCGAGGGTGGGCGTGCCTGAGATATCGTGCATCAGGCGTGGGAAAAAATCGTTGACGTAATAGTCGTCAATGGCCTTATCCCACGTCGCGGGAATCAACTCGTTGTCGAGCTGTTTATACGCTTTATTAAAGCGCACCATCGCCGCGCTGACGCCTTCCCCCTTGGTGACGATAGCAAGATCGTCATAGAGGGTCTCGATGGCCATTTCGATTTGACGGGCTTTCGCGGCCCGCACACTAATCAGCTGTGCGTACACGCTTTGCATAAGGGCGGTACGGCTGCTCTCCCAGCTCAGATAGCCGATCACCAGCGTTGACCCCAGGCTCACGACCAGCAAGATGATCATGAGTTTCGATTTCACGCTTAAGCGGTGTAACACGTGTCTCCCCTCACAGTTAGGACCAGTTAAAGCCAGCGCGATAGCATTGGTAGGCGTGTACCATCCCCGAAATATCAGAGGTGATATGCACTATCGGATAGTCTCAGGTACTCTTCCCGCTGGCTTCGCGTGTACGCTCAGGCGTTACCACTCCCCCTAGAGCACCAAGCGCTTGAAGTGATTAGACATATAACACGCGGATGAGACATGGCACTCATTTGCGGTCCCAAGGTATAGGCCCGACAAAGCGGGCATCAACAACGAGCCATTGTCCGCTGCGGCGAGCCAGACGAAAGGCGCGGCGGCCAAGAATATTCTGGCCGCCATTGACCAGACGGAACAGCGCAGTAGCCCCGGCTGTATTGGCAGACAGGACATTCACGGAGAGCGCGCGTAGATACACCGTCCCGCGTGGAGTCCAGGTTCGCCGGAGTGCGGCGTATTGGTCGCGTGACATGGGTGCACCACGGGCGGCAAGCGATTCTATCCTCGCGTCGGCTGCATAGGCAGCCAGCTGTGCCTCCAGATCACGGGTGTTGTATGCTGCGACGATCCCTTCTATGAGCTGGGCAATGGCTTGCTCGTCCGTTTTCTTCGTCTCGACCGTCGTCACAACCTGCGCACAGCTCATCAGCAGCCCACACATGATGATGCTCACTATATAGATCACGTGCCTCCTCCTATGATCTTGCCCTGCACCTCACTCGACGTGTGGGGGCCAACCCACACGCGACAAAGACCCACGGGGCACCATAGCCAATCCACAGACCAACCAATCCATAACGCAGGAGCCGAAACAGGCTCGCTGGCTCCAGGCTCTTGAACAGTACGTGTAGTATCCCAAAGAGTATGCCGAGTCCGATGGCTCCCACCACAAAACGCGCCGCCCGCTGCCACAGAGGCCCAGACGTCTCAAAACCCACCCAGCGGCGCTCTAACACCACTCCGCAACCCACGCCCAGCAGCATGGCTGCAGCCGTCTGACTGTTGCGATCATCTCCAGCCAGTAGGAATAGCAGTAGCGGCACGCCAACAGCAGCGGCCGCTTGTCGCAGTATGCTTTGCCGTTTCAGCCATGGCTCTATACCTGCCGCCAGCCAACTATACAGAAGCAAAATCGCACCGCCAAGCACATAACCACCCAGGAGGTCCGTCGGAAAGTGGTTGCCAACATACAGGCGGGAGAGCGGCACTAAGAGCATCAGACACCCCGCCAGCCCCCACACCCAAGACCGTTGCACTTGGGCTGCTATATATCCCCAAAACACGACGGTTGCCTGCGTATGCCCACTGGGGAAGCCTTCCCCACCTGCCGGGACGATTTGCCGGACGCGCGAGTCGTAGGCGAACGGTCGGGGTTGCTGGAAAAGATCTTTTGCCAAGGCATTTATGGCGGACGAGAACAAGAGCAGCAGGCCTACCCGGGCCCCGGTATGTCGATCCACACACCAATACAACAACGGTAAGAGGGGCAGGAAGAAGTGCTCATCCCCCAAAAAGGTGAGGAGTATAAAGGGGATATCAAGCATGGGGCTGCCTTGCTGCAACCACAGGACCACGTCTATACCCCAGTCCAACCAACTCGTCATGCATGACTCCTTGAGGGAATGACTACTTGGCAGGGGGTAGGAGTTCGAGTGTTGCCAGCCAGGCCTCGGCGGAGGTACCGGTATTGTTGCTGTCACATTTGAGCATGATTCCCCCGACCATCGGGACCGGTTGCGTGTCCGTAGGAAAGGCCAGGCGGTAGTCCCGGAGTAGATCCCGCTCGATCGTCACCCAACCGGTGTCGTCCTGACGCCCATCCCCACGAGGCGCTCGCGCCTTTGCCCGCTGCGTCTCGTAGCCTGGGGTGACTGTTACGCCACGGCCAATACTGAGATACCGCAGCTTCTTGCGAAAGTAGGGGCTTGGTATCAGTGTCTCAGCCTCCACGTTTTCCGTCCATACATAGACCACTGTATGCGGCGGGCCGAACAGCCCCTTCCCCCGGTCGAAAGCCACATAGACACGAAACGCCGCGTCGTCACCGGATTTCTTCGCATTGTCCGTCCTTGTCGGCGTCTTGGTGACACGGAGCCGTAAGCGAAGCCGAGGCCATGCGTGGGGATCGATGGGTAGCCCGTGTGTCGTGCCGATCATGATGGAATCATCCTGACTCACCAGACGCAGCCGCCGTTTGCCGACCTCAAAGCGCCTGGGATTGTGGCGTTTCGATTTCCACTGCTGTTGTGTCATCCACTCGGTGATCTCGATGGCTTCCACGGGAAAAGTGACCAGCGGTTTGACCGGCATGGCCGTCGTCGATGGCGCTGGAGCCTGTGCGTCGGCAGAACGCGGAGAGGACGTGAGCAGCACCGCCATGAGTAAAGATGACAGGGCAAGCAGGCGAGCGAGAAAGCTATGAGTGTGTCTATAGTGCGGTTGAGTCATGTCAAGCCGAATTGCTCCTGCAGGCTACTGTGTTATCCAGCCCTAGTCAGCCTTCAGCGGCCCGGGCGGCGGCGTGCTTCCCCGACGGCCGGTGACGCAGCACTCGGTGAGATGGCACCCTGAGGTATAGAGGTAGTGTAAACGTAGAGGTGTTGCGTGTCTACCTCTGACCCGTTGCGCCAAGAAAATCGCTTCCTGAAGCGCCCGATTCTCTCTATAGTGATCTTGTGCTAGGATGCCAAAGTGATCTTTGCTAGGAGGCCAAGACGGAGATTCTTCCGCAGTTGTGTAGGTGTATAAGCCGTGGTGGCGACTGCTAGCCGACGTCATGGTCACGATACCCACAAAGGGAGCCTCGATGCTCAAGACACGCGTCTTTTGGAGTCTGTGCCTGCTCAGCGGCCTGCTCAGTTGCGCCACCATGACCACCAGGTCAGACTATGACCCCACGGTGAACTTTACATCCTATACCAGTTACGCCTGGCTGGAGCCGTCTCCCCCGAGGCAGTTGAACCAGTACCAAGCTCTCGCCAAGCAATGGATCCGTGAGGCCGTGGACGAGACTCTTACGGCCAAAGGGTTGCGTAAGACTTCACCCGATGCAACAGACCTCCAGCTGATCTACGTGGCGAGTGTCACAAAGAAACAGGACGTCTTCCGTGACGCTGAGACCTATTATTATAAGTATTACGGCATGCTCCGGTCGCGCACTATTGAGACGATCCGCAGGCGCAACTACACGGAGGGCGTCTTAAGCATCGGCATGATAGACCCCGGACGTCAACGCCTCGTCTGGTATGGTGGGGCCACCACGGAGGTCGGCAGTCCGAAAGACGACAAGGAGACCATCAAGCAGGCAGTTGTGAAGATCCTGGCGGCGTTTCCACCGCTGATACCTCCTGAAGATCCTATAGGGCCCTCGGTGCCGTAACACATGGCCGTCGTGACGTGTGCTACGCCCGTAGCGTGGAGGCAAACATACGGAAGAGGTCCAGGCGGCGGGGCTTTGGTACACCACTCGGGGAGAACAACAGAATGTTGAAATGCATAGGGAGATGGGCAGGTCTTGGCATCGTGCTGTCTGCCGTCATGGGATGCCAGAACGGGTGCTCTGGCGGGGCTGTGTACGTCTCTCAGCCGTGGAGTAAACCCACGCCCTCGTACCAGGACCGCGACCAGCGTGTTCGGTACGAAGACTATTATCATTTCTACAATATGGGCGGATACGCATCTCAAGAGTAAGGCGTGAGAGTTTCTTCAGCGGTTGCGGTCCGTCATTGCCGTAGATGCCGCGTGCTATGAACGCGGCGCATACGCCCTCCATCGGCATGCGAAAGCCGAGGGCGTCTCCTTATGATTGGTGTCGAAGCTTCGCTATCATGCCGCCTCCGACAATACTCGATCAACGCGCAATGCCGTTCTGTGGGAGAATGTACTAAGAATGTTACACATGAAAAAAATCCGAGTCATCACGCTTGTACTTGTTGTCGTTTCGCTTGCCATGTGGGATATGGCGTTTGCCCTGCGGTGTAATGGCCGCATCGTGTCGCGCCGGCAGACCAAAGCGTACGTCCGAAAAATTTGTGGCGAACCGTCATGGATACAACGGCCGAGCGTTCTTTTGCCCTACACCGTCCAGGATCCTACGTATGATGTGTGGTTCTACGACCTTGGAACAGGCTATTTAGTCCATAAAATCACCTTTAGTTATGGCAGGGTCGAGAGGATTCAGACCGTCGATGAATCAGACATCGAACCGGACTTTTAGCTCTTCGTAGTTTCACATGTGTGTTACGCGAAGAGGAATGCAATGCTCGCGATAATCAGTGTCGCGACGTTCAGCACCACCTTTGCATGCATCCAAAACCTGATGGCTGCACCATCCGGGCCGTTCATCACTTCTTGGATCGGGTTGGGCTGGGTACTTCGCTTATGTCGCTGTAGCCGAGATCTCGTAACGCAACTGAGGCGGGCTCAAAAGGCAAACGCTGTTTTGTTGGGCATCATGTCGAATCCTGCCCAGCGGGTCAAATAGAAGCGTTGGTACGGTTGGGCGCCTCCCCGTGTCCAGTACGTGTCCGCCGGAAAAGGATGGAAAAGTGGGACGTCATGCGCGACAATGTTCTTTTCGATACGCACAAGCCAGGGGCAAGAGGACATTTGCGATGCAGATCAAACGATGTGGCTGGTCACATACATGGGGATATGCCAAACAGCCCTCTGCGTGGTCGCTCCTTTTCATTCTCGGCATGGGGCTTGCCCTCATAGGATGCGCCAAGCCACAGATTGCCTATACCGTGGCCTCCCCTCCACCGTGCCAGAAGCCTGCGCCAGCGGTGACATATGAGGCATTTCCGCTACAACTCTTTCTCCCTCTCCCTTTGCAGGTATTAGAAGAGAAATTCCGTCATGAACCCTTCGACATTCTGGAAGCAAAGGCCACTGCTCGCGGCTCAACAAGTGCGGTCACCTTCAGGATTCAATTCCGTGACTGCACGGTGGTACAGGTCAAATGGCGGGCAGCCCCACCCACCTTCAGACGGTTCAACAACGACCCCCGCCGCGAGATCGCCTCGTATCACTTTCAAAAACTCTTTTTAGCGCCTGAGGAGTATGTGGTGCCAGTCACGACGTTGATCTGTATTCCCCAGGCTGATCTGGTGCGTATTGGGCTCGACATCGCCCCGCAAATTGCCGGAGCCGAGTGTGTCTTCGGCCCGGTGGCCATTTGGTTGCAGCACGTCAAAGTCAAGGGCAACTTCTTGGATCGCGAACGCTTCGCACGATCAGCCACGGGAGAAGAGTCCCGTGACTACGCCCGGCAGTTCGCCAACCTGAATCTGTTCACCACCCTCATTAGCCATCGCGATGGCCGTAAAGGCAACTTCCTGATCTCTGCCGTGCCTGCGCAGCCGCACACGTTTTCCATCGACAACAGTCTGGCATACGAAGGCATGGGGAATCCGCGCATCGGTATCCCGCAGTGGGGATACCTCAAAGTCGATACGCTGCCACGTGCCACCGTCGAGCAATTACGGCGCATCACGCCAGAGCAGTTGCAGCGTGAACTCGGGGTTGTGGACGAGTACCGCGTGATGGCTGACGGCCACGTCCAACCTCTTCGGCCCTTTTCACCCAATATCAATCCGCAGCAAGGTTTTCGCCGCAAAGACACCATGGTGCAAATCGGCCTGACGGAGCGGGAAATTGCCAAGATCGCCGCGCGGTTGCGCACCCTGCTGGAGCGGGTTGACCGTGGAGAGATTCAGCTGTTTTGATCCCAATCACCGGATGAAAGGTCGACCATGCGGCAGCACCGTTCCGCGCCAGCCTTCTTTGCCATTCACCGAGAGGAGCTGCCTCTCGCCCTCCTCATGTTCAGCTACTTCTTTTTGGTGATTACGAGCTTTTGGATTCTCAAGCCAATCAAGAAAGCGCTGTTTATCCAGTTCTACGACGAGCCCGGGTTTACCCTCGTGGCCTGGCACATGCAGGCCGCACAGGCTGAGTTGCTCGCCAAAGTGCTCAACATGGTGGTGGCCTTTGCTGCCGTTGTCGTCTTTACCTGGTTGGTACGCCGGTTTCGTCGGCAGCAATTGACGTGGATCTTTACCGGCTTTTTCCTCCTGTGTTATATGGCCTATAGTCTCGTCATCGCCCATCCCGGCAGTATGACCGTCTGGACGTTTTATCTCTTTGGCGATTTGTTCAGTACGTTAATGGTGGCGACGTTTTTTGCCTTCCTCAACGATAGCGTGACGCCGGATGCGGCCAAGCGCCTCTACGGTCTCGTGGGGCTAGGAGGCGTAGTTGGAGGGGTGGTCGGTACAACGCTGGTGCGTGGCTTCATCGCCACGATTCCGCCGGCTGGCTGGCTGTGGATCTGTGTAGGGCTGGGTCTGGTGATACTCGCCGTCGCTACTGCCAGCGGACGGCTGGTCGACCGCCAGATTTCTGCCACCGCTCGTACAGATGCCCCGGAAAGCGCGACGTCAGCGCCCTCCGAGGAGGGACAT
>CAJIAL010000391.1_pt1 | contig 11793 bp, 2 predicted proteins | sample 9199091 | NCBI WGS metagenome assembly CAJIAL01 (sample SAMEA7708270, study PRJEB35096) | sediment metagenome | biome: marine neritic benthic zone biome [ENVO:01000025]; feature: sediment [ENVO:00002007]; material: shallow marine sediment [ENVO:03000034] sea grass bed [ENVO_01000059] ... | reverse complement strand
CCGACTCCGAAGTTGTAGCGGCCATTGGAGGCCACATCCAGCGCCGCACCTAACTTGGCAGCCAGCGCTGCGGGATACAGCGGCAACAGTACAATCGAACTTAACAGTTTGATGCGCTCCGTTGCTCCCGCCGCCACGGATAATGACACAAACGTATTGCCTACCGGACCGTGGAACATGACGTGCTCACCACACCCGAGCATATCAAAGCCGAGTTCTTCGGCACGACGAGCAAATTGCGCCACGTTGGTGACGGTCTGAAGTGCCGTTCCAAAGGTAATTTCCGCCATAATCTCTCCTTTTCGCATCCTGCGCAAATTGCATTCACGTGTCTTCGAAGCCGGGCTATCCTGCCACAAATCCCATTGCGGTGCACCCACCCGCAGTGGGATTCCAACACTGATCGCCCTCTGGAGCCCTCGTACGACCTTGTTACCCAGGCGCTGAAAACCCTTGATCATGCCTACAGACACGCGCACAATGGTTTTCCATCTTCTATGCGTTAACGCTTATGAGAAGGAGGCGCGTCTACTGGCACGGATACCGATGATGAAGCCGATATTTCTGACGCGAGTTGCCATACACCCACTTCCGTAGGGGTCATCAGCCATGCCCCGCCGTCTACTGCGCTGGATGCTGTACGGTCTCGGTACCCTCTGCATTCTCGTTCTACTCTGTGTGTTCCTGCTGTGGTGGTTTTTTCCGACCGAGCACGTACGCCACCGTATCGTCACGCTGCTGGAAACACGCCTACAACGACCCGTTGCCCTCGGAGCCTTGCAGTTCAGGGGCCTCAGTTTAGGTCTGCGTGAGCTTCGGATCGCCGACGATGATGTCCAAGCTCCTCCGTTGTTTCATGTCAAGAATATCCAAGCGCGTCTTAGCCTGCGTCATCTCCTCGCAGGCCGACTCACTATCGCACAGATTCTTATCGCCCAGCCCAGTATCTCATTGGTCGAGCGTCAAGGCCGCTGGAATATGGTCACGCTGCTCGAAACGCTCGCACCATCAGAATCCGCCGATCCCCCTCAACCAGAGCCGCCCGCGACAAGCGATGAAACCTTTTCGTTACCCATCGGCGTGGAACTCACGGAACTCCTCGTGCAGGATATTGCCTTACGGGTACGACGGAACAACGCTATTAACCTCCAGCTTGATGGTATTACAGTGCGACTGGCGGGGGAAATCAGTCAGCGTGCCAACCAGCTGACAGCGCATCTGACTGCAGAACCTGCTACCCCCAATGTTCGTGTACACCTCACAGGTGAGCCATCACTGCGGACCAACGCAACGCTTCGCATGGATGTGAAGATTGATCAAAGCCACTTTCGCACGGCGCGGCTTGCCGGCTCTCTCACCCTGACTGCAGCCGACCTGCACTGGCAGGAACTTGAGCTTCCCGTGGCTGTAGATATCAGTACCGAGATTACTGCCGATCTCCCTGGCGAGACCGTAACCATTCATCATCTCAACACCAAGCTCGGTCCCAGGTCTGAAATACAGCTTCAAGGGGAAGTGCTGCAGTTTCAGCAGGCTCCGCAGGTGGATGTTGCCGTGCACGACAGTCGCATCGATATGGCTGATTTCCAAAAGCTTCTCCAGACCTTTTTACCCCAGAAAACCCTTACGGGCACCCTCGTACTGCAGCATCTCAGCGTCCGTGGTCCAGCTCTGGCACAGAGCGACACGCCACTGCGTCTGGATGGGACGCTCTCCCTCGACAACGTCCATCTGGTCGACTCCGCCAACCAACTGCGTCTCACTGATCTTGATGTCACGCTTAGCAACCTGCACGGCACCATACTCGCCTACCAACCACAGGAGTTCACCGGGTCGCTCCAGATGCAACTTCAACAAGCCGACGTCCCGGCCCTCAGCGTGCGCGCCGCCAACGTCGGGGCGGATTTTGCGCTACGCGGTGCGGCACTCGACACCGCCACACTGACGTTGGACATGCAGGCGCAAGCGCTGGACTATCAGGACCCGACCTATGGCCGGCTCACGGCGCCTTTCGACACGTCCCTGAACGCAGAGGGCAATATCCAGCAAGGTGACATTACCGCGTTACAACTCACCACACGTGTCGGCACCTGGCTCGAAACGTCATTGACAGGAACGGTGCAGCGTTTTGGGCGCGAGGCTCTTGATCTTGTGCATGAAGCAACGCTCCATGTCGCACCGCTGCTTGAAAGTCTCCCTCCTGCGCTCCACGCTCAACTTGGTGCTCCTGAGGGGAGTGGCACTGTACAGCTGCACACGCAAGTGCAAGGGCACGTGGCAACAGCCGATATCGGTACCGTAACGGCACACACACGGCTCATGCTCGATGCCCCCCTGTTACGCTCTGCGACCCAAGGCGCATTCACAGCCGTGCAAGGCACGCTCGACCTCAAAGCCACGCATATGTTCCCCGATCAGCTACAAGACGTGGCCCTGCAGGGACGCGTCGCCTTGAAGAGAGCCGAAGTAATGGAGCAGATTGTACTCAACGACGGCGCTGCCACATTCGATCTTCAACTTTCGGCCCCTGGTGCGGAACAGCATGCCGTACAGCCTGAACTCACGCTGACGTTCCGGAGTGCGTCGGTACAGCAGCCGCAGCTCGCAGCGGAACTCCAAGACCTGGCCGGCAAGGTCAGTGCGAAAGGGCAACTCGCCACGATGAATCTCACCGAGTTCGCCGGGCTGGACCTTCCTGCACTGTTGAGCCACCCTCACGCCGAAGGCTCTGTGCAATGGGGCCATAGCCGTCTACAGGACCTGGCAACGGGTCGTGGGACAGTCGATTTCCGCGTCACTGGGGACACTATGCATATGCAAAGCAGTCAAAGTGATGTACATCTCAAGGTACGTAAAGTCCGATACGGCACGCAGCCCGCACCTGTGCCGATTCCCTCGCTATCGCTGCGGCTGCGTACATCGCAGGAACTCCACCGCGGCGCGATCACCATCAAGCAGCTGCGACTCGATGCACCGAACCTGCTGCGCCTGCGGGCGGAGGCGAAGATAAGCAAAAGCGGCCAAGCGGCTCGTGCAAAGGTGAACGTCTCTGAAGCGCATCTCGGTCCGCTACTTGCGCGTGTCCCGGCGTCCTATCGCAGTGCGCTCTCCGGTTTTGACCTGCAAGGACGTATGGATATGACCTTGACCCTTGACGGGGGCCTGCCATTGCCGGACGATCTCAACCTCCAACGGCTTCCTCGGTTCGGGCTGCGCCTGCATATGCAAGATCTGGCTGTTGCAGGGTCGGAGCTACCATTTGCCGTTCAAAATGCCGAAGGTACGCTGCGTGTCAGTAACGATGGGAAAGCGGTTGGGCTCCGTGCTGAACTCGGCACGCCTGCGCTGACGCTCCCTTCTCTTGATGCGACCACACCACTCGCCTTCAAGATGGTCTCGAACATGAGCCTACATGAGGGGAATCGGCTGACGATTCACTTACAGGAATTTCGCTTTCCTACCCATGGCATTGTCGCGACGCAGCACGGGCATGTCTCAGGCCTCGCGCCACTTCTTGCCACGCAGTCGCCTATCAGTCTCTCGACGCTGGTAGACACACTCAGCGGGAAGTTCACCACGGCTCTTTCCCTCACGAGACCTGAGCGCTTAGACGCATTGTTGCCAGGCATAGATCTCCGAGGCTCGCTTAAATATCAGAGTGAGCTCACGTTACGACGTAGCGAGTCCATGCGCATTCAAGGACGTGTGCAAATGGATAACGTGATGGCCAGCTACTCTCCTCTCATGCAGCTGTCCGATTTAGAGGGGACATTCCGGTTCCAGAAGGCACTGACACTGCATCAGGGCGCAAGCGTACCCCACGCAGACAGCGATGCCCGTGCTGAACTGTCCTCGCAGCAGGGCTCTGTGCCCCGTGCCCTACGGACACAACTGCGGGCATATTCGCCACTGCGCGACAGTATTGTCATACGGCAATTACAACTGAGTCCGGTGACACTGTCTGATCTTGCGTTCGATCTCGCCTTCCACGATCAAGGCATCGATCTGCAACACTTTCAGGCACACCTGCTCGATGGTGCCATCGCCGGCTCTCTGCGATTGGGGCGCGGCGTAGCGGACACGGCGTCCGAGGGTCTATCTCTTACAAGTGAGTTTGCCCAAGTGAATCTTGCACGTCTCCTCCCTGAGCGGGCAGGCATCCCTCCTCAAGAGGGTGAGGTCAACGGCAACCTTGAGATACGACTTGTATTTCCCCTGTCCTCCACTGCTCCGGTCAGTCTCAATGCGCTGAGCATGACGATCAATATCACGCGTATCGGGAAAAAGGCCCTCGATCGTCTCCTCCTTTTCCTCGATCCCCTCGAAAAAAACGCGACGATTGTGAACCAGCGGCGCCTGCTCCGCCTCGCCACACCACGCCTGTTGACGCTACAGTTACGCAACGGGTTACTGCATATTAATACCGAGCTCGACACTCCTTTAGGCCGCAAAAGCCAACCACTCTCCCCCATCTCTCTCAGTGCACTCGAAGCAAGTGGCTTCCCTCAGGTCAGCGAGTTGACCGCACAACTCGAACAGTTCCGCGCCCTCTTGCAGATGCTCATTGCTCAAAGTATCTCTATTGACGAAAATGGCCGTATACAGTTCTATTAATGCCATACAGCGCGGTGACTCGTGTCACTGGCGGGGTGTGAGTCGAGTCACAGAAGAAAAGGCTAAACTGGATTACGCTTCCCTGTCCTTGGAGCTGTGTCTGCCTAGGAGGTTTCTCATGCGTCTCCGTCATCTCCCATCTTTCCTCCTTGTGGTCTGCTGTCTCTCTGGTTGTCAAGCGCTTGCGAAAGTAGATATCAACATTGTCGGCACGCGCTCGGCGTTGGAAAATCAGATCCTCGGGACCTACCAGGAGCTCAACGAAGATGTTATGCTCCTCGCCTCAGTTCGCGCGATCGACCCCTCAGGAAAACTCGTCGAACAACCCCCTCTCTCGGAGAACAAACGCACGGCGCTTGCGGCCCTCCAAAGTCGAGCGTTTAATAAGGATGACATCGAACAGTTCAAACAGGCTGGCTGGGCCGGCGAAAACCGCGAAGGGCTTCTCACCTATTTCCCGGATCAGACCCTGCAAAGCGATACCCGCCAAGCAGAGTTCGTACAGGAAGTCATCGAGGAAGAAAACCGCGATCGTCTCACGCTCATGCGCCGTATTATTGCCACGAGTGAGCAATTTACCGAGCGCGATCTGCCCCAAGTCCAGAAGATTTTTGCGGCGCTCAATCGCGATAATGCCAAAGCGGGTGAGCGCATGCAGCTCGATGATGGACTCTGGGAGCGTAAAAAATAAGGCTGAGGACGAAGAGATGATGCGACACACCCATGTGCTTTGGCTCAGATGCGTCATGCTCGGCCTGTTACTTGCCGGCTGCATGGATCGTGCTTCGCTCCCTGTCCCGACGGTTCCCGCGGCCGCGGAGCCACCGCAGCAACCCGCATCACAGCCGCTTGTTCTTCCTGCCCAGCCGGTCATCAGCTATCCAGCGTCGTCATTCGCCCCGGCTCTTTCGCCAGATGGCGACCGTTTGCTTTTTGTCTCGGACCGCAGTGGCAATCTCGACATTTGGTTGCAACCCCTCGCCAGTGCCACCCCGGTGGCTCCCTGGCAGCTCACTCACGATTCGGCAACCGATACTTCGCCGGCCTGGAGCCCTGATGGGAACCAGATCGCCTTCACCTCACACCGCAGCGATCCGAAAGGCGATATTCTCCTGCTTACGATTCCGCGACGGGCACCGACAGCCTCTCGTCCCCTATCGACCACACGCTTGACGCAGCTTGACACCGCCGATAGCCATCCGGAATGGAGTCCGGACGGCCGCTTTCTGGTCTACACGGCTCGGAAGGGACCCAGGCAGGTCGAGAACTTATGGCGTATTGATCTCCGTGATCGCTCCCAGCAGCAGGTAACCACGCTGGGAGGGAACAATGCGGCATTTTCCCCTGATGGCACCTCGCTGATTTATACGGTATCTCGTCCGCACACAAGTCATCTCTGGATGATGCGCTGGCCGGATGGACAACCGCGCCAGCTCACCAGCGGTGCCGTCATTGATAGCTTCAGCACGTGGGCGCGTGATGGGAAGCGACTCTTCTTTACCCGCTACGCCGAAGACACGAATCGCGATGGCCACGTGACCATTGACGACAATCCAAGTATCTGGCGCCTGGATGTATCACCGTCATTCGTTGAAGCATCGCCTGCCGCCATGCCCCCGGCGATCCAATTGACCACCGGCCACTATTACGCGCTCGCCCCAACCAGTGGTCAGGAACGCGTCTATTTTACGACCAATCGCCTCGGGCACCTCGGGATTTGGGACATCTCCCCTGAAGGGCTGCTTCCCGAGCGCGAAAACGCCGCGGCACAGCTGGAACTGGCACAGCACATACGCGAAGTCCTGACCGACGACGTCCGTGTGCAGATTCTCGCCTACAAGCGGGTACGCCAACACTTTCCCAACGCCGCACCGGAGGTCCTGGCGCAGTCGATGTACGAAGCAGCGGTGCTCTATCGCCGCCTGGGGCAGACTGCAGATGCCCGTCGGACGCTGGAAACATTGCAGCACGACTTCCCGCACGTGCCGCTCTATAACGGCCTGGCAACCGTCGAGTTGGTACGGCTCCAGGCATTACAAGATGATGCTGACCAGGATGGGCTTCTGCAACAACTGACAGAGATTGTGTCGCAATATCCCCAGCATCAACGCGTGCAAGCCGGGGCGCTCTTGGCCCAGGGAGACCTCGCCCTGGCACAGCGAGCAACCGTGCAGGCGCTCCAGGCATACGATCGTGTCCAGCGAGACTACCCCACGTTGCCCCAGCAACAAGCCGAAGCTCTCTACCGGAAAGCGTCTATCTATGCGCTCCTCCAGGACACCGACAAGGTTCTCAACACCTACCTGGCGGTGCTCTCGCAGTTTCCCGGAGTACGTCATTGGGGCACACGCGCGGCTGGTGACGCCATCGATCTGCTCCTTGGCAAGCTCGAAGGGGTCTCAGCCCTTGCGCGTCTGCGTGAGCTGAGCACGACGTATCACCATCTCCCGATCCTTCCGGCTCTCGCCCAGCGCCGTATAGGCGATCTGCATCGTGAGCGTGAGGAACCGGAACTTGCTACCGCAGCCTATCACAACGTCTTCCAACAGTTTCCCAAGGAGACTGAGCAAGGCATCGCCGCCCGCTTTACCCTGGCGGAAATGGCGGCGACGGCCGAACGCTATCAACCCGCCCTTACGATGTATAAGCTCTTGATGCAGAAGTATCCTGACGACAGAGCAACCGTGCGCCAAGCGCGCCAGCGTTACATTGCTTTGACTTTACATAAGGCCGCGCGTGAACGGCAGCAACGTGACCCGCGTCTGGCATTGCACACCTACGCCCAACTGCTCGCCTTTGCTCCCCGGAACATCGCCGCCCATCGTGGCGCGGTGCAACTTCAGGCAGAACTCGGAGAGATCGACCAGGCAATACAGCGGTATCGACACCAGGTGCAGCGCTCCCCATTGGACGCAGCTGCGCATTATGCCTTGGGCTTAGCCTATACCTACACCAAACCACCACGCTTGCGCCGCGCTATGCAAGCGCTGCAACGTGCCAAAACCCTGGCGTCACAATCGCTGTATATCTATCAGACCCTCGGTTTTGTCTACGAACAACAGGGACGACAACAGCAAGACACGCCGCTCCTCGAACTGGCGATTTCCTCCTATCAAACAGCATTAAGCTTGAACGCCCAGAGACAGGATAGGTCTACCCAAGCCAACTTGCTCCTAAATCTCGGTAATGCGTTCTATGCCTTAGAGAACTATCCTGTGGCAGCGGACTATTACCGCCAGCGTGATGCTGCCCAGGTGCCTTTTCCGCATCCCACAACGGCCTTGCTCTTCCATCGACATTTTGGCATCGCCGCATTCAAAAGCGGCGCCTTGCAGGAGTCGCAACAGCATCTGCGTCAGGCTATTCTGCTGGCCACGGAAGCGAAACAACCGCAACAACAAGCCGAACTCTGGGATCGCTTAGGGTTGAGTTATCAAGAGGAGGGGAAACCTACGGACGCGGTTGAAGCGTTTGCGCAGGCCTTGGCGCTGCATCGGGAACAGGGCAATGCGCACCGGGCGCATCTCTCATTGCGTAATCTCGCGAACAACCAGTTTTTCCTCGCCCAGGCCGAAGGTGAGGTCCCCGATCCCGAGCTCCTGCAGGACTCCTTAGCGACCTATTTCGCCAGTCTCGAAAGTCTCCAAGACTACGATCCTGCCCAAGTACAACAGGACGGAGATACAGGTGGAGGCCTGCTCACGTTTGCTACAACCGTGTCGCTCAGTGGGGACGATAGTCGGGCCGCCCGTGGCTTTAATCGGCAAGACGAAATGAAACTCATTTTCACGAGTATCGGGCGGATTTATGAAGAATTTGGCGACTATGACGCGGCACGACGCTATTTTCGCCAGAAGCTCGCCCTCATTCCCGCGAAAGTCTCTGAGGCCGAAAAAATTCCTGTCCTCACGGAAAAAGCGCTCCTGTTAAACCAACTCGGATACTTTGCCTACCATCAGCGCGATACCGAAGAAGCCCTCAAGCACTTTCATGCGTCTCTGACAACGTGTCGCGAGTTCCAACATGTGCCCTGTGTTGTGATTAATCAGGCGAACATCGGTCGTATCCTGGCGGAAATGGCCGCAACGCAGCCGCACGCCGTGTCGACAGCTGAGCTTCAACAGGCCTTGGCTGCGCAGAAAGAAGCACTAGGCGTGCTTGATGATCATCCGAACCTCTCCCAACGCCTGTATCCCTTCGTTCTGCGTAATAACGCTGGCATGCTTTCCTACCACCTGGCACGCCGCTTCCCGCGGGCTGTTGCAGCAGCAACGCCGCGTCAAAGTGTCCAGGAGACCCTGAAACTTTGGCAGCACTACCATGACCACGCCACCCAGGCTCTGGCGTTTTTTCAGACAGCGGCTGAGCAGATTCCCACCATCTCGGCAACCGGGAGTCAGGTCAATCCGGCTCGTATTGCCGCAGTGCTCTACCACAATATCGCCAAGGTCTGGCAGCTTCTTGGCCAGGACAATGAGGCCCAAGCAGCCCTGCAAAAGGCGTTTACCCTGGCCGAGACGTTTTATGTCGTGGATCTCCAATGGAAGATTCGACTGGCCTTGGCGGATCTCCACCCGGCCGGAGCGTTCGCAACATTGCAAGAGGCTATTACACATCTTGAAGCCAGCCCTGCAGTCCTTGCCCTGGCTCCCTATGATACCAACGTACTCGCCCTCCTCGATCGTCTGTACGGCCGTATGCTGGAATTGTTGCTGCAGCAGCAAGAATTTGAACAGGCGTATATCTATGCCGAACGCTGGCAGGCGCAACGCGCGCTGGCCCGTCTGGGCGATACGGTCTTGCAGTCCATTCCATTTTCGCATGATGTTGATCAAACGCTGAGTGCCGAGACGCGAGAGCTGGTCACACAGTTACGTACATTGCAGACGGAGCTCGCGACTCCGACACGGGTGGCGGCCATGCTGCATGTGCCACAGCGACCGGTGACGGCGGCTGACTCGGGGCAATCGGTTGCCCAGACAACGACAGCGGCATCCGAGGCGATAGACGAACTCCGCACGAGGTACACCCAGACACTCGCGACGTATCAGGCATTCGTGAGTGAGATGCGTCAGGAGTATCCCGAACTCGCCGCTCTGTTGACCACAACCGTGGTTGAGCCCATTGAAATCCAAGAGCTCCTGTTTCAGGAAAGTGTCCTGGTAAAATACACCCTGTTGCCGGAAAAGCTCCTTATTTGGGTGATCGATCAGCAGCATTTCATCAGTCGTATTATTCCTCTGCCTCCCATACAGCTCTCCTCCATAGTCGATCGCCTACGTGATACGTCACATGTCGCGGCCCCCGAGGATTTGCGTCAGCTTGCGACCTGGCTTGTGGAGCCCATCGCCACGCATCTGCAAGACAAAACACGCCTGTATGTTCTGCCTGATGCGACCCTTCTGCCCATCCCATGGGCGGCGTTGCCACAGCAGGATGGTGTGTTGATTGACACCATGCAAATGAGCGTCGTGCACAGCGGGCATCACTTGTTACAGGCGCAAAGCAAACGCAGCCTGTATCGTGAACGGCTTTTGGTGGTCGAAGACGACGCGCAGCAAGAGCCGGAACCTGCGTGGTACACCGCGGCGCAGGATGCAGCAGCCACCTTGACCGTATGGCGCACTGGGTCAGAGAAGAAAAGTCACTTGCTGGCGCAGTTCCCGACTCACGACCTTGTGCATGTGGAAGTTCCTCTGATTTTTAATGGGGCGTTTCCCCTGCAGTCGTCCCTGCGCTTGGGGAGTAGCGCGCAGTCCTCAGGTCGGCTCAACGTGCGAGAGCTCTACGGCGTACGCACGCAAGCCACGCTCATGATTCTGACGCAGGTACCGTCTCTGCCACAATCCGGCGAGTTCCTGCCTCTTCTCGATCAAAGCCTGCTCTATGCAGGATTTGCCACGGTCTTACTGCACCATGGGCAGCCAGATACCGCTTACGCTACAACGTTTTTGTCAGTCTTCTACCGGCACCTGAAGCATACCTCAGCCGCAGCAGCCCTGCGTCAGACCCAGCACGAGTTGCGTCGCCAGCAACCACAGCACTTCGGCTGGGCACGTTTCCAGTTATACGGCTATCAGGGCATGAGTAACGCTGAGCAGGACGATTTTGCGCATCAGCACTATCGCGATGTGCTGGCTGAGGCCAGCGCGGCTCTCAACCAGCAAGCGTGGGAGCAGGCGGCAACACATTTGGAGCGCGCCGCACGTCTCTCACACATTCTCCGGACGGATCAAGCGCTGCCCGTGATTTATCAACGGTTGACGGAAGCCTACCGGCACGTCGAACAGTATGACCATGCCATAGCTGCACAAACACGGCTCTTGCGGTTAGTCGAGGCGCATGGCACGCCCGCCCAGGTAGCAGAGACACACCGCACCCTGGGGATTGTGTATTCAGATGCGGAGAAGTTTCGCCACGCAGTCGACCATCTCCAACAGGCTGTCTCCTTGCAACAGCAGCACGGTTTAACCGACGAGTTATCCCAGAGTTATGTCACACTTGGCATTGCGCAAGAGCGCGGCGCCGCCTATGACGATGCCATCACGAGTTTTCAACGGTCGCTTGCTGTGCAACAACGACTTGGCAGGATGGAGGGCGTGGGAGAGCAGCTCCGCCGGCTTGGCCGTATAGCCCTGCTGCGTCTGAACGATTATGCCGCTGCCAAGGAGTACTTCGAACGCGCCTTGGAGATCTTTCACACCGCGGAGCATCAACCGCAGCGTATTGAAGTCCTGCTTGAACTTGGCCGGGTCTATCAGCAATGGGGAAGTTTTCCCTTTGCTCTGGATTACTTCCAGCAAGCCGCTGAGCTCGCCCAAACACGGGACGACAAAGCCGTGTTGGCCCAGGCACACATTGATCAAGCGAACGTCTTCTGGCTTCGTGGCGACTACCAGCAAGCGTTTAATCATCAGCGCCGCGCTGCCCGTCTGGCGACAGCCGCCGATGCTGGCTTTCAACAGCTGCAAGCCGCGAATACGTTAGGTCTCATCTACTGGACGTTGAACGATTTTGAGCGTGCACGACAACAACAACACGAGGCGCTGCGGCTCGCGCACGAGCTCAAGCGGAAAGACGAAGAGGCAACGGTGTACAACAACATGGGGACGATTGATCGCCAGCAAAAACGCTACGACGAGGCGATAGAATCGTTTACACGAGCCCTGGCACTCGATG
>CAJIAL010000353.1_pt1 | contig 11858 bp, 12 predicted proteins | sample 9199091 | NCBI WGS metagenome assembly CAJIAL01 (sample SAMEA7708270, study PRJEB35096) | sediment metagenome | biome: marine neritic benthic zone biome [ENVO:01000025]; feature: sediment [ENVO:00002007]; material: shallow marine sediment [ENVO:03000034] sea grass bed [ENVO_01000059] ... | reverse complement strand
GCCGATTAGCAAGCATGTCTTCCCGCTCGACTTACGGCCGACCGGTGAGCGCTTCCGCGAGAAGTTCCTGAAGTTCACGCCGTTCCCGTATGAGCGCTACGATGGTGAGGGCTTCCTGCGGGATAACGAGGCGGATATCGAGTACGTCAAGCACAATTCCGGCAATGGTACGAATGGCAATGGCGGCGTCGCCGGAGCTGCTGGTGCTTCCGAAGGTGCGACTACGGGCGATTAGGGTCGCGCGAGAAAACCGATGATGTTTCATAATTGACAGGGCAGGGGAGCAACGGGTCACTGTATGTTCTCCTGCCCGCATATGTGTTCCCCGTGATGTTGTAAGGGAGGTGTCGTTTCTATGGCAGAGTTCACTAAAGGTATCGAAAATCTGCAGGAAGCCATTACGTCGTGTGAGCAAGCACATACCGCGTTAGCTGCAGCAAGCGCGTCCGAAGCGGCTGTGGCGAAGACGTCAATGGAAGAGACCCTGACTTCGCTCAGCGAAGTGAGCGGGAAGTTCTTTCTCAAAACCATGATGAGCGTGCCGCCGACGAAGGCGTGTAAGACGGAAGCGGCTGCGGTAGTTGCGATCATTACGCAGGAAAACTGGGCTGGCTTGTCCCCGGCAATGGAAAAGTTGCAAAAGGCGACGAAAGCTCTCGTGACCAAGGCAAAAATGGACGGAACGACGATTACATGAACGGACCGATCTTGATTACAGGCGGCGCCGGTAGCGTCGGGCGCCGCTTGGTGCAACGTTGCCGGGAGGCCGGGCATACGGTGCGCGTCTTTGATCTGCCGGTGTGCGACTTCAGTGGTTTGGAGGGCGAAGAGGGCATTGAAGTCGTCAAAGGCGATATCACTGATGCTGCGACGGTTGCCCAAGCTGTAGATGGGGTTGGGGCTGTTATGCATCTGGCAGCGTTGTTGCCGCCGGCGAGTGAAGCGAATCGTGACCGCACGTTCGCTATTAATGTCGAAGGTACGGCAACGATTATCCGGGCGATGGAAGCCGGGGCGCCGGATGCCGTGCTTGTCTTTAGCTCCTCCGTCAGTACCTACGGCGACACCACGGCGGAAGCTCCGCCGGTGCGTGTGACTCATCCCCAAACAGCATTAGATCTGTACGCCGAAAGCAAAATTGCCAGTGAGCAATTGGTACGTGAGGCGCCGGTGGCGAGTGTTGTCTTGCGCATTGCCGGTATCGCAGTGCCGGTGTTGCAAGAACCTCCTGAGGTCTGGCCGTTTACGGCTGAGCAACGGCTGGAGATGGTGCATCGTGACGATGTGGTCCTGGCGCTGTACAAAGCCCTAGTGACCCCTGAGGCCCGTGGGCAAACGCTCAACATTGCCGGTGGCTCGACGTGGCAGACGACCGGACAGCAATACGTCGCCGACCACTATGAGCTTATCGGTGTGCCGATTGAGATGGCGGCTTTTCGTGGTGCGGATGAACCCGGCTGGGTTGATTGGTATGACTCCGAGGCCGCACAGAAGCTGCTCGATTACCAGCAGCATTCTTACGAAACCTACCTCGATACTCTCCGGGCCGAAGTCGCGCGGCTCCTTGAAGACGATTAATGCTGGGCAGGGGCATTGTCTATATGACGCTCCTGCTTAGCACGTCAGGCTCTGCACATTCCATTCCTGTGCTCTGTATGCATACCTATTCTGGATGAATTGGAAATTATGCCGGCAATTGTGTCGTCAGTTGTTCGGCGGCTACCTGAGGGTCAGGTGCGGCCAGGACGGCACGAATCATAGCGATACCATATGCCCCCGTTTCGAGCACTTCAGGCACATTCGACGGTGTAATGCCGCCAATCGCCAGCACCGGAATGGCGACGTGTTGCACGACTTCAGCCAGGCGCGGTAGCCCTTGGGGTGGACCATAGGCGACTTTTGACGGGGTCGAAAAGACCGGGCCGAAGACGACGAAATCAGCGCCGTCATCGGCCGCAGCACGTGCGTGGTCGAGGCTGTGAGTCGACACGCCGAGGAGCTTCTGCGAGCCGAGCACACGGCGTGCCTCTGACGTGGGCAGCGAGTGTCCTGCCAAATGTGCGCCTGCAGCATCCAGTGCCAGGGCAACATCGATACGGTCGTTGATCAATAGCGGCACCTCGACAGCGTCCAGCAGGGGTTTGAGACGAGCGCCGAGTGCATACAGCTCGCGAGCGCTCAAATCTTTTTCGCGTAATTGCACCATACTGGCGCCGCGTTGTGTTGCCGCGGCAATGACGTCTTCCAGGGGCCGATCAGCCGTCTGCTGCCGATCGGTCACGATATACAGGCGTGGAAGACGCCGCTGGTGTCCAGGCTGATCTCGATCTCGATAAAACGTTTCAGGTGCCAATAATCCCCTCCACGGGGCTGCTCGCGGTGGCGTAGAGTTTGCGCGGAATGCGCCCCGCCTTCGAGGCGAGACGTCCGGCTTCGACGGCCAATTTCATGGCTTTGGCCATGGCCAGCGGATCCTGCGCACCGGCAATGGCGGTATTCATCAACACGGCTTCCACGCCCATTTCCATGGCGAGTGCTGCATCCGAGGCCGTGCCGACACCAGCATCAACGATAACCGGGACACTGACCGTTTCCATGATGATCCGGATGGTGTAGGGATTACAGATGCCCAGCCCGGAGCCGATGGGAGCGCCCAGCGGCATCACGACGGCAGCGCCGGCATCTTCCAACTTCTTCGCCACCACAGGATCGTCGGTGGTGTATGGCATGACAATGAAGCCTTCCTTCACCAGTACTTTCGTGGCTTTCAACAGTTCTTCCGTATCCGGGTAGAGGGTTTTTTCGTCACCGAGGACTTCCAGCTTGATGAAATCCGACAGGCCGGCTTCACGCGCGAGCTTAGCGGTGAGAATAGCCGAGTCGGCATCATAACACCCGGCAGTATTGGGGAGGATGGTAAAACGGTCGCGGTCGATATAGTCGAGGAGGGTCTTCCCGGTGCCAGGCAGCTCCATACGCCGGACGGCCACTGTGACCATGTCCGCACCGGAGGCCTCATGACATTGCTGCATCAGCTCCATGGTGGGATATTTACCGGTGCCGATGATGAGTCGAGATTGAAATTCTTTTCCGCCGAGAACTAATGGATCGTCGTGCATCGTCCTGCTCCTCTGTGTCTTAGCCGCCACCCACGGCCTGCACTATTTCGATACGATCGCCGGTATGCAGGGTCGTGGCAACGTGCGCGCTCCGCGGGATAACTTCCATGTTGACGGCAACCGCCGTCCCTTCACGGTCAGCTATACCCAGTTCCTCGAGTAGTTTGCGCACCGTGCTTCCGTCCGGAATGGTGCGCGACGCTCCGTTAATCTGTACGTCAATCATAGGTGGTGACTCGCCCCAAATAAAGAAAGCCGCAACGCGTGGCGTGCGGCCATTTCATGCTCTCATGGTCGTCCGACTGTGCCGGTGCGGCAATGTGTTCGGACATTGTGCATGGCGCTTCCCTACGCTGGTATTACCCAGGTCAGGTTCTGAGGGTTGTTACCACGTGTCATGACGTGATACATCAGCGGTAACTCTCAGTTTCACACACCCCTAGCGAATGGCTACACCTTAGCAAACAGCCTTGGTGTTTGCAAGCGGCAAAAAAGAGAGCGATTGCAGCACCCGAGGAGTTTGACAACGGAGCTCAGATAGTAACGAGCTGCTGCCGTCAGGACTCAATCGGTGTGCACTGTACTGTGCGAGACTGGTAAAGTGTCTCATACCTGACAGATTTTTCACGGGCAATTTTCACGTCCATTACGCAGGATGCCGCACGGTAAGCAGCTGCAAGTTGAAACAACTACAGACAGCCACCGTCGCGTGGCGCGTGTTGCCACTATGCTCCCGCTTACGATCGGACGCTGCGGTGTCCGGTGCATGACTCACACTGTTGTGGCTTGATGTCGACCTTGGAATCTGTGAGAATCGCCAGGTGATTCCGACGATACCCCGCGCTCCGCGAGACGATGGGGTACGACTCAACCGTTGCCAGCTCACTTGATGTATGGGAATACAAACGATGCGGATACTCCACACAAACAGGTACATGCGCGCCGTGTATGTGGGCGCAGGACTGATCTTCTCCTTTGTACTGCTCCTCGCAATGCGCGGGACCGAGGCGCAGCATGCGACACAGCATACGGATGGTTCTGTGCGCATGACGATGGAAGCTTTGCATGCCGCTGGCGGTGTACCGCCTGGGTGGAAATTTACTGTGCCGGAAGGCGATCCGGAATCTGGTCGTGAGGCCTTTATCACCATGCAGTGCTATACGTGCCACACGGTGCAGGGCGAAACGTTTCCAGCCTATCCGGCGCGTCGAGATCCCGGTCCAGACCTCACGGGTATGGGGGCGCATCATCCGGCGGCCTATTTTGCCGAATCGATTGTCAATCCGAACGCGGTGATTGTCACTGGGCAGGGCTATACGGATGCGGATGGACGCTCGCGTATGCCGGAGTATCACGAGATGAACCTCGGCCAATTCATCGATCTCGTGGCCTATCTCACCAGCCTACGGGCGTCTGGCTCTCATAAGCATCACGACAAAAGCAGTCATACGGAAAAACCTGCCGCGGGACACTCCCATGGCACGCATGACACGCATGGTCATGGGTCACATCATCGGACTCGATGAGGTATCGTATGGAACAACCGCAGCTCTTTCCGGTGAGCCTGAACCTCCAGGGAAAAACCTGTCTTGTCGTTGGAGGTGGGGCCGTGGCCGAAAAGCGGGTGCGCAGTTTCCTGTCATGCGGCGCGGTTGTCCGTCTGGTGAGTCCGGACGTTACGCCTTGGCTTGCGGAGGCGGCTGAAGTAGGCACCCTGGTATGGAAACACGAACCATTTCGGCCCGAACATACGGATGGGGCGATGGTCGTGTGTGTTGCGACCTCCGAGCGTCAAACAAACGCCGAGATTTACCGACTGGCCAAGCAACGGCATTGTTTGGTGAATGTCGCCGATGATCCGCCCCATTGTGATTTTTATATGCCGGCTGTGGTGCGTCGTGGTCATCTGACCGTTGCCGTGTCGACTGAAGGTCAGGCGCCGGCATTTGCCGCCTGGCTCTGCCGCCTTTTCGATCGTATCCTCGACCGGCGTCTCGATCGAGTTGTTGCCGGCTATGCCCGCATACGCCCACTGATGAAGCAGCGTTACCCGGAAATGCGCCCGCGTGTGCAGGCGTGGGAGCGACGCATCGAGGACGATGCGCCGCAGGTATTTCACCAGTCTGTGACAGAGTAATCTTTGTATATGTGTCGTGCACACGCCATCCCGCCGGATATGGTTTTTGGAACGGTGAGACTGTGAGGGGAGGACACCCCTCACTTTCCAGCGGCCTGGCTGCCGCAAGAATCCTCGTTGTCTGCGCTATATTGCGACTATTTGGTAATGCGTTCCCACATGTGCTAGATTAAGGGATGTAGGGACCCTCTCGGTACTATATGTGTGAGGGCACTTCAGGCGCATATGGTACGCTGCTGTGTCGTAGATACAATTTGTTCCTGCCTTTCACAACACAGTTCATAGCGGACGCGGTCTCGATGATATCTTGAAGCAACTCCATAAAAGTTCGGGACGAAATGGTGTGGTGACGCTCGTCACTGGCGGTGCGTGAGTCGAGTCACGGAACAAAAGGCTAATCTGCTAGTACTATGAAGCCATGTGATGGTCAGCCGTTCCATCAAGACGTAATGATGTACACGATTCGAGAGCTGTATCAATGCTCAATTGGTCTCAGATTTCCCAGGAGCTGCTTTTAGTGTTGTGCACTCGCAATCTGAAAAAATAGCGACGTTTGTATTGCCGTTGCCCTGTATCTGCGTCTGGCTGCAGGTACAGAGGTGATTATTTGGCGTATGTCATGTACGTCAACGCTGAGAGGCGGGAAGCCCTTGGCTGAGAGCGACTGAGGTTTGTGCGTAAGGGTTCTGTGCATGCAGAAATCGAGTTATGCCTACGGTTTGATCGGGAATTGTACGAGCGCGGCGTTGGTGTCGGACGACGCCAGTATTGATTGGTTGTGCCTTCCGTCCTTCGATTCGCCCTCGGTGTTTGCCAAACTTCTCGATACCTATCGTGGGGGATATTTCCAAATTGGTGCGGTCGGCGTGACGGACACACACCAGTACTATGTGAGCGATACGGCTATCCTGCGCACGATTTTTGAAACGGACTACGGCATGTTCGAGATTAACGATTACATGCCGCGTTTTGCCGTGGGTGAGGGCGAATATTACTGCCCATCAGAGGTGCATCGCTATATCCGTGTCCTGTCCGGGCAGCCGAAGATTCAGGTGCGTCTCTATCCCATGCCCAATTATGCCTTGGGCGGGGTGGAATATGTCATGCACGATGAGTACGTGAAGATGATTTCCACCCAAGGCAGCTATATGAGTTTCTACCTCTATAGCAATTTGGAGCTCCAACGGATTGTGAATGGCGAAAAGATTGAGCTGCCCCCGGCGGCGTATGTCGTCCTGTCGTATCATGAAAAATTAGGCGATTTGACGGTCGGGAAGCTCTATCATCAGTACGAAAAAACGAAAGCGCATTGGCTCGATTACGTTGACCAAACGCGTTACCCTGCCCGCTCTCGCGACGATGTGATTCGCTCGGCGATCACTCTCAAAATGCTCTCCTACCAAAAAACAGGCGCGATCGTGGCGGCGCCGACGACATCCTTGCCGGAAATTGTCGGCAGTGAGCGTAACTGGGACTATCGCTATTGCTGGATGCGTGACGGCGGGATGACCATCGATCTGTATTCGCGTATCGGGGACATGGAAACGTCCGAGCGCTTTATGAAGTACATTTTGCAACGCCTGCCTTTTAAGAACGATCCCATCCAAATTATGTACAGCATCGAGGGCGAGAAGGTCCTGGAGGAGCGCCTCCAGCAGCATTTGCAAGGGTATGAGGGCTCCTATCCCGTCCGTATCGGCAATAATGCCTACAAGCAACGGCAGCATGATCTCTATGGGCAACTCATTGAGGCGATTTATACGTTTTTTCTGTTCAATCGCCGACACAGACATCAGGATAAACTGCAAATCAATGAAGAGATTTGGACGCTGGTGCGTTCTCTAGTGAATCACATTCTGCGTGTGTGGCAGCAGCCGGATAGCGGTATTTGGGAGTTCCGAGGCATTGAAAGCCATTTCACCCACTCCAAACTCATGAGTTGGGTCGGGATGGATCGGGCGGCCAAGATTGCCGCTTTTTTGGGTAAACCGAAATACATTCAAAACTGGACGCACCTGGCGAATCAGATCAAGCATGATATCCTGCGCCACGCCTGGAACGATGAGGTGGGCGCATTCACCATGTCGTATGGTTCGGACGCGTTCGATGCGTCCAATCTCTTGATGCTGCATTACAACTTTCTCCCCCCGACCGATGAGCGCATTGTGAATATGGTGCAGCAGTATTATGCCCGGTTAGTCAAAAACGGCTTCATGTTCCGGTACGAGATTGAGGACGACTTTGGTACGCCGGAAAACGCGTTTATTGTCTGTACCTTTTGGATGATTAACGCGCTCTATATTATTGGGGAAAAACCCAAGGCGCAGCAGTTGTTCGAGAATATCCTGAAGTATCGCAACCATCTGGGGCTGTTATCCGAAGGCATTGAGATCTACACGGGTCGTTTAACCGGGAATTTCCCGCAAGCCTATTCACATCTGGCGCTTGTCCAGTCGGCGTTTACGCTGGAGACGGATTACAATTGGCTTGACGAGGATATCTCCATCACCAAGATCTTCATGTAAGCGGCTCGCGTGGTCGATACCCATGCACTACACCTCTTCCTTCCTTGTACGGCGGCGGCTTTTGTGGGCCGTCGTCGTCACGCTTTTCCTGCTCGGAGGTCTCTTGTCTCCCACCGTTGCAGCCCCGCGCGCGGTGGTGTGGGACCGCTGGCAGCGCCATGATCCCACAGATACACGCACCATTGATCACACGGCGTGGCATACGTGGCTCACGCGGTATATTGTGGCGCCACATCCCTCCGGTATCAACCGCGTGCGCTATGCGGAGGTCACGCCCGCTGACCGGGACATGGCTGAACGGTATGTGGCAGCGCTGCAAGCCTTGGCTATCTCCACCTATAACCGACAGGAACACAAAGCCTACTGGATAAATCTCTACAACGCCTTCACCGTGGTGCTGGTACTACGCCATTATCCGGTGGATTCGATCCGGGAGATTCGACTCTCCCCCGGCTTCTTTCGTACCGGGCCATGGCGGGCAAAGCTGCTGACGATTGAGGGCGAAGCGGTATCGCTGGATGATATTGAACATCGCATCCTGCGCCCGATTTGGCGTGACAACCGCGTGCACTACGCGCTCAACTGTGCCAGCCTTGGCTGTCCCCACCTACTCCCACGTGCATATACTGCATCTACGCTGGAGGCGATGCTTGATGACGGGGCACGTGCCTACATCAATCATCCGCGCGGGGTGACGTTCGACAACGATGTCCTCGTGGTGTCCAGCATTTATGTGTGGTTCAAAGCCGACTTCGGCGAGACACGGCAGGGGGTAGTGTCCCACCTGCGGCGCTACGCGCACGAGCCCTTGGCAACCAGACTGCGCACCTACCAGGGTCGGCTCAAACACCGCTATGATTGGCAGCTCAATGCATCGTGACTGACGGAGCGACGCGCCAAGGCGGTACCCCTGCCTCCCCAACGCTTCTTGCTGCGGTCAATGACGCGGTTGGATCGTCGTCAATACCAAGAGTTCCCCTCACCCTGATACAACCTACATTTTTGTATTATTAACACAATTGTATCACATAAGACAATTGTGTTATGTATGCTGTGCATATATATAAACGTTCAATAAAACTTTAAGTATTTGATATCTATAGATTTATACAAAAATATTCTTCATGGCATAGTATTTGCTTTCTTCTGTGGTTCGAACCTAGGGCAATCTCAGTTGCTAGCCGGGCTGTGTCGGGAAGGTCCCACGGAGCCCAGGTACATTTGCAGCAGGTATGGTGAAGCGCAAGGAGGGCAGGACAGGTGATGCATGGAACGAAGGCGATGAGGATGGTAGCAGGTGGTGTGACGTTGGTCGGCCTGCTCCTAGGTTTGGTGTTGACGGCACAGGCGAGGACAACGTTATCCGGTTTTGTCGATACGAGTTTCTTTTATGAAAACTTGGGCGAAACCAATACGTTCAGCTTGGACGAGGTTGAGGTGGATATCGATAGTCAGGTGACACCCTGGGCCGGGTTGAGGACGGACATTAATTTTCGCGCTGGCGATAGCGACGACGGTCTCGCCGTTCCGGATGAATTGTCCACCGATGATGTTTTGGAGCAGGGGTTCATCAGGCTCAATATCCCGTTGCCGTTCGAGACGACGTTTCAATTCGGCAAGTTTAACGCGCCCATAGGCTGGGAGTTGCTTGACCCGGTCGACATGTATCAGTTTTCGCACGCCTTGGTCTTCAACTTCGGTATCCCGACCAATGTGACCGGTGCCTTGCTGGCCATGACGTTCAGCCCCATGGTGGACCTGCAACTCTACGTTGTCAACGGATGGGATCAGCTCAATGATAACAACGATGCCAAAACCTTTGGTGGCCGCTTCGGCTTGACCCCGATGCGCGGTGTGAATGTTGGGTTGTCGCTGATTACCGGTGCCGAGCAGGATGACGACAATGACGATAACCGCACGGTCTTTGATATGGATTTCACCCTGGAGCTGATTGAGCGGCTGCTCATCGGCGGTGAGTTGAACTACGGTATGGAGGAAAACGCAGCCGCGGACGGCGACGATGCCGAATGGATCGGCGGATTGGTAACGATACACTACGACTTCACCGATGTCATCGGCGGGACGTTCCGCTTTGATATCTTCGACGATAAAGACGGGGCGCGGCTACCTAATGACGACCCGAATGTTACCAGCCAGACGGCGTATGCTCTGACGTTTGCCCCAACCTTCGCCCTGGCGCCGGGTGTCGGCGCCTTGGTGGAGTTCCGCTACGACAAGTCGGATGAAGATGTGTTCTTAGATGACGACGGCGATTTGGTGGATGATTTCTACTCCATTGCGGTGGAGTTCACCTTCTCGTGGGAAGAAACCTTCCAGCTTATAGCGAAGAAGTAACCCTCACGGGTGGAGAGACGCCAAGGGCCCCCCGGGCCTCTTGGCATTCAGGGAGAGGATAGTTATGCGATTACGTGTGAAGCTTTACGGTGTATTGGGGTTGATGGTCTTGCTTCTGCTGCCGGTGCTTGGTTGGGCAGCCGATGCGCCAACGCCGGCGACGAATGCGACAGCGATCGAGCAGGTGCAAACGCATACCAATTATCTCTGGACGATGCTGGCCGCGTTTTTGGTGTTCTTCATGCAGCCTGGGTTTGCCATGGTCGAGAGCGGCTTCACACGGGCCAAGAATGCCGCCAATATCATGATGAAAAACCTGATGGATTTTAGCGTCGGCAGTCTCTGCTTTTGGGCTGTCGGCTTCGGGCTGATGTTTGGCGCCGGCAGCGGCTGGTTCGGCACCAGCGGATTTTTCTTCAGCGACTTCGGCAAAGAACAGGACCCGTGGGTCTTTGCCTTCTGGCTCTTCCAGGTGGTGTTTGCCGGTACGGCGGCGACGATTTGTTCCGGCGCGATGGCCGAACGCACCAAGTTTAGCGGCTACCTAGTCTATGCGATTATCATCAGCGCTTTTATCTACCCCATTTTTGGCAGTTGGGCCTGGGGCGGTCTCTACAAAGGCGGCGGCTGGCTCGAAAAGCTCGGCTTTATCGACTTTGCCGGGTCGACCGTGGTACACTCGGTCGGCGCCTGGGTCGCCCTCGCCGGTGCGGTGGTCCTCGGGCCACGGCGCGGTAAGTACAACCAGCAGGGTAAGCCATTGCCCATCCCCGGGCACAGCATGAGCATGGCGGCGCTTGGAGTGTTCATCCTCTGGTTTGGGTGGTTCGGGTTTAATGCGGGCAGTACGACCACTGCAGACACCACCATTGCCCGTATCGCGGTGAACACGTCTTTGGCGGCTGCCGCCGGTGCCGTGTTGGCCATGATTACGACGTGGCTGAAGTTTAAAAATCCCGATGTCGGCCTGTCGTTGAATGGTGCCCTCGCCGGTTTGGTGGCGATTACCGCGCCATGTGCAAATGTCTCGCCGTTGAGTTCCGTCGTGATTGGCGCGCTTGCAGGTATTCTGGTCGTCTACTCGGTGCTGTTCTTTGAACGCATCAAAGTCGATGATCCCGTCGGGGCGGTGTCGGTGCACGGCGTCTGTGGCGCGTGGGGCACGCTGGCCGCAGCGATTTTTAACGAGGCCGGCTTCATGGCCGGCTTCGGGGTGCAGGTGTTGGGCGTTGTCGTGGCGTTCGTGTGGTCCTTCGGCGTGGGCTATGTCGTGTTCAAACTCGTGGCGGCTACTGTCGGATTACGGGTCTCTGAAGAAGAAGAAATGGAAGGCTTGGATTTGTCCGAACACCGTGCCGCGGCCTATCCGGAGTTCGCACAGGTGCGTGGAGGACTGCAGGGGGGCTCGGGACAGCAACCGGCAGGCAGTCCTACACCGGTAGAGGCGCCCTAGGCTCGCTGGCCTTCCGTAAGGAGATGTGGTCATGAAAAAGATTGAAGCGGTGATCAAACCCTTTAAGATGGACGAGGTGAAGGAGAAGCTCAACGCGGCCGGCATCCAGGGGATGACGGTCAGTGAAGTCCGTGGCTTCGGCCGCCAGCGGGGGCATACGGAGCTCTACCGCGGGGCAGAATATGTCGTTGACTTTCTCCCCAAAACCAAGATAGAAATAATCGTTCCCGATCACATGGAAGATACGGTGGTGGAAACGATCATGGAGG
>CAJIAL010000418.1_pt1 | contig 11869 bp, 11 predicted proteins | sample 9199091 | NCBI WGS metagenome assembly CAJIAL01 (sample SAMEA7708270, study PRJEB35096) | sediment metagenome | biome: marine neritic benthic zone biome [ENVO:01000025]; feature: sediment [ENVO:00002007]; material: shallow marine sediment [ENVO:03000034] sea grass bed [ENVO_01000059] ... | reverse complement strand
TACCCGGAGATCGGCGAGGACATCAAAGTCATGGGCTATCGGCAGGGGCGGCAGTTACTGCTGACGATTGCCCTCGCTTTCGTGGATCGATACGTGCCCAATGCCAAGACGTACTTCGCACGCAAAGACACCATTCGCGAGGCACTGCTGCAGTTTTTGCGGGGCGAACTACAGGAGATCGATCAGCTCGACCTGGCCATCAACACGCTCGACCGGCCGGAACGGGGTGCGGAAGGGATGTATCTGACGGTGTTGGGCACCTCTGCGGAAGGGGCAGATGGAGGGCAGGTGGGGCGCGGCAACGGCGTCAATGGCATCGTCAGCTTACAGCGTCCAGCGTCTAACGAAGCAGCGGCCGGCAAAAATCCCGTCAGCCATGTCGGCAAAATATACTCACAGCTCAGCCATCAGATTGCCCACCATATTTACACTCTGGTTGAACCCGTGGAGGACGCCTACGTCTGGTTGTGTAGCCAAATCGGCGCGCCGGTGGAGGAGCCCTGGGTCACGGCGGTACAGGTGACGCTGGCTTCCGGAGTGAACGTGGAGGACGTTGACGACATCATCACCGACATCGTACGGGCTGAGTTGGCCGAACTGCCGACCTTTACGGCACAACTGATGCGCGGCGCCTTACCGGTGTGGTAAGGCGACCCGGGAGAGGGGGAAAGTCTATGGCCACACACCACCATCGCACACTCGAGCAGTATCGCTTGCGCACACGGTTGATTCATAGCAATCGCGAAGAGGTGTGATCGTACGTCCCGTATCAGCTCAACGAGAGAGGGGTAGGACATGGACGACTGGCGGATCGTGGAGGAACCGGACCTTGACCGCGTGGGGATTGCCAACGCCGATACGGGGTGCGAGGTCTATTTACCGCATTGGTCGACAGCGCACATTGAAACCGCGCATTCTCCTCCGGAGAGTGGTATCAAGGCCGAGTTACTGAGCTACCACACGAAAGACAATTGGACCTACTCACTGAGCCATTGTGAGAGCACAGACGAAGCCTGTACGCCGGCGTATCTCCTCGAAGTCTGGATTGAGTATTGCCTAGTGACCAAAGTGCAGCTGCCGTTTGCCTTTGGCGAGCAGCTCCGACACAAATGGTTAGACAAAAGCTGATCGTATCTCTTGCGTGCACGCCCCGGCGATGGAGAGACCGAGGTGCTGTCCAAGCGGATCGTGACGCTGATCGCGCTGCCGTCATCACATCCATGTATCGTCGCAACCGGACATCTTGGACCGCGTTTTGCAAGCCCTCCATACGCTGAACGTATGGCATGATCCTGCACGGGCAGCCCCAACGAAACAGGGGGGCTCATGAACGACAGTCCAGCAAAACAAACACACGACATAGCGGAGGAGAGCCATGGTGAGACCATCTACTCAGCAGGGTGGTGCCCAAAAAAGAGCTATCTGATTGCAGCCATGCGATGCTTCTGTGTGGGACAAGCATGAGCCTTGCTTTGGCCCAGCAAGACGAAGTTATTGGGAGAAGGAACGTTGCCCATGCAGCCAGAGCTCGCTCATGAGGGCATTGAAGCTTTCACCCCTGTGGCGTCGATGTACGAGACGTGGTTTGCTTCCCCGCTCGGGACATTTGTCGACCAGCAAGAAATGCACGCCCTCGCATGTATCCTGCAGGGGGGTGCCCATGGGTCCATTCTCGACATTGGAGCGGGCACGGGGCATATTACCACCTGGCTCGCGCGACGAGGGTATCAGCTGACGGCGGTCGAACCCTCTCTGGCGATGCGCCAAGAAGGTAGACGCCAGACCTCCGGGTTGCCAATCCACTGGTGCGATGCACGTGCCGAGGGCTTACCGTTCCGTGATGCGAGCTTTGATGGGGCGGTGCTGTTTACCACGTTAGAATTTGTGCCGCGGCCGGCGCAAGCCTTAGCCGAAGCCCGGCGTGTTGTCTGTCCCGGGGGATGGGTGGTGGTAGGGTTTCTCCACGCCTTGAGCCCCTGGGTAGCATTGTATCGCCATCGGGCGGATCGTGGCGCTATGCCATGGGCTGCCGCGCAGTTTTTCACCCGTGAAGACGTGGAGCGGCTCATGGGCATCCCCGCGGACGTGGCCGCATCCGCGGTACGCCTCGCCCCGCAGGCCGTCGCGCCATTTGCGGACGCTGAGCGGGCAGGGCAGCGGGCAGGCAATCAGCCAGCCATGGAGATCGTGCGATGGAACAAGAACCTCTGATCCAAGCAACCGTAGCCGTCTATCCACTCCAACAAACGGGGTATGACGCTGTGCATCGGGCAATCGATGCGCTCCGCTCGACAGGGGCTCGTGTCGAGGCAGGGACGATGCATACCACCATTGCTGGCAATGAAGAGAAAGTTTTTCGGGCCTTGCAGGCGGCCTTCGAGGCGGCCGCCGCTGTGGGTTCCACCGTGATGACCGTGACTGTTTCCAATGCGTGTCCCGCCCCCTAAGTGCTGCGCACCGCAATTACGGATAGGGTTGCCTGGGCGGGTTTACAACCTGCAGTGACGCGTATGCAGGGTTGAGCATCCTATCGGTAATTGTGAAACCGACCACTAAGTATGGCCATTGCAGAGGTGGTGGAAAGTATCGTATTCGACGTTATCTTTGCGTGCTGATATGCAGCACAAGCCAATAAGATACTATGAGGGCTCGATGGTCAAGGTCCTATGGCTGGCAAGCCTCATACTGGTGGGAGGACGCACCACCGTGGCCACGGTGGCCCACCATGCCACGGTGCCCGTACCTATCGTTGTGAGCATTTTGCCCCAGAAATATTTTGTCGAGCGGGTCGGCGCTCCCCACGTCGATGTCTCGGTGATGGTGGGACCTGGCCAGAGTCCCGCCACCTATGAACCGACTCCCAAGCAGACGACGCACGTGGCGCACGCGCAGGTCTACTCACTGTCGAGCAGACGGTGTTGATGGGGCGGCTTGGGAACACACGGGCGATCGGCCCCTATCGCAAACTCGACAAAGCTATTGCCGAACGCGTGATGGACGAGGCGGAGATTCTTGACCTGCGGCATCGTCCGATCGGCACCTTATCCGGAGGGCAGTTGGAGCGCGTGCTGATCGCCCGGGCGCTCGCGTGTGAGCCAGACATGCTGCTCCTGGACGAACCTACGGCCAGTGTGGACATGCGGGTTGAAGAGAATATTTTTGGATTGCTCCAGCGCTTGAACGCCACCGTCACCATTGTGGTCGTGTCGCACGATATTGGCTTCATCTCGCACTATATCGAGCGGGTGGCCTGTCTGAATCGGACCTTAGTCTGTCCCCCACCTCTGCCATTAGTTGAGGTCATGCGGGTCTGAGAGGGGTTGTTTATGGTACAGTGGCGTCGAACACAGACACACCGACGCGCCCTCGCAACCTCAAGGAGCACCCACAATGAAATTCGGCTTTTTCACCATTATTCCGTTTCACGAAAGTCACACCGAGGCGGAGCATTTTCAGCAGACTCTGGAACGCATCGAACTCGCCGATCAACTCGGCTTTACGGAAGTCTGGCTGGGCGAACACCATTTTTCGCGCCATGGGCTGGTGTCGGGACTCTACTCCTGGATGGGTGCTGCAGTGGCGCGCACCAAGAACGTACGGATTGGATCGGCCATCAATATCCTACCGTTCCACAACCCTGTTTTGGCTGCCGAAGAAGCGGCGACGCTCGATGTACTGAGCGGCGGCCGCATCAATTTCGGTATCGGCAGCGGCTATCAACGCCAGGAATTCGACGGCCTGGGGGTGAATATCGACGAAGCGCGCGATCGCTTTCGGGAAGCCGTCGATGTCATGATTCAAGCCTGGACGCAGGAAAAGCTCACGTTCCACGGCCAATTTACCCATGTCGATGACCTCTGGGTCCTGCCCAAGCCCATCCAACAACCGCATCCACCGCTCTACATTGCCGTGAGCACAAGCCCGTCGAGCGTCGAATATGCCGCCAGCCGCCAAATCCAGATCATGGTCGGCGGCCCGACCGACATCATGGGGCAAGCGACCCAAGTGGTGCAACTCTGGCACGAGAAGATGGAAGAGTTCGGCCACGAGCACGCCCATATCGATCTGCCCGTGGCCAAGCGGGTCTACGTTGCCCCAACGGTGGAAGAGGCAGCAAGTGATCTCGCCGGCCATCAGGATTTCACCAACAACGTTATGCGCAGCATCAGTACCACCGGCGCCCCCGTCGGTATGCCGACGGATAAAGACGGCAATTTACCCAAGGGCTATGAATCCTGGGCCAGTCGCCAGCAGGACCGGGAACGCCGGGACGACGTCGGCCACGCCGGTCTGGCGCCGCTTTTTGGCTCACCGGAGGTGGTGATCGAACGCTTAGCTGCGGTACAGGAGCAGGGCATTAACCGCATTTTCTCGCAGTTCGGCTTCCCCGGTGTGCCGCACAAGAACGTCATGCGCGCCATGGAAATGTTCGGCACGAAAGTCATGCCGCATTTCCGTGAGGAACCTGCGACGGTGTCCTCGTAGTGAGGGATGGTGCACCGCGCATGTCTGCGACTTTGCGTTGGACCTGTGTCTCTGCGGATAATTTAGGAGGGGTGACCAGGGGGTGTCTCTGCCGCCTGACACCTGGTGTCGTGCGTAGGCGCGAAGGCCCGTTGACACCCCTCACAGTGCTGCCTCGCCTCGTTCCCCGGTACTAATACGGACGGCCATTTCAACCGGGGTCACGAAGATCTTTCCATCCCCTCGCAGGCCGGTGTGCGCCGCACGTTCAATGGTGGCGACCACCTCTTCAACCTGGTCATCATGACAGATGATCTCCAGTCTGACGCCTGCGAGGAAATCCATGACTTCCTCGGCGATGCGCTGCGGCCCACGCGTGGCCCCACCCCGGCCAAAGCCGCGGATATCACTCACGCTCATCCCGCTCAGACCTTGCATCTTGTGCAACGCCAACGTCACCGCGGACAACCTATGGGGTTTGATATACGCCTTGATCGCTTTCATCGCGCATACTCCTCTCCGCCAGCCGCACTTTGGGTTCAATCGCGACGGCAAACCATTTGTAAAGGGCCGGAATGACCAGCAGCGTCAAAATCGTTGAGGAAACGAGGCCACCGATGACTACCGTGGCCAGCGGACGCTGCACTTCGCTGCCCGTGCCCTGCGAAAATAACAGCGGCAACAAACCCAACGAAGTGGTGATCGCGGTCATGAGTACAGGTCGCAGCCGCAAACACGCGCCTCGCACTGATGCCTCAGATATTGACACCCCATCGCGTACCAGTTGGTTCACGTACGTCACCAGCACCATACCGTTTTCGAGCGCGATACCGAAGAGCGCAATAAACCCGACGGAAGCGGGGACAGAGAGATTCTGCGCGCTCAGCCACAAGGCCACGATGCCACCGACGAGCGCCAGCGGAATATTGAGCAAGATGAGCAGCGCGTTTTTCAGCGAGTTAAAGCTGCTAAACAGCATGAAAAAAACGATCAGCAGCGTCACCGGAACGACGAGCGCCAGCCGTTTGTTGGCCTCCTGTTGGAGCTCGAACTGGCCACCCCACCGCACAAAATAGCCGGGCGGTAGTTGGACCTGCGCATCAATCGCCTGCTGCGCGCGTTCCACAAAGGAGCCGATATCCAGACCGCGCACATTGCACTGCACGGTGATAAACCGCTGGGTGTTTTCCCGCGTGATCTGTCGCGGCCCAACGATCTCTTCAATCGTGGCCAGGTCGGATAAGGGCACGGTCATGCCACCCGGAGCCGGGATCAGGATGCGGCCAATGGCCTCCGCGCTGGTGCGATCGTCGGCCCGATAGCGCACGAGGATGTCAAAGCGGGCGATCCCTTCAAAAATCTGCCCCGCTTTTTCGCCGCCAACCGCTGTGCGGATGATCTCCTGGACGTCCTCGACATTGACGCCGTAGCGAGCCATGGTCTGGCGATTCACGGTGAGCCGGAGCTGCGGTGTGCCGGTCACCTGATCTTTTTGGACATCGGCGGCTCCTGGGACGTTGCGCAGCACGGCTTCAATGTCAGCCGCCTTCTCCTTCAGCACGTCCATATCAGGCCCGAAAATTTTAATCGCCAGCTCCGCCTTAGTGCCGGTTAACAGTTCATCCACCGCAGCGGCAATCGGCTGCGTGAAGTTAAATTGCGCGCCCGGAAAGTCCTCAAAGGCGTGGCTCATCTTGGCGTAGAGCTCGTCCAAGGTCTTGGCCGTCTCCCACTCCTCCTTCGGTTTGAGGGCGACAAACGCCTCCGCCGAATTGACGGGATCGGCATGCGCGCCCACTTCACCCCGCCCTACCCGAGTGACAATCCGTTCGACTTCTGGAAATTGGGCCAGCATGCGGCGTTCGAACCGCCCCATGGTCTCACCCGATTCGTCCAGTGAAATCGACGGCGCCATGGTGGCGCGTACCAGCAAGTCGCCTTCATTCAAACGCGGCACAAATTCCGACCCGAGTTGGGGAAAGATGATGCCGCCGAGTCCGAGGAGGCCGATGGCCAACAGCACGGCCAACACACGGACGCGGACAAAGAGCGCCACCAGGGGACGATAGACGACCAGCAGCAGACGGATGATCCAACTCTCTGACGAGCCACGGTCGGCACGGGTGGGACGCCGCATCAGCATGGCGGAGGTGACCGGAGCCAAGAACAGCGCAAAGAGCAAGGAGCCCAGCATGGCCAGCGCCACCGTATACGCCAACGGTTTGAAGGTTTTCCCTTCCACGCCTTGCAATGTGAACAAGGGAAGAAAGACAATGATAATGATCGAGATGGCAAACACGATGGGGCGACCAACTTCGGTGCACGCACGCGCCACCACATGCAGGCGTGGTTCATCAGGGTCTGACGTACGGAGCATCCGGTCGACGTTCTCGACCATGACGATGGTGCCATCGACCATCATGCCGATGGCAATCGCGAGGCCCCCGAGCGACATCAAATTGGCTGAGATACCACACACTTTCATCAGAATAAAGGCGAAAAAGACGGAAAACGGAATCGACGCGGCAACGACGATACTGGGGCGTACCCCCCCCATGAACACGAGGAGCACCAGGGCGACCAGGGCAACCCCCTGCACGAGCGCATCCATGACCGTCTTGACCGCCTTCCCGACCAGCGTGGCTTGATCGTAGTAGGGCACGACGGTGATACCGGGGGGCAAGACGCGGTTGATTTCCACCATGCGCTCTTTGACGGCCTCGATGACCTGGGACGTATTGGCGCCGATGAGCTTGAGCACCATGCCGGCAATCGTTTCGCCTTTGCCGTCCATCGTCGCCAGTCCCCGGCGCACTTCCCCCCCAATCACGACATCGGCGACCTGATGCAGATACACTGGCGTGCCGTCTGCGACCTTGAGGATCACACCCTCCAGATCGGCGATGGTCGAGGCCAGTCCGATGGAGCGTACGATGTATTCTTCGGCGTTCTTGACGATGAACTGCGCCCCGACATTGGCATTATTGGCTTGGACAGCCGCCACCACATCATGCAACGCCAGGTTATAACGCAGCAGCTCCGACGGCCGCACCAGCACGTGAAACTGCTTGACCTCCCCACCCAAGGAGAGGACTTCGGTCACACCCGGAACCGTCTGCACGTTGAATTTGATCAGCCAATCCTGAATCTGGCGCATCTCCTGCGGACTGCGCTGCCCCGTCTCATCTTCGACAAAGTAAAACAGAATCTGACCGAGCCCGGTGGTAATGGGCCCCATTTCGGGCTCGCCAAAACCCTCAGGAATTTCCTCGCGAGCCAATTGGAGGCGTTCATTGACGAGCTGCCGGGCGAAGTAGATATCCGTCCCGTCTGCGAAGTAAATGTTGATGACGGAGAGACCGAAATTGGAGACCGACCGGATTTCTTTCAAGTTTGGGAGCCCATTCATGGCCACCTCAACCGGATAGGTGACATAGCGCTCGACCTCTTCCGGCGCTAAGCCCTCTGTTTCGGTGAAGACCTGTACCAATGCCGGGGTGACGTCCGGAAATGCGTCGACCGGGAGCTGCCGGTAGCTGTAATACCCCGCTGCCAACACTAACACGCCTAAGACCACCATGAGGAGGCGACTGCGGAGCGCAAACTGGATGACGTGTTGCACAACTGGTCTCCTCGTTTTTAATGGTTATGGCCATCGCCAAAGCTGCCTTTGGCCAACTGCGCTTTCAGAGTAAAGGCACCGCGTGTCACGTAGCGCTGTCCGGTCGCGAGGCCGCTCGTCACCTCGATAGAGGTATCGTTCGTATGGCCGAGCGTCACGGGCTGCGGGACAAAGCCTTCCGGAGTCTGAATGAACACCGTGGGCTGATCGTCAACCGTCTGCAACGCCGTTTTGGGCACCAACAAGGACACCTCATGATTCTTGACATCGACGCGTGCAGTGACGAAGAGCCCTGGACGCCACTGTCCAGCCGGGTTGGGGAGGACCACCCGCGCCAGGGCCGTGCGGGTCTTTTCGCCGACGACCGGTCCCACATAGGCAATGGTTCCTGCGGCATCTGGCATGCCGTGACCGGCCGAAATCACCGCCGCTTGGCCGACACGCACCACCGGTAAATCTTTGGGGTAGACACGCAGATCAACCCACACCGTGCGTAGATCTGCGACCACAAAGGCAGCCGTATCATCCTGCAGCACTTCGCCCAAGGCAATATGTCGTTCGATGATCGTGCCATCGAACGGCGCGGTGATCGCGTACTGGGTTAACGTTGCACTCGATTGGTTCGGCAGTCTGGCGATGGCCCGGTCCGAGAATCCCAGGGCGCGCAACTGTTGCGCCGCGGCGCGCTTGGCAATCTTGGCGGCAGCCAGCTCTTGTTTGGCCTGAAGATACTCCTGCTCCGAGGTAATCTTTTGCGTGCGGAGATCCGTTTCCCGGTCAAACGTTGCCTGCGCCAGGGCGACTTGTTCCGTCGCGGTCAGATACCCGGATTTCACGTCGGCCAATGCGCGACTGTCGAGGACGGCCAACACGTCGCCAACCTGCACGTGGTCGCCGAGCGTTTTCTGCACAGCCTGCACGACGCCCGAGACCCGGGGCACAACATGCGCGAGCCGATCCGCGTTGAGCGCAACGGCACCCGGCAAGGTCACATGCCGGCGCAATGCGCCTGCCCCGGCCGTGCCCACCTCAATGCCGAACTCGCGTTGTTCCGCTGCGTCGAGTGTGACCACGCGCTCCGCGCCGTGCTCGTCGTGGCCGGAGTGCTCGCGATGGTCCGTGTGTTCAGCGCTTGTATGGTCCCTAGGCCCCTTATGATCGTCCTCGTTGTGATCATCGTGGCCTGTGTGCTCATCACGCGTATGGGCACCGTGTGACGTATGGTCCTCATGACTTGTGTGGTCGTCGTCTCCGTGGTCCTCGGGTCCTTTATGGTCGTCCTCGTTGTGCCCATGGGCGGTGTGCTCACCATGCGTGTCATCGGCATGGCCCTTCTGGTCCTCTGTCTGCGTATGGGCCGCCACGGTCTGTCTCTCCACTGGCGCCGATGCTGGCTGAAACACTCTGTGCTCGTCCAGCAGTGGTATCCCGGTCGGTGCGGTCAAAACCGCTCGGGCCACCGGCGTGCTATACCGCATCGCGGTGACACTCGCGAGACCTCCGACGAAGATGGCAATGATAACCATGACGATCTGTTTGACGGACATGCACTCCTCCTTTTACGGTTGAGACGACGACTGCGTACGGGTGCTCAGCGATGCGCCAATGAGGCGCTCAAGGGCCGCCACCGCCTTATGATAGGTCGCAAGGGCCTCGATATACTGTCCCCGGACTTCAAACAGGGTCCGTTGGACGTCGAGGACCTCAAGAAACTGAAATTTCCCTTGGCGATAGCCTTCACTGACAGCATCAAAGGCACGCTGGGCTCCGGGTAACGCCTCATCGCGCAGGGAACTGGCCTCGGTAAATGCCGCGGAAAGCTCTGCATAGGTCTCAGCCAAGGCGGTGCGCACGCTCACGGCCGCGGCCCGGCGTTCTTCTTCGGCCTTGGCCAATTGATAGCGCGCTTCCAGAATATTGCCCTGATTGCGATCGAAGACAGGCAGCGGCACCGATACTGCGAAAACGAGTGCCTGGTCTTTGGACTCATGCACATACCGGAAGCCCCCGCCAAGCGTTGGGTCCGGAATCCGGTTGGCCTCTTCCAAGGTGACGGTCGACTGGCGCTGGGCCATGGCGGTGGCCCACCGGGCAATGTCCGGGTTGTGCTCGACCCGTTGAGCCAACGCGTCGGCAGAGGGGATGGTCTGAAGCGACTCAAGGTTCCCGACAACCCGCTTAAAGGTAGGGCGTGCGCCACCCCAGGTGGCGACTAAGCGCTCCCGGGCGGCCGTCAGCGCCCGTTGGGCACGTTCGAGCGCAATGCGACTGGTGGACAGCGCCACGCGGGCGCGCGTTGCTTCGATAGGCGACACTTTGCCCACCTTGACGCGCGCCGCGGCAGCCCGCAGCACTTGCTCTGCCAGACGCGCCAGTTCCGCGTCGACCGTGAGGCGCTCTTGGGCGCTCAGCACGTCTACAAACGTGTGGGTAACCTGGGTGAGCACGTCGAGGCGAGCGGTTTCATAATCCCAGGCTGAGAGGTCACGCTCGAAAGCAGCTACGCGGGCGCGTTTTCGGCGTTTGGCACCGAGTTCGATGACCTGGCTGAGGCCGAGGGTCATCTCGGCGCTATCCACCCCGCGGAAGTCACCTGTCCCTGCGACGTTTTCCACGTCGATACCCAACTCAGGATTCGGGTGCAGCCCAGCCTGCAGCGTCCGTGCCTCTCCAGCACGCACTTCCCAGGCAAAGGCCGCGAGTGCCGGGTTCCGCATCAAGGCCAGTGCCTGCGCGTCGCCTAAGCGGAGCATGCCAGTGGGTTCGGTGCGCTCCGGCGCGCTTGCCGCCGTGTGCGGCGGCTTGGCGGGTGGGCGATACGCTGGTATCTCGGCGCCCAAAGGACGCGGGGTGGGCCAGACGGCCTGCGTCTCTGAGAGCGCACAGCTCGTACTTATCAATCCGAGGACGACCCCCAGCAGGAGGTAGATCAACGACATGCAGGTCCTCCGTCATGTGTTCGAGAAAAACCGGGGGCACACGTATGGCGGACATGGGCCGTGGTGTGCAGTCTTTATACGAACGGAGACGGGGGTGCTAGGTCAGGAGAATGACCGTACGCAAAGCGAGGAGGAAGGGGTCACACACCGCCAGGTCACCATGCCAGCGGGGGCTGCATGGGACATCTACCTCGGATGCCATCGGTATGGCATCCGGGGGCAACGCGGGTGTGCGATCGTCTGGTGCGAGACGCCACAGTCTATCGACAGAGGAATGCATGGGCTTCTCAGCAGAAGCAAGTATGGGAACATCGAGGCAAAGCTCACCACCATGCTGGGTGGATAGCGGCTCACTCAAAGGGACGTGCGTCGTTTCCATCGCAACGTGGCCATTCCCTCCGACGCAGAGCACAAGCGTTGCGAACACCCCTTGGGTGACGAAGACACCAACAACGAGCCACCATATGAAGGAGGCTCTGTTATGTCGACGTGTTACGAAGGGAAATCGCATGCGATCGCAGCCTTGTGCCGAACGTTGCAAATGCCACCAGAGGGGAACTTGCTGAATATAGCACGTCCACGCTGGTATGAGTAGCTCAAAAACACAACACAACGCCTCTAGCCGTTATTTCACGGCCAGGAAGATTCGGCAGTGCCACCCTATCCCAAGCACCCCTTCCCGCAGTCTTCATCCATTGGGTACACTAAACCATGCAACCCCGCCAGTGTACCGCGCAGACACTGGCACTCCCCCGGCTTATCCAACCACACATAGCAGTATGCACTTGTGGGAAGAGATGTACGTATGGCAATCACACACCCTCTTGTTCTCGGCCTTGGTGGT
>CAJIAL010000193.1_pt1 | contig 11870 bp, 7 predicted proteins | sample 9199091 | NCBI WGS metagenome assembly CAJIAL01 (sample SAMEA7708270, study PRJEB35096) | sediment metagenome | biome: marine neritic benthic zone biome [ENVO:01000025]; feature: sediment [ENVO:00002007]; material: shallow marine sediment [ENVO:03000034] sea grass bed [ENVO_01000059] ... | reverse complement strand
GCTCGACCGCAGTCTCTATTGGCATGCGATGAATACGAGTAAGCGTGCGGTCACACTGAATCTCGACACCGCCAAGGGCCGGGACCTCCTCCAGCGTTTACTTGCCACGGCAGATATCGTGGTGGAAAGTTATCGCCCAGGGACGCTGGTGACGTGGGGACTGGATTTCGAGCACCTGCACCAGCGTTATCCGCAACTCATTCTGACCTCGATTACCCCCTTCGGACAAACGGGCCCGTATGCGCAGCTCCATGCTACAGAACTCGAAACACTGGCTCTCGGCGGCTTTCTCGCCGTCTGTGGTGATCCCGACCGGCCACCGGTGCGTATTAGCGTACCGCAGGCTAACCTCTTTGCCAGTGTGTCGGCATTTACCGGTGTCATGTTGGCCTACTACCACCGTTTACGCCATGGCGAGGGACAACATGTTGACGTCGCCATGCAGGAGTGTGTGACCAACCTGCATTATTCGCAGATGCTGTGGAATACCTATGGCCTGGTGACGCCGCGGTTGGGGGATACACTGGTGTTTGGCGATACCGCCATTACCGTGATTTATCCGTGTAAGGACGGGCACGTCCAAGCCATACCGGCCTTATCGTGGGATACCTTTGTGCCGTGGTTGGATGAGCACGGCTTGGCGGGCGATTTGACCACGGACGAATGGCAGGAGCGGCTGCAGACATTGGCCACAGATTGGACACAGGAGCACATCGATCACGCCCAGGCGATCGTGGCGAATTTTTTCGCCCGTTTCACCAAAAAAGAGTTGTATGAGGAAGCGATTCGACGCCGCCAGCTTCTCTATCCGGTGCAGACGGTGCACGATTGCCTCAATGATCGCCAGTTACAGGCGCGCGAGTATTTCCACGAGGTCTACGTGCCGGCGCTGGGCAGGTCGTTGACGTATCCCGGTGAGCCCTGCCGGTTTTTCGCTACGCCGTGTCAGATTCGCCGCCCGGCGCCGCGCTTGGGCGAGCACAATGATGTGATTTATGGTGAAGAACTCGATTTGTCGGAGGCGGAGCGCGCCACGTTGCGGCAAGAAGGAGTGATGTAATGACTGGGCAGGGGGTGCTGTCGGGGATTCGGGTGGTTGATTTTACCTGGGTGTGGGCCGGGCCGATGGCGGTGCGGCATCTGGCAGATTACGGCGCTGAGGTAATCACTATCGAGAACCCGGAGTATATCGATCTGGCGCGCTTGCTTATCTACAAAGATGGTGAGTACGATCCCGATATGGCGGTGGCATATACGAATTTCAACGCCGGCAAAAAAAGTCTGACACTCAATATGGCTGAGCCGGAGGCGGTGGAGATCGTGAAGCGCTTGATTGCGATCAGCGATGTCGTGGTCGAAAGTATGACCCCAAAGGCCATGCGCCGTTGGGGCCTGACCTACGAAGATATCTGCCGTATCAAGCCGGACATTATCATGCTGAGCTCGTGTATGCAGGGACAGACCGGTCCGTACAATATGTCGCCGGGTAATGGCGCGATTTTGCCGGCGCTGTCGGGTATTACGGAAGTCACCGGGTGGCCCGACCGCGGCCCGACTGGCCAGGGCGGACCGTATACCGATTTTCTTGCGGGCGCGATGGGCGCTGCGGCGGTCGTGACGGCGTTGGTGCATCGTGAGCGCACGGGGGAAGGACAGTACATCGATATGTCGCAAAACGAGTGTTCTATGCACTTCCTCACCTCGGCGTTTCTCGATTACAGTGCCAATGGACACGTGGCAACGCGCATGGGAAATCGCCGCCCGGGTTTTGCGCCGCATGGGGTCTATCGCTGCCAGGGCGAGGACGCGTGGTGCACGATCGCTGTCCGGAGCGACGCGGAGTGGCAGGCACTGTGCGACGTGATGGGACGTCCTGAGTGGACAAGCCAGGTGCGGTTTGCCGTGCGGGAGGCAAGGGAGGCGCATAGCGCAGAGCTCGATGTGCACATCGAGGCATGGACGACACACCTGCAGGCGCAGGAGGTGATGGATCGCTTGCAACAGGCGGGAGTGCCCGCAGCGATCGTGCATAATGCGGCAACGGTCGACAGTGATCCGCAACTGATGCATCGCCAGCATTATGCGCGTCTGCAGCATCCGCGCATCGGCCCCAAAACGGTCGACAACTATGGCTTTCGCCTCAGTGCCACACCGGGCGGGGCACAGGAACCGGCGCCGTTATTGGGCCAGCATAATGACTATGTGCTAGGTGAACTCCTTGGCATGGCACCGAAGGACATCGAACGGCTCAAAGCGGTCGGTGTGGTGGCGGAGGCTGAAGTCAGCTAACATGAAGAAGGGGTAGCTTTAGCTGTAGACCACCCCGCGATACAGTGAAAGTGCTCCATTCTCCGTACGCCTTTTCATTCGGATACAGTGCCATGTTCCCCTGGAATACCCGCCTCCGTGGTCTCAAGCGCTACCAGGAAATCGCTCAGGCGCTGGTGAAATACGGTTTTGCCGAAGTCGCCGATGCCTTGCATCTGCACAAGCCGTTGCGGTTCGGGCAGCGGTTGCTGGGCGCGGGGGAGACGCTGACGGCGGATAAGCCGCAACGGCTCCGCCTGCTATGCGAGGAACTGGGGCCAACGTTCATTAAATTCGGCCAACTCCTGAGTACACGTGCCGATGTCTTCCCGCCTGAGTATCTGCATGAACTTGCCAAACTCCAGGACCGTGCCCCGCACGAAGAGTTTCCGGTCATTCGAGCAATTATTGAACGCGAGTTGCAACAACCGCTGACCGAGCTGTTCGCCAAGATCGACTCTGTGCCGTTTGCTGCGGCCTCGATTGCGCAGGTCCATCGCGCCACGCTGCACACCGGCCAACAGGCGATCGTCAAGGTGCAGCGGCCGCATATGCACCGGGTCATTCTCGCTGATCTGGATGTGCTCCGCGATCTGGCGCGCCTGGCAGAGCGCTACGTGACCGACCTGCGCCCGTTTGACCCCAGTGGGCTAGTTGAGGAGTTTGCCCATACCATCATGCAGGAACTGGATTTCGGGCATGAGCTGCACAACATGGAGCGCTGTGCCGAAAACTTTGCCGACGATGCCATGGTGCTAGTGCCTACGGCCTACCCCGAGCTCTCGACGGCGAAGGTGTTGACTATGGCGTATGTCGATGGCGCGAAGATCACGGACATCGAGGCGCTGGCCCGGCTGGAATGCGATCCCAAAATCGTGGCAGTGCATGGCGCCAATGCACTGCTGAAGCAGATCTTCGTGCACGGCTTTTTCCAGGGCGATCCGCATCCGGGCAATTTGGTGGTGTTGCCGGGGAACGTTATTGCCATCCTCGATTACGGCATGTTTGGCTTGATTGATGCTGAAACACGTGAACACCTGGCGACGCTCTTGCTAGGCATGGTGCAGCGAGACGCCGGCAAGATGGTGCGGGCGCTGATCGACCTGGAGGTGATGGATATCGAAAGTAATCGGCGCCAGTTGCGCAGAGATATGGCGTCGCTGGTGGATACGTATTTGACCGTGGCGTTGGAGCGCATCAATCTCTCGGCGGCGCTCGACGCCATACTCAAAATCGTGCACCGCCATAATTTACAAATCCCCCCGGAATTTTTTCTCCTCGTCCGCGCCCTGACAACGGCGGAGAGTATCGGACGCGAGCTCGATCCCGATTTCACCATTGCGGCGCATGTTCGCCCGTTTGCCGAGCGCTTGGTCATGGAGCGCTTTGATCCGCGCTACGTGATGCGCCGACTCGCAACCACCTCGGAAGAAACCGGGGATCTCCTCATGTTTCTGCCCAGTGCGTTGACGCAGATTATGGAAAAGATGCGGCGTGGAGAACTCCACATGGGCTTGGAAGTGCAACAATTGGACCGCATGATTCGGGAGTTTGATACGGCCAGTAATCGTCTGACGTTGGCCATCATCCTGGCGGCGAATATTATTGGGTCGTCGCTCATTATTCAGACCAATATCCCGCCGCTCATGTTCGGGTACCCGCTGCTGGGGCTCGCCGGTTTCGTCATCGCCGCCGTCTTAGGCATGGGCCTGGTCATCGCCATCCTCCGCTCCGGCGGATTTTAGAGGGACATGTCCGCGATGGCATACGGGCGTCAGGGCGCTATACGCCCGTCTCGGCATATGTCGGGAGTTGGTCACGCCTTTTCTTCACCTGCTATTCACGCTACTATCTCTGTTTATGATGAATTACGTCGATACACTACGTCTGATGATCGCGCGCGCACAGTGCACGGTGCGGGTGATATGTCTCATTGGCTTCATGCTGGTCTCTGCCTGTACGTCAGAGACTGCAGAGCCGCGCTCGGTGACACTGACGGTGTCGGCGGCCGCCAGTCTTACCGGCGTATTGCAGGAGATCAGCACCGGGTTTACGCAAAAAACGGGGACACACGTGACGCTGAACTTTGGCTCATCCGGTCAATTAGCCCAACAAATCGCCTACGGGGCGCCGGTGGATGTGTATATCTCGGCGAACATGGCGTTTGTCGACGATTTAGAGCGACAGGGTGGGCTATTGCCCGGGACAAAGCAGGTGTATGCGCGCGGGCGACTCGTCCTCTGGACACCGTCTGACAGCTCGCTCCAGCTGACCCGTTTGGAGGAGGTGGTGCACGCCGATGTGCGGCGGATAGCACTCGCCAATCCGACGCATGCGCCCTACGGCGTAGCAGCGCGTGAAGCCTTACAAGCGGTAGGGTTGTGGGAGCAACTTCAAGCAAAATTCGTGACGGGTGAGAATGTGCGGCAGACCTTGCAGTACGCAACGACAGGCAATGTTGATGTGGCGCTTGTGGCGTTATCGCTCAGTCAGCAACACGAGGGCAAGCATGTTGTGCTACCGGAGTCGCTGCACCGACCGATCATCCAGTCGCTTGCGGTCGTCAAACAGACCAAGTACGAACCTGAGGCACGGCGCTTTGTCGCCTATATCATGGGCCCGACGGGACGGACGATGCTGCGGAAATACGGCTTTGCTGTGCCGCAACAGGGTGGGCGCGGATGAACTGGCACCCTGTATGGCTGTCATTGCAGGTCACGGCCGTAGCGACCGGTGTGATTTTCGTGGGCGGGCTCGCGCTGGCGTGGGTGTTGGCGCGGTGTCGCTTTCCGGGACAAACGCTGGTGGCGACACTGATTCATTTACCATTGGTTCTACCGCCGAGTGTGGTGGGATATTACTTACTACTCGGGTTCGGCCGTGGCAGCCCGATCGTCGATTGGCTCGGGATTCGCTTGTTATTCACCTGGCCTGCAGCGGTGATAGCTTCGGCGGTGGTGGGCTTGCCGTTGATGGTACAGGCGTCGCGCGCTGCCATTGCCAATGTGGACCCGGCACTGGAAAACGCTGCACGTACTCTTGGCTCGTCCGAGCCGGAAGTGTTTTGGCGTGTCACGCTGCCTCTCGCGCGACGAGGAATCCTGGCCGGACTCGTCCTCGGCGCCACCCGTGCGCTGGGGGAATTCGGGGCCACGTTGATGATTGCAGGCAATATCCCCGGCCGGACACAGACGTTGCCGCTGGCGATTTACGATGCGGTGCAGAATCAGGATTATGCTCTGGCCAACGGTTTAGTGTTGATCATGACGGCTTTGGGATTTCTCAGTTTATGGGCCGTGCGCCACATGGAACGACCCCGACGGCCGGTTTGGTCGCAATGATGCTATTGCAGGCTGGCAGCAAGACGTTCCCGGATTGAACGCCGTAAGGTCGACAATATCAACGCGGGCAAGTGGATACTTATTTGCGGTACGCAGTACTATGACACCAACACGATTACACGTCGATATCGAGAAAAAGCTCGCGACATTCTCGCTGCGCGTGCAGTTGCAGGTGGGGGCGGAAATTCTCGTCCTTTTCGGCCCTTCAGGGGCGGGTAAGAGCACGACCCTGCACGCTATTGCCGGCTTGATGGCACCTGATCGTGGCACTATTCGCCTTGATGACACCACGTTTTTCCAGCGCCACCGCTCTGGCCCGACGGTGCATGTACCTGCCCACAAACGCGGTGTGGGCTATGTCTTTCAGCACTATGCCTTATTCCCGCATCTTACCGCCATCGAGAATGTCGCCTATCCCCTGTGGCGGCAGCGCGGCGGGCGCACACGCGCCGAAGCGCTCTTAGAGCGTATGCGGCTGGCGCACCTGGCTGATCGCTATCCACACGAGCTCTCCGGCGGGCAGCAACAGCGTGTTGCCATCGCCCGTGCCCTTGCCGCAAAGCCGCAGGTCTTGCTCTTAGATGAGCCATTCTCCGGCCTCGATGCTGCAGTGCGCGAGCAGTTGCAACGCAACCTCCGCCTCTTGCAGCAGGAACTTCATCTGATCGTCCTCTACGTCACCCACAGCATCGAAGACGCCTTTGCTGTCGGCCATCGTTTGGCGCTCATCCGCGAGGGGCAGGTCGAGCAAGTCGGCCCCATTGCCGAAGTCTTCCGCCGCCCTGCCTCGTCACATGCCGCGGCGATTATGGGCATTCGCAATCTCTTCCAGGCGCGTGTGGTCGAAACCACCGCTGACCATTTGTTGCTCGATTGGAACGGTTTATCCCTCGAAGCCGCGCCGCAAGCAGCTACCGTCGGTGATGTGGTGACGGCGTACATTCGTCCTGAGGACATTAAAATCCTCTATCCCGATCGCCCGGTGACGAGTGCGGTGCGCCATAATCAAGTGCTCGGACAGATTGTGGATTGCCGTTCACACGCCAGTTGGCAGACGTTGCATGTATCCGTCCCGAACGGCCAGGAAGTGGAAGTGCGTTTCCCGGTATATGCCTATACCCCCTTGCATCTCGTGCCCGGCGAGACCGTTATGGTCGCGCTGCGCAAAGAAGGCGTCATACTGTTACCGGGGAAGACGATGGAGGCGTTGTGAAATGCGAGTCATACTGTTGATGCTCGTCCTTCTCCTTATTCAGTGGCTTAGGCATTGCGATCGGGCTTGTCATTGGGATGGGACTCAACTGAATCGCAGATGGATTAAGGGAGCCACGAGGGTTATGGTATGTTGCGTTTAGGTGTCGATGTCGGAGGGACATTCACCGACTTTGTTTTGTATGACGATACCCGGGGCACTCTCCGGATTTTCAAATGTCTGACGACCCCAAGCGACCCTTCTCAAGGGTTCCTGGCGGGGATGACGGAGCTGCTCGGCGCACAGCATGATCTCCGGCATGTGGATCAATGCGTGCATGGGACAACCCTGGCCACGAACGTTGTGCTGGAGCGCAAGGGCGATGGTGTTGCCCTCTTGACCACGCGTGGGTTCCGCGATGTCCTGGAGATTCGCCGCCAAAAGCGCTACGAACTCTATGATCACTTCATGGACACGCCCGTTCCCTTGGTGCCCCGCTGGCTGATTCGCGAGGTGACCGAGCGCCTACGGTATGATGGCTCTATCCATACGCCGCTTGACGAAGCGGCCCTCGACACCACTATCCGCGAGTTGTTAGCACAAGACGTGCATTCCATTGCCGTGTGTCTTTTGCACGCCTATGCCAACCCTACGCACGAGCAACGCATTCGCGACCGTATTGCCGCGCAGGCGCCCCACATGCTGACGTCGCTCTCGTCTGACGTCTCGCCCAAGTTCCGGGAGTATGAGCGCGTCAGCACCACGGTGGCGAATGCGTACGTCATGCCGCAGGTACATGCCTATCTCGGGACGCTGGTCCAAGAACTCCACACACGCGGCTTCCAACACTCGCTCTATATGATGCAATCGAACGGCGGCATCGCCACGGCCGAAACCATGCGCCGGTATCCCGTGCGCATGATTGAATCCGGTCCTGCCGCCGGCGTCATTATGGCCGCGTGGCTGGGCCGGCAGTTAGACATGCCGAACCTCATGTCCTTTGATATGGGTGGCACCACCGCCAAGGTATGCCTGGTTGAGAACGCCACACCCACAGTGAGCAGCGAATTCGAGATCGACCGCGTCAAGATGAAGAGCGGCAGCGGCTTGCCGTTGAGTGTGCCTTCTGTGGATCTCAATGAGATTGGCGCCGGCGGGGGCAGCGTGGCACGCACGCATATGGGCATCATCAGCGTTGGACCTGACAGTGCCGGGGCCAATCCGGGGCCTATCTGTTACGGTCTCGGCGGCGAGTTGCCCACGGTGACGGATGCCGATGTCATCCTGGGATATCTGAACCCGGATTATTTTCTCGGAGGGAGTATCGCGTTGGATGTCGCGGCAGCGGCGCGGGGCATCGAAGAACACATCGCGCTCCCACTGGGACTCGACGTCGTGCGCGCTGCCTGGGGAATCTATGAGACCGTGAACGCCAGTATGGCTCGTGCGGCGCGCATGGTTTCAGTCGAGCGGGGCAAGGACCCGCGTCATTTTGCCTTTGTCGCCTTTGGCGGTGCCGGACCTATCCACGGCGTCCGCATCGCCCGCTCACTGGGCATGAGGCGCGTTCTTCTGCCAGCGGCTGCCGGGGTGGCGTCGGCCATTGGTTTACTCACAGCGGATATTGCCTTCGATTATGAACGTACAACGGTGATCCGGTTGGATGATGCGGTGGTTGACACGGCCAATCGCCTTTTTACGGAGATGGAGACACTCGGCCGCCAACACGTCGCCGAAGCTGCGCCTGACAGTCCGTGCCGACTCACGCGCACGGCGTCAATGCGGTATGTCGGTCAGGGGCACGAATTGGATACTCCCGTGCCGGGCGGTGTGTGGAGTCCCGACACGGTTACGCGCATCCACCAGGCGTTTGATGACGCCTATGCTGTCACCTATGGCTATAGCGATCCGCAGGAAGCCGTGGAAATCGTTACCTGGAAGGTTGCTGCCTCAACGCCGACGCCAGCCGTCACCTTGCCACCACCCGAAGTGGCGGGAAGCGATCCGGCCGTTGCCCTGAAAGGATCACGACAGGCGTACTTCCCGGAAAGCGGCGGGTTTGTAGAGTGTCCGGTCTACGATCGCTACCGCCTGGGAGTGGGGATGGCGCTGCACGGGCCGGCGCTAGTCGAGGAACGCGAATCCACCGCGATCATTCTGCCCGGCGATGTTGGGCGCGTTGATCGGCTGGGCAATCTTCTTATTGAAGTTATTGAGGCTGAGGCCTGAGACATGTCACATATTGATCCGATTACGCTGGGCGTACTGTGGGGTGCTTTGCAAGCAGTGGGCGAAGAAATGGGGTTAGCGCTGCGGCGTACCGCTTACTCTGAGGCCGTGCGTGAGGGACTGGATTTTTCCACCGCGGTCTTTGACACCGAGGCCCGCATGATTGCGCAGGGCAATTTCAGTCCGGGACATCTCGGGGCGATGCCGTCAGTCGTCCAGCATGTCCTGGATGCCTACCCGCAGGAGTCGTTCGAGCCGGGCGATGCCGTGCTGTTGAACGACCTGTATATGGGCTCCGGCCACCTGCCCGATTGTTTTATCACCTCGCCCGTCTTTTTTGCCGACACCCTGGTCGGATTTGTCGTCAACTGCGCGCATCAAGTCGATGTCGGCGGCGCCGGCCCTGGATCGCAGAACGTCGAGGGCGTGCGGGAATTCTACCAGGAAGGCTTACGCATTCTGCCGGTGAAATTGTATCAGCGTGGCGAGCCGGTGCCGGAGATTCTGCGGTTGGTGACGGCGAATGTGCGCATTCCCGACAAAGTGTTGGGCAATTTTAAAGCGCAAGTCAATGCCAACAATGTCGGCGCGCGGCGCTTGATCGACCTGTATGAACAGTACGGTCCCGAGACCATCGCGACTTATAGTGAGGAGATTCTGGCCCGTACCGAAGTCGCTATGCGCGCGGCGATTAAGGAGATTCCGGACGGCTCGTATGCCTTCGAGGATTACCTGGATGACTGCGGACGCGACACCGACCCCATCAAAGTTGCCGTAACGGTGACGGTACAGGGTGATGAAGTAACAGTCGATTTTACCGGGAGCGGCGCCCAGGTGGCAGCGGCAATGAACAGTACCTACAACTACACTGCTTCCTACAGCATCTTCGCGCTGAAAAGCGTGACCGATCCTCTTTTGCCGCAGAATGCCGGCGGTCTCCGTCCCATCCACGTGATCGCCCCTCCCGGCAGTTTTTTCAATCCCTTGCCACCCGCGCCAGGAGGTGGGCGAGCCATTGTGCAGCAACGCATCGTCGATGCCATTATGGGCGCGCTCGCTCAAGCGGTGCCGGACCGCGTCGTCGCACCCTCAGCGCACTGGTCCAATCCCAACCTCGGCGGTCTCGATCCGCGCACGGGCAAGCGTTTTGTCTACTACGACATGATCATTGGCGGTTATGGAGCACGACCGACGAAAGACGGCTGCGAAAGCCTGGCGCCGTGTTTTAACGTCAACAACATTCCCGTGGAAGTCAGCGAAACCAACTATCCTATTCTGGTCGAGCGCCTGGAGTTTATTCAAGATTCGTCCGGTGCCGGCCAGTTTCGCGGTGGGAGCGGCGTACGCAAAGATCTCTGTATTGAGGGCGACGACGTCATGTTTAGTGGCTTAGCCGAGCGCCAGACGTTCGCGCCGTATAGTTTGTTGGGTGGTACCACGCCGCACCGCGGCCGCACGATGTTGAATCCCGGACCACACGAGCAGCAGTTACACGGCAAGGGCGTGTATACGCTGCAACCTGGCGACCGTTTGCGCTTTGAACTCTCCGGGGCAGGCGGATACGGCAATCCCCTCGATCGCGCCCCAGAGGCTGTTGCCCAGGATGTCCGCAACGGCTACGTGTCTCAAGACGCTGCTGAGCGCGTCTATGGCGTGTGTCTTGATTCACAGACGTATGAGGTTGACTTCCAGGCGACGACAGCCCTACGGAGTCGACGGCGCGCGCCAGGCGCAAGTGGCGTGGGATAAGCCATGTACCCACTGAGCATGTGCAGCCGGATTGGGGCAACGGCTTGTTCGGTGTACTGGCGCCGCGTTGGAGGCCCAGCAGTCCCCAATGAACGACTTATTGACCGCTACATTCGAGGAGGTTAGAATCACATCGGCAACAACGGAGCCGGTTTTGTACTATCGAGACGGTGCTCCATACTGCTCCTTCCATGGTACACACATCTCATCAGCGAACACGAGCAAAGCGCGGTACGTACACTGGAGTAGTTTGAACAAAATTCCCATCGATTTTCGCAACAGGGTAGTCAACAAGAAGTCGGTAAGACGTATACGTTGTTGCAAAATAATCACTGCCCCCTTAGCTCAGTTGGATAGAGCATCGGACTTCTAATCCGAGGGTCGCAGGTTCGAATCCTGCAGGGGGTATTCATAAAGTAAAAAAAACCAGTGGTTTAGGAGAATACCGTTTCTCTTGAGTCACTGGTTTTTCTGCTTATGGGGGACTGGTGGGGGAATTGAGTTCAACACATCCCCGTACCGCCCAATACATCCCAACAACACGCCATCGCATCTAGCCTTTCAATTCCCTGCGTTTTTTGCCGATAGAGTGTCTTGCGAACTCCCGTCATCAGGGCGGTGTTTTCCGCTTTGGGACAGAGGCGAATTCCATGAGTGTCCCGCTACTCAAGTTTTGCCTATGACAAGGAGGCTGGCAGTTTATGGCGTATATCGAAAGACGCGAGAGCAGAGATGGCAAAATATCGTTTCGGGCGCAGATACGCCTCAAAGGTTTTCCGCCTCAGGCAGCAACATTTCATCGGCGGACAGACGCGAAAAAATGGGCACAGGCGACTGAAACGGCAATGCGAGAAGGACGTTACTTCAACACGGTTGAAGCGAAGAAGCATACTGTGGCAGAAATGATTGACCGCTACCTCGAAGATGTCCTTCCCCAAAAGCGCAAGACCTCACAGATCAATCAAGGCAAACATCTCAGCTGGTGGCGTAAGCACATTGGCGAAACGTGTCTTGCGGATGTGACACCTGCCAGGTTAGGAGAGTGCCGTGAT
>CAJIAL010000558.1_pt1 | contig 11900 bp, 10 predicted proteins | sample 9199091 | NCBI WGS metagenome assembly CAJIAL01 (sample SAMEA7708270, study PRJEB35096) | sediment metagenome | biome: marine neritic benthic zone biome [ENVO:01000025]; feature: sediment [ENVO:00002007]; material: shallow marine sediment [ENVO:03000034] sea grass bed [ENVO_01000059] ... | reverse complement strand
GAATCATAGCGGTTCCTCAGGTTGGGGACGTCGATAAGGTTTGATGCACTATGCCATCAACCTGAGGAAAATCAATGCAGTCGAGTCGGCTGATTTTTTCAACACCACGGGCAATGTTTATGGGCGTCTAAGGCAAGCATGGGGAGTGTTTGGGGATGATTGGTTTACCTACACCGCCACAAAACCGCCACAAATGGAAAGAGCAGCCAGTGGCTGCTCTTTCTAACTGCTTGATTTTGCGATAGCGGGGATAGGATTTGAACCTATGACCTTTGGGTTATGAGCCCAACGAGCTACCTGACTGCTCCACCCCGCACCAGGAGGCCTGATTGTACTGTGCGACTCCTACGTTGTCAAGCTTGGTATCGGAAATCTTGGAATCTCTCGCTACCCTACCTCACACGCGCCGCAGTCACGTTATTCAATAAACTCAAACACGATCTCACCCCGGCGGACAAAACCCAGCTCTTGCCGGGCGAGGCGCTCGACATAGGCCATGTCATGCTGTAAACGCCAGACTTCCCGTTGTAAATCGCGATTCTCTTCCTCAATGGAACGCACTTCTTCTGCAAGGCGTTCCACCTCACGCTCCATACGCCACATGGTTAAGAAGCCCTCATCGCCACCGATGGCCAGGGCAAGCATCCCCAACAACAACAGGCTCGTCACGAGCAATAAACCAACCAGGCCAGGATGCCTTGTCCACTGCAAGAGCGACCCGCGCGGCTTTGGACGCGGGCGGGACTGACGGGCTGATGTCGTTGATGCTTTCCGAGCCACAGCTACCTCGTGAGTGCTCGAATATTATAAAACGCCTCTAAACCCCGGTAGCGAGCGCCGGAGCCGAGGCGACTTTCGATACGCAACAACTGATTGTATTTCGCCGTACGGTCCGTGCGCGACAGCGACCCGGTTTTGATCTGACCGGTATTGTAGGCCACGACCACATCAGCGATGGTCGTATCCTCGGTCTCGCCTGAGCGATGGGACACCACCGCGGTATAACCGGCACGTTTCGCCATCTCGATAGCGTCCAGCGTCTCGGTCAACGTCCCGATCTGATTCAGCTTGATTAAAATAGCGTTACCCACGCCTTCGCGAATACCACGCGCCAGGATTTTCGTGTTGGTTACAAAGATATCGTCGCCGACGAGCTGTACCCGCTCACCCAACGCCGTGGTCAGCTTGTGCCAACCATCCCAGTCGTTTTCGGCCAGGCCATCTTCGATCGAGAGAATCGGATAGCGATCCACGAGCGTCGTGTACCATGCGATCATCTCATCTGCCGACCGCTTGGCATGCCCTTCGGCCTCGAGGACATAGGCGCCATCGTTGTATATCTCACTCGCAGCCACGTCCAAGCCCAAATAAATGTCCTCGCCGGGGCGATAACCGGCGCGCTCGATACCTTCCAAGAGCACGTCCAGGGCTTCTTCGTTCGATTGTAAGTTCGGCGCGAAGCCCCCTTCGTCGCCCACTGCGGTCTGATAGCCCCGCGCGTGTAACACCGCCTTGAGATGGTGAAAGACCTCGGCCCCTACACGTAAGGCCTCGGCAAAGCAGTCGACGCGCACGGGCAAAATCATAAATTCCTGGATATCGACGTTATTGTCGGCATGCGCACCGCCGTTGAGCACGTTCATCATCGGCACCGGCAATTCCCGCGCGTTTGTCCCGCCAATATGGGCATAGAGTGGCACGTGACTTTCCGCAGCAGCAGCCTTGGCAACGGCCAGCGAGGCTCCCAAAATGGCATTCGCACCCAAGCGGGATTTGTTTTCCGTCCCGTCTAATTCGATCAGTGTCGCGTCGATCTGAGCCTGAGCGGTGGCCTCCATACCGCACAACGCTTGCGCGATCTCGCCGTTGACGTGGTGTACGGCTTTCTGTACGCCTTTGCCCACATACCGCTGCGCATCACCATCACGCAACTCCACGGCCTCACGTGCTCCGGTCGATGCCCCAGACGGTACCGCCGCCCAGCCATGGGCGCCGCTGCGCAGCGTGACCTCTACTTCCACGGTGGGATTCCCACGGCTGTCAAGGATTTCCCGGCCCACGACCTGCGTAATTGATCCCATGGTTATATCCCCTACACCAAGGACCGGAACGCGTCGGCTCCGGCGCGTAATGTCGCCTCGATATCGTCGTCCGTATGGGCAGTCGAGAGAAAGCCGGCCTCGAACTGCGACGGCGCCAGATAAATCCCCGCGTGTAGCATCGAAGCAAAATAGCGCCGGAAGGCGGGAATATCACACGCGCTGGCATCCTCGAAATTGCGCACCGGTTTATCGCTAAAGAACAGCGTAAACATCGAACCAATCGAGGCGGTGGACACCGGCACATTATGCTGCCGGGCGGCTTTGGCCGTTTCGTCCATCAAGTAGGCGCTGCGCTCGCCCAAGACTTTGTAAGGAGGATCAGCCCGCAGGATGTCTAAAGTCGTGAGTCCTGCTGCCATAGCTAAGGGATTGCCGGAAAGCGTGCCGGCTTGATAGATCGGCCCAATCGGTGACATGTATTCGACAATCTCCCGCTTGCCGCCGTATGCCCCGACCGGTAAACCGCCGCCGATAACCTTGCCAAGCGTGGTGAGGTCCGGATCAATGTTATACAACGTCTGCATGCCACCGTAATCAACGCGAAAACCGGTCATCACCTCGTCGAAAATCAACAACGTGTCGTGGGTACGCGTGACCTGCCGCAGACCGTCTAAAAACCCCTCGTCCGGCAATACCAATCCCATATTGCCCACCGCGGGCTCTAAAATGACACAGGCAATCTGGCCGGGGTGCTGCTCCAAGGCGCTGCGCACGGCACCCAGATCATTGAAAGGTAAGGTGAGCGTGTATTTGGCCAGGTCCGCCGGCACCCCGGGACTGTCCGGCACCCCGAAGGTCATGGCGCCTGAGCCGGCTTTCACCAACAGGCTATCGGCATGTCCGTGGTAACACCCGACGAACTTGATGATCATATCGCGCCCGGTAAAACCCCGCGCCAAGCGAATCGCGGTCATGGTCGCTTCCGTACCGGAGTTGACCATGCGCATCATTTCGATCGAGGGAAAAGCATCGACAATGCGCTGTGCCAACTCGACTTCACGTGCAGTTGGGGCACCGAAGCTACAGCCCGATGCTGCTGCTTCCTGGACCGCCTGCAACACTTGCGGATGCGTATGTCCCAGAATCATGGGGCCCCACGACCCGACGTAATCAATATAGGCATTCCCATCAACATCGTAGACATGCGCCCCCTCAGCCCGCTGGATAAACGGTGGTTGCATGTCGACTGAGCGAAAGGCACGCACAGGACTATTCACCCCACCCGGGATGATCTGCTGCGCCTGATCAAAGAGTGAAGAGGATTGACTAAAATCCTTGAGCGTCACGGCACTCCCCTTTGTCTATGTGATGTATGGGTTGATGAGCAGCCCGAGCCGCTCTTTGGCACTGGCAGGAATCATCTCCGGCGCGGTAATCAACGCGTGCTGCAAAGCGGTACAACAGGCACACGTCCGCTTTCCCTGGAGCAGCGGCACGGCGCGTCCGATGATCTCCTGGGCCCTCTCCACGTTCCGTTGTAGAATCGCCAAGATCGATTCGATGTCCACATCGTCGGCGCTTTCATGCCAGCAATCGTAGTCGGTTGCTAGGGCGAGCGTGGCGTAACACAACTCAGCCTCCCGCGCCAGCCGCGCCTCGGGCAGATTCGTCATGCCAATAACATCCACGCCCCACTGCCGGTATATCTGCGACTCGGCACGGGTCGAAAACTGCGGCCCTTCAATACACAAGTATGTGCCGCCGGCATGCACCGTCGCCTCAGTCGCCTCGGCCGATTGCCGCAAAGCCTGGGTAACCACCGGGCAAACCGGATCGGCAAAGGCGACGTGTGCAACAACATCTTGATCAAAAAATGTCGAGACACGCGTGCGGGTACGATCGAAAAACTGATCAGGGAGTACCAAGTCGCCAGGCCGAATCTCCTCACGCATGCTACCAACAGCACTGACGGAGATGACCCATTCGACCCCAAGCGCTTTGAGTCCATAAATATTGGCACGGAAATTTAACGCGGAGGGTGGCACGCGATGCCCGCGGCCATGGCGTGGCAGAAACACCAGTTCCTGGCCCTGTAACGTCCCCAGAATATAGGCATCCGACGGCATCCCGAACGGCGTCTCCACCTCCACCTCGCGGATGTCCACTAATCCTTCGATGGCATAGAGGCCGCTGCCGCCGATCACCCCGATCTTACCCTGCCCTGCGTCGTTCATCCTTCCCCCTGCGCCAACAATTCCGCCACTTGGACCACGTTCAGCGCCATGCCCCGGCGTAAATTATCGGCAACGATCCACATCTGGATACCCTGCGCCACCGCCAGGTCGGCGCGAATACGCCCGACGCAGACATCATCTTGGCTATTGACATGTATCGGCAAGGGATACAATAACCGCTTGGGATCGTCTTGCACCGTAACGCCCGGCGCCTCCTCCAATACGTCACGGATGATATCGGGACTCACAGAGTCTGCCGTCTCGAGATACACGGTGGCGGCATGCCCATGCATCAACGGCACCTGGACCGCCGTGGCACTGATGGGTAGCTCGGCCACTCCCAGAAGGCGACGTAACTCTTCAACCAACGCCATCTCTGCAGAAGTATAGCCGTTGTCAAGAAAATCACCACATTGTGGGAGGCAGTTAAACGCAAGCTGATGCGGAAAGGCTTCCGTCTGCGCCGGGCGGAAATTCAGCAGATCACGCATCTGCTGATCGAACTCCTGCATGGCCGGGCGTCCCATCTCCGAGACGGATTGATAGGTCGAAATGACCACGCGCCTCAGCGGCACTGCGGCGTGCAGCGGTGCTAAGACCAAAGCGATCTGGACCGAGACACTATGCGGCACAGCCACAAGACCCTGATGCTGTGCCAGGACAGCCGCATTCACTTCCGGCACACACAGGGGTATGTGCGGGTCTTGCTGGAACGCACCGGAACAATCAATCACCATCGCACCAGCTTCCACAGCATGATGGGCGTAATCACGACTCTGGGACGCGTCTGCCATAAAGATGGCAAGATCAACTCCGGCAAAAACGTCCTTGGTCACCGCGCGTACGACCGCGCTATGCCCGCAGCACTCCACACGCGTCCCTTCCGTTTCGACGGCACCCAAGGCGGTCAGCTCACGCAGCGGAAATTCCCGCTCCTCCATGAGCTGCATCACTTCCTGGCCGACGATACTGGTCGCGCCGATCAAGGCCACATGGCACGGTCGCATACGTTATCCTTTCCGGCGGTCACTCACGCACCGAGCGCGGCGCAAATGCGATCGCCCATCTCGCTCGTGCCCACGTGTGTGCAGCCTTGGCGCATAATATCAGCCGTGCGATAGCCTTGATTCAACACCGTTTCGACCGCGGTCTCGATCGTGTGCGCGGCCTGCGGTTGATCCAACGCATACTGGAGCATCATGGCAACAGAATTAATCATGGCAATGGGATTAACAATGCCCTTGCCAGCGATATCCGGGGCGCTGCCGTGTACCGGCTCGAAGACTCCGATTTCCCCACCAATGCTGGCCGACGGTAACATACCAATAGAGCCGGTTAGCATTGCCGCTTCGTCACTCAGGATGTCGCCAAACAAGTTACCGGTCACAATGACATCGAACTGCTTCGGCGCCCGTACCAACTGCATCGCACAATTATCAACGTACAGATGCTCAACGTCCACGTCCGCAAACTCGCCCGCCATCTCGGTCACTTCACGCCGCCACAGTTGCGACACATCAAGCACGTTCGCCTTGTCCACCGAGGTCAGTTTACTACGGCGCTTTTGGGCCAAATCAAAGGCAAGACGCGCCACACGCCGGATCTCGGCACTGGTATACGCCATAGTGTTAAAACCACGTTCGCCCTCGGCCGACGCGTCTACCCCACGCGGCTGACCGTAATAAATACCACTCACCAATTCACGTACGACGAGCAAATCGAGTCCTTCGATAACTTCGGGGCGAAGCGTCGACGCATCAACCAGCGCCGAATACAACTTTGCCGGACGCAGATTCGCAAATAAACCGAGACTCTGCCGTAACCGCAGCAAGCCCCCCTCGGGCCGGGTCTCAGGGGGTAAACTGTCCCACTTCTCGCCGCCGACAGACCCGAATAGCACCGCATCGCTCTCACGGCATAGCTGCAGCGTCTCCTCGGGCAAGGGATTGCCCGTGGCATCAATCGCTGCGCCGCCAACCAGGCCTTCACGCAGCTCACACTGTAGGTCGAATCGGGCTTCGACCTGTCGTAACACTTTGAGCCCCTCAGTCATCACCTCAGGGCCCACTCCATCGCCGGACAAGACAGCTAGGCGGTACTCCATAAACATTCTCTCCAGTCTTCGCAGCACGCTCCACGCGTGCAATTGCAGCACGTATTAACTCAATGAGATCATCGCATGATAGGGAGATACAGGGCAGGCATCAAGCGTCGTGGTCGACACATGCTTTGGCGTGACGAATAAATGCCTGAACTTTCTGCGTGTCTTTGATGCCGGGTGTTGCCTCCACGCCACTGCCGACATCCACCGCGTAGGGACACACGATGCGGATCGCTTCTTGGACGTTGTCCGGCGTCAAGCCACCTGCCAGGATAATGCGGCCGTATGAGTGCAACGTCGCCACCTGCGACCAATCAGCCCGCGCGCCGCCACCGCCATACAAACTCGCATGAAACCCTTCGACGAGAAACGCTTTGACAACATAGTCAGCCATCATCTCGGGACGCATCTGCTCCGTAAACCGAAAGGCCTTGATCACCGGCCATGGTAATTGCTGGCACATAGCGGGTGATTCTTCCCCGTGGAGCTGCACCATACGCGCCCCACTTTCCTGGGTAATGCGCCTCACGGTCTCGACCGTCTCATTCACGAAGACCCCCACCGCGGGGAGTTCCGGCGGCAGACTCTCGACAATACGTCTCGCCTGGTCGGGCGTGACGTAACGCGAGCTGGGCGGATAAAAAATCAGCCCGATCATATCCGCCCCGGCTTCCGCGGCCACTTGCGCGTCGTCGATATTGGTTATCCCACAGATCTTCACCAGTGTCATACCACTGTACCGTTCCTACGCCCCAGCTCCGCGTAACTCGTCAAGTTTGCTGCCAATGTCCGGCTCCCGCATCAACGACTCGCCAATAAGAAACGCCGCCACGCCATGGGCTTCAAGCCGCGTGATCGTCTCACGATCTTTGAGTCCGCTTTCACTCACCACCACATAGTCGTCAGGCACATGCGGCAGCAAATCAATCGTGGTCGCCACATCGGTATGGAAGGTATGCAAATCGCGATTATTGATGCCAAGTACGCGGCAGGAACACTCCAACGCCTTTTCCAGCTCGGCAGCGGTATGCACCTCGACCAACGGCTCCAGGCCCAACTCCAAGGACAACGACGCCAATTCCGTCAGCACCGGCACGTCCAATGCCGCGGCAATCAACAAGGCGGCATCGGCACCGTGGACACGCGTCTCGTAGAGTTGATAGGCATCAATGACAAAATCCTTCCGCAGCAGTGGTATGGCAACATGTTCATGTACCGCCCTCAAAAACGCCAACTCCCCTTGGAAGAATTTGTGGTCTGTCAGGACGGAAATAGCCGCCGCGCCGTGGCGCTCATACGTTTGGCCGATAGCAACGGAATCAAAATCCTCTCGGATGATACCCGCCGAGGGAGAGGCTTTTTTGATTTCGCTGATGATGCAGGTCCCTTCCGCCTGCAATGCCTGCCGGAATGGCCGCGTCGGCGGCAGATCAGGCACCTGAGCACGCAACTCGGACAATGGCACACGGCTGCGTGACTCAGCCACTTCCTGACGTTTCCACTCGAGAATCTTTGCAAGGATATCAGCAATCATGAGGTGTCAACTCCCGCAACCCTTCGAGCTTCGCCAACGCCTGGCCATTATCAAGCGCTTCGCGCGCACGCGGTAAACACTTGGCGATAGTCTGGTCGTCCGTACCGGCGGCAATCGCCGCGGCGGCATTCAGTAAAACAATGTTCCGCTGCGGCAGGGCTTCCCCACGAAGCAGGCGAAGCGTCAAATCAGCATTGAATGACGCATCCCCGCCCTGCAACTCCTGCATGGAATTCGTTGGCAAGTCGAAATCACCAGGATGCACGGTGTAAGTTTTCACGGCACCGCCACGGAGCTCCGAAATGGTGGTGGAGCCTGTCGTAGTGATTTCATCCAAGCCATCGCTGCCGTGTACGACAAAGGCGCGCTTGGCACCGAGATTGTGTAAAACCTGCGCCATGACTGCCGTTAAAGAGCCATCGTAGACTCCGACCAATTGATGCTGCGCCCGAGCGGGATTGGTAAGCGGACCGAGGATATTGAAGATCGTGCGCACGCCGATTTCACGCCGAGGGCCGATGGCGTGCTTCATGGCACCGTGGAGCGCGGCGGCAAAGAGAAAACCGATACCGACTTCCCGGATAGCGGCCTCGACCATGGCGGGATCCGGCGCGATATTCACACCGAGCGCTTCGAGCAAATCGGCACTGCCGCACCGACTCGACGCCGCCCGGTTGCCATGCTTGGCCATGACCACACCGGCGCCCGCAGCGACAAAAGCCGCCGTGGTCGAGATATTAAACGTGTGCGCGCCATCGCCTCCCGTGCCAGCCGTATCAACCGGAACCGCCCCCGCCGGCGTCCGGATAAATGTCGCCTTGTCCCGCATAACACGAGCACAACCGGTAATTTCTTCGACGGTCTCGCCTTTAATACGCAAACCGACGATGAAGGCGGCAATTTGGGCCGGCGTGGCTTCGCCTTCCATAATTTCGGTCATCACCGCCGCCGCTTCGGCTTCGGTCAGATCACGCCCCTCAACAACCGCCTGAATACCTTCTCTGATCATCTGCTCCGTCCTCGATAACGCCCACGTGCAGCGCTACAGCATACTGCGTCATTCCGTTTGAGGCGTGACGGCAGTGGTCTCGATGCCATGCCGTCTCACTCGTGCCAAGACGTGGTGTAAGGCTTTATATGCGAGGGCTCGAACTTATCACATGCCCCCATGGGCGTAAAGCCCAAAGGCCTCTTGGAGTATGGGCCGCGTCCGATGGTCATGGCAAGCCGGCAGAGTTCTGTCACCTTACAACGCGCCCTCTCGCGGCGTCACTCCGCACTCTGCATCCCCATAGAGCACCCGCACCAAAAATAACCCCTGTGGTGCCGCCATGGGGCCGGCGCATTGCCGTTGACGCGATTGTAGAATCGCCTCCATGGTCTCCGGAGCGATCTGACCACGGCCAACGGGAATCAGGGTGCCGACGATATTCCGCACCATATGCCGCAAAAACGCGTTCCCGCTAATGAGAAAAAAAATGCGCTCACCCCGCCGTTTGATCCCGATACGCATGATACACCGAACCGGACTGCGGGCCGTGCACCCGGCGCCGCGAAAGGCGGAAAAATCGTGTTCCCCAAGCAATGCCTGGGCGGCCAAGCGCATTGCTGCCACATCAAGTGGCTGCGTCACGTGCCAGCTGTATGGCGCATGGAAGGCGGAACGCTGCGGCTGATTATGCACAATATAGGCGTATGTCTTCTGCCACGCCGAGTAGCGCGCATGGAAATCGTCCGGCACCTCCTCGCTGTGGCAGACGGCAATATCGTCGGGAAGCAGACTATTCAGGCCGCGAGTCAGTGCAGGAAGCGTTACCGGCGACGTGGTATCGAAGTGTAGAACTTGTCCTAAGGCGTGCACCCCGGCATCGGTACGGCCAGACGCATGCGTGCGCACCGACGCATCGGTGATGCGACTGAGACAGCGCTCGACCATGCCTTGCACCGTGACCACGTTTGGCTGATATTGCCAGCCGTGATAGCGGGTACCACAGTATTCGAGCACGAGTTTAATGCGGCGTGGAGATGCCAGGCGTCGAGCCATACAAGACCTCATGCAAAAACGTGCCAGTGCGAGAGTCTGCCACGTGCGCGACCTCCTCCGGCGTGCCGGTCGCAACGATCCGGCCACCACCATCACCGCCGTCTGGGCCCAAATCGATAAGATAGTCCGCCGTTTTGATCACGTCGAGATTATGTTCAATTACGATCACGGTATTACCGCCCTCAACCAAGCGTTGCAGCACTTCGAGCAGATGCTCGATGTCGGCAAAATGCAGGCCTGTGGTGGGTTCATCCAAAATGTAGACCGTCCGTCCCGTATTGCGGCGGCTCAACTCGCGGCTGAGTTTGACGCGCTGCGCCTCCCCGCCGGATAACGTCGTCGCAGGCTGGCCCAAGCGGATATAGCCCAACCCGACATCGTGCAAGGTGCGCAGCCGCTGCTGCAACGGGGGCACATTGGCAAACAATTCGAGCGCGTCGTCGACGGTCAACTCGAGCATGGCGGCAATGTCGTTGCCGCGATAACGAATGTCGAGAGTGTCACGATTAAACCGCTGTCCGGCACACACATCGCAGCGCACATACACATCGGGCAGAAAGTGCATATCGATCTTCAACGTGCCGTGCCCTTGGCAGGCTTCGCAGCGGCCGCCTTTGGTGTTGAAGCTAAACCGTCCCGGCTTGTATCCACGCACACGCGCCTCAGGCACCTGGGCAAAAAGGCCGCGTATGGTGTCAAACACGCCAGTATATGTTGCCGGATTCGAGCGGGGCGTACGCCCGATCGGTGCCTGGTCAATGTGCACCACTTTATCGACATGCTCAATACCCTGCAGCTCGGCGTACATCCCCGGGCGCTCACGCGACCGATGCAGACGTTGGCCTAAAGCTTTCGCCAGCGTCTCCAGCACGAGGGTACTCTTACCGGACCCCGATACCCCGGTGACACAAACAAAGAGACCGAGGGGTATCTCGACATCAATGTGTTGCAAATTATTGCTGTGTGCTTGTGTCAGGCGTAAACAGCGGTGGTTCGGCTGTCGACGCGTCTCAGGCACCGGAATACCGCGCGTTCCTCTGAGATACTGGCCGGTAAGCGAAGCCGGATCGCGTTGGATCTCCTCCGGCGTCCCGGCAGCAACCAGCCTCCCGCCATGCTCACCGGCACCGGGTCCGATGTCGAGCACGTAATCCGCCGCCACAATGGTGTCACGGTCGTGCTCGACGACCAGCACCGAATTCCCCAGGTCCCGCAACTGCCGCAAACTGTCAAGCAAACGCTGATTATCGCACTGATGCAGGCCAATGCTCGGCTCATCCAGAATATACAGCACGCCCACAAGCCCCGCGCCAATCTGCGTCGCCAGCCGAATACGCTGCCCTTCCCCGCCGGAGAGCGTCGCAGCCGAGCGTTCGAGCGTCAGATACTCGAGCCCGACACTACTCAGGAAATGCAACCGCGACCGGATTTCGTGCAAGATCTTGCCCGCGACTTGTTGCTCGAATTTCGTCAACGCGAGCGTGGTAAAAAATGCCTGCGCTGTGCGCACCGACATCGCCGCGACCTTACTGATACTGCATCCGCCGAGACGCACGGCTAAGGCCTCCGGGCGCAGCCGGGCGCCCTCGCACATGGTACACACCTGCGGACGCATATAACGTTCGAGCTCTTCCCGCACGCTCTCCGATTCGGTGGCCTCATAGCGGCGCTGCAAGCCGGGAATAATCCCCTCGTAGGGATGCTGATAGTGATGCGTTTTGCCCTGCATCGCATACGTCATACGCACCGATTCACCCTGCGTGCCGTACAGCATGAGCTGCTGATGTTCGGCAGCCAACGCCCCGAACGGCTGGTGTATATCGAACTGGTATTGGGCCGCCAGCCCCTCCAGCAGCGTATGCACATGCCCCGGGACGCGTCGCCCCCACGCGATCACTGCGCCATCGAGGATCGAGGCTTCCGGATCGGCAATCACCAAGTCGGG
>CAJIAL010000200.1_pt1 | contig 11931 bp, 12 predicted proteins | sample 9199091 | NCBI WGS metagenome assembly CAJIAL01 (sample SAMEA7708270, study PRJEB35096) | sediment metagenome | biome: marine neritic benthic zone biome [ENVO:01000025]; feature: sediment [ENVO:00002007]; material: shallow marine sediment [ENVO:03000034] sea grass bed [ENVO_01000059] ... | reverse complement strand
CGCGTGAAGGCTTCTGCAAGAAACAGCACGTCCGGATGGTCCCGTTGAATGGCGGCAATACACCATTCCCAGAAGCGCAGCGGCTTGGTATGGGGGTTATCCACACGAAAGATGCGGATGCCCTGGTCAATCCAGAAGAGAAAAATACTCTGCAGCTCTTCCCACAGGCTCTGCCAGTCCTCCGAGGCAAATTCGAAGGGGTAGATGTCCTGATACTTCTTCGGCGGATTCTCGGCATATTGCACCGTGCCGTCGGGGCGCCAGCGAAACCACTGCGGGTGTTCCGTAACATAAGGGTGATCCGGGGCACACTGCAAGGCGATGTCGAGCGCCACCTCGATGTCATACGCACGCGCCTTGCTGACAAATTGCCGGAAGTCCTCGAGTGTGCCTAACGCCGGGTGGATGGCTATATGGCCCCCCTCAGAGGCGCCAATGGCCCATGGACTCCCTACATCGCCGGGTTGGGCGGTCACAGCGTTGTTCTTGCCCTTGCGGTAGCTCCGGCCAATCGGATGGATGGGGGGCAGATAGAGGACATCGAACCCCATCTCGGCGATATACGGCAGGCGTGCCTCACAGTCGCGAAAGGTGCCATGCTGTCCGGGCTGAGACGCACACGAGCGCGGAAACATCTCGTACCAGGTGCTAAAGCGGGCTCTGTCGCGATCGACGATGACGTGCAATGTTGCTCCATAGACAGTGGCATCCTGTCTGTCCGGATACTGCTGCATGAGCGTTGCGAGTTCCGCACTCAGGGCTAACGTCGTGAGGGCAACGGTGTCGCGCTGCTGGGACGCGCGCAAGGTATCAGCCCACGCACGCAATTGCCGAGTATGAGCTCCTGTTGCACGTCTACTGGCCTCCTCGAGCAGTACGGCGCCTTCTTGCAGTTCAACCGTCACGTCTTGGCCGTCCTCGACCTTTTTGTCCAACGCCTGCTGCCAGGTGGTAAAGTCGTCGACCCACGCGTGCACGGTATAGACATACCGTCCAAGCTGAGCGACGGCAAAGCTCCCACGCCAGCGGTCGTTGCCGAGAGGCGTGAGAGACACTTCGTGCCAGTCAGCTTCGTCTGCCGGGCGATACAGCAACGCTGCCGACAGGACGTCGTGTCCATCGGTGAAGATATCGGCCTCGACTACCACACGTTCGCCAGCCGCACGTTTAATCGGAAAGCGCCCGCCGTCGACTTCCGGGGTGACACCCTCAATGATGACCCGTTGTGTGCCAGCGCTCTTCAGCACGCAATCCTCCTTCTGCCGTGTGCATTCCATGTGCCGAGTCCGATGCTGCAACGGCTTCGATAGTTCACGTTCTACAATGACTGTGCACACGAGCAAACTCTATGCCATCGGCTCTCCCCCGTGTGCTGCACTGCTGTGTACCCTTGCGTAGTATATACAATAGCACAGCTGCAATCTTCGCGGCTGCAGACTCTCACATTGAGAGAGAACTCTGCCGGACTCTCTCAATGTGAGAAAGAGGGAGGCGAGAAACGTCAGCCAGGGTTGCTGCCATGACGGGTATCCCTACGGTGAGCACAAGGCGAGTGACAGCGTGCTTTGATGAGGTCATCACCACATGCACCGCTGCACAACGAGTCGGCGCGTTCATAAGGCGTGGATTGTGGCATGAATTATGCTTTATACTGCGTAGTACCTTGAGGAACAGTTTGGAAGCTCGTACCGTATGGTACACGCTCTGCTGAAGAGTTGGCGCGTGTGTCGTAGAAGCCACGCACCTCCATGCATTCGGTGAGTGAAGGAACCCACCCATGGCTCTGGTTTGTCCGAGTTGTCATTATCGTGCACAGCATGCCACAGTCTTCGAATGCCCACGATGTGTTATCGATCTCGAAGAGTCTGCTACGCTTCGCCCGGAACGTCGCGTGCAGAAGCTACGCAATAGTTTCCAGGTACGCGAAAATCCGAAGCGCACACGGCGCCGTACGCGTGCCGACGTTGAGTCACGCTGATCCACGCGACACACAGACTGATTGTTCATAGAGTGTATGAGCCTCCTGCGTCAGATCAAGGCACAATATAGCGGTGTCGTGGTAGTCATGATGTCCGGACATAACGACGTGACCGCTGCAGTGGATGCGATGAAACACGGGGCATTTGATTACCTGGTCAAGCCTTTTGGTAAACATGACGTGCTGTTGACGGTCCAGAAAGCCTTAACCCTGCGTGCCGTGCTGGTCGAAAATCTCGCGCTGAAGCGCCAAGTAGCGGAGCAGGTGTCGCAGGCCAACGGCATTGGTTCCAGTCCGGCCTGGCGTCGAATGTGCGACATGGCGCAGCAGGTCGCCACGGCGCGCTCCACGGTGTTGCTCACCGGCGAAAGTGGCACAGGGAAGGAACTGATTGCGCACGTGTTGCATCGTTGCAGTCCGCGCGCCGCGCGGCCGTTCATCACGCTGAACGCCGCGGCGCTTCCCGATACACTGGTCGAAGCCGAGCTCTTTGGCTACGAAAAAGGCGCGTTTACAGGTGCCATACAGCGGAAACCCGGACGTTTTGAGCTCGCCGATGGTGGCACGTTCTTTCTCGACGAGATTGGGGAGTTACCCTTACCGGCGCAGGCCAAACTGCTACCAGTGCTCCAAGAAGGGACGTTCGAACGCATCGGTGGGACGCAGACGCTCAAAATGGACGTGCGGATTATCGCGGCGACAAATCGGGATCTCGCACAGGAAGTCGCCGCGCAGCGTTTCCGGGAGGATCTCTTTTACCGGATCAACATGATCGCCATTGCGCTGCCGCCGTTGCGCGATCGGCTGGAGGACATTCCCTTGCTCATGGCGCATTTCCTGCGCATGTATGCGGAGCAAAACGGGCAAGAGATCACGACTGTGCAGCAGGAGGTGGTGCAGCGCTTGCAGGCGTATACGTGGCCCGGGAATGTCCGTGAACTGGCCAATGTCATCGAACGCGCCGTCGTCCTGGCGCAAGGCCCCACCATCGAGGTTGCCGACCTGTCTCCGCATCTCCAGGCCATGGAGCCGGAGACCGCCTCGCCGTCCCGGTTTGTCTTCCCCCCCCCCAATGCCACCCTGCATGACATCGAACGGGAGGCGATCGTGCAGGTGCTCCAGCAGCACCATGGGAACCGCCAGGCTGCGGCGCGCCACTTGGGTATTGGCGCTGCCACCTTGTATCGCAAATTGAAAGCCTATCACATTCAGTAGCCCCAGGTGCTGCCTGGAGACAGTATTGATGTGGACTACAGGCTCATGCCGCCATCGAGGAAAAGGGTCTGCCCGGTCATGTAATCGGATGCCGCTGAGGCCAGATAGAGCGCCAGGAATCCCACCTCACGCAGCGCTCCGGCACGTCCGAGCGGTACGATCCGGGCAGCACGCTCTGCGGTGTGACGGGCGCGCTCTGCGCCTGCGGTGACCGGATCGGGGAAAATCCCGGGCGCAATGGCATTGACCTGCACCCCGTAGGGCGACCACTCCAGAGCCTGCGCCCGCGTGAAGCCGGAGAGCGCGGTCTTGGCTATGGTATAGACCACCATCTCGCCGCCCCCTTGCCCGGCGGTCCAGGAGGAGATATTGATGACCTTGCCCGATCGGCGTTCGAGCATGTGAGGCCCGACCGCACGGGTGCAGAGAATCGCCTCCGTCAGGTTGATATCCATGACGAACTTGAGCTCGTCATCGGAAAGCGCCTCGGCAGCATCCGCCTTCCCAGGCAAGGCCACGAGCGGTTTACGGATGGCGTCCCCCAGGTTGTTGACCAGGATATCAATACGCCCAAAGGTGTGCATGACCGTGTCGATGGCGTGCTGCACGCCATCGCTGTGCGTCACGTCGGCGATCACGGGGATGACACGGCGTCCGGTGGCGTCGGCAATCTCCGCCGCTGTGGGTTCAACATACCGAGGGGTCAAGGCATTGATGGCAATGTCAGCGCCAGCCTCCGCCAACACCTGGGCGATCCCTTTACCGATGCCGCGTCCAGCACCCGTAATGAACACGACTTTGCCGGTAATGTCATACGCCGCTGGTAGCATGAGAGTCTCCTATGGCATTTTGCTGTTGATAACGGCTTCTTTAATGGTCAACGATCCGGACTCCTATGCCTGTATCGCCGTGTCTCCCCGCAGCGCCCGCCTCCTGATAGCATCTACGATGCCATAATTTCCCCGACAAAGGAAGGATGCGTTAGCCGTCCGTCTGCTCTCTTTGATGTTCCTACTCAGAGGTGATTGATGTATCCTCTTGGCTGGAAGTGGGGATGACGAAAGTCTGCAAGAAGAAGGTACGCAACCATAGGTGTCGTCCGGTGGCACGCCGCAGAGCAGCGTTTGGGGAGGCATACATGCCTGATAAACCGCGTACTTTGTTTCAAAAGATTTGGGACCGTCATCTGGTACGCCAACTACCGGACGGTGCCTGCCTGCTCTACATCGATCGGCATGTGCTTCATGAGTGCACGAGTGCGCAGGCCTTTCAGGGGCTACGCGATGCCGGACGGACGGTGCGTCGTCCGGAGCAAACTCTCGGCGTTATCGATCATATTGTGCCGACGACGGACCGCCGCCTGGGCGTGCAGGATCCGGCAGCGCGCACCCTGATCCCTGAAGGCTCGTTTGATACAAGGGATCGACAGCATTGGCGCCACACTCGAGTACGCATCCGACATTGAGGCTTACGAATACACAGCCCGGCAGGCCACGCCGTGGTTGTAGGCCGTGTCTATTCACAAATAAGTCTCGTACAGCACCACTCGATTCCACTTGGCAGGGCACGAATCCAAGGAATAATGCGGCCTTCATCTTGTCATACGGGTAGATCAAGCCAGTGTTTCCCACAACCCCGACAGCTGTGACAATGCCTCAGGCGACAGCGGGCCTTTGGCGATTGACGCGGCGGCAAATTCAAGGGGCTCCAGGGTTGAATAGCTCCGCAGAACGGTCGACGCCGCAGACGTACACAGGGGGAAGCGCAAGGACCCTTCGACCAGATTCTGCACGTGCCCGGCTTGCACAAGGGCGTGAAAGCGCTGTGCATGTTGCACATCAGTACTGTAATCAGGGCCGGAGCCAATCGGGGCCGGGGTGTCCCACATTCAGGATGTGGGTCTAATCGGCCAGCATCGAATCGTCACTGATCAGCAAGAAAGGCGCGTACTCCGTGATGAAACTGAAGCTCGACTATGGCGTGGCCGGTATGACAGTCGATCTGCCCGAGGCGAATACGACGGTTATCGAACCGCTCGACCGCCCGGGAGCGTCGGATCCCGTCGGCCTCATCGCGGCGGCAATTCGGTCGCCAATGGGGTCCCCACCCCTCCGCGAGCTCATGCAGGGCAGGCAGCGCGTCGGCATCTCCGTTTGCGATATCACCCGAGCACAGCCTCGTCAGGTTATGATCGAGGCGTTGCTCTCAGAGATGCCGGGGATACGGCTCGAAGACCTCACGATCTTTATCGCCACTGGTACGCACCGCGCCAATACGACGGAAGAATTCGAGCAGATGCTCGGCTCTGACATTGCGCGGAGGAGCCGTATCATCTGCCACGACGCCAGAGATGACGCCTCACTGGAGCGGTTCGGTGAGACGTCCACGGGGGTGCCCGTATGGCTCAACGCGGCGTGGCTTGCCTGTGATTTCCGGATCACGACAGGTTTTGTCGAACCGCATTTTTTCGCCGGTTTTTCGGGCGGGCCGAAAATGGTGGCGCCAGGTCTCGCCGGCCTCGAAACTGTCATGCACCTGCACAACGCCGAACGGATCGGGCATCCGAACGCCACCTTTGGCATCATGGAAGGCAATCCAATCCATGATGACGTCCGCGACATTGCGCGGATGGTGGGCGTTGATTTCGCCGTCGATGTCACATTGAACCGACAGCAACAGATCACGAAGGTGTTTGCTGGCGAGCTGTTCACGGAGCATGCCGCCGCTTCCGAGTCCGTCAGAGCGAGCGCCATGCAGCCGGTGGACACACCGTTTGACGTTGTCGTCACCACCAACTCTGGCTATCCGCTCGACCAGAATCTCTACCAGGCCGTCAAAGGGATGTCTGCCGCGGCGCAAATCGTGAAGCCAGGAGGGACGATCATCTGCGCGGCAGAGTGTCGGGACGGACTACCTAACCACGGCGCGTATAGCGAGGTGCTCCACTCCCAGCCGTCGCCTCGGTCGTTGCTCGACATGATCATGGCGCCAGGCTATTCGCGCCCGGACCAGTGGCAGGTGCAGGTCCAGGCCCAGATTCAGTTGAAGGCCCGCGTCTTCGTCAAGTGCGACGGACTCTCCGATGATGTCCTGCGGTCGGCACATCTCGAACCGGCGGGAGATATCGGCCCTACAGTCCAGGAAGCTCTCGATGCCGCGGGTCCCGGCGCCACGCTTTGCGTCTTACCGCAAGGGCCTCAAACGATTCCCTATCTTCGTGGGTCCTCTGACCGGAATGGTCCTTTATAACGTGACTCAGGGTGGGAGGCTCACGCCGCCCGCGCTGCGACTGGAGGTCTGACAATGCGCAAGATCATCATCTTTTTAAAACGCCGCTCTGACCTCGACCGCCCCGGCTTTTTCAACTGGTGGCTCAATGAGCAGCGACAAGTGGTAAGGAACATTTCGGGCTTACGGCACTATACCATTTCACTTGAAGCAGATGGCGAGGATGGTCTATTCGACGGTTTGGTCGAACTCTGGTTTGACGATGCCCAGGCTGCCAAAGTCAGTTTAGCCAGTCCCGAGGGGCAAGCTGCTATCACCAACACCCAAGCCCATGTCTCTCGCTTCGAGCGAGTCGACCTTGTCGAGCACCAGTTCGTCGATACCGGTCTGCCAGCCCCTTTCAAATTGGTCGCAGCGCTCAAACGTCGCTCAGACATCACCCGAGCCGCGTTTAAGTCGTGGTGGCTCGACCAGCACGCGCCCCTTGTCGTGGCCTTCCCAGAGCTCAGGCGTTATCAGGTGGATCTCGTTGAAGATGGCCCCGAGGGGTTTGCCGATGGGATTGCCGAGGTGTCCTTTGCCGATCTCGAGACGCTGAAGCGCATTACCTCAAGTCAGCAAGTCAAGGACGCGCAGGAGGATTCTCGCCTCCATTCCGAGGCCCGTTATCGCATGTTCGTCGAGGAACATCTGGTCCTCTAGATTGTGCCGACAGCACGCAGATAGACGCCTTGGGATGATGTCAGCGGGCTGTCCATTCGTGTATACGTTTTTGCCGAGACGAAAGGAGAGGGGGGTCTTTACTTCGGTACAAGCATTGGCTTGCGATGTGTTTAGGTCGGTCGTAGGGACGAGTTTCAATGGTTTGTTAGAGGAGGGGACAGGTATGGTCGATCTACCGAAACGAGCACTCGGGCGGACCGAGATGCAAGCCACGATGTTGGGCTATGGCGCCATGGAACTCAGAGGCGCCCCACGCGGTCGCGATGTCAGCGAGGCACAAGCCGAAACGATTCTCCATGCCGTGCTCGATGCAGGCATTAATTATATCGATACCTCGATTGATTACGGCTTGAGCGAGGAGCGCATCGGCCGCTACATCTCAGGCCGCCGCTCCGAGTATTATCTGGCGAGTAAATGCGGCTGCCTCGTGGGCGCTCCCCCGGCGCCCCGGGGCCAACGGAGCCCACACGTCTTCACGCGTGAGAATATCATCGCGGGGGTTGAACAGAGTCTGACCCGGATGCAAACCGATTACCTCGACCTGGTCCAGTTTCATGCCTCACCGTCGAAGCAGACCCTGGAAGAGCATGGCGCCCTTGAGGCCGTGCAGGCGCTCAAACAGGCAGGTAAGGTGCGGTTTATCGGCATGTCCTCGACGCTGCCGCATCTCCTAGACCATGTGGCGATGGGGGTCTTCGATGTGTTTCAGATCCCGTATTCGGCGGTGGAGCGGGAGCACGAGTCGACGATAAGCGCGGCTTCAGAGGCGGGGTCGGGCATTGTCATCCGGGGTGGGGCCGCCAAGGGAGCGCCATCAGCAGACAAGCACGAGGGGACGCAATGGGAGCGGTGGCAGCAGATTGAGCTCGATGACCTGCTTAAGGACATGTCCTCGATGGATTTCATCCTCCGGTTCACCTTTAGCCACCCGGACATGGACACGAATATTGTGGGCACTATCAACCCGGCGCATCTTCACGACAATATCAACGCCCTGCTGCAAGGACCGCTTCCACCAGATGTCTATGCGGAAGCGAAACGTCGCCTAGACGCGGTGGGATTGAGGCCAGAAGAATAGGACGTTTGAATGGACTCGCGGTATCATACCACACCCCTCCGGCCATCTCAGACCAGCACCGTGGGCCTGCCGTCAAGATTGAGGCGGCCCCGCCGCGGTAGAATAAGGAAGAATGCGTTAATTATTCCTATACGTTTCAAGCGGGCGCCCACCTGATTTGACCGGAGCGTTCGGCCCACCAAATCCCGGATGCGATCGCGCGAGCGCTTCTCATAACGCCGCAGCTATTTGATTTTACTAGTGGCTTTTTTTATAATGACGTCTGGTCTCGGTTTGATGAACTTCCTTAAGGATGTAGGGGAGATCATAATCTCGTCGGCTCTCTGTGTGGGGTCATCACCCAAATGATTAACAGCTGACAACGGTATTGGCACGATTATGCCAAAAGACTATGGACAAGCTTGCCCGGTTGCGAAGGCCCTCGAACTCCTCGGGGAACGTTGGACCCTTCTCGTCGTCAGAGATCTCATGCTCGGGAAGAGCAAATTCCACGAATTTATGGACTCCTTACCCGGCATTTCGGCCAATGTGTTATCCGACCGTTTAAAGCGCCTCGAAGCTTCCCACATCGTGACCCGCAGCATGTATAGCGATCATCCCCCACGGGCTGAATACCATCTCACACCAGTCGGGCGGGAGCTTGAATCGGTTATCGCCTCGCTTGCCACATGGGGCAAACGGTTTGTTGACGCCAAAATTTGCTGATCGACACCGACTGCTATTCTCCACTCGAACTGGGGTTCTATGATTCACGATGTGCCCACCGCACCCTCCTATCACGAGTCCGTGTGACGTTTGACGCAGCCAATTGATCCCGTAACTGCGCCAGTGCACCGGCCTACGCTGCCTCCTCCAATGTCGAACATGTGCCGCTGACACGCGTCTGCCTCATATATCGCCGGAAGCGGTCGGCATCGTAGCCGGCGCCGCGATGCAGTAGGCAGCGGTTGTCCCACATCACGACGTCGCCAGGTTGCCACGCATGGATGTAGATGTGCTCGTCTTGAGTTGCTTCTTCAGTCAGTTCATCAATAAGCGCGCGGCTCTCAGTTTCGCTCCAGCCCTCAATGGTGCGGACATGCGAACCGAGAAATAGATTCTTTGCTCCGGTTGCCGGCTTGGTTCGAACCAGACGTTGGCGCACAGGCGGCAGCGAGGCCGCGAGCTCAGGCGATACGGCATCAGGCGCGACTTTGGAACGGGAATAGACGTAGTCATGAATCGCGATGAGTCCGTCCAGCTGCTGCTTGCGTTGATCGGGCAGGCGGTCATAAGCACTGCGGGTTGAGACGAACATCGTCTCGCCGCCCTCGGCGGGTATCTCATAGGCGCACATGAGGCGTGCGCCAAGTTCCGGGTGCAGTTCCTCACATTGCAGAACGCTCATGTATTCTCCTCCGCGACGGCTCGGCTTGAAATCAAGTTCGTGATTGCGACTTGGCTTAAGGGGTATAGACGGCGACACCTAAGTTCATATTACCTAGCTTACTTGGAGACACAATGCAAGGCAATTGGATGCGCACCGCTAGAAGAGATTGCGACGGGTTATGGCCTGATTGAGGGCCGGTACGGGATTCAGCTACAAGGATGTGTTTCAGTGACGTTGTCAACAGGGATGTGTTCCTGCTCGATCGATCGAACAAGATCCGTCAGGTAGTTCCGAAGCGACGAGGCATTGGCGGCATGGCACCTCTCCGCCAACGAGCTCTTGGCTTTGTTGCCAGACCGTTAAGCCCTTTCGACTTAACGGTTTTCAGATCGGTGTTGCCCACTTGTCTGGACCGATATGATGGGAGATACTGTCCGCATCATAATGATCAAGCCTCTCACGGTTGGCAACAACGTTATCAACTACGAGTTCGCCCCTCTGTGCGTTTACCTGGGCGTACACTATCATCAATCGCAACCCGGACCTTAGAGGAGAAGTGGGATGGCTTTGCAGAACCTGTACAGCGGGGACAACCGATGAAAATAGGCGTCGGACTTAGACGAAATGCACCAGACGACTGGGAGAGCATGTCCACATTTGCTGCCGAGGCGGAACGGCTGGGCGTTGACTCGCTCTGGTCTGCGGAGACGTGGGGCTTTGATGGTGCGACCCCGCTCGCCTACGTTGCAGCGCGAACCTCACGCGCCCGGCTCGGCACGAGCATTCTGCAGATTGACGCGAGAACACCGGCTCTTACCGCCATGACCGCGATGTCACTTGCCTCCATGACCCAGGACCGTTTCGTTCTCGGCCTCGGTATCAGCACCCCGCAGATTATGGAAGGCTGGCACGGTATTGCATTCGACCGACCCATCCAACGAACCCGAGAGTTGATCGAGATCATTCGCCTGGTGGAATCCGGTGAACGCGTCTCCTACAACGGCGAGATGTACCACATTCCGCTACCTGGCGCCATGCGGGCAATGCGGTCGTCTGCATCGCCGCGGCGACTCCCCATTTACTTAGCCTCGGTCGGCCCGCGAAATCTGCACTTAACTGGCGAACTGGCCGATGGCTGGATTGGTAACTGCTTCCTGCCAGAGACGTCTGAGACGTACTTAGGACCTCTGAAAGCAGGGGCCGAGGCCGCTGGACGGTCGCTTGCGGACCTTGAGCTCCAGGTGCCAGTTGCCCTTGAGTTCGACGACGACGTCCAGGCGGTAGCCAAACGTCACGCTGAGGGCTACGCGTTCTCTCTTGGTGCGATGGGTGCGTCGAATCGGAACTTCTATGTCGAAGCGTTTGCGCGCCAGGGTTTCGACGAGGTGAGGGAAGTCCATCGTCTCTGGCTCGACGGACGGCGCGACGAAGCAAAAGACCTCGTGCCGGTCGATATCGGTGAGAAAACAAACCTCCTCGGCACCCCCGCAACGGTGAAGGGCCGACTGCGGGCCTACCGCGACGTCGGCATAGACGAGTTACGTGTCGGGCTGCGCGGCGCAACGATCGAAGAGGATCTGGAACAACTGGGCCAGCTGATGGATCTCGTGCGCGACGTGAACTCGGAGACCACGGCCTCATCCTAGCTCATACCCCCGGCTCATCAGCCGGGCCACTGGGCTGGCCAGCTGAGTCCAAGAGGTGTTCTGAGCTGTCCACCCGCGCCCTGATCAAGCAGCGGTTGCAGCAGATCGCACAGCAGTGCCCAGAGACGATGCGTTTTGTCTGTACCCAGTTTCTCCCAGGGTTCAAACGCCAACGCATCCGTTTCTTCTTCGACTCGAGTACGCGCAGCCCAGCCCTCGTCGGTCGGCAGGCCTGCATCATTGAGCCAGCCTCGCTCTTGTAGAGATGCGACCGCCGCGTTCCAACTCTCATCCGACCAGATCCAGCTTCGGCCAGACCGATTCTCGCCCGTACTCGCGATGAGCATGGGCGCCGCCTGGCTGGGTGAGAGCCGGGCCGCGAGAATGGCGCTTGTATGCCCATCTCCCCTGTGCTCGCGAAGCAAGTTAAGCGCGTGCCACAGCGCCACATGGGGCTCGGTTGGCCACGCAAGCGCGACATGTGCCGCAAACATGGCCCGTCCCGCCACGGAACAGCTCTCAATGGCCTCACGTGCCAATGCAGCTGCTTCCGCCATGTCAGGCGATTGAATCTGCTGGGGAAGAAGCCGCCGAAACGCGCTATCAACAGCCTCAAAACGCGCCGCGACAATCGTCTCCGGGCTCGCGATACTCCACGCGAGCGGAATCGAGGGGGCAACCATCTCTACGGTGT
>CAJIAL010000251.1_pt1 | contig 11952 bp, 11 predicted proteins | sample 9199091 | NCBI WGS metagenome assembly CAJIAL01 (sample SAMEA7708270, study PRJEB35096) | sediment metagenome | biome: marine neritic benthic zone biome [ENVO:01000025]; feature: sediment [ENVO:00002007]; material: shallow marine sediment [ENVO:03000034] sea grass bed [ENVO_01000059] ... | reverse complement strand
ATTTCCGAACGCCAGCGTGTCGCGTCCCGTTTCCGTTCGGAAGGCGACGGCGAGAGTGCCGAAATTCAAGGGCAAATGGAACGGGAATTGGATCAGATCAGTTCGGAAGCCTATCGTAAGGCCGAGGAAATCATCGGCCAGGGCGACGCCGAAGCCGCACGGATTTACGCCGAGGCCTACAGTGCGGACGCGGAGTTCTACTCCTATCTGCAAACCCTGGAAACCTACAAGCACACGATGCAAGGGAATACGAGTCTGTTGCTGACGACCGATAGTGATTTTTACCGCTATCTGAAAGAAGGCGCCGTCATCGAAGCGCCCGCAGCACTTCCGAAACCCACATCACAGGCCGGTGGCTCGGTCAACTAAGTCACGCTCATGCATGGCCTCGGCGATGTAGCGGTCGGCATCCTCGTCCAAGAGGAGCCGGTCCTGCACGAGCTGTTCAACAACCTGGGCCATGCACCGCACATACGCGGGTAGCGAACGGTAACGCTCCTCCACGGCCGGACGTGTATCACCGTTTGCCAGACGTTCTTCCACTGTTCGGGCAAACGGGAAATAGCTCCCGATAATGCTCATGAGTTCTGGATACCCATAGCCCGCGGCCCGAGGATTCCACCCGGTGAAGGTTGCCAACGGCACCGCCACATGCGGGGTGCGAATTCCTGCCACTTCGTTCCCATCAGCATCGACCGCTGGCACCAACACGGCGTATTCCTGCGTCAGGACTTCTACCGGCGGCTCCTGCGTTATGGAGCCGTACCCAAAATCCGGCCCGTAATCCTGCACATACAGACGATTGGGCATCCCAGGGCAGGTTACACCCGGAATGCAGGGGAACTGCGCCTGTACGGTTGTCGCCGGTACCAGGGTGCCGGCTGTACGAGTCGGAATACGGCTGGCAGGTGGTGGCACGCCGTCAGTGACCCAACGATCAAGCGCGTCAAGCAACGCCCGGAGTAAGGGCGAAGTATTCAGCGGATTGGAAAGATGGCAATGCGGCCCCTCCACCGGTGGAGCTCCTGGCGCGGCATGATGCTGCGAACTCGCAAACAGATACATACGCGCCTGCGGATGCTCGGGGAGGTCTTGCCCAAAGGCATCGGTATGTACCAGCGAACCGCGCCGTTGCCAATATTCCGAAGCGGTTTGCGTATGCATCACGAGTGGATCAGTCATTGGCCGCTTCAAAATAGCGTCGGTCTTTCCCGTCCACGGATCGGTTGTGGTGGCATACGCAAAGGGGAATTGATCCGAAGGGTACAGGTGATCCTCACGTTGACGCGGGTAGCGGTCCGGCTGCGCAAACCGGTAATTGAGGGCCAGCCGTCCCGCGCCCGTGACATGCGGCGACACCCCGTCGAACACCCGGCGGGCTTGGGCATCTTCATTCCACCCTTGATGCACGAACGCGCGTAAAAAGCGACCACTCTGCGATCGGCCCCAGGCATAGGCATGCTCAATGCCTGGCGCATCCTGCCATAACGGATTCGGGGTGCCAACGTTGTCATGGGACGCATAGCGAAAGCAACTGATCAAATCACGCACAGCGGTGAAACCGAACCCTAAGACCAAGGGATCGCACGCGGTATACACGAGTTCGTAGATCCACCCGGGACGAAATCCCTCAGGCAAGTAACAATCCGTGGCGGACGGCTGCGGTGTGCCACTAGCGTCCACCGAGGCAAAACGCCAGGCATCGGAGGCGATCGGCTGCCGGGTATCGCTGGCATATTCCCGATGCGTGAGCGTCGCCTCTCCAGTCTCCAACGTAGCGGCCGGGTAACTGCGGGTATAGGCATTGCCGCTGAGGGGGAATGTGCATATGCTAGGCTCATTGGCGATAAATTCAGCCCGCACACGTCCTGTAATCGGACCATTGGCAGTCGCCGCCACAGGGGCTTCAAGCCCCAAACGTCCATCTCCAGGCTCGAGATCCCCCTGCCAACCGCACCACACGATGGTATAGCCGCGCCGCATCAGAAAACCATTCCCGGCATGTGCCATGCTGTGCGGCGTATTGCTGTGCGGCGCGTCGTTGAAAAATTGCACCACGCGCTTGTTGCCACGATTCACCACATCGTAGATTAGCCGTCGATTCCCACGGTCCCACTCACATGGCTTGAGCATGTACCATGGCGTTGCATACATGACACGCCCTGTCGCGTCACGCGGAGCATACTGTACATCAACGACATTGCGATACGCCGCTGCCTCAGGGTCCACGGCACATTCCATACGACCAACAAGACGCTCGTACGGCCCCACATTGCCAAAAGGCACACCGTCGGCAAACAGCTCACGTGTCTCGACGGTGAGACGCACCTCGGTCTCCATGTTCATTCCTCTGTGTAGGTAGCTCTCGTGCAGTACGTCACTTAACGTCCCTGAAAATTGGGAGAACGCTTTTCGGCAAACGCAAAGATCCCTTCGCGAAAATCCGCCGTTTTGCCACTTGCTGCGATGTGCAAGGTTTCATGCTCCATCTGCGTTTCCAGCGTTTCACTCGTACTGCTATAGAAGAGGGCTTTGGCCCGGCCATACGCCTGCGTCGGGCCTTGGGCGAGCTGCGCAGCAATCTTTTGGACTTCTTGGGAAAAATCGTCGTCCGGAAAGACACGATTGACGATACCCCATTCCACCGCGTCAGCCGCACTCAACACCGGATTGAGCAAGGTGAGTTCGAGGGCACGTTTTACCCCAACCAAGCGCGGCAACGTGAAGGAGGAGCTACCGTCAGGGGAGGCACCAATTTGTGTGTAGGCCATAGTAAAACGTGCCGACTCCGTCGCCAGGATCAAATCGCCTGCCAGCGCCAGACTCATGCCGCCTCCCGCCGCCACACCGTTCACGGCACTGATCACCGGTTTGGGCATACGAATCATGCGTGACACCGCACCGTGTAAATCGGTTGTCAGATGCTTAACGTGGGCGCCAATCATATCGATTTTTTCACAGAATCCTTTGACATCCCCACCAGCGCAGAACGCACGGCCAGTGCCCGTCACCACCACGACGCGCACCGCTTCATCCTCGCTACAGACGATAATGGCATCATGGAATTCATTGGCAAGTTGCGGATCCAAAGCATTAAACGCTTCCGGCCGATTCAGGGTAATGGTGGCAATCCCTTCTGCGACGTCGAAAAGAATTTTTTCGTAAGCCATGATCTCCCTCCTCCTCTATAGGGGCATGCGCAATCTGACAGGCCCCAACGTTTCCCTACTCCTGCAATAGATATTGCTCGGCGAGCCGTTCCAGGAGCGTAGGTACTTCCAGAGCCGGAAACCACCAAGAGGGCGGCACCGTCCCGGCCTCTACAGCAGCAACATAATCCGTCCAGCGCCGGACGGTCTCACGCCAGGCCGTTGCCGGCTCCGTGGCGCACAAGCAATCGTACATCGCCAAGATACTGTCTTCCTTCAACCAGTCTTCCTGCCGGGCAAAAGCCCCATCCTGAAACATCACCCATTGTCGCTGCGCGAGGCTCTGTGCCTTTTCACCAAAACGGCGGCGGAGCACTGCAGTCATGCGATGGACAAAGACCTCTTCCGTCATACGCCGGTCAAAAGACTGCGTGCCATCGCTCAAGTAGCCACTCGCGGTGATTGCGGTGGCCAGCATAGCATGAATCTGTTCGGCGGGTCCCACATCCGGGTGGAATTCACGAGCAGTGGTCAACTTGAGGGCAACATCCGTCCCGTCTTCAGACACACAACCGACAAAGTCGCCAGCCTGAATATTGACGCCTCGCAACCCCGGATAACAACAGAGCACGGTCATTAAACGACGCCATATACGTCGAGACAGCGTCGGAGGAAAATGCCGGTGCGCCCGAGGCGCGTTGACAAAAAAAACTCCACCATCAACCGTGATATCGAACACCAGCTCTTTGTGGAGATCGAGCCACTCCACCGTGAACGCGGCAACCCCCTGCGGCAGCGTGCCAAACACGTACGGTGCCACACAATACTCTGGCTGCAGGCGCTGTAACTGCGCTAAATGGGCATAATCACGCTGTGTTATTGCACTGCTGGGACCAGAGGCACGGGCGACAATAATCCCAAAGAGAACACTGGTGCTGTCCTGTAGCGTCGCGCTGGCCCGCCATACCCGCTGATCGACGCCTTCCTGGAACAGGACAATGTCTAAACGCGCCAGGTCATCCAGACACACAGCACGCTGACTCGCGGCTGTCAGCGTCCGCACCAACAACGCCGCACTGTCGGTCACGAGCAGTGTTTGCAATCCCTTGACCGTTTCTTGGAGTGACAACGCCGTTGCGCCCGGCTGGTGCCGAAAATGCCAGGGACGGTGGAGTTGCCAAAAGATCTTCCCGAGCAGGACTTGTCGATCCATGTTCACTCTGACTCATTCACGAGGGTACGGCTATCAGGAAGGGACGACGACGGACACGATGAGGCAAGAATCGCGCCGACATACCGGGCAAGTTCCTGACGAAATTGTGCAATCCCGGCTTCTGAAAGCGTATAGATGAGACGTCGATAGGAGTGAAAACGGGGTGGAATATCTTCCGCATCCTGGCTGAGTAGTAGAGTACGATCGGCTAAAAAATCACGTAACGCGATGTCGTGCATCACACCGGAATGCTGCGTCGTCAGATCGGCAATAACCGCATGCGGCTCCTGCAACCAGCGGCGTCCTTCATCCAGACTCATGCCCGAACGCATCACCTCGTCACCTCGGAAGATCGCCAACGGCAACCCTGTCGCCTGCAAGGCCGGCAAGAGGATATGTTGATAGATAGCGGTAAACGTCGGGCCTTCCTTACGACGGGTGACCCCAATAGGCATCAAGACGAGACAGCGCTTGGGCTCCACGGTACAGCGTCCTCTGGTACAATGCATCCGGCCGGTTCGTACCCCACGCACGTGTGACATTTGCTCACAGCGACGGCGGCAGAAACGGACTCGTGCTATAGTGGTTGCGATCGCGGCCGGGCACACGGCGCGCGGTTAATCCGGTCTCATGACAGGCAACAGTAATATAACCTCCTTGGGCAAGCATACCGGGATTCAGGATGTGCGTCTTCCCGAGATAATCCTCTCCCGGGGCCTCATGAATGTGCCCCGAGATGCAGACGTCGGGCTGATACGTCTCGATAAACTCCCGCACGCTGGTACTCCCGACATGCCGCCCATCGTAGATTTGATCAACGGCAGTGTGATACGGCGGACAATGCGCCACTAACAACGTATACGGCGCATCTTTGACCATGGTATACCCGGCCATGAGGTACTCGGCAATTTCTTCCTCACGAAACTCACACGGGGTATAAAACGGCGTAAGGTTCGACCCGCCCGTGCCAAAGATACCCACGTCGCCGACTTGATAGCCTTGCCCGTGCAGGTTAATCCCCAGACTATTCAGGTAGTGATGGGTCTCCCAGCTATCTGTATTGCCAATCTGCGCCAGAATCGTCGGGTTATATTCACGAATAGCCTGGAGGACTTTGTCCGCAGTTTCCGGACCACGCCAGCGGGTCATATCACCCGTCACGAGAATCAAGTCGGCCTGGCGTAGCGCCTCTGCAAGCGCCGGAAGGCCATGGATATACTCGTGTATATCCCCAAAGGCCATGATGTGTCGCATAGAGCACGCTCCTTTCAACAGGATGGGATCGCATTCGCGGCCCATTGTAACAAGGGACGCCGGAGTTGCAACCGTCTCTGCAGCACCCATGGCATAACGACAAGCTCAACGTATCAGCCTTACGCGACAGGAGGGGACAGCATGGAATGGGTACGCAAACTGTACGAACCTTATATTCGTCGGACATTCAAATGGGACCAGCAGGCCGACGTGTCTGCAGCGGAGCTGCTCCAGCGCTTTGAACAGGCATTTAGCGAATCAACCATCACGGTGCTCGTACAAGAGCCCTGGCATGGAACGGTGCGCTTCAAGGGTCTCGAGCAGTGTTATGCCGACGAGTCAGGCGAATTGGTCGCCGACCCCATGGCGTATTTATTTGCCCGGTATGGTGGAGGGAAGTTCAAGCTGAATTTTCATCATGGATGGAATTTTGTGGCCACGATCAACTTCAAGCCGGACGGTCATCCCAAATGGCCCGATATGCCCGGTATTGCCTATTGAGGGCGACTGTCCGGAGGAGCGCACTGAAAAAAATCCTAATCTCTTGAGTTGTTTTAGCCGAAATATTGGGCAGAATTTCTTGTAGATTCGGCAGAGTGTGTGGAAGATTACTATAGCGGTGTGTGCGGGGTTACATTTGTGAGAGGGAGAAGTTCATGTTTTCGCGTAACAGGCCTCTCGTAGGCATTGATATCGGCACGCACTCTATCAAGATAGCGCAGCTGAAACGTGCTGGAAAGTCCTATCAACTCCTTCACTTTGGCATGATGCCGCTGAAATATGAATCCATTGTTGATGGAGTGATCATGGATCCCAGTTCGGTGGTCGAAGGCATTCAGAATCTCGTGCGCATGGAAAAACTCAAATCCAAGGACGTGGTGACAGCCATTTCTGGCCAGTCGGTCATTGTCAAGAAGATCCGCGTGTCACACATGACCGAAGATGAACTCCGCGAATCGATCTCTTGGGAAGCAGAACAACATATTCCCTTCGAGATTTCGGATGTCAATATTGCCTTTCAGATCGTGCCACCCCCTGCCGATGTACCGGTCAACGATGACAACCAGATGGATGTCGTCCTCGTGGCAGCGCGGAAATCCAAAATGGACGACTACACCAGCCTGCTCTCCGAAGCCGGCCTCAATCCGGTCATCGTTGATATTGACGTGTTCGCTATTGAAAACGAATACGAAACCAACGTGACGGAAGACGAAGGAGTCGTCGCCCTCGTTGATATTGGCGCCTCAGCCATGAATATCAACGTGCTGCAAGACGGCCTCACGATGTTTCAGCGCGATATCATGATCGGCGGAAACCTCTATAACGCCGCGCTCCAGCGACAGTTTAGCATCGACTATGAAGAAGCCGAAGCCCTGAAAATGGGCGTGGGCTTCACCGAGGAACGAGGCCCGGAGCAGGTGTTGTCGGTGCTGACAACTGTCAGCATAGAACTCAGTGAGGAGCTGCTGCGTTCCTTTGAGTTTTTTCGCACGACGACCTCGGAAGACGCCATCAACAAGGTAGTCCTCAGCGGCGGATGTGCCCGGATGAAAGGCCTCGACCGCTTTCTCAGTCAGCGTTTGGGCGTGCCAGTGGAGCTTGCCGACCCATTTCGCAATATTCAATACAACAGCAAGGTGTTTGATCCGGAATACCTGCAGGATATCGCTCCGGTTGCCGCCGTGAGTGTAGGGTTGGCCTTACGGAGGATCGATGACTGATGATTCGTGTTAATCTGATCCCAGCACGTCAAGCCAAACGCCGCATCCTCCTCCGGACGCAGTTTGAGATCGCGATACTCGCGCTCATGCTCACGGTTGCAGGTGCCGGCTGGTTATGGTTCGGGCAAGGCAAAGAACTCCAGGCCAAAGAAGAGCAACTAGCGCGTATCGACGCGGAGATTGCCTCCTTAGAAAGCCTGATCAAGGAAGTGGAAGACTTCAAAACCCGGAGCGCTAAACTCCGCAAACAAATCGAAGTGATCGGTTCGCTTGCAAAGAGCCAACGCCGTCCGGCACCGATCCTCGACGCCCTCAGTCAAAGTCTGCCGCAACAGGTCTGGTTGGACAAAACGAAAGAAGTCGGCAAGCTGTTGCACATTACCGGCAAGTCACTAAACGGTATGGTTGGGATTGCGACCTTCATGGAAAACATGGGGCGCTCTCCCTGGTTCGGTACCGCCGAGATCGTCGAAGCGAAATCCGCGACAATCGCTAATCGCGAGGTGAAGACGTTTACGATTAGGGTACCGATGACCCGACCGAAGAAACAAGCCACGTCATAGGGTGAGAAGGAGCGTGTGATGGGATTCATGGATCAGTTAGAAGCCGTCCCTTCTCAATGGCGCTGGATGATGATTCCTATCCTGATCGTCGTATTGGGAGGCGGGTATTGGTTTCTGTCATACAAACCACGGGCCGAAGCGATTGCCGAGCTCGAGTACCGTATCGACCGGCAGCAACAAACGCTCAGGAAGTACCAGCAAACTGCCAGAAACTATAACAAATTCAAAGCCCAAGTTGAAAAACTTGAGGATGATCTACGCGTAGCCCTGATCAAACTCCCAAGTGGGAGAGAGATCCCCGATCTCATTCGCAGCATCTCCGATCTGGGCGTCCGTACTGGTTTGCAAATCACGCTGGTACGGCCGAAGGCGGAAAGAAAGCAAGAGTTCTATGCGGAGGTCCCCATTACCGTCCAAGTCGAGGGTGAATACCACGCCGTGGGGGAGTTCTTCGATCACATAGGACGCTTACCTCGTATCGTCAGTATCAGTGATATCAAGATGGATACGAAAACCAAGGATAAGACCAGCACACTTGAAACACAGTGTCTGGCAACAACCTTCCGGTTCCTTGAGCCTGATGAGGGTGCTGCTGTCTCTGGACAGAACAAACGGAAGAAGCAACGGAAGCGCTAGCACGCAAGAGGAGGATGACTACTAGTCATGCAACGGTTTGCCATTATAGCTGCCCTTATCTGTGCAGTGGCCAGCATCTCGGGCATATATATCCGGGCCGCCAACGCCAACGAGCATGGATCGAGGATGTTCGCAGCGGCCCCAAGCTCCGTTGCCCCGCAGGTGGGCGCGGGCCAAGCTTCTTGGGTGGTCGTCGCACAACTTGCCACTGTCCAGGAGCCGGACAACCGCGTAGCCACAACTCCACCGGATGCGACCTATCGGTACAATCCGCAAGGACGCCGTGACCCTTTCGACTCCTTAGTGAAAGACTCGTCCCACCAGGCGGAATTGGAGCGCGTGCGCATCGATCCGGAGCGGCTCCGTGGTCCGCTGGAGCGCTTCGACCTTTCGGCGCTAAAACTCGTCGGCATTCTCCAAGGACAACTCGGACGGCGTGGCCTGATCCGAGCCCCCGATAAGAAGGGATATTTTGTAACAATTGGCATGTATATGGGACAGAACGCCGGTCAGATTACCGCCATCGAGCCCGACCGCCTGGTCATTGAAGAAAAGTTCAAAGACGCGGAGGGCAACATCGTTGGCAAAACCCTCACCCTTCCACTGCGACGCAAGAAAGACAATGGCTAAACATCACCACAACTCCTCTCGGCATACGGTTATTGCCCTGATACTCATGACTGCAGCGTTGAGCATTGGGGCGTGTACGGCTACCCAGTCCCAGAACCCCGCGTCCCCTGCTGACGCAACAGGCAACACGGCATCGACAACCATCACGCGTATTGCAACGCAGGCGCTTCCACAGGGACAGCAAATTACTGTCGAAGCAACGGATGCACTGCAATATACGGCTTTCAAACTCCAGGATCCGATGCGGCTGATTGTCGATATCACTGCAGCACACTTAGCGGACAACCTGCAACCAATCACCCTCGAAGATGGGGTCATCAGCAGCATCGAGCCCCTGGTCTTTCCTGACAGGGAGATCGTCCGCTTGCTCGTGCATTTACGCGGCGCGGCAACCCATACCCTCGCAACACTCGAGCATCAATTACACATCACGTTCGATACAGGAGAAACGCACGAAGCTCGTACGACTCCTGAACCCGAGCAGACGGCATTACCTCTACCCGCAGAAGCCGCTCCACCCATGGCTGCTTCTGCTACGCCATCGGCACCGGAGCCTGCGGTTCCAGCGCCGATACAGGCAACGGCGGACACCACGGTCACCGAGGTCAAATTCCAGACGTATCCAGCGGCCTCTGTCCTCATAGTTCGTACCGAGGGTGCCGAACCCCACATCCGGGTGAAACAGCGGAAAGACCCCTTGCGGATTGCCCTGGATATCTCCAATGCGCGGCTGCAATCCGGCCGTGACAATGCCATGGCCGTCAATGATCCGGAGGGCGCCGTCACACGCTTACAGACCCAGCAGCTTGCCCAGCATGACAACGACAAGGTCAATATCATTGCATACTTGCGTGAGAAAGTGCCTTTTGAAGTGCTGCAAGAAGCCGACCATGTACGCGTGATCTTTAGTAAACCGACAGTTGCGCAGCAGCCCACGCCTGCCACGGCGCCCGTAGCAGATGCCCCTGCGACGCCCCCCGCCGAAGCAACCGCATTTGTTGCCCCACCAACGGCGCCTGTGGATACCATGTTAGCGACTCAAAGTGCCCCGGCTCCTGCCGAAGTCGCCGCGCCGGCGCTCTCGCCACAGGACGCGGCGCCCGTGGGCTCTTTGACTATAGGGGGGAGGGAAAATACTCAATATACCGGCGAGAAGATCTCCCTGGATTTTCAAAACGCCGATATCAACGACATTCTCCGTCTCATTGCGGAAGTCAGCGGGCTCAACGTTATTGCCGGCCCGGATGTCAAAGGCACCGTCACCACGCGCATGGTAGATGTACCGTGGGATCAGGCCCTGGATATCATCCTTAAAATTAATGGTCTCGGCCAAGAACGTGAAAAAAATATTATCCGTGTAGCCCCGTTACAGCGCTTTATCAACGAACAAGATGAACGCAGGCGGATATTAGAAGGAAAAGTCAAAGCTGAAGAACTGGTGACGCAATTGTTGCCGATCAATTATGCCGACGTCGAACAGCTCAAGACGAACATGGAAAAAATGCTCAGCGATCGCGGTTCTCTTTTCGTCGATACGCGGACCAATACCATGATCGTCTCGGATACCCAAGAACGTATCACTGATGTCTTGGCATTGGTCTCGACGCTGGACCGCCAGACCCCACAAGTGATGATCGAAGTACGTATTGTCGAAGCCACGCGCGACTTTACACGCGAGCTCGGTGTCCGCTTTCGGGGACGGGCAGCACGGGTAAACAACGCCAATTTCCCGAACGCCATAACCGTCGGTGGTGCCCAAAATCAGGCACCAGGGAACTTCTTGGTGGATCTCCCGGCCGCGGTCGGGGCGGGAAGTGGTGGCGCCATTGGCGTCCTCTTGTCCGGCGCGAGTAGCCTCCTCGATATCGAGTTATCGGCACTCGAAAGTTCTGGCAAGGCGAAAGTCGTCTCGAATCCGAAGATCGCGACGCTTGACAACAAGGAAGCCGTCTTAACCAGCGGCGTACGCATTCCGTTCGAAACCGTCTCCGAGGAAGGTACGCAGACGGAATTCGTCGATGCGAGTATCACGTTGCGCGTCACCCCGCATGTGACGCCTGACGGCTTCATCAGTATGAAGGTCAATGCCACCAAGAACGAGCCCAACGAAGCGATCCGTTCCGCCGCGGGCCAGCCCTCGATCACCACACGGGAAGCCACGACGGAAATGCTGGTCAAGGATGGCGATACCGTCGTGATTGCCGGCTTGTACAAACGTGACCTGTCGTTTAACAAGAATGGCGTGCCTGGGCTATCGAAAATACCCGTCTTGGGTTGGTTGTTCAAAAAACAGGCGCGGACGGATAACATTGAGGAGTTGCTCATTTTTATCACGCCGCGTATCATAAAGCAGCCGGTACAACCCAGCCGGGCAGAAGCATTATCAACGAACTAAACGCAGATGGGCATGAGGCCATCTGCGGGGAACGCATATGGCCTCTTCACATCGCGTTATTGCAGTCCGCACGACGACCGAACAGTACGATATCCACGTCGGCCAGGGAGTGCTCACTGAGCTCGGTACGCAACTTGCTGCCTTACTGCCTGGCCGTACCGCATTTCTCCTCTCCCATCCCCATCTCCTTCAGCTCTACGGCCCAACGGTCATCACGTCACTCCACAATGCCGGGCTGAAGGTGGAAACCTGTCAGATCCCTGAAGGCGAACGGAGCAAAACGCTGGATATGGCCTCACAGCTTTTTACCCTCTTGGCCGAAGCCGGCGCGGATCGCCAGAGTATCGTCTGCGCCCTAGGCGGCGGGGTGGTTGGCGATCTCAGTGGTTTT
>CAJIAL010000761.1_pt1 | contig 11974 bp, 11 predicted proteins | sample 9199091 | NCBI WGS metagenome assembly CAJIAL01 (sample SAMEA7708270, study PRJEB35096) | sediment metagenome | biome: marine neritic benthic zone biome [ENVO:01000025]; feature: sediment [ENVO:00002007]; material: shallow marine sediment [ENVO:03000034] sea grass bed [ENVO_01000059] ... | reverse complement strand
AGATCAATCTCCATCACATGCACCGCACTGAGCAACAGACGTTGCCGTTTGGTCACATACTCAATCCTTCCAGCACCACGTTTATTGGTCGGGGAGAGCATTTCGATGGCGGTGACCAACTGGCGGTGGCGTGTGTCTCGGATTTCCACCGTCACGTGGGGGACCGCTTCAGGTATAACGGTAGCTAAGCGCAAGGGGGCCAAAATCGTTGCAGTTTCAGACGGTTCAGGGGGATAGGACTGCGCTTCGGCCACACTGACATCGGGATAAGTACTGGTGGTTGTGACGGACACGCCGCTCGCAATCTCCATCACAAAGCGTTCGACTGGCAGTGCCACGTAGCGTGGGCGTAGCTGTGGGGCTAGCTGGCGCACGATTTCGGTGCCGAGGCTATGATGCAGCGTCGTCCATAGGGCGCCTTCAAGGTACGGGTCCATGCCAGGAAAGGGCGAGGGCATTGTCCGCTCCAGAGTCCAGGTTTAGCACGTGATAGGGCAAGCGCACACGCGGTAAGAGGGCGGACCTCGATCCGCCCTCACCACTCCATGCCCTTCGTGCTATTGAGTACTTCGCAGCACGCGACCGGGCAGTGCACCGGTATGTTGCCCCTGATCCAGTACCACCTGGCCGTTGACGATGACGTGGTCGATGCCTTCGGCTTCATGCACCCGCCGGGGGGTGCCTCCAGGGCCGTCGTGCCAGAGTTCGTCTTCTTGGGAGCCGATGTGGTCCGGGTCAAAAATGAACATATCCGCTTTCAACCCTTGCCGGATCAACCCACGATCATGCAGACCCATGATGCGCGCCGGTTGGAACGTCAACCGACTGATGGCGTCTTCGAGGCCGAGGAGTTGCCGTTCCCGCACCCATTCGCTTAGCACGTAGGTCGATTCGCCAGCGGTGCAAAAATTAGTGTTGAGATGCGCCCCGGCATCGGATTGCGACGGCAGGGCATGCCCGGTTTTCACTAACTCGGTGAGCCTGACGTCTTCCTCGGGGGGGCGCATACTGATCTGGAACTCGGTTTCCAGGTTTTCCGCCAGTGCCAGATCGAGTATGACGTCGGCCACGTGCTTGCCGAGTTCGTCTGCCAGCTCCGTCACCCGACGGCCCTCCATTGCCTGGTGCTGCGGTAGGGCCACTTTGCGGATGGAGATAGCCGGCCATTGCATCAGCCGTCCGGGTACACCCGGACGCCGGCGCTGGGGTTTCATCGCCGCCTCGCGGAGTTCGGCGCGTTTCTCCGGGTTCTGCATGGCCGCCAGCCGTTCCGGTATGGGGAGCGACAGGAGGGTATCCCAGCCCGTGAGATTTCTAAAGAAAGTGGTTTTTTTCAGGGTGAATTTCCGGTTGAACGGGATGGCGCGCAGCAGAGTATACAACTGGGCGCCCAGCTTGGCCGAGTTTTCGACATATGCACGGCGGTCGGCGGAAAAGCCCAGGAAGAAGACCGGGCGCCTGCTGGCCATCGAGAGTTCAAACAGGTGCTGTTGATCCGTGTCGTCCATCACGGCAACGCTCGGAGGTAGGACCTCGATAATGCCATGGTTGAAGGCGCCGATGGTCCGGCCCAGGGCCATCAGTTCGTCTTGCGTTGACAGCCGTGAGGGGACGGGTTCCCCTGAGGGCCCGGCGTGGGTTGGGGAGACGGTGGTGCTCCAGCCCCAGGCGCCGGCTTCGAGTGAGGCTTGTAACAACTGCTGCATGGCGGCCGTTTCGTCTTCTGTGGCGGCGCGATCCCAGGCGGCCGCGCCCATGGCGCTCAAACGTAGGGGGTTATGCCCGACTAGGGGCATCATATTCAATCCCAGGCCGTTATCGATAGCCGTGAGAAATTCGTCAAAGGTTTCCCAGTTCCAGGGGAGCACGCCACCGAGGGCGTCCATGGGTAAGTCTTCTACACAACAAAAGGTAGCCAGCATGGCCTCGCGATGCTCGGGGCGCAATGGGGCCAAGGTCAGGCCGCAGTTACCGGCTAGAACGGTGGTGACGCCATGCCAGATGGACGGCGTACACAGCTTGTCCCAAAACGGCTGGGCATCGTAATGGGTGTGTAAATCAATGATGCCCGGTGCCACAATGCGCCCTTCGGCGTCGATGGTGTCTGCTGCCGCGCCACGAATGTCGCCGATCTCGACAATGGTGCCGTCAGTAATGCCAATGTCGGCGCGATACCGGGGAAAGCCGCTTCCGTCAACGATCATACCGTTTTTGACCACCAGGTCGTATGCCATCATGTCCTCCGTTGCGTGAGAGTCCAGGTGGGGAGTATCGAGTAGGGCATATAGTGGCACCGTTGGGCACAAAAAGCAAAGTCGTGTATGGTACAGTGGGGTGGTACAGATGGAGATTGATCACGACTGAGAACAGGTGGGAGGGGATAACGTATGGCAACGATGAAGGCGGCGTTCTTTGATGGTAACGATGCCATGATGCTGGCGGAGTTGCCCGAACCGACACCGACGCCCAACGATGTCGTCATTCGGGTGCGCGCCACGGGCATTTGTGGGTCGGATTTGCTGATGAACGCGGACAAGACGGAGCCCGATCAGATTCCGTTTGGGCACGAGGTCGCGGGCGAAATCGTCGACGTTGGCGCTGGAGTGTCATCGTCGCTGGTGGGGCAGCGTGTCGCTATCGAGACGATCGGGCAGGGTTTGGCGTGCGCGCAGTGTTGGTACTGTCGTCAGGGGCAGTATCGTCAATGTCTGCACAAAGTGGAGAATGAAGGGGGCGGCTTTGCGCAGTATATGAAGCGCCGCGCGATCGGCTGTTATGCGCTCCCCGAGAATCTCTCGTGGGAAGATGGCGCCTTGGTCGAGCCCCTCGCGGTGTCCGTCCACAGCGTGCGCCGTGGCCAGATGCAAGGTGGCGAGACGGTGTGGTGCTCGGGTCCGGTACCATCGGTTTAACCGCGATTGCCGCGGCGCGTGCTCTGGGTGCCGGGCAGATTTTCGCCACTGCTCGTCATGCACAACAAGCAGAGATGGCGCGACGTCTTGGTGCCGATGCCGTCTTACCGTCAGAGGGGTCGGATTTGCAGGAGGCGGTAGCCGATGCGACCCAGGGGCTTGGCGCTGATGTCACCATTGAGACGGTCGGCGGTAGAAATGGCGCGACGTTGGAGCAGAGTATCGACGTGACGCGCATGCAGGGCCGTATTGTGATTCTTGGGGGATTCCGTCGTCCGATCACGCTCGATTGGCTGCCGCCGCTGCTGAAGGAACAGTCGATTATTTTCTCATCGTGCTACAGCATTTTGAACGGCCAACACGATTACGAGCTGGCGATCGACATGCTGTCGTCGGGCAAAGCCCCGCTGAAGCAGCTGGTCACCCATGCGTTTCCCCTGGAGGAGATTCACCAGGGCTTTAGCACGGCGTATGACAAAACGACGGGTTCGATCAAGGTGCAGATTCATCAGACGGATGCGGGGTGATACGGACGGTGTCGGCGCCGACGAAGGCGCGGTAGCGCTCCAGTTCGGCTTGGATCAAGCGCTCACGCGTCTTGGTGCGCCGCATGCCCGGTTCGAGCCAGAGTCCTTTGACCTCGAGCGTGCCATGCTGTCGCACGCATTTGAGGTCGATGCGGCCGATGAAACGGTCACCCTCCAACATCGGTAGCACGTAATAGCCATATTGCCGTTGTGGCGCCGGTACGAAGGCTTCGAAGCGATACTCGAAGTTGAACAGCCGCCGGGCGCGAGTACGATCACGAATGACCGGGTCAAACGGACTCAGAAACCGTACACGCGACGGCGGAGACGGCAGGCCCCGCAAGAGCTCGGTGATGTCATGCCGAGCGTAGGCCTGCCGTGGTTTCGAGCCGTCCGCTGTTTCGACTTCGACGGCGTGGATCGTCTCACCGACCTGTTGTTCACACCACGCCTTGGCCTCAGCCGGGCTAATCGCGGCCCAAAACGCTGCTAACTCGCCGGGCGTGGCGATGCCCAGGCGTTGCAAGGCCGTGCGGCAAGCCCAATCGATGTGCTCCTGCCGACTCGGTTCGTGGGCACGATGCGTTGCCGGAATGACGTGCTCCGTGAGGTTATACACTTTCTGAAAATTGCGGCGGTGACAAATAGCTAGCTCGCCGGTGCGCCACAAATATTCGAGCGCCGTCTTGGACGGCCCCCAGCCCCACCAGACGCCGACACCCGGTTCCCGTGTTTCGGTTAAATCCCGTGCCATGACCGGACCGTTGGTCCGGACGTGCTGGCGCACGCGTTCGAGCACGTCGGAGGCGTCGGTACCCAGACGGTTTTGCCAGGCCGGACTACGATGAAAACGTTCCTGTTCACTGGCGAACCGGTGGTGCCAGTAGGCGTACCACCGAGTCGGAATGATCGACGCGTCGTGCGTCCAATTCTCGAAAAGATGGCGATCGTTCTCCACTAACGTGTGCAATAGCTCCGGCTGGTAGTGTTCGTTGCGCGTAAACAGCGTGAGATGATGCGCCCGTTCCACGGTGCGAATGCTATCCACTTGCACGAAGCCCAGCCGCTCGATGAGCGCGTACAGAGACTCCTGTGTGAGCCGCGTCCGGGGCGAATCGCAGAGCCCGTGGAGGTAGAGAAAGAGTCTCCGGGCGTGTGCCTTCGAGATGTGTATTTGCAGAGGCATAACTAGACCCTAATTGCGGTGCGCAGCACTTAGCGCAGGAGCCGCAGCGCGTTGCCGCAATAAATCAGCTCACGCTGTTCGGGCGTGAGATCGAGGGCTTCGATACAAGCAATGGCACGTTCTTTACTGCCCAGGGCAAAGGGGTAGTCGCTGCCGTAGACAATCTGCTCGGCGCCCACCGTTTCGAGCAGGCAATGCCACGCCGGCAGGTGAAAATTCACGCTGTCGTAGTACAGGCGCGCAAGATACTCCGTCGGTGGTTGGGGGATATACGTCTGCGCCTCGGGGCGCGTCTGATACGACGTCGCGATGCGGTCCCAGGCATAGGGCAGCACGGCGCCTAGGTGCGGGATAATACACGTCAGGTCCGGGTTCTCGGCAAAGACGCCGCGATAGGCCAGCCGTAGCGCCGCAATGGTACTGTCGAACAGAAAACCGACGGCGGCGGACATGTCGTAATCCGCCAACTCCTCCTGCGCCGGGGGGATCATCGGGTGCATGAAGATGGTGAGCTGTTGGCGGTTGATTTCGTCATACAGCGGCAAAAAGCTTTCCTGGTCGAGCGGCCGGCCGGAGATGTTGGCGCCGAGCGTCACGCCGTGCAGATCGAGCGTGTTGGCGGCGCGATCGAGCTCGGCCAAGGCGGCATCGGTATGCGGCAGGGGCAACACGGCAAAGCCTTTGAAGCGGTCAGGGTATTTCGCACAGATGGCAGCAATTTCGTCATTGGTGATTTTTGCCAGCTCCACCGCGACGTGTTTGTCGTCGAAATAGACGTGCGGCATGGAAAGCGACAGCACTTCCATATCGACGCCGGCTTGGTCCATATCCTCGATATGCGCGTTGATGTCGGTCATGCGGCGATTCGGCGCGATCTTGGCCGTCAGCATTTTGCGCACGCCTTGCGCCCATGGGGTGTTGTCGCCTTCGGTGAGGCGTTGGACGGTGTCAATATAGCGCTTCGGATAGAAGTGCGCGTGGATATCAATTTTCATGTGCCGGTCCTCCCTGGTATCAGGCTTCAGAGCAGGATACCACGGCGACCACTGCGCCGAAAAGTGCCAGGATGACGGATTTGAAGATGTCGGCGTGCGCGTGTATGATGACAAAAAAAGTGGTGTTGGGATTGCTGCCGTGCGCGCCCAATGTTATTGGTGCATCTGAGGAACTGGAGACGACCTGATGGCTTACGTCATTGCTGCGAGCGAGACCCCGTCCGTGGCCGTTGCCGGGACGGCTGACCGTTTTCCCGTGCGTCGCATATACTGTGTCGGGCGCAACTATGCGGCGCACTCGCGTGAGATGGGGCACGATCCTGATCGCGAGCCGCCGTTTTTCTTCCAAAAACCTGCCGATGTGTTGGTGCCGGAAGATGGCGAATTTCCGTATCCGTCGGCTTCCGGCAATGTGCACTACGAGATGGAACTCGTGGTGGCCATCGGCACTGGCGGCGACAACATCCCGGCGGCGCAAGCGCTGAACCATGTGTATGGCTACGCCGTCGGACTCGACATGACCCGGCGCGATTTGCAAAACGCCTCAAAAGACATGGGACGTCCGTGGGAATCGGGCAAGGCGTTTGAGCACTCGGCGCCGTGCTCGCGTATTTATCCTGTGAGCCAGGTGGGACATCCCAGCACGGGGAAAATCTGGTTGACGGTCAATGGCGAGACCAAGCAAGAGGCGGACCTGGCCGATTTGATTTGGGACGTGCCGCATGTCATCGCCTATTTGTCCGAACTCTTCACCCTACAGCCAGGCGATTTGATCTATACTGGGACGCCGGCCGGCGTCGGGCCGATTCAGCGCGGTGACGTGATGCGTGGTGGGGTAGAGAACGTCGGAGAGATTGAGATTAAAGTGGTGTAAATCCTAGCCCCAACTCCTCGATGCTCAGCTCGCGCAGCTTAAATTTCTGTACCTTACCGCTGGAGGTCATGGGATACTCCTTCAGCACGACCACGTGCCGCGGGATCTTGAAGCTGGCGATTTTCCCCCGGCAAAACGTCAGGATGTCCTCTGTGGTTACATGAGCGCCCGGTTCCAAAACTACGCAGGCGCAGCCGACTTCATGCAAGCGCTCGTCAGGCACCCCGACCATTTTGACTTGATTGATCCCCGGGTATTGGAGCAGGAGGGCTTCTACCTCGACGGGATCGACATTCTCCCCACCGACTTTGAGCATTTCCTTATACCGTCCCATAAAACGGATGACGCCGTCCGCGCGCATGAGGGCCATGTCGCCGCTGTGCAGCCAGCCGTCGGCATCGAGCGCCTGGGTGGTCTCTACGGGTTTTTTGTAATAGCCTGCCGTGATTTGATAGCCGCGACAGCAGAGCTCACCGGGTGTGTCCGGGGGCAGGGTCGCACCGGTGGCGGGATCGATGATCTTGAAGGTATACCCCGGCATAGGCAGGCCGGACATGGTGCACCGGTCGTCTTCAGTATCCAGGGGGAAACTGAGGGCGGCGCAGGCGCCGGATTCGGTCATGCCCCAGCCGCTGACGGTGGGGCAGAGGACCCGCTGTGCCTGCCGGGCAATCGGCTCGGTACTGGCCAACCCGGCAGCCAACAAGCCGAGGCGTAGGCTGGAGCGATCCGTTTGGGCGCAATCGGGATGTTGCATCATGTCCTGGAAATGGGTGTCAAAGCCGTAAATACGGGTGACCCGCTCCTGCGCAATGAGGCGCAGCGCTTCGCCCGGCTCGAACTGTTCCATCAGCACCTGACGTGCCCCGCTGACGAGGGAGACCATGACGCCCTGATACAAGCCGAAGATGTGAAACAGCGGCAGGTACATCAGTAACACGTCCGAGGCGCCAATGCCCATGCGATTGGCCAGGTCGGTGGCGTTGCGCAGCAGACTATGGTTGTGCATCACGCCTTTGGGAAAGCCCGTGGTGCCGGAGGTGTACATGATGAACAGCGTGTCGTCGGGCTGTACAGCGTCCTGGCGTGCTGCCAGGTCTGCCTCCGGGACGGTGGCGCCGGCGTCGACAATATCCGTCCAGCGTTGTGTACCGGGATAGGTCGTGTGGCTCACCGTTATGACACGCCGCAACGCGGGAAAATGCGGCGTATGCAGAGCCTTGGAGTCGCTGAACGTGTCGAGTTCTGGCAGGAGTTCCCGTACCATGGCGAGATAGTCAACCGGGCCGGAATAATCGGCGGTGATCAGCGTTGTGCTGTCCGATTGCCGCAGGACATAGTCCAGATCGTTGGTGCGAAAGCGCGTGTTGATCGGCACCAACACCGCGCCGATTTTGGCCAGAGCAAACACGATGTGGAGCCACTCCGGGCGATTCGTCAGCCACAAGGAAACTTTCTCGCCCGGCTGTATACCGCAGTGCATCAAGCCACGCGCGGCCCGGTCGACATCGTCACGCCAGGCGCGAAAACTCCAGCGGCGTCCGGCGAAGCTGAACGCTTCGCGTGTGCCGAAGCGTTCAGCGGTGGTATCAAGCATAGCGCCTACGGTTGTTTTTTCGAACCATGCATGCATGCCGTGCCGTGCTCCTATGTAGAGGGGAGAGATTGCAATCTGTTCCCCGGGATGTCCTGGGAGGTCGCTGGGGCATAGTAGATGATTTTTTCCGGGAAGAAAACCTCGTGCCGCTTGGCAGTTTCGGTCGTTCGTGCCATCATCAATACAAATATCCACGCTTTGCGTAGGAGAGCAACCGATGGGATTTTCCCTTGATACATTGCAGGATCGTGTGGTGATCGTGACCGGCGCCAGTCAGGGCATTGGCCGGGCAATTGCGGTGGAATGCGCTCGTGTGGGGGCGCATGTAGTGGTATGCAGCCGCTATCTCGACGTGTTGGAAGAGATGGCGGCTGCCATTCGCACCTATGGACGGCGGGCCCTGGCGTTGTCGTGTGATGTCGGTGATGCCGCCCAGGTGCAGCACGTGGTCGACCAGACGCTGGCGACTTTTGGCCGTATTGATGTGTTAGTGAATAATGCCGCCTACCGCAGCCGCGGTCCGCTGGAAGATCTGCCGCTGGACGAATGGCATGCCATGGTACAGAGCAATTTGACCGGGGTGTTTCTCTTCTGCCAGGCGGTCGGACGGGTGATGATCACGCAGAAGCAGGGGAAGATCATCAATATCTCTTCCGGTGCCGGGCGCTACGGTTCCAGCGGTATGGCCGCTTATGCCGCCACCAAAGCCGGTGTGACCGTGTTGACCACAAGCCTCGGGGCCGAGTGGGCGAAGTATGGCCTGACGGTGAATGCTGTGGCGCCGGGGCCCATCGAGACGGAAGGCGCACTGGATGTGTGGAACACGCCGGCAATGGTGGAGCATGTTGCCGATGAAGTCCCCCTGAAACGCCTTGGGCGGCCCGAAGAAGTGGCCTGGGCGACCATTTTCCTGGCCTCGGACCAAGCCGATTACATCACCGGCGAGACGCTATACGTCAGCGGTGGGCCCAAGACCGGCAGCCGTGAGGGGGGAGCGTGACGTTCGTGCATGCCAACGGTTACGATACCAGTCGAACTCACGCTTGCAGGCCGGGACGATATTCGGTGCGTCCGGCGACTTTGACCGCGGTCAACGTGCGCCGGCGATTGCTGCCGTCGCGTTTATAGCTGACGTGTACCCAGCCGCTGTCCGGAATCCCGGGGGTATAGAACTCGAGGATACACTGATCAAAATCGCAGTTGTCCGCAATCCACATGGCGATGTCGGCATTGGGCACGCCCGGTATTTCGATGTCGGCGGCTTCGCCCAGGCAGTGTTGACTCGTGGGCACACCGCCAACGGCCTGGTTGAGCTCGGGGCCACGATAGCCACTATTGATCGTCGTCGGGCCAAAGTGCTCGCGCACTTTTTGCAGCACGTTGACCGCCAGGGCTTTGGCATTCTCTAAATGTTCGGGGCTGGGGGTGTTGTCGATGTCGAGTCGCAGGGCGGTTTGGCTTTTGGTGAATTCCGTCAGGGTAAAGTTCGGGGAAAGATGCATGGTTGCGCTCCCTGCGCCCTCTCCCTGCAAGAGGTGAGGGCGCCCGAGTACGTCCGACTACGATGCGCTTGCCGAGGAAAGCTCCGGCTGCACGAGCTGCCGCCAATCGGCATCGCCCGGCAAGACCCCTTCACCTGCCCGGAGATTGTAGTACGTAGGGTCTACCCCGCGTGGCGTGCCGCCTTCCTGCGTGGTTTTGATGGCTTGCAAGAGGAGCCGACGCGCCTGAATAATCGCCCGGTCGGCGGGGCCTAAATGTTCCTTGGTGCGATCGACAATCGGGCCCATGCCTTCCTGAATGGCCCGGTCTTGTAGATTGACGCCGTCGATGCCGGTGAAGGTCTCGTACTTCTGCACTTGCCGGTCCAGCATGTAGTCGTTGTCTTTGTTCTTAAACGACCGAAAGGTCTTTTGGTCGATAGCCAATGGCCCGTTGCCCAGGCGTTCTTCGAGGCGATCTTCCTCCGACAGCGGGTTGTCGCTAAAAATATATTGCCAGTTGTACACCATACAATTTTCGTCATCCATAGGCACCCAGATGTGACCGGAGACACCGTCGTGCCCCTCGCTGGAGTGCCCGGGGCGCAATTGGTGAAACGGCAGCACGAAGTGATAGGCGCGCACGTGCTGGTCGCCGTCCTCTAACTCACGCCGTCCGGCGTAGAGGTAGCCGTAGTCGGTGATGTCGAGTTCGAGATGTGGTGCCTTACCTTGCACCCAGGCGGTGTTCGGGTTAATGCCGGGGCGCGTGGTATTGGTCGTAATACGACGATGCAGAATCGGAGCATGCGAGGTATCGATGCCGCCCTCAAACGCTTGCAGCCAATTACATTCCTGCCACACTTTCGAGACATGGCGTTGTTGCGCCGGCACTTGGGTCCAGGCGAATTTCGGGAGCGGCGGCTGGAGTTCCGGTGGGCCCATGTAGGTCCAGATCATACCGCCCATCTCGACGGTGGGATAGGATTGCAGGCGAATCTTGGCTTTGAAATCGAGTTCCGGCGGTTCGTTCATCATGTCGACGCATTGGCCGTCGACATCGAATTTCCAGCCGTGATACACGCACCGCAAGCCACATTCCTCATTGCGGCCGTAATACAGCGAGGCGCGCCGGTGCGGACAGAATTCGTCCAGCAGGCCGATCTTGCCGTTGGTATTGCGAAACGCTACCAGCCGTTCGCCCAAGAGGGAGACGCGGACTGGCGGGCAGTCCGGCTCGGGTATCTCCCATGCCAGTAAGGCCGGCATCCAATACCGGCGCATGGTGTCGCCGAGCGGTGTGCCAGGACCAACCTGGGTGAGTAGGGTATTTTCCTCACGTGTGAGCATACACCAGCCCTCCTGTTAGAACGTTGTCGTCTGTCATCGCGTTGCAGCGATTCTAGCATTGCTCTCGCCTGCTGTCACCTGGCTTCCTCACGTCTTTAGGGTGAGCGCATTTGGAAATTTCCAGCAATATGAGGTGTTGCCGGTTGACACTGGGCGATGTACAGTCGACCCACTTTCAACGTACCGCTTGTGGGAACCTCCATCGGGCTCACCGGCGCACTCCGCTCGCCGGAGGCTGTGATGCCACAACACTCCTCATCTCGACAATGAAGCTCTCGGCACTCGGGTCCTTGCTGTGATAACGGTCAAGCTCTCGCCCCGCGGCGTCAACGAAGATCACCGCGGGAAGTGTGGGAACGCGGTACTTCGTTTGCAGCGCCTCTGCGTGCTCGCTGAGCTCGGTGATGTCGATGTGCAACGGGACAAAGCTCTCAGCCATCAAGCCGAATACCGCTTCATCGTTCATGATCTGTTCGATTTTCCGACACGGGACGCACCAGTCAGCGCCGAAAACAACGACGACATGGCGCCCGCTCATGCTCGCATCGGCGAAGGCGACGGACTCGCTGTCGCGCCAATATTCGCCCCGATGCGCCGACCCGCCTCCCAGATCGGCGGGGTCTGGTAGGAGCATCGAGGCAAGCCCTGCGAGCGCCAAGAGCGCAACGGCGAGCAAGACGGTCTTCATCGGGCCGCGGCGCGGCCCCCGTAGTCGAGACGTAAGAGCCACTTCAGGAGGTCCTCCCGGAGCAGTTGGTGGCGGGGCCGCTCATCGAGCACGGCGCGTGGGTGGCGCTCCGCGTGGCGCTGGGCCTCACCGAAATCTTTCCATGCCGTGCGCCTCCTGCCCATCGCAACCGCCGCATCGAGGTCGGGCGCCGTGTGGGCCTGTTGCCGCAGCATGTGCTCGCGCGCACTGCCGATCTCCTCGAGGGCCTCGTAGACGGCGCTCTCGAAGGCGTGGGTCGCTTCGTCGTCGAGTTCGAGAAACTCGACGGTAGCGCCAAGGAACTTCGCCTTGAACGCCTCGGGCGACAGGCGTTGGCGGGCTT
>CAJIAL010000617.1_pt1 | contig 11994 bp, 12 predicted proteins | sample 9199091 | NCBI WGS metagenome assembly CAJIAL01 (sample SAMEA7708270, study PRJEB35096) | sediment metagenome | biome: marine neritic benthic zone biome [ENVO:01000025]; feature: sediment [ENVO:00002007]; material: shallow marine sediment [ENVO:03000034] sea grass bed [ENVO_01000059] ... | reverse complement strand
CGCTCAACTTCGTGCTGGGCACCAATAACGCCGCCACCCGTACAACCGACCAGCGCGGGGGCGGCCAGACGCTCCTGCACCGTGGGTAAGCAATCGGCCAGGGCTTTGAGATGATGCGGCGAGGCGAAGACAAAACCCAGGTGCGTCGGATGCCCCGCCGTCTGCTGGGCCATAGCGGCAAGCGTTTCTTCAATCGCGGCCTCAGTCTGCGTCTCACGTGAAAGCGCACTCGCAAAGTGCATAGCAAGTCTCCTTTATCTCGGCAGCATGTCACAGATAGCCACGAGGCAATACGTAGGGGTGAGATTAGTCGCGTGCATCCCACAACTGGGTACTCGCATAACGTTCTCCCAGGTCGTTAAACAGCGTCACGATGCGCCCGGTGTCAACCGTCTTCGCCACTGAGTACACCCCCTGCATGTACGCACCGGAAGACTGCCCCACAAAGAAGCCGGCACTCGCCAACTTCCAGCACATGTCATAACTGTCTTCAATCGTCACGTCCACCCGGGCATCGATAACATCTTGGTCCAAAATGGCGGGGATAATCGCATCGGGGCTGCCGATCGGTTTCAAACCTTCCACCCCCGGAAACTCTTCGGGGATGACGGCAATCACTTGGATGTTCGGATTGTGTTCTTTCAGCCGGCGGCCAATACCGGTAATCGCACCGCCGGTGCCGATACCGCCGACAAAGTGGGTCAGCTCGCCACCGGTTTGCTCCAAGATTTCCACTGCTGTGCCGTGATAATGCGCCTGCCAATTACTATCGTTACTGTACTGATCAGCAAAAAAGTAGCGCTCTGACTCCCGCTCCGATAGGCGATGTACTTTTCGCAAGGCCTCATCGTAGCCTTTGAGGGCGTCCGTCGTAATGAGCTGCGCCCGATGCGCTCGGATCCGTTTGAGCCGTTCTAAACTGGCGTTCTCCGGTACCACCAGCGCCACCGGGTAATTCAGCACCGCACCGAGCATTGCGTAGGCAATACCGGCATTGCCGGAGCTGGAATCGAGAATCGTTTTGCCCGGATGCAGGGCACCGCTGGACAACGCATCCAGCAGAATTTGCCGCACCGGGCGATCCTTCAGCGACCCGCCGGGATTGAAATACTCGAGCTTGGCAAACATCTCTACCTCGGGGAACTCGCCTTCGAACACGCTTACGCGCACCAAAGGCGTATTTCCGATCGTCCCGAGCAAGGGATATTTCGTGAGGTAGGACTCCCATTCACTTGACGATAGCATACGACGTTATTTTCCTCCGTGTCCTTACTAACCGCCCTATTATGAACCGGGCGGGTAGCGTTGGATAAATGCGTCCCACACCTCGGGATTCACCAAACGCGGCGGGCGTTCGCCACGCAACACTTGTGCGACCTGTTCTGCCGCACCATACGATAACTTCGAAAACGTCACCGACGTCACGCCGGCAATGTGCGGACTCACCAACACGTTGTCGAGTCCCAGCAACGGGTGATCCGGCGGCGGCGGCTCCGGTTCGAACACATCGATACCGGCCCCGGCAATCGTGCCGGCTTGCAACGCCTCGACCAGCGCCCCGTTGTTGACCAAGGGCCCTCGAGCTGTATTGACGACAAATGCCGTCGGCTGCATCGCCTGCAGTTCTTGCGCCCCAATCAGATGATGCGTCTCCCGGTTGTGCGGCACATGCACCGTGACGAAATCACACTGCGGCAGCATATCGAGCAAGCGCTCGACTTTGGTGACGCCCAGAGCCTGCATCTCCTCTGCCGAAACGTAGGGATCATACGCCAACACCCGCATATCGAACGCCGCCATGCATTTGCGCGCCACTTCCTTCCCGATATGGCCCAAGCCGGCGATGCCGACGGTCAGTTCGTTGAGCTCCAGGCCGATCTGTGGTCTGGAATAGGTGGCGCGTGCCGCCCACCCCTCATCACGAAGCATGCGGTCGGCGCGGCGAAAATCCTTGGCAAGAGCGATCATCATACCAAGGGCATGCTCTGCCACCGGGCGATGGCCCACGCCGGAGTTGTTGACGAGCGGAATCCCCAGCGACGTTGCCGTCTCGAGATCGATCGCATCAAAACCCGCACCGAGACTCGCGACCACGCGCAGCGCCTGTGCCCGCTCCAACACCGAGCGAGTTGTCTGCACCAAGCCGCCGGAAGCGATCAGACCATGGACGTCCTGCACTTCATCGAGCAGCGCTGCCTCAGTCGGCTGGCTCAGCCGCCGTACCTCACACGTTTGCGCTAACAGCTCTTCAGCACCGGGATCCGGCAGTGGGGCAATCAATAACACCCGCTTCCGCTCTGCCATGTCGCATCTCCTCGTGGAATAGGCCGGGTGGGTCGTGTCGTGTCAGCCGATCTTAGCACAAAATCCACCAAAAGAAAGCGCACTGGAAGACAGGCGCGCTTGGGAACGAAACCAGAGACGTCAGGCACATCCGGCCTTGTCTTTATGCCAAAGAATATGTTGAATAGCCAGACGGTTCGCACCAGACATTCCTGCACCAATGAAAGGGCTTTGTTTATGAGTTTTCTGTGGCAAAAACGTTTAAACGAGGGCGCCAGCGACCTCCTGAAACATTATTATGCCGATATCCTCCGCCGCCCGGAGATGTTGGAAGCGTTGCATGCCTACGACGTGGCACAACTGATCATGCTGGCCGAAAGCGGCCGGCCGCCCGAGGATGCCATCCGGCAATTAGTCCGTGCCATCGCCGGCATGGAACAGCGGGGCGTAATAGAGGAACGCACGGAGTTGTGGAACGTCATCCACGGCGGTGAAGATTATTTGCGTCAGCACTGCGGTGAAGACGTCGCCGGTTGGATTCACCTTGGGCGCTCCAGCCCAACCATCCGCGTTGTCGCGACGCGGCTGGCGTTTCGGCAAAAACTGCTCGATATCATGGCCTCGAATATCGATCTACGCCGCACCATGGTCCAACTTGCGTCCAAGCACGCCAAGACGCTTATGCCCGGCTATGCCTACATCCAGCCGATTGAGCCCGGGACGTTCGGCTATTACCTCATGTCCTTCGTCGAACCCCTCCGGCGTGATTTCGGACGCCTGCACAATGCCTATACCAATGCCAACATCAGCGCCGTCTGCACCGGTGGCGGCTATGGCATCGAATTCGACCTCGATATCGGCCGTCTCGACGAACTCTTGGGATTCGACGGCCCCATGTGGAATGCCCGGGACGCTATTCGCAATTACGATTACGCCATCGAAGCGTATATGGCTCTAGCGCTGATGCATAACACCCTCGGCCGTCTGGCACTCGACTTTCTCATCTGGCACAGCCGTGAATTTGGTTTCATCCGCTTGCCGGACCGCCATTCCATTACCTCCAGTATCGCGCCGCAAATGCGCATTCCCTACGTGCTCGAATTCATCCACGCTACCAGCGGCATGCTGACAGGCCGCCTGATGGAGATGCTTGCCGTCAACAAAACGGCCTCCGACCAGCTCGAGCCAGCCACCATGCTGCCGGCGGAGTTCTGGAGCTGCTGCGATGAATCGGGCTATGCCATCGCCGCGCTGATCGACTGCCTGGCGGACTTACACGTCGATACCAAGCGGATGGCCGCAGACGCGCAAGCGCATTGGGTGCAAGCCACCACCCTGCTCGCCTGGCTAGTGAATGAACGCGGCATGTCCTTCCGCGTCGCCCACTCGATTTTGTCTACAGTGGCGAAAGAAGTTCTGGACCGCGATCTTCCGCCCAGCGCGATCACGGTGGACATCGTCGAGGCCGCCGCGGTTGAACACACGGGGCAACCGCTCGGACTGACTGGCGAGGTGTTGCGCCGGACGCTCGACGCCTGGGCAGGTGTGACTGGCCGGAAATACCGTGGCGGCACAGCGCCGGAGCGCGTCCGGGACCATATCAAGGCGGCGAGAGGACACTTACGTGAGGATACGCGCACGCTGCGCGCACTCACTCGCAGCGTTGAACGCGCAGCGACAAAGCGGGAGAGCGTTTTTGCACAATTGGTACAGCAGTACGGGGAAGAAGAATACGGCGGTATCAAGCAGGAAGTGGTTTGAGTGCTAAAGAGCTCTCATCTTGTAATGTTAAAGGACCAACGGAACACGTATGGGAATTGTGGAGATCGAACTATGATTACAGATCCAAACCAACTGCGAATTACCTTACAACAAATTCAGCATCTACTCTGCGCTCTGAAAGACTTCAAAGAAAACGTGTTACCCAAAGATCCGGCGTTATTTGCCAGCATGGCCGAAGCGCCTTTAGAGGATTTGGATCGATTGCGCCAAGAGGTCGAGGGGTTTCTCGATCAACTGCAGCCCGTGGTCTAGCACTGATGCATTGCCTAAACGCACGCTCTTATCACAACGGTCACCACATGGAGGGTCGCCATGGCAATAGGTCTCCAGCCTTCCACTCTTCTGGCTGAACATCTACAGCTCGAACGGCAAGAAGGCCTGCCGGTGTTTAAATTTACGGGTGCAGCACAAGGGCGCCTTGAAGACCTGTTACAACGCCGGAAAGATCTGGGTCTTACTGCTGAAGAACAGGCGGAGCTCGATGCCCTAGCGGAGCTCGATCGGATATTCACCTACGTCAATGCTCAGCTTGCCCTGGCCCATGGGAACGATCCTGAGCAATGAGCGCACCTTCTGCGGTCCAACGTGCCGTCCGCGAGCGAACTCAAGGGCTCTGTGTCATAACCACAGGTAAAACCATACGTTTGACTCTTTTGACCCTCAAGGGGTAGACAGGGAGAGATGCCCGGTAGTGTACGGAATCTTTCGCGAAATTTTCCACAGGTATTTTCGACGTCTCTAGAAGCCTGCAAGATCAACGGTTTACAAAGCTCTCATGTGGAGCAGAAACGAATTCGCGAAAAAAGGCATACACAACCGAAATAATGAATGCGACCGGGAAGCCAATGCCCTGGTCCTCCTTGGCCTTCTGAGAGCTCTTCCCACAGATTAACCTCTTGTAATGAGGCTCCTTACGTAGATCTAGGGGCGTTTGGAGCCCCCCCCCACGCCTTCCCGACAGCGCCGCCCGTACCGGCGCCTTCCGTCGCGACAAGCGGCCCCAGCCGCGAGCCTCCGGAGGGAAGCGGCGCGGAAAAATAGCGTTTGAAGATCCTATCCGTCGTCGCCCTCCACGCGATTGCTAGCTGACCTTCTCTAACTTCTCTGTAATCCACTGATTCAGACTCTTGCCCTCTTGTCGAGCACGCAGATAGACTTCCCGATGCAAAGGCGGTGGCAAACGCAGCATCAGGCGTCCAGAGAAGGGTTTGTCTGGCTCTTCGTCACGCTCGTGCCAGAATTCCAGGTAATCGTCAATCGAATCGCGAAAGGCCTGTTCTAACTCTTCAACGCTTGTGCCCTGGAACGTAATGACGTCTCGTAAGTCAAGCACCTCTCGTGAAACAGGCCCGCTGTATCGTCAAGCTCGACGTGACCCGTGTAGCCTTTATATTTCAACATAAGTTTTACTCCTCCGGCCGGATAACGGCTTCTGTACGGATCTCCGTTAAGCTGCGACCGCGCTTGATGCTAACACGATCCGTGCTGATTCGGATTTTTCCGCGCAGCTGAGACCTGCGGCAGTCAGCTTCAGTGGCTTGTTGGACAGCGCACGCCCTTGTCGCGCGTTTCGGTTCTTTGTTCGAACGGCTCATTCTGCACGTATTGCCCAGTGACCATTGAACGACATTTCAGGGCTCTTGTCTCCCAAGGGAAGTTGGCTCAATGCGGCATTTTGCGGTTTGAACTTGATCTCCGCCACCCGGCTACCATTGATGAAGATACGACTCTTGGCGCCGATGGTGAAGCGTCCGTCACGGGAGTCTTGGAGACGAACACCGTAGGCCTGGAAGGTCAGCTTGCGAATCTCATCGAGGTCGGTGGCATCCGATCCCACGATCCACGATCCCGGCTCTGCCCTTACACGGAAGATGGTATGCACCCAGCCGTCCTTGCTTGGGGCGAAGCTGGGTTCCCTCTCCATGTACAGCTTGAGCCCTCGGACATCGCCGGCCTTCAGGGCTATCTCGGCTATTGCAACTGGAGATTGCCCCAGCACTATGACGCGCGGTGAGGACGGTGGATCACTGATCCAGTTGGAGGTGAACTGCACATCGAAGTCAATCTTAAAGGATCGTACCGTTCGGGCCGCCTTTGTGAGGTCCGCGATCTGCCGTTCAGCTAGGACGTAATTAATCGCAGATATGCAGAGACCGTAGACGAGGAGTCCGAGAGCGACCCAGTCTAGATGGAGGTCGCGTACCAACGGAAAACGGCTCTTCATTCTGGCGCGGGAGAGACCGATCCCAACTAGCCCAGCGAGTAGGGCAATGAGCAACCCCAGCCAGAACATCACGATCTAGTCTCCTGCTCTTTGCACTGTCCAACTTTATATTACACGGCATTCCCCTGCATAGCATGACGCTGCAGGGACTTATACCCCATCCGGGCGTTTCAGCCCCTCTCTGCGGGAAATGAGATCGCAAGGCGCTGTCGAGTATGCAATGGCGGCAAAGGAACTGCTGGACGTCGTCGAGCGTATCTGTTGGAGGTGTTCGGCCGTTGCAGGCTATGCTCACATGCTAAGGCGTCCGTTCAGTGGCCCGACACGCGCCCAACACATCCTAAATAGCCGCTTTGGATGGCAGCAGCTGTTACTGAAGGTACATGCCCCTATTGCGCTATTGCATCTGAGTATGCAAAAATCCTTTGAGAACAGCGTGTACCATAGCGAAGAATTCAGCGATTGTGGCCTTCGAGGATATGAGACAGCAGATATTATGGGACTGAATGCACAGGAAAAGAATGCCATAAAGCGAGAGCTCGTGGACTGCCTCCGGGCAGAAAAAGAAGTCCGCAAGATCATTATTTTTGGTTCGTTTCTGCATTCCGACGATCCACATGATCTTGACGTCGCAGTATTTCAGGACACGACTGAACCTTATCTTCCACTCGCGATGAAGTATCGCAAAAAGACGCGCTCCATTGCACGGCGTCTCTCTCTCGATATCCTGCCGGTAAAATTTTGGGCGCATGACGATCCTTTCCTGGCTGAGATCGCCAAGGGAGAGGTCGTCTATGAACGATGAAACCCAACAGTGGCTCCGCTATGCAGATGAAAATCTCCGGTCTGCCCAGCTGCTCTTAGCGCATAGCCTGTTCAATCCCTGTTTGCAGAACGCCCAGCAAGCGGTCGAAAAATCCTTGAAGGCGGCGCTGATCGAACATGCCATCCCTTTGAGAAGAACCCACAGCATCAATGAGTTGACAAAAATGCTCGCGGAGAGCGGCATGACAATTGATGTAACCGAAGAAGACTGTGATCTGCTTGATTCCATTTATATCCCGTCCAAGTATCCGCTCGGTAGCGCCTTACCCAACTTCGAACCAGACGAAGAAATCTGCCTGCCAGTGTGTTGACATCGCCGCAAGGATAGCCGGGCTGGTGAGACAATCCATAGCGTGAAGAGTGGCTTTGGCATGCCTACTCTGCGCTTCATGGTATGATAACGTCTGGCTACAGCATCGTCTGCGAGGCCCCGCAACCCCTACGTCATGCATGCAATGATTGTGTTAGACAGGGTCATAAAACGATTTGGTCAACACCTGGCGCTCGACAACGTCTCACTGCGCTTTGCCGCGGAGCAGACCTACGTACTGCTGGGGTCGAGTGGGTGCGGCAAGTCGACCATTATCCGTCTTATTCTCGGTCTCATGCGTGCGGATGAGGGGCGCGTATGTGTCGATAACATCGTCGTGACGCCATCCTCACGCTCCCAACTACGCAGCAAGATGGGCTATGTCGTGCAAGAAGGTAGATTGTACCCCCACCTGACCGCGTATCGGAACGTTACTCTGCCCGCTGAGGTGCAGAAGTGGTCTAAAGACCGGATCAGAGCCCGGGTGCGGACGTTGGCAGAGATGGTTGGGTTAGACGACGGCATGCTGAACACTATCCCGTGCAACTGAGTGGTGGGCAGCGACAACGCGTCGGCCTCATGCGCGCCTTGATGTTGGACCCACCTCTCTTGCTGCTCGATGAACCTCTTGGAGCCTTAGATCCGGTTGTGCGGGCTGCATTGCAAGAACAACTCAAGACCATATTTACCACGGTGCGCAAAACAGTCGTCCTGGTCACGCATGATATCCGTGAAGCGGCAATGCTCGGCGATACGATCACGTTGATGACAGCAGGCCGGGTGGTGCAGCACGGCAGCTTCGCGGATTTGGCCTTACGGCCGTCGTGTCCCTTTGTTTCCACGTTTCTGCAGGCGCAGCTCCCCCCCACGCCTTCCCGGCAGCGCCGGCACGGGCGGCGCCTTCCGTCGCGACAAGCGGCCCCAGCCGCGAGCCTCCGGAGGGAAGCGGCGCGGAAAAATAGCGTTTGAAGATCCTATCCGTTCCCCGCAGTAGCCCGTCGTGCCAGATCGGCCTCGTCCACTTGAATGGGCGTGATGATTTTGACGCGAAAGCTCATTTCCAATCCCTCTCTTTCTCCCAGCACCGCCAGGTGAAGATCAAGGACGGCCCGTACGTTTCGGGACTTGTTCGCTACACCAATTCGGAGTATGGTGACGCAAAACGCACGGCCCATTCTATTGATGTGAGGTCGTCATGACCAGCCCAATCATTCCCGTCATCGACATCGCCCCATTCCGCGAGGGAACGGCGCCACAGCAGCAGGTGGTGCAGGCGGTGCGCACCGCCTGCGAAACCATTGGCTTTCTCTTGATCTCCGGACACGGTATTGCGCCAGGTATCGTCGATTGCGCCTTCCAAGCCGCCTTCGACTTTTTCGATCTTCCGGTGGCGGACAAACAACAGGCTGCTGCCCAAACACGTGGCCAGCAGCGCGGCTACGCCCCTTTTGCCACCAAAGGCCTGGCCGCCACCCTCGGGCAGGAAACCCCACCGGATCTGCGCGAGTCGTTTTTCCTCGGTCCGATTGATGATCATCGTGACGTTTACGCCCATATGCCTGAGGCCACGGTGGCCTACCGGGACAACATCTGGCCGGTGCAGCCTCGCGATTTTCAGTCCCATATCAGCGCGTATTACCGAGCCATGGAGGGCCTGGGACACACCCTGATGAGCGCCTTTGCCACCGCGCTCGGCCTCCCCGAGGTGTATTTTAACGACAAGATCGACAAGCACTTCAGTATTTTGGCCGCCCATCATTACCCGGTCCCCGTCGTTGCGCCCCTGCCAGGGCAACTGCGCACGGGCGCGCATACGGACTTCGGCAGCCTGACCATTATCGCCTGTACCGATGCGCCGGGGGGCCTGCAGGTGCAGATGGCGGATGGCTGGTGGCGCGACATTCAGCCCGGATCGGGTGAACTCATCGTCAATGTGGGCGATATGATGGCGCGATGGACCAACAATCGTTGGAAATCCACGCTGCACCGAGTCGTCAATCCGCCGGCCAAACAGGCAGCGGCGAGTCGACGCCTATCTATGGGGTATTTTCTGCATCCGAATTACGATGCGCGCATCGAATGCCTCCCCGGATGCAGCAGCCCGGAGCACCCGCCAGCCTATGCACCGACGACCGCTGGGCGGCACATTCGCGACAAAATCGAAGCAAGTTATTTGCACCGGTTTTGACCATGATCAAAACCCTAGCTGATCATCATCCACTGCCGGAGGCGGATTTGCCGCTCAATCGCCGCTATTTTCTGCTCTGAGGAGGCCGAGGCTGTCTTATCAGCTGGTGTGAGACGACGTTCATGCATGAGACCGGCTTGACGGCACTGGGCAGAACGGATTGAACGCATCACGAAGGAGATGACTCATGGCGATCGATCAGTATATTTCCGGAGATTCCCATGTTCTTGAGCCCGCTGATCTGTGGGTTGAGCGCATGGACACAGCCTTCCGCGACCAGGCGCCACGCGTCGTATATAGCCCACCGGGCTTTGAGGGTGACCACTGGCTCTTTGGCGACCGTGCACCGGTCACCGCCGTCCAGGGGTTCTTCGCCGGCGCCAGCCGGGACAGCTATGACGAATTTCCGGAACACCTGCGCACGGCGCGGTATAAGGAACGGCTGCCGGGCTCCTATGACCCGGCGGCTCGGCTCCAGGATATGGCGATCGACGGCACCGTGGCCGAAGTACTGTATCCCACCTATCCCCTGGGCCTCTTTCAAGTCACCGATGGTCCCCTGCAACGCGAGTTGTTCCGCGTCTATAACGACTGGTTAGCCGCCTACTGCGCCTATGCGCCGCAAGCCCTGGTGGGCCTAGGCCTCATCTCGGTGTGGGATATCGAACTGGCCGTATGCGAACTTCAGCGCTGCGCCAAGCTGGGCCTGAAGGGCGCCATCATCATCTCCTATCCCCCCGAGGGCTATGGTTACGAGCAGCCCATGTACGATCCCCTCTGGGCCGCCGCGCAAGCGTTAGACATGCCCCTGAGCCTGCACGCCTTCACCGGCCACGGTATCGAGGACGATCATCGCTATCCCCGCTATCGCCACTCGTGCTTGCATCATGCCGCCCAGCGGTCGCTGACCCAGATCATCTACTACGGCGTGTTCGATCGGTATCCTCGGCTCAAACTCGTGCTGGCCGAGTTCGATATCGGTTGGGTGCCGCATTTCTTCTGGCTGGCGGACGACAAGTACCGCATGCGTCATGAAGACCCCGCCATTACGCCAAAGCACAAGCCGAGCGACTACTTCCGGACCAATGTGTTTGCCAGTTTTATCGACGATCCCATTGGGTTAAAAAACACCGATGTGATCGGCGCCGACAATTACATGTGGTCCAACGATTACCCCCATTGGGAGAGCAGTTGGCCGCGCTCTCGGGACTATATTGCGCGCAATTTTCAGGGCGTGCCGGAGGACATCAAGCAGAAGATCACGTGGGAGAATGCGAAACGTCTCTATCATATTGGTTAGCGCTTCGTGAGGAGGCCGGGAGCGAGAGAGAGGGAGGCTGTGCCCCCAGCCCCACTGGCCATTCCCTTCCGTTCCTAAACCAGACCATATACGATTCGTACACGTGATTCCCGGAACATATGGACATCTTAGTCGCGCTTGCGCCCTTCGTGGTAGAGGGGACCGACGGGGTGAAAGCAGCCCAATAGATACCGTCTCACGCGGTAGGAAATGGTTTGCCCACGATACGTGATCTCTGCGCATTCTCGCTTCTGGATAGCCTACTCCTCACTGAGAGTGTAAAAATTCAATTATTGCGCACCACACCCCTGTCTTGCGCCACCTGCACGTTGAGCAGGGCATGCGCCGCCTCCTCACCGCTGCGAATACAGTCGGGGATGCCAACGCCGTGATAGCCGTTACCAGCAAGCACGAGACCGGGCAGGCGTTCCACACATGATTCGATCTGCGCTACGCGCTCCAGGTGCCCTACGTGGTACTGTGCCATAGAGCGCGGATGCCGGCTAGTGCTGACGTGGAGAGGCTCTCCGGTGGTGCCGAGCAACTGGCACAGGTCCTGAAGTACCGTGCGCTCAATGGCATCGTCGTCCAGGTCATAGTGTTCTTGCTGCAAAGCGCCGCCGACAAAGGCGCGTAGGAGGACGTGATCATCGGGCGCACGCCCGGCGAATTTGGCACTGCTGAAAGAGCAAGCAAGCAACGCTCGGTTTTCGACCGCGGGAACAACAAATCCCATGCCGTTGAGCGGATGCGAAACGTCAGTACGGCGAAATATCACGTTGCAAATCGCAGAGGAGGCGTAGGGCATATCAAGCGCGGTAGCAAGGTTGGCATCAACCTCACGTACCATCTGTCCAGCCTGCGGGGCGGGGAGGGCAAGACACAAGGCATCGGCTTCCAGTGCAGGGTGGCCATCTACATGCAGCAGCCAGCGTGAGGACTCCGGCACGCGCTGTATACGCGTAACGCGTGTGTGCAAGCGCACTGTAGCCGGCGGCAAACAGGCGATTAAGCGGTCGGTAAGCGTTTGCATACCGCGTTTGAACGAGGCGAACAGGCCATAGCGCGGGCCACTGGTGCCT
>CAJIAL010000784.1_pt1 | contig 12017 bp, 12 predicted proteins | sample 9199091 | NCBI WGS metagenome assembly CAJIAL01 (sample SAMEA7708270, study PRJEB35096) | sediment metagenome | biome: marine neritic benthic zone biome [ENVO:01000025]; feature: sediment [ENVO:00002007]; material: shallow marine sediment [ENVO:03000034] sea grass bed [ENVO_01000059] ... | reverse complement strand
GATTGCGCGTGGAGTGATCGAACGGCTGGCAGGATGGGATGTGCAGGTGCAGGGCTATGATCCTTATGTGACGCAGGCTCAAGCGCCTGTCGGGGTGACGATGGTGGATTTGCCCACGCTGTTACGCACCAGTGATATCGTCAGCGTGCATGTGACCCTGACAGGAGAAACGCGGCATTTGCTGAGTGACGAGGAACTCGGGCTGATGCGGCCTGATGCCTATCTCATCAATACCTCACGCGGTAGTGCGATTGACGAAAAGGCACTGTATCAGGTGCTCAAAGAGCAACGCATTGCCGGTGCAGCGTTGGATGTCTTCGAGCAGGAACCGCTGGCGCCGGAAAGCCCGTTGCGGGAGCTGGACAACGTCATTCTTACGCCACATATGGTGGGGCATTCGCAAGAACTAATGGACGCGATTCCCGTGACCGCAGCGGAGAATGTCTTGCGTGTGCTACGTGGCGAACCGCCGTTGTACGTCAAAAATCCCGAAACGCTGTCCGCCTGGCAGCAGCGCATGGCTGCTCTGGATGCGGAATTTGATGGGTAGGGTACCCTATGTCGCGACGTTATCAATACTGCCCTCGCTGTGCAACTGCCTTTGACTGGCGCGTGATCCACGAACGCGAACGGATGGTGTGCTCCGGGTGCGATTTTATTTTCTGGCAGAACCCTGTCGTCGGGGTGGCTGTCATTGTTCTCGACGAGGATCGCATTATTCTCGGACGCCGGTCGCGGGGTATTTACCAAGGCACCTGGTGTATCCCCTGTGGTTATGTCGAGTACGATGAGGATGTACGCCAGGCGGCAGAGCGGGAATTTCTCGAAGAGACCGGCCTGGTGGTTGAGGTTGGCGAAGTGTACACAGTGCACTCAAACTTTCACAATCCCGAAATGCATTCGGTTGGTATCTGGTTTCGCGGCGCGGTCATTAGTGGGACACTTCAACCGGCTGATGATCTCGACGACGTGGCGTATATGCCGCTGACGGACCTGCCGGAGAATCTGGCGTTTCCGACGGATCGGTTGGTACTGGAGCAGTTACAGCGGGAGTACAATGGCGGGGTGTAGGAGGCGCCGTGAGGGGATCGGCGTTTGGTGACGCCTCCTATCAACTGCGCTACGCAGCAGTTAAATCACGCCTTGTTGCCGGAGCGCTTCGAGTTCTTCCGGCGTTGTCCCGCACAGATCTGTGAGGAGTTGGTCGGTGTGCTCCCCGAGCAGTGGTGGACGGTCGGTGCGTGCCGGAGAGGCTGAAAGTTTAATCGGACAGCCGACGGTCTGATACACGCCGCGTGTGGGATAGTTGACATCCTGGATCATTTCCCGCGCTCGCAGGTGCGGATCGGCCAAGACCTCTGCCGTGTCCTGACAGGCACCGCAAGGCACGCCGACGGCGCCGAGCTGTTCCATGACGTCGTACTTCGTATGTTGCATGGTCCATTCCGAGACCGCTTTGGTTAATTCCTCCCGGTGTTCCCAACGCGATTCGACCGTGGCAAATTTCGGGTTGGTGCGCAGTGCATCGTTATCGACTACATCGACGAACGCTTGCCACATTTGCGGCTGCACGTAAAGATAGACATAGTCGTTCGGACCGCCTGGATGACAGGGGAAGGTACTGCCGGGCACGATGTTGCCGAGCTGATTCCCCTTGCGTGGCATGGATTCCCCCGCACGCTGATGGTCGCGCAGGCTGACGCGCATGAGATTGGCCACGGCATCTTGCATCGACACTTCAATCTGTTGCCCCCGCCCGGTGTTATGACGCTGCTGCAGCGCCGCCAGAATCCCGATGGCGAGATGCATGCCGGTGCCGGAGTCGCCGATGGCGGCCCACGTGTACGTCGGCGGATTTTCGGGAAAACCCGTGACGCTCATGGCACCGCCCATGGCCTGGGCGATGGGCTCAAAACTTTTATACTGACTATACGGACCGTATGTGCCGAAGCCTTTGATCGTGGCGTAAATCAACCGCGGGTTCAGTGCTTCCAGCACATCATAGCCGAAGCCGAGTCGTGCCAGTGCCCCAGGGGCAAAATTCTCCACCAGAACATCGGCATTCTTCAGCAGCTTTCTGAACAGTTCCTTGCCCTCGTCGGTCTTAAGATTCAGCGTCAGGCTGCGTTTGTTTGTATTCAACACGAGAAAAAAGAGGCTGTCGCTGTCCTCTTTGTCACGCAGAAATACCCGGGCGACGTCGCCGCGTTTGGGTTCCTCCATCTTAATGACCTCAGCGCCGAGCCAGGCCAGAATTTGCGTGCAGGCCGGGCCGGCCTGGTTATGCGTCATGTCGATAATGCGAATGCCTGCCAGGGCCATACTCATAAGTACCATTCTCCTGTAATCGTTGGACGTTAGACCGGTGGCATCAGGGTGACGTTGAGTGCGGCTTCGCACCAACGCGCTGCCTGGAATAAGCGGGTTTCCTGCCGTGCCGGCGCGATGAGCTGGATACCCAGCGGCATGCCTGCTTGACTGAGCCCGCTCGGCAGGGCCATAGCCGGGACGCCGGCGTAAGTCCACGGCGCTTGAAAACTCGCATCGCCGGTGGTGGTGAGATCACGCGGCGCGGGAGCGGGTGTGGCTGGCGTCAGCAGTACATCAACCGCACCGAACAAGCCTTCCACGTCTTCTTGAAACAAGCGGCGCAGCCGTTGCGCCCGCAGATACTCGACCCCGGGAATGACCAGCCCCGACTCGATCGAGGCGCGTAACTTCGCCCCGTACTGCTCGCGTTGGGTGGCGAACATGTCGGCATGAAACGCTGCAACTTCCGTTTTCATCACCACACGATGGGCTGCCAGCACTGAGCCGAAGCTAGAGGGTAGGGTGAGATCATGCACCGTGGCGCCGGCGCGGCCGAATTGTGCCACAATGGCTTCGGTGTGCTGCCGGGTTTCGTCGTCGGCATGATCGGCAAAGTATTCCCGCAAGACGCCGATACGCGGCGCCGTGTCCGCTTGCCGGACGGCTGTGACGTAGTCATCGACCGGCTCTGTCAGTGAGCCGGGGTCATGAGGATCGTGCCCGGCGATAGCTTGCAGCACCAACGCTGCATCCTCGACGCTGCGCACCAGAATACCCACATGATCCAGACACCAACTGACGGGAATGACACCGTAGCGGCTGATACGTCCGTACGTGGCCTTGAGCCCGACAATGCCGTTATACGCCGCTGGCCGCAGCGTTGACCCTCCCGTTTGCGATCCCAGGGCGGCAGGCAGCATACGTGCTGCCACTGAAGCCCCCGACCCGCTACTCGATCCGCCCGGAGTGTGGGCGGTGTTCCAGGGATTCCGTGTGGGCGAGGGATCGGCCGTGGCGAATTCGGTGGTGATGGTTTTCCCCAGAGATATAGCGCCGGCGGCTTTCAATTTGGTGACCGAGGTGGCGTCGTAGGTGGGGACAAAATCGGCATACACACGCGACCCCGCAGCGGTACGCAACCCGGCAGTGTAAAAAATGTCCTTGAGGCCCACCGGCACGCCGCAGAGCAGGCCGGCATCTTCACCGCGTTGCAGGGCTTGTTCGCCGCGCCGAGCTGCCTCCAAGGCGCCGGTTCGATCCTGCGTCGCCCAGGCCTTGAGCGTTGGTTCCAACGCATCAATGTGTTTTAGACAGTCCTCGACGATCTCTACCGGCGACACCTCACGCTGCCGGACGAGGGCGGCGATGTCGGCCACACCGAGGGTGTGATATGCGGTCATGCTGTGCTCTCCTCAGTCCATGTGGCTTAAAAGAATCGGGGTTCCAGGTCCGGTGCAAGCGTGTACCGTGCCATGGTGGCGATTTCCTCCGCAGTACGCTGCAAATCCGGGCGTTGACGCTCGACGTCGTCCTCACCCCACAGCAGCGCCGCCTGCGCGGCTAATAAACCCTCAAGGACATGTTCTGCCGACGGTTCTGCCACCATCGTCTCCTCCCTCTCCTGTAGTGTCTCCGGTACGGCGTTTGCGCCTGTAGACCGTGCGTACTACACTGTGCCTCTCGGAATGGCACGACTATATGCCTGCTGCCAAATCACTGTCAAGCGCGGAGAGCCGACTGCGAGGAGCGAGAACATGACTGCGCACACTGCGCACCAACGCCCGTGTGCTCTCGTATGCGTTTGTCTTGTGTCGTGATACCGAAGCCGAAGCGCTTCGGGTGCGGGATCAGATTATTGCGGCGGGGGATGTTGAGGCGGCGCGGAACATGGCGCGGCAGCGCAGCTGGGGGTCGTCGGCTGATGCGCCGGACACGATCCGCGATATCGTCCTGTCGCTCGGCACGCGTACCTTCATCGGCACACCGCAGAGCATTTTCGACGACTTGCAGGCGTATTTTGCCGTCGGCCTTGATGGATTGCTTTTTACCTTCTACGACTTCGAACTGGACTTATATCGCTTTGCGGATCAGATTCTACCCCATCTATCTTTGAGTGATTAGAGGTGTTTTGCCTGCTCTGCTGCGAGGGCTTCTTTCACACGGGTAAATTCGCGGGTCAGTTGCGCAAAATACTGCTCGGCACCATCGGTTGAGCCGGCGCGGCCCATTTCCTGCAACACCCGACAGAACTCGGACATGGTGAGGGCTCCGACATTGGCGCTGCTTGCTTTCAAGGAATGCGCCCTTTGTTCCATCGTGGCGGCATCGTGCGCATTGATGGCTGTGTGCATGGTGCCCAGCGAGGTCTGGGCATCTTCCATGAATTGGTCAACGAGGTCGGAGAAGAAGTCCGGATCGTCATCATCGGCGAGTTCCAGGAGGGCTTGGATAACATCGGCATCAAGAACCGGAGCGCTTGAGGACGAGGCGGTGGGTGAGGGGACAGTTGGATTCTGGGGCGTCCATTTGTCGGTCATCATGGTGGAATTCTCATCATACAAGAGGTTGTCTCATGAGTACAGCGCGTCTGTTGCGCCGCTCTGCTCTTATCGTCAGGAAGCGTAGTGGGCTTAAATTCTCGCGAAAAATAGGTCGTCTGGTGGCGTTTTCTGCGGAGTCAAAGCGTAAGTTCGAGCCGGAGTGACATCATATGGATTTTTCTCTGACCGAAGAACAACATCTTCTCCAACAAACTGTGCGCCAGTTTGCCGTCGCAAACCTCCTGCCCCATTACGCCCGTTGGGATCGCGGCGAGCGCTTCGATACATCGGCGCTCAAAGAACTCGCTGCGCTTGGCGTGTTGGGACTGCGCGTTCCCGAGACGTTCGGTGGGTACAACGTGGACTTTGTGACCTGTGGCTTGTTAAATGAGGAAATTGCCCGCGGCGATTTTAATTACACGCTCTTTCTCCAGCTCGAAGCGATTATCGCCGAGCTGTTGGTTGCCTTTGCGAGCCCGGAGGTCCAGGCGGAGTGGCTCCCGCGCCTGCCTGCCGGAGACGCCATCATCGCCATTGCCCTGACGGAGCCGGGTGCCGGATCCGACGCGGGCAATATTGCCATGCGCGCCACGAAAAGCGGCGATGACTACGTCTTGACTGGGGAGAAAGCCTCGATCACGTTCGCCGGGCTTGCCGATGCCGCAATCGTCATGGCCCGCACCAGTGGTCACGGAGCGCGCGGCATTTCGGCCTTTCTCGTGCCGCTTGATGCGGCGGGCGTTTCCCGGCAGGTGTATGCCAGTACCGGCTCGCGACTCACGCAACGTGGCTCACTCTTCTTTGACGAGGTGCGCATTCCCGCCCGCTACCGTATCGGCGATGAAAGCAGCGGCTTCTATCAGGCCATGATTGCCTTTGATTTCAACCGCGCGCTTATTGCATTGGCCTGTATTGGCGCGGCGCAACAGTCGCTCGATGAAACGATCGCATACACGAAAGGGCGCGAGGTCTTTGGGAAACCGCTGGCAACGTTTGAAGGCGTGGCGTTTCAGGTGGCGGAATACCTTACGCTACTCGAATCGGCCCGTTTGCTGGCATACAAATGCCTCTGGCTGAAGGACCACAGACAGCCACACACGAAAGAAGCGGCCATGGCCAAATGGCTCGGCCCGAAAACAGCCGCCGAGGCGATTCACGCTTGTATGATCCTGCACGGGCATTACGGCTACAGTATGGAGTCGCCACTGGAGCAGCGCTGGCGCGACGTCGTTGGGTTTGAAATTGGCGATGGCGTGCCGGAAATCATGAAAGGCGTGATTGCGCGCGAGGCCTTCGGGAAAGCCTATGCCGCGTATCGCGGATGATGTGCCAACAGGAGTTGGGCGCACGCATCTCACGTACTGTGATTGAGAGATTTGTGCCTGTTGACGGTGAGCTTACGGCTGTAGCTTGACGAGCATCTTACCGAGGTTCTCGCCGGTAAACAGCCCGATGAAAGCCCGGGGAGCGTTGGCGATCCCCTCGATAATTGTTTCTTCCCACCGGACTTTGCCCTCGGCGATCCACGTGGCCATGTCGGCGTGGAATTGAGCCTGGCGGTCGGCGTGATCAGAGACGATAAACCCTTGCAGGCGTAGACGTTTGCGCACGGCCACGCGGAGATTGCTTGGCCCCGGGGCTGGTTCATTGTATTGCGAAATCATACCGCACAAGGGGATACGTCCATAGGCGTTCATGTGTTCGAGGGCTGCTTCCAAGTGCGCCCCGCCGACGTTCTCGAAGTACACGTCAATCCCATCCGGACAATGGCGGCCGAGTTCGGCGGTGAGGGAGTCGACGGTTTTGTAATTGAACGCGGCGTCGATCCCGGCGACGTCTTGGAGCCATTGCACTTTGGCGTCGGACCCTGCACTCCCTACGACGCGGCAGCCTTGCAGTTTGGCGATCTGACACACGACAGAACCTACAGCGCCTGCAGCGGCGGAGACAAACACCGTTTCACCCGCTTTGGGTTGGCCGATATCGAGTAAGCCGACGTAGGCCGTCATGCCTGGCATGCCCATGGTGCCGAGGTAGGCCTGCAACGGCACGCGGCTGGGATCGACCGGCGTCAGGCCCGTGCCGTCGGAGACATAATACTCACGCCACCCCTGGCGACCGGAGACGTACGCGCCCTCCTGCAATCTGGGATGGTTCGACTGCACGACCTGTCCGACACAGCCACCGTCTAACACTTCGCCGACCTGGAATGGCGCAACGTAACTCGGCTGGTCGTACATGCGCCCACGCATATAGGGATCGACCGACATGTAGTGATTGCATACCAGCACTTCTCCTGCGCCGGGCGAGGGCATCGGTACCTCGACAAGCGCGAAGTCACTGTCTGTGGGAAGACCCACCGGGCGGCTCTTCAGGTGAATTTCATGACTGACGGTTGGAGGCATGGGGTGCTCCTTCTACGGTAGTGTGTTACTTGTGGTGTATAAGACCTCGTAAACGTGTGTGCCGGCAACTACAGGCGTGAGGTCATGAGCCCTGAGACCAGAGCCGCTGTCGCGCCTCAGCCGGTAATTCTGCCTGCTCGGCATGCGCCACCCCTGCTTTGCGGTTCAACGGCACGGGGTCTTTGGCGTCCGCCGGCGGCATCACCTCAGCCGGATACATCGCCAGTTGTTGCGTCTCCGCTCGTTTGGCTCGACGAAAATCGAGCTCGCGCGCATTCGTCCCCTTGGTTGGCTCGACCGTGTGGTCATCCACCCATTCCAGGTCCCACCACCATTTTTTCACGGGATTGATACTGCCGTTACCGACCTTGTCATCCCACTCGGCGAGCTTGCCGCGGAGAAACGGGAGTTTGATCGCGGCCCAGAGAAAGAACCGCTGACTCAGCAACCCCTCGGTGTTGAACGGACAGGTCTTCATGCAGCGACCACACGCCGCACCCTTGGGATTGCCCACCCGGTACTTGACGCATTTCTCTACGTCCGGCTTCCACATCTCATAGCCATTGAACATGACTTTGTCGCCAAACGAAATGGCGCCGCAGGGACACTCACGGGCGCACTTGATGCACTTGGTGCAGAAGTCCTGCAAGCCAAAGTCGATTGGCTTGTCCGCAGTGAACGGCATGTCTGTCGTCACCACCACCGATTTAAAGCGCGGGCCTACAAAGGGATTGAGCACCAGCTCGCCAATGCGGCTCAACTCCCCCAGTCCGGCGAGTAGGACTAAGGGGATGTGCAATACGTGCGAATCGGCGTTGGTCTGACTGCGGGCCGACCAGCCGAGGCTGCGGATATGCTCGGCCATAATACCGGCGATCTCGGCGCCGCGCATGTAGGCCCGCATCGACTGCGCACCACTGATCCAGTCATCGCCACTCGCCCCTTCCATGGTCTCATAGCCCTGATCGATCAGAATGACGATAGCGTTGCGGTGATACGGCTTGATGGGCTCCCCGCCCAGTGTGTGCGAATACCAGGCAAACTCGGGACAGGCACAGATTCCAACCATATCGCCCCCGAGGTAGTAGGCCATGGTTTTCACCGCGTGTGCGTTGGCCTCGGGGGCGTCCGTACCGACGGCTGGCTCTTTTGCCACCGGGCCATCCTGATACGGCACCATGGCGCCAATCAGTTGGCGGTAGGCTTGCGCCGAGGGTGTCTTGGTGGCAAACCGCTTGACCTCGGCTTGGTAGCGCGGCCCGAAATCACCATGCCCGGCGCGCACAAAAAAATTGGAGCGTTGCGGTACCCGGGGAATCTCATGAGTGATCAAGGTGGTTGGCTTATCGACCCGCGTGATCTTCTCCATGGGATATGGACCCAGATGCATCGGCCGGTCGCGCCCGGCCAGCCACGTCCAGCCCGGTTTCGTCCCACCCATGCCGAGTCCCCAGTGGGGACCATGGGAGTGGAATCGATCGACAAGCCCGCGACGGGCCAAGGGACAATCGGGTGTCATCGGCACATCCGTACTCACCGCAGCGAGACCAAACCCACCCGGGAGGTAAGGATTGACCAGTGTATCGCCTTGGACCTCGGCCAAGCCGGCTTGGAGGGCCACGCGATCTAAATCCAGCGCGGTCGCAGTGGCGGAATGCGCCACTGCGTCGTAGCCTAGATGCCGAACATAGCCCGCCGTAATCACTGCAATTTCCCGCGCGCGCAGGTCTGCCCGCACTTGTTGCGTACCGCGAATCCACGCCCCACCGGGTGCATCTGCGCCCACCTCCTGGGTAAAGGCGATCAAGACCACGACGGCAAAGCGGTGCATGGGCTCACCCTGCCACGCCTCGGTGGGTATCTCGCAAATGCCCGCCATGTCGGCATCGAGAAAGTACATGCCCGCTTTCATGTTCGCAGCGATTGCCTCGGGGTCATCCGGAATGGGCGCGCGGCTGGGAGCGACCTCACCTGTACGCAGGTTATCGAAGAGCTCGATATACGTGCCAAAGGCGTGCCCCATGCCGGCTGGACCTTCGGTGATGCCTTCACGTGGCCGCTGCGGGATGCGGCCATTGAGTCCTGGTGGGCGAGCCGTGGCGGCTGGCAATCGCGCCAAGCGCTCTAACGGATGGGCCCCGAAATGCACGGGCCGTTGTTTGTGAGAAAACACGCGCATGCTCCACCTCATGTGCATGAAAGCAGTCGGTAACCTCTCTGGCGATTTGTCCTGCTCATCTCCCTTCCATAGCCAGACTTTCCGAGACCCTCGCCCGAGGGAGCTGCTGGGGCGTCACAGTATCCGATTCTGAGCGGTATGTCTAGACGGTGTTATGCCTTCGTGTGGTTCCGATATGACCTGCGTTCGTCTGCCAGCTGTGCCAGCCGCTTGGTGGTGAAGCGTTGCATGGTCTCGGTATGGTCGCTACTCGACAATAAAGGCGTCGCGCTTATGCCCGGTGTCAAAGCGCATCTTTTCGCCAAGCAAACACGAAGAAATCCCAATCCGGATCGGACGCGGGTCAGCCCCAGTCGTGTGACGCATACGCTGCTCTCCGTATAAGGGACGCTGGAATCATACCGCTACCCTCTCGCAAAGTTTCTGTCCCCGAATCATTTTTGATCTCACTGCGCCAGCGGTAGCACCCAGTATCCATCCATCTGTTGCACCCGGGTTGAGAGTATCTCAGGCAGATCGCCATGGCCAAGCATGGTACGCATCTCCCCGATCCAACAGTCATGCTGGTACTCATGGTGAATGATGCTCAGCAGAATCGGGCCGAGCACATGGACCAACTGCCGGGCCGCCGAGCGCTCTCCTGTGAGAATCGCCTCAATCCGTGCATGGGTGCGCTCAGCCACCGTATCACGGTAGGCGGTAATCTCCGCCAACGCTGGCAGTGTGCCTCGCTTTTCCTCCGGGTTGGCCGAATCAAACAGCGCATCAAATGCGGCATTGAGACTGCCCTCGGCATCGAGCAGATTCCGTATCATGTAATGATTCACGGCAGCCTGGTGCCCGAGGTGCCAGCCGATGCCACTGCTTTTCACCTCCGGGCGCCACAGCACGTCCGCCTCGGGAAGCCCATCATACAGACTCTGCGTGTAGCGGCGGGCCAAATCGTACTCGTCGCGAAGCATCTCGAGGTCCATCGCATTGTCCTCCTTTATCAGGGGTGGGGCATCGGGCGTTTATGTGGAAATGATGGAGGTGTTCGTTGCTCCATTCGGCTAACATGCGGCTCTATCCGGAGCCTCTCATTATAGCCGAAAAGGTCTGCTGATCATGCCCGAGATCACATCGCCGCACTTTCCATAGAACAACTTGTCTCCCTCGCGAACATTCTGTCAGGCATTTCGGCACCCTATGGACCACAAGTAATGCACTGAGTAGCACAAAACTTAGAAGATAAGCCATAATCGTCTTCTGGTACAGGATATGCACAAGAGAGTTCGAAATAGAAGAACAGGATACGATTGAGATAGGTGGACACTCGACTCCCGGAACATGCTGGGACGCGAGCTTGCGAGCGAAACGACATGGGCTAATTTTGTATGGACCGGCGACTCTGAGACAGACAGATGTTCACTTGACAGCGCCACCTCAGACACATACCTATGACGCATTATTACGGAAGGAGCGAGCTATGGTAGCCCAGCATATTCTAGTCCCCGTGGATTTTAGTGAGCCGTCTCAGCAGGTGCTGGACTATGCTATTGCACTGGCGGGCAAGCTGGAGGCGTCCTTGACTATATTGCACGTTATCCAGAGGCCAGTACTCGGCCCAGGGACAGGAATGGGGGCGGTGTATGGTTCCTATATGGAGCAGGTCGAACCTGCAGCGCAGCAGAACATCAGGGACGCTGTCGAGCGCGTACGCAAGGCAGGTGTGGAGTGCGCTGGTGAGGTCGCTCATGGGACACCCTTTCAACAGATCATAGACATGGCTGACAACGGACAGGTGGATCTCATTGTGATGGGAAGCCACGGTCATACAGGTCTCCAGCATTTCTTGCTCGGCAGTGTGGCTGAAAGAGTGGTGCGTCTCGCCCCATGCCCGGTGTTGGTAGTTCGGTGTTAAGAGTGCCTGGCATTCCCGGGGGCAGACGGATGATGCGGTCGCACCTTGCGGCGACCGAGCATGTCGTCGTGGCTGCCCCGAGGCGGGAATTAACGGAGGCTGAAAACCGGCTGTTGCACGAGGGCGAGTTTCCCACACCGCAAGATGATGGCGGGGGCGCATCAGGTGAGGCTTCATTCATATGCTTTCACGTGCGGCCCGTTGTTGATCGCTCAAAACCGGCGTGGCTCCGTCTATGTCTGAAAACCTATACTCCTGGGCAAGTTCGGCGAGCGTCAGCACTTTCCCCGTACGAGCCATGACATCCCGATCGGCCGCCAGGTAGGCAATGGCACGTCCACTCAGCTCAGGTGAATCGGTATCCCTCGTCACATCACGATCCGGGTTGAGGGTAAAACCGGCGGCCTTATTGCCTCTGGAGGCCAGTTCCACACGCTCGGTCCGGGTTAATCTGGGCCAAAGCGATACCACAGCAATGTTCTGGTGTTGCAGGTCATGGGCCAATGCCTGCGTGAGCCGGTCGGTGGCGGCTTTTGCAACGCGATACGCCACACCGTAAATATCTCGTTTTGCACCAGGCGACGAGATGTTGACAATGAAACCCTCACCCTGCTGGATCATGTGAGGCACGGCAAAATAGGTCGCAACATAGGCGCACCGTGGACCGATATCGTTCAGGG
>CAJIAL010000426.1_pt1 | contig 12026 bp, 14 predicted proteins | sample 9199091 | NCBI WGS metagenome assembly CAJIAL01 (sample SAMEA7708270, study PRJEB35096) | sediment metagenome | biome: marine neritic benthic zone biome [ENVO:01000025]; feature: sediment [ENVO:00002007]; material: shallow marine sediment [ENVO:03000034] sea grass bed [ENVO_01000059] ... | reverse complement strand
TCCTTGCCGACGCGTTGCCCGTGACCTTTCAATCTGGTCAGGTGTTCCCCTTTGCGACGGATACCCAGCAGCGACCGTTTATCTACCTGGTGGCAATTGCAAAGGTCGACATCACGTCGAAGCGCTGTGGGATATGGGCGCTCAAACTCCGTCTGTTAGACGTTGTCGATCCGCCGTGGCGGGCTGTGTTCTCTAAGACGCGACATGGGTGGATGCACATCGCCTAAGCACGGCGCATAGCATATGGGGGTTAGACCCAACGCTGTACTGCTTCCGCCGTATCACTGGGGTTCGTATTGAAGCAAATCTTGGCGGTCGGCGCGTGTTGGTGAATGACGTTGATCACCTGCTCAAACAAGAGGAAGTGATCCTGTGACGTACGAACGCCAGCCCCAATGAGGACGCAGTCGAATGGCGTTTCGCCAAGCTTGTGCTGGACGACAGCCGCAGCGGTACTCCCAAGGTCGATAAAGCACAGTTCGGCGCGGTAACCGAGTGCGTGCAGACGCGCTTGATCGCCTTCGAGTGCCGCACGGAGCTTGTCTGCGGTCAATCCTGGCCACTTGGTGTAGTCCACCACGGCTGGATCAAAGCCAATGAGTAGTACGCGCTTCGAGTCATGCACGGTTCTCTCCTGTTGAACGTTGGTTGCCTAACAGCGGACGGACCCGAGCCGCGTACCCCCTGTCCAGCATTGCTCCACTGCACAGAGCCATCCCGCGTGCGCATCGCGTCACGGTGCACCGCTGGTGAGGCGCATCAATCAAGACCAAGACGACCTCTGATCCTTCTGCTACATGCGTCACATACCCCATGGGTTATCTGTGGCAGGACGTCGGTCTCAAAGAGCCGTAACCTGGCAACTGCCTCTTCGACCTCAACCCATCCTTCATCCACTGCCACGTTCTTGCACCAACTGCACATCCGAATACACGTATCATTCCTTGAGACCGCCTCATCCAGCAGCGGCACGGTCTCTCGCGGCTCTTCCCGAATCAGCCAACCTTCAAACCTCACCGTACCGTGCCCCTGAGAGGAAACGCGCAGTTCCATGAATCTTCTCGACGAGGGGCTATCACATCGAAACGGGACAACAACTTCCCTCTTGTCTTTGCGAACTTTATCAAGAAGCACCATGTACAGATGTTGCGTCTCTACGCCTCCAATAAACTCGAACAGCGATTTCCCGACGACGGCATGGACATCCAACTCTTCCGCCTGGTTCTCGCATGCAAAGACCATGAAATTATCCGAGAGAGACTGCACGACGTTCTCACCATCGATACAATAGGTATATGTCGTACGCATCTTGACATGCTTCCTTCACGCAATACGCCTCAAAGTCGAGTAGACAGAATGCGTCATGGTGAGCACTGGTAATCTTCACAGGAGTCTCTCGTGTATACATTGCCCAATGCCGTCATCACACACTCAGCATACACATCCATCCCGCAGAGTCATCATAGCAAAAGTTGACTTACCGAGCGCAGACAAATCACGGCTGCTGTCCTTGGGGAGATTACTTCGGAGCTGAGATCGAGGTAAGCGACAGGGGCTCTTGACTACGAACCTAGAGAGTGTAGCCTGCTGACGTATTGACCGATCAGGATCGTGTACGCTGTTAAGTACTGTGTCAATGGTGAAAGACGGTAGGCATGTCGAAAAAGAGTTGGAGTATACGCAAAGCGCGTGCTGACGATGCCGAGGCACTGGCGGCATGTATGGATGCTGCGTACCGCCCGTACATGGAGCGGCTCGGCGATGCCCCGCTCCCGCCAATGACAGTCGACTACCATGCAGAAATTGCCTCGTACCCTGTGTGGGTCGTGGAAGCAGATGCCACCGTCGTCGGTGGGCTGGTCTTGATTCCAGAAGGTGATGGTATGACGGTAGCAAATGTGGCAGTCCATCCGCACTTTCAAGGTCATGGCGTAGTGTTGAAAAAGTCGGCTGACTCTACCCGATTGAAATCTCTTGAGTTTACGGTATACTCGATCTCACGGTCGCATCACCGTTTCTAACCCGAGGGATGTCTATGATCCTCCAAGTCCTCATTGCCATGGTCGCAGGCTGGATCCATCGTCACCAGCAACAGGTCATTGCCTACCAGCAGGAAGAAATCCACATTCTCAAAGCGAAGCTGGGTAAACGGCGAATACGCTTCACCGACACCGAACGACGCCGTCTCGCCATGCTTGCCCATCCTTTGGGACGCAATTGCCTCAAAGCCGCTGCCACTTTGGCCACGCCTGACACCCTGATGCGATGGTATAAGCGTTTGGTGGCAGACAAATTTGACGGTAGCCAGAAGCGAAACCAGCTGGGCCGACCCCGTGTCCCCGACGAAGTCGAACAGCACGTCATCCGCATGGCCAACGAGAATCCGACCTGGGGTTACCGCCGCATCCAAGGGGCTGTAGCCAATCTCGGACATCACATTGACAAGATCACCGTCCGTAACATCTTACGCCGTCATCATATCGACCCCGCACCGAAGCGGCGTCAGGCCGGCATGAGTTGGTCACAGTTTCTCAAAATGCATTGGGAAGTCCTCGCATCCACGGACTTCTTCACAGTGGAAGTGGCCACGTGGCAAGGGCTAGTGACCTACTATGTCCTGGTGGTGATGGAAGTGAGTACACGACGGGTTGAAATGGCTGGGATCACGCCCCATCCTCATGAAGCGTTCATGATACAGAGTGCCCGCCAGCTCACGGATCACTTTGATGGCTTTCTGTTGGGCAAACGTTATCTGATCTATGACCGAGACCGCAAATTCACCGAGGCATTTGACCAGTACTTGAAGGATCATGGTGTTGAGCAGGTGGTGTTACCACCGCGATCACCCAATTTGAACACCCATTGTGAGAGATTCGTGCGATCCATCAAAGAGGAAGCGCTCAATCGGATGATCTTCATGGGCGAAGCCTCACTGCGGTATACTCTAAATGAGTATTTGGCGCATTATCACAGTGAGCGCAATCATCAAGGTCTCCATAACCCGCTGATTGCACCAGAGCTGGAAGTAAGCGAACAGACAGGCCAAGTTGTCCGTCGGGAACGCCTCGGTGGCTTGCTGAGCTACTACTATTGGGAGGCAGCGAATGCGGCATCTAAGGCATTGTACACCGAAGGTATTACGGGGCGAAGTCGGCTGCGTTTGGCAACTCTCGCCAGTTGCTGAGCGATTGACCTAGAGGTCCTCTGTCGCGGGATAGGACACTTGGAGTACATAGAGATGACGACTCGTATCATCAATCGCGGCCGCGGTCCTGAAATTGAGGGCACGCGGGTTACGGTTTACCGGATCATGGACTTTGTCCGTGACCATTGCTCGGTGAGCACCATCGCTGATGAACTGAACTTGTCGGAAGCACAAGTCCAAGCGGCCTTAGACTATATTGCCGCCAACCGCTCGGAAGTGGAGGCTCAATACGATCAACTATTGCTGCGTCTACAACAAGCCAATCCGCCTCACATCCAAGCGGGCCGTGCCAAGTCGCTGGATGAGCTGAAGCGACGAATCCATGCCCGTCGTCCGAAAGACGTCGACCATGCTCATCTTGACCGATAACGACGTGATCGGTGCGGTTAGAGCGTTTCGACGTATTTTGGAGTCACCCGAATGGGTCGACTTGACGGCGACTCTGCACCGTTGCGAGTGGCGTCATGCTGGTTGGTTTGATTTGTCGCTGACATGGCACCTCTCCTACACAGGCCTCAGGCCTTGCTCTCGACCAGCTCGATGCTCACGCCGTCAGGGCCGGCAAGATAGGCAATGCGTGTCCCAGGGGTAAATGCGTACGGCTCAACCGAGAATACGCCTCCCTTGGCCTTAATGGCATCACAGAACGCGCTCAAATCGCCGACTACAGTAAAGCCAAAATGATCCGTGCCCCACTGGTCGTGGCTGACAAAGTTTTCAAACGATTGCAAGGCGTTTTTGTCGCCCGGCTGCTCGCCGGGCCTTTGGCCGCGCACCAGGATGGTGGCGCCGTCAAATTGCACCGCAATCTGGGGGGCACCCCGGGTCTCGGCTCGCCGGGTGATCGTGCCCCCTAACATGTCCGCATACCACTGCGCCGCGGCCTCCGGGTCCTTGCAGATGATGTGGATGTGGTCGAAGACGATGTGGACGCCACTCATACGGCTTGCCTCCTGGGGAATCGGGTGGTCGAACGATGGCGCCTTACGACGCGTTGGCGTGGACGAAGGCCCACAATTCCGGTGCCGGGTTTAACCGCCGGTTTCGATGGCCTTTACCGAAGGTATCTTCAACGAGCAACACATCGCCGGCACGGATGATGCGTTTTTCACCATCACTGACTTCGATCTCGGTTGTGCCGGCGAGAAACAGGACATACTGCCGCCGTGGGGCGGGATGCCACGCGCCGAGGGCTGGCTCATCGCCCATCTGGCCAGCTTCTTTGAACGCCAGGCCATACGCGTCGATCGCCCGGGTAAAATTGGCGTTGATGCGCTGTTCGACGCCCGGTTCCTCCAGGTCGTCGAAGTGCGATTCACCGTTGTCGTCAGCATAGATGCGAATAATGTTCACCGATGATGTCTCCACAGGTACGAGATGGGATTGGACACAGAGCTCACGGGACGCTTAGAGGCGCCGAGGGTTGTCCTTTGAGACGAACCAGGGCTTTGTAATGGCTTCGTCTGGCCACAGGAACTCGAACCCCGCCTCTAGGGCATACTTCTTGTCCAGATCTTCTCTATCGCCAATATGGCAATACACATCCGCCGCAAACGTCGCCTTGACGTCAGGGAGCATCAGTTTCCCGACGGCAAAGTGTATCGAGATGTCGTGTTGCTCCCAGATGGCCCGCTGGGCGCTAATGGGACGGTCGGAACAACTGCCAATCACAAACCCCTTCTCTTGGACTCTTCGCACCATGTCGATGGTCAGGACGCCAGGCGGGTCACCGACTTCCAAAGTCCCGTCTATATCAAAGCTGATTAGTATCACCAAATCGGTTTCTCTCTTCTGGTGGTCGATTTCATAATTCATGATAGGGCTCTTGATCCTGCATACGTGTTATTACGGGGTGGAAACCCGCCCAGGCAACCCTATCCATAATTGCGGTGCGCAGCACTTAGTCAGGGGTGGCGCTCCACACGGTAAAGTTGCCGCCCAACGGCATGGGACCGCCGGAGACCGCGATCTCAGGCGTGACCCCTGTGACCTGTCGCGCCCCCGCCCGCCCCTGCAACTGTTGGATGCAGTCGGTGTGCATCCAGAACCGGCTGCGGCCGCTTCCAATGTTGCCACCGCTGGGTGAGACGGGGTTTGGCCCCTCAATACTGATATCCGTTTGGTAAAAGTCGAGCGCCTCCCCGAATTTCACCCCCCGGAAGCCGAGGCCCTCCAGGTGGAACTGGTGGAACAGGGTGAAGCCATCATACATGTTTTCGAAGGAGAGATCCGCTGCGGTGATCCCGGCTCCCTCGTAGAGCTTCCGCCCTGTACTGGCGGTCTCCGCCTCGACTTCATCCAGTGTCGGCGTGAGACTCCTGGGAGTGGCCCTGCTCGACGCATGATTGAGGATGTAGACGGGTTTTTGTTTCATGTCCTTGGCCCGTTCAGGCGTCGTGAAGAGGTAGGCCCCGGAGATCATGATCGGTATGTCGTTGTCGAAGAGGTTCGCCGGCTTGGCGATCCACCGCGCGGCCAGGTAGTCCTCCGTGGTTAAATGCTCCGGCCGGTGCTGCGCCCAGTAGCCCTCCGGGAACATCAGGCCGTTCCGTCGTGAATTCGTAATGAAGGGGGCCATCATGTCATGGGTTTTGCCATATTTCCGGCAGTATTCGGCGAACTGCAGGGCCGTTCCGTAGGATGCCGGGGTACCCCAGAGACGACTGATCGCACTGGTGCCGTCAATGGCGTCCGCCGCGTTGGCTCCGCCTTGGTAGTACCGGCCTTCAAAGTTATGCCAACTCTTGAGCACGAGGCAGGTGTGCGTGCGCCCTTCGCCCACAGCCTGGGCGGCCACGACGATGGCGTGAGACATACATCTCGGCCCGTACATGACGAACTGGATATTGGTCAGCTCCGGCATGTTCTGTAAGATCCACTCCGCGCTGAGCTTGGCAATACCGTCCAAGGGGTCGCCCGTGGGATTGAAGGCGTTGACGACGTCCATCGGGACAGGTTTGTCCTCCGGCCAGTAGGCTCCCGTCGTGGTCACCGGGTCGAGAACCAACCCGTCAATCTGGTCCGGTGAGACGCCCGCGTCTTCGATCGCTCTCCTGAGCGCCAAGATGCTCCAGGCGCCCACCGAGGTTTGAGGTGTACCGTCCCAACGTCGGGCCGTCGGAGAGTGCCCGACACCGACGGCTGCAACCTTCCCTCGGTGTTCCCAGATACCCAAACCCTCTGTGGCGCGATACATGGAAGTATGCGGATGTTGAGGAGTCATGGTGCGCTCCTTTCTACTCTACGAGTTGCTCACGTGCGTGGAAAGAGAAGGAGGGCTAGCTGACGACCCGCCACTCGGGAACTTTTTGGCCGTTTGCAGTCGCCTCGAACACGACCTCGACGCGGCCTCCTACCGGGACCTCGTCTGTCGGTATTCCAGGGAGGTGAGAGAACATCTGGATACCCGGATCTTCGTCCAACATAATCACCGCGACGTTGAACGCTTGATCCTCCTGCAGCAGCCTGACCGGGCAGTCGAACACCACACCGTAGTTGTAGATCGTGCCCCGGCCACTCATCGCCTTCCACTCCAGATCCCCAGAACCGCATTGCTGGCACGTCGGTGCCGGCGGGTGCTGGAGCCGATCGCAGGCGTTACAGTTCTGGATGACCAGCCGCCCCTCATTGGCGGCGTCCCAGAAGGGCTGAGTCAACTCATCGGGTATCACACCCTGCTTTGGCATATTTCCCCTCCATGTCGCTATCTTGATCCCACCACATAGATTTGACTGCCGTCGATACTGGTGGCGTTCCTGTCTGGACGCGTTCCCGGCTCTCATTGCTGATCACGGTAGCGCACGTATCAAGGTGCACCTGTTTTAGACCCCTCAGGGAGGCGTGGTCAAGATCAAATTGCCGCTCGCGTCATACTTAAGGACATGGCGAGACGCTCTCGAGCACGCCGTCGAGTTCGAGTTCGTGGGCACGGTGACAACTGACGAAATGTGCCGGCGTGATCTCCTCGAGCTGTGGCGGCTCCGTCCGGCAGATGTCCAGCGCGTGAGGGCAGCGTGGGTGAAAGTAACATCCGCTGGGGGGATTGGCCGGATTGGCGACTTCGCCCTGCAGGACAATGCGGTTTGAACGTGCTCGTGGGTCGGGCTCCGGAGCCGACGACAACAACGCCGCGGTATACGGATGCTTGGGGGTGGCGAAGAGCGCTTCCACCGGGGCCAGCTCCACCAACTTGCCCACGTACATCACCGCAACGCGGTCGCTGATGTGCTTTACCACGCTCAAGTCATGCGCCACAAAGAGATACGTCAGCCCAAGTTCAGCTTGTAAATCAAGTAGCAAATTGAGCACCTGAGCTTGGACGGAGACGTCCAGCGCCGACACCGGCTCGTCTGCCACAATCAACCGAGGATGAAGCGCCAAGGCGCGCGCAATGCCAATACGCTGCCGTTGTCCGCCGCTAAAGGCGTGCGGGAAACGCCGCATGTACTCCGGACGCAGGCCAACGAGTTCGAGGAGCTCTGCGACACGCGCTTCGCGCTCAAGACGGCGCTTCATGCCATTGATCACGAGCGGTTCGCCCACAATGTCCAGAAGTGTCATACGGGGATTCAGCGACGAGAAGGGATCTTGGAAAATCATTTGTATCTCACGGCGTAGGGCCCGCAGTTGCGGTCGCGGTAGGGTCGCGAGGTCTACCACTGTGCCTTCTTGCGACCGGAAGCGAATCTCGCCGCTCGTCGGTTCAAGCGCGCGAAGAATACACCTCGCCGTGGTTGTCTTGCCACAGCCACTTTCGCCCACCAAGCTCAGGGTTTCCCCCTCCTTGACATCGAAGCTAACGTCATCCACGGCGCGGATGTTGCCAATGGTGTGTCTCAACACCCCTTTCTTGATGGGAAAATACTTACGCAGATCGTTCACTTCGAGCAACGTCTGGCCGGAGTGCAGGTTTACTTGCGTCACGCCTCATCCTTCGGAATCGTTGTACAGGAAGCAACTGACGTTGTGAGTGGGTTGAACGGCAGTCAGCGTCGGCATGCGCCGGTCGCAGGTCCCCTCAATGACCGCCGGACATCGGGGATGGAACGAACAACCGGACGGGCGGGCATAGGGATGGGGAACGCTCCCTTCAATCGACGCCAGATGGTCACGGGCTCGGGCTTGGATACGCGGTATCGATTGCAACAGGGCTTGGGTATACGGGTGTTTCGCGGTGTGAAAAATCTCATCCACAGGAGCGCTTTCAACCACTTGACCCAAATACATCACGGCGACGTGATCGGCCATCTCGGCCACGACGCCCAGATCATGGGTGATCAGCATGATTGCCATGCCGTAATCCTGTTGTAACTGCCGCATCAGGTCCAGGATTTGGGCCTGGGTGGTCACGTCCAAAGCGGTTGTCGGTTCGTCCGCGATCAGGAGGCTAGGATTGCACGACAGCGCCATGGCGATCATGGCCCGCTGCCGCAACCCGCCGCTAAGTTGGAAGGAATACTCGTCAATGCGCTGTTCCGGTAAGGGAATGCCCACTTGGCGTAACAGGTCAATGGCGGCGTCGCGCGCACCCTGCTTGCTCACGTCTTGGTGCAGCCGAATAGCCTCTACCAGCTGATTCCCAATCGTATGCACCGGGCTGAACGAGGTCATGGGCTCCTGAAAGACCAGGGCAATTTCGCCGCCCCGAATAGCGCGCATCTCTTCGCCATTCGGATCAAAGGTGGTCAAATCAACGGGAGTATTGCCCTCGGTGCCGTTGCGCCCTCGGCGTCGAAACAACACCTCGCCATCGACGATCCGTCCGGGTCTATCCAAGATGCCCAGGATAGAACGAGCCGCGACGCTTTTCCCACAACCGCTTTCGCCGACAATACCCAGCGTTTGTCCCGCATAGACGTCAAAGGCGGCACCATCTACGGCTACCACTGTGCCCTCATCCAAGGGGAAATGCGTGTGCAGGTTCCGCACCGAGAGCAGCGGCTCTTCAGAGTTTGGCATCGAGGTGGTCCCTATCCGTAAGGGTCAGCCGCATCGCGCAGCCCGTCGCCGAGGAAGTTGAACGCGAGCACGGCGACAACAACGGGGAGCGCCGGGATGAGGAGCCAGGGCGTAATCGCGACCGCCTGGATTTGCTGCGCCGCTTGCAGTAGCACACCCCAACTAATGGCCGGCGGCCGCATCCCCAGCCCCAGAAAGCTCAGCGAGGTTTCGGCAATAATAATGGCTGGTAAGGCCAGCGTGGTGGCGGCAATGATATGGCTCATAAACGACGGGGCCATGTGCCGGAGGATAATCCGCATGTGGCTAGCCCCCGCGAGCTCCGCTGCCATAACGAAATCTTCCTCCCGCAACGCCAGGAAACGGCCGCGCACCACCCGTGCCAATTCGGTCCAGCCAATGAGCGAGATAATGATAGTGATGGCGAAGTACATCTTGGTGACCGACCATTCTCTCGGCACCGCCGCAGCCAATCCCATCCACAGCGGGATCGTCGGGATGGAGCGGAGCAGTTCAATGACGCGCTGAATCACGGTATCGATCCACCCCCCGTAAAACCCGGAGATGCCGCCCAGTAACACTCCCAGCACGAGACTGATCGCCACGCTCACCAGTCCGATGGTCATCGAAATACGCGTGGCGTACATGAGCCGCGACCAGAGGTCGCGGCCTTGTAAGTCGGTGCCGAGGAGAAACAGGGTGTCCTCGGCTTTGGCCCCCTCAACCCCCAGCAGATGAATATTGGTGGGAAAGAGGCCGAGGAATTTGTACTTGAAGCCGGGGGCGAAAAAGCGCACGCGCAGTTTTTTAGTGGGGTCAGGACGATACACGCGTTTGAAGGTGCGCGGATCACGCTTGCCCGTAATGGCGTAGACGTGTGGCTTGAAGGACCAGCCGTCGAAAAAATGGATCGGCTGAGGCTTCATCAGGCCACGCCGGGCGTTGGACGCCCGCGGATTGGACGTGGCGAAGAACTCCGCGCCGATGACGACGATATAAAAGATGATCAAGACGGTTCCCGCCGCCATGGCCAACCGATGCTTGCGCAGCCGCCACCACATCAATTGCCACTGCGAGGCGGCGTAAATGCGCTCGTCTACTGACGACTCAGCTTCGATCAGGTCAGTAGGAGCAACGGCTTCTCGCGCCATCACGTACTCTCCAGCTTAATGCGTGGGTCAATCCAGGCGAGGAGCAGATCCGAGATCAGGGTGCCAATCACGGTCATGATGCCGATCATGAGAATAATCGTGCCGGCCAGGAACATATCCTGGGCCAGGAGGGCTTTGAGTAACAAAGGGCCCACCGTGGGCAAACTCATCACCACGGAAATGATAATACTCCCCGAGACAATGAGGGGCAGGAGATAGCCAATAGTGCTGATCAAGGGATTGAGTGCGACCCGCAAGGGATATTTCAAGATGACGCGCCACTCCGACAAGCCTTTGGCGCGGGCGGTGACGACATAGGGTTTGCGGAGTTCATCCAGGAGATTGGCGCGCAATACCCGAATCAGCTGCGCCGTCCCCGCGACGGCAAGAATGATTGAAGGCAGCCAGAGGTGGTTGAGTAAATCCAACATTTTCGCCATGTTGTAGGGTGCATCGACGTATTCCGGTGAAAAGAGCCCTCCGACATTGGCGCCGAACGCTACGAAGCCGACATAGAGCACCACCAAGGCCAAGAGAAAATTCGGCAACGCCAAACCTAAGAAACCGACGAACGTGAAGACGTAGTCGCCAACCGAGTATTGCTTCACCGCCGAATACACGCCGATCGGAATGGCCAGAATCCAGGTAAACATAATGGAGGTAAAGGTGAGGATTGCGGTCAACGCCAAGCGATCGCCAATCACCTCCATGACCGGCCGCTGATACTCCATGGCAAGCCCGAAATCGCCTTGAAAGATCCGCCGCACCCACTTGACGTACTGGACCCAAAACGGGCGGTCTAGACCGTACTCAATGCGTAAGGCTTCTCCCTCGGCCTGAGTCACGATCGTGCCCATAGCTTGGAGCTGACCAATATAGGCGGTGACAAAATCGCCGGGCGGCAATTGAATAATGGCAAAGGAGATGACCGAAATCGCCCACGTCGTCACGAAGGCGAGGATGAGACGATGCGCGAAGTAAATAAGCACCCGCTACCCCTCTAAACTCGCGGCATTGGAACATACAACATGGACGGCACGATGGCGTGGCGTCCATCCCGCCCGGCGGTGCAACGCACCGCCGGGCGGGCCGCCTTACTGTTGCAGGCTCAGCTTTTGCGGCGAGCGATTCTTCTCGCTCTTCCAGAAGAAGGTCACGGGACGCGAAATGCTCGGTGTCCTCGCATCCGGGCTGTTATATTGCCGGGACGGGATGTTGCCCAGATCCGTCTTGGCAACGCGGACGCCCATCGCCGCCGGACCTAAGCCGATGACGCCGATGATGTGAACCTCGTCTGCCGCGGTGGCCCAGATCTCCTTCCCGAGCTTAATGCGCTCCTCCCGCGGCACGCCGAAGGCCTTACGCCATTTCGCCATGATGTTCTTGATAAACGGCAGCGGCTCTTCGCCGTCTTCGCCATTGCTCTGGAACCACAGTCCATTCAACGACCCGTTGGCGCTGCGTTGGTCGAAGGGAAACACGTGCACCGGGAAGGTGAACATATGCTCGCTGCCGTCATTGTTCCAGGCCCACATCTGATTCTTGTTCGTGGTCGAGAGTTGGATGCCAAGCCCACGCTCGACCTCTTTGACGGTCAGCTTAATGCCGATCTTGGTCCACATTTCCCCAATCGCTTCCATGATCTGGGTGTACTGCACGAACTGGCCGCTCCAGGTCGTCACCTCGATCGTCAACGGCTTCGTGGGGTCATC
>CAJIAL010000214.1_pt1 | contig 12056 bp, 9 predicted proteins | sample 9199091 | NCBI WGS metagenome assembly CAJIAL01 (sample SAMEA7708270, study PRJEB35096) | sediment metagenome | biome: marine neritic benthic zone biome [ENVO:01000025]; feature: sediment [ENVO:00002007]; material: shallow marine sediment [ENVO:03000034] sea grass bed [ENVO_01000059] ... | reverse complement strand
TCTGGCGTGCTACGAGATCGACGCGGCGGAGACGTATTTCTCCGACATCTGGCAGGAGCGTTTGGCCAATCCGACGGAGTGGTCGAAACGCATGTCGCCGGAAAAGATCGGTACCCGATTCGTGCGCAATATTTACCGGCTTATCTATCCTGAGACCGTCTCCGAGGAGATGGCGCAAGCGGACATGTCCCCTGCCCTCTTGGTGGGCCGTATGGAGGTGCCGGAACATCTTGACGCCGCCTTTAACACCGCCTATAACGAAGAGCGTTTACCTCTGTATCGCACCATTCCAGGCTACACCCGTGCGCGGCGCTTCGAGGCCGTACGGCGTGAGCCCGCTGACGAGCCGAAATACATCACCGTCCACGAGTGCGAGCGTCCCGAGGTGGCCGATAGCCCGGAATGGGACGCGGTGCGCAACGCTCACACGCCGGTGTGGTCGGACCAGCTGAGCATGCATATGCGCTTTGCCCAGGGGTGTCCTGGGGTCTACCGTCGTACATTTTAACGTCGAAGCCTTTAGGGCTTGTCATCTGTCGAGCAGATCACTCGTCTGTGGCCTGCTCGCTTGTTTTTGTACCGCATTATCTACAAGGGAAAGGATTGGAGCTGTATGGAAGAGCAGAGGCCGGTGTTGGTTATTACCCCGCATCCCGACGATGCCGAGTCCGGTGCCGGTGGGAGTATTGCGCACTGGACGCGAGAGGGACGCAAGGTCGTGCTCGTCGTCTGCACCAACGGCGATAAAGGCACGAGCGATCGGAGCGTCAGGCCGGAATCCCTGGCACAGATTCGCGAGGAGGAGCAACGGAAGGCGGCAGAGGTTTTAGGCATTGGGGACTTGGTATTTCTGCGTTTTCCGGACCAAGGTTTGGAAGATACCACCGGGTTTCGTGAGCGCTTAGTACGGCAGATTCGGCTGCACAAACCGTCTACGGTGGTGACGGTCGATCCCTACCGCCGTTACATTCGCCATCGTGATCACTTTGTGTGTGGCCGCGTCACGCTGGATGCGGTGTTTCCCTATGCGCGTGATCATCTGGCCTATCACGAACACATCCAAGAAGGGTTGGAGACCCACTCGGTCCGGGAAATCCTCTTGTGGGGCTCGGAGGAACCGGATACCTTTGTCGATATTACGCACACGTTTCATACGAAGGTAGACGCGCTGTTCTGCCATGTCAGCCAAGTCGGACTGGATCGTGAAGAGCGTATGGAGCGCATGCGGACGCGCTATACGACAATGGGTCAGAACATCGGTGTGCCGTTAGCCGAGCCGTTCAAACGGATTGAAATTACGCATTAGATAGACTTGCCGGCCAATCTCCTCGTACTGCATACCGCAAGTGCCCTGACAGTTTGGCGGGGCACTTTGCTTCTGACTATCACATGTGTTCAGGCCTGCTGTTCGGCTGTACTCTCTTGCCGCGGGTTTCTGATGTACTGCCCGGTTTCTTCCCACCAGGCATAGTAGACAGACGTCGGGAGGGCGTCGCGGCGCCAGAGATCGCACACGCGATCGTACTCCTCGCGCACGCGGAGTTCGAACTCGGCTAAATCGCCGTCATTGAATAGCACCACGTCGGCTCCAGGGGCTCGGTCTTCCCAGGCGCGCTGGCTCGCGAGTCGCTGGTCGGCTTCCTCTGCGGTGAAATTATTTCTCGCCATCAGCCGCTGGCGGGCCAGGGCTTGATCACTAGCGAATAGCCACACCTGGTGACACCACTGGCCGTACCCCGCCTCCATCAGACTCACGGCTTCGAGGAGGGCCACGTCGTGTGGTCCCATAGTGGCCTTCCAGTCATCGACGACTTTCTTTGCGGCCTCCGCGATATTGCCGATCGCCGTCGAGAGTTTCTTCATTTCCTCCGGCTTACCAAACACTTTGGCGCCGAGAATGCGGCGGTCGATGTAGCCGTCGTCACCCACGACCTCGTCCCCAAATGCCTCGACAATGCGGTCGAAGGCCGGTTTGCCCGGTTCGTATAGCGTGTGCACCAGTTTATCGGCATCACAATGGGTGGCGCCGAGACCTTCCAGAATTTTGCAGGCGCTGCTCTTGCCTGTCGCAATCGCACCGGCCATTCCAATAATTAACGGCATGAAGTCACTATCCTCACGTTGTCACAATGTCGTATGTGGTTTGATGTATCACCTTGGCAGAAAGAATTCGCGGGTGCCGTCGTCGGGAAAGCCTTCGATAGCCCCCGGGGCTAAGCCATGGCTGTCAAGCGCGGCACGGACAATAGCCTTGTTGAAATGGTGCACGCCCTCGTCGCTGAGAAACGTGTCAACCGGCATCCACAGGCACTCGGCGATTTCTTCCGCCTGCATCGAGATGTCCTGACTCAACGGCGCCAGTCTGCAGACAAAATAGATGTCGGATTTCCCGTAGCGATAGCCGTGCCAATGGCGGAAGCACGCTAACGCTTCGAAACGGGTCTGCACACCGGTCTCTTCCAGGACTTCCCGCACCACGGCATCTTCGAGATGCTCCCCAGGGTGCAAAGCGCCACCAGGGAGTTTATAGGATGGCCCCCGTCGTGAACGGTAGCGTTCCGACACGACCAGCAGCTCACGATCCTCGTTGACCACCACGCCACCGGCGCCGACATAGTGCGTGGCATACGGCGGGATGAACGCGTCGTCCACCAGACTGTACGTGAGCATCAGGTACTGGTGGCTGGTGTGGTGAAAGGTGAAGCCCGCCTCAACCGCGACGGGAATGAGCGCGGCGTGTGAGAGTGGGACTTCCAGCCAGACGACGAGAAGCCCCTCAGCCTGCCAGGTGCGGAGTGAATGGGTCAATTGTTGTCGAAACTGTTCCGGATCAGCCGGCAGTGCTTCCGGATTAGGCACGACGCCACGGAAGGGATTCGTGGTTGCCTCAAGAACCTCCATGGATACGATCCTCCCAGATTATTCACCAATGCCCGCAGCGCTCCATGCCATGTTTTTGGCGCGAAAGCTGTTATAACTCCGCAAGACGGCTTGTTTCTGCGCCGCCATTGAGCCACCGCCGTGCAGCATCGCAATGGCGTCATCACCGGCGTAGTCCGAGGCGGTCAGGTCGCGAATGAGATTGAACATCCGCAAGCGTTCTTCCGCGGACACGTCTTCTTTCCCGACAAAGTACTTCCGCACCAGCGGCCCCGTCAGCGGGCTCAGGAGGTCGGCACCGCTCGGAGACGTAATCATGCCACCGCCGGCGATATCTTGTAGCAGTTCGACTGCCTTGTGATGGCCTGAGGTCGAATGATATTTGCCACAGTTGGCAATCAGATTGTTCGGGACGGCGACCCCTTCGACCATTTCAAACTGATTGATCGCGGCAATACCCATGGCACGCATGGTCTCGGCATAGATCATGAGCTCGGCGATCTTGTCGCGGATGAGCGGGACGCGCTCCAAACCGTTCATCTCGGCAATGGCTTGCGCCGCTCCGACCAGTAAATCGGCTTTGGGCGGACCACTGGCTGTGGCGTTCAGACGCAGAAACGCACCATTGAGCATGACCATCTGAATGGCATACTTCGCTTCACCAGCCAGAAACACGCGCTCATGCGGGACAAAGACGTCGTCGAAAAATACCGTTGGATGGAGCGGCAAATAGCGCGCGCCGAGGGGGGAGTCAAAGGCGGATGCTGCAGGCTGAATCCCATGGCTGGCAATGATTTTTACCCCCGGGGTATTCGTCGGTACCGCGCAGGCGACGGCGTAGTCCGCTTCCGCGTCCGGCATGTTCTTGGTCGGCATGACGATTTGCTCGTCCACGAACGGGGCGCCGGTGACGGAGGTCTTGGCACCGCGAATGACAATGCCGTCCGGACGGCGTTCGACGATGCGGGTGTACAAGTCAGGGTCGACCTGATCGTGCGGCTTCTTGGTACGATCGCCCTTGGTGTCGGACATGCACAACGCCCCGGTGAGATCGTTGTGTCTACAGGCGGCGAGCACGGCTTCTGCCCGGGCACCGTACTCCGTACCATGCTCCTGATCGATGCGTTTACCGACCAGCATTGATGCCAGGAGTGCATTCGCTGCGGTGAATTTTGCCAGATGAAAATCGGCCCCCTGTGCCTCCAGCGCAAACGCTTCGACGAGTTGCGCCAGTTGGTGCAATTCGTCGCCGGTGTGCGGTGGGGTAAAAAACCGGCTGACCCGTTCGCCGTGTTCCTCCACCGTGGCGAGATCGAGATATTGCGGATCAGCTTGCATGGTGAAGACACGGGCAAAATGGCGTGCCGACATCCCTAGTACTGGGTGGTTGACAATGTCGTCCACTCGTTCGCCGTCGTAATACACTTCCCTGCCGTCGTTCAGACTGTCGAGATAGGACTCTGCCGTACGTAATCCCATATGTATGCCCTCCTTATTACTAGACGAAATGGGGTAGGATCTGCTCGCAGAACATGCGCATATAGTGTGTTTGGCGATCGATATCGCCTGCCACCGCGCTGACCCACAGCTTGGTGGCGCCTGCTGCGGCGATTTCTTCAATGCGCGCAATCCAGTCACCGGGGTTGCCCGCCAGCGCCCAGCGCTTGATGGCATAATCCGTCAGCCCGTGTTCTTCCATACGCCTGGGGTTTTGGCCCGAGCCCAAGACATGGTCGTACAGCACATAGCCGTCGACATAACTCTGCACCCGCTCTTTGAGTTCGTCCGGGAGATTTTTCCCTTCGAGTCCGAAGCGCATGGCATGGTTGAGAATCGACGACACCGAGGCTTTGACGTTCTCGATACCCGTGGCGCTGTCCTCATGCAGTGAGGTGCGGGTGGTGAACCAGATATCCACATCCTCCGGGCTGCGGCCGGCTTCCTTGGCGCCGGCATGAATGCGGGCGATGGTGTCTTGGATGACTTCCGGCGTCAGCCCGGTACCCGAGATGACACCATCACCGATACGTCCGGTGAGATGCAACATCTTTGGCCCTTCAGCGCAGATGGAGATGGGAATACGACTCCGAACCGCTTCCCCGGCCCAGCGCACCCGCTGCGGCCGTCCTTGGTAGGTTCCTTCGCCTGTGGCCAAAAGGTCGCGCACACACGTAATGTAGTCTTCCAGTCGTGCCCGCGTGGCGGCTTTATATCCCATATTGAACACGGCGCTGTCCCCGGTGGCGATGTCCATGAAGGCGCGGCCGTTGGTCATGCTATCGATCGAAGCCAGGAACGAGGCCATCACCTGTGGCTCGCGTGTCAGGGGATTGGTCGGGCGTGGTCCCACACGGACACGTTGGGTCGCCATGGCCATCATGGTCGTGCGCACATAGGTATCGCCGCCGATAAAGGCCGAGTCATAGGTGCCGATGGCCTCGACGCCGCTGTCGTCAATCATCTTCACCAAGTCCATGTATTTCTGCAGGTTCTCTTGTCGCGGGAGAATATCACCCGAACTGAGTCCAACGCCGAACGACACTTTCATGGCCAACTCCCCTCCCCTGTCGCGGAATTTCCTCTCAACGCTGCGTGCGTGCAGCGTGTATGCTGATGTGTTGCGGAGACACTATAGCGTTGCGGCATGGCTGTGCCAAGTGACAAAGTGGGAGCACGGGCGAGAGCGCCTGAGGCCGGCGAGTCGACGGGGGATTGGTGGAGATGGGGGTTGCTCGTCTTACTGCATGTATTCCGAGTACAAGGCTTCGAGACAACCCGGGCAAATACCGTGGGTAAACTGCGCTGAGGACCGGCTGGCAATATACGATTCGACAGCCTGCCACTCTCCCTGATCATCCCGGATCTTTTTACAGTTGGCACAAATCGGCAACAAGCCGCGTAGGGTGTTGACCATATCGAGGGCTTCTGTCAGTTCGGCATTCACATGCTGTAATACGACGAGGTCATCAAATCGGGCGATCGCAAGCGTCAACGCGCGCTCCATTTCCCGGGCATTGGGCGGTTTGGTCAGATACGCACTGATGCCGGCGGCACTCGCTTCCTCAACCATCTCGGCGGTTTCAAAGGCAGTGAGGACCACCACCGGCGTTGGGCACGATGCCGCAATTTGCCGCGCTGCTTCCAGGCCGTCGACATCCGGCATTTTGATATCCATGATGACCGCATCAGGCTGTAATTGCTGCGTCAGGTCCACGGCCTGGCGCCCATCCGTGGCTTTGGCGATCACGGTGTGTCCCAATTCTTGCAGCATACCGGCGATCATTTCCGCCACGAGCGATTCGTCTTCAGCGATGACAATACGAAACGATTTAGACAGAGTCACAAAGCTTTCCCTTGGGTGGTGAGATCGAACTGAATCGTGGTGACTGCTCCCGGATCGTTGCGGAGTTGCAATGTCCCGCGGAGATCGTTGTGCACAATGTTTTGGATCAGGTAGATGCCTGTACTGAAGCGTTCAAGAGACAGCACGTCCTCCGGGTAGCCCGGTCCGTCATCGCGAAACTCGAGGTCGATGGCTGGGCTGTCAGGGTACGGCGTAATCGTGACGGCCAAATGGCAGTGATCCTGGTGTTGTAAGGCGTATTTGGCGGTGTTGGTGGCGATTTCGTTGATAACCATTGCCAGATTGCTTGCCTGGACAGGGGTGACCCGTATCGGGCTGGGGGAAACGTTCACGGACACCTGCTTGTGTGCGGGTAATCCTTGGAGGGCGCCATGGATGATTTCCTGCGTTAAGTCACGCAGAACCAGGGGGCTCCACTCGGATTGGGACAACAGGCTGTGGACGGTGGCCAGGCCTTGAATCCGATTGATCAGCTCTTGTACCGCATCCTGGAAACGTGGTTCGTGATTGGTATCGCCATGGCGTTTTTCCGCATACAGCATACCGATAATCGCGGACAGATTGTTTTTGACGCGGTGATTCACTTCCTTCAGCAGGATGGTTTTCGTCGTCGCATCATCTTCCGCCTGGGTATACAGCAGCTCTGCTTCAGCAAGAAGGCGCTGCTGTTTGAGCTCTAGTTGTTTCCGCTCAGTGATATCCCGGAGGGACACCAGCAGGGCGGGCTGCCCTTCCCACTCGGTATTCACCACACGCATTTCCGCAATGACCGGTGCACGGCCGTCTGTCTCGATTTCGATCTCGGTCGGGGTGTGTTGAACGACCGGATATGGGAAAGGGGTTCCCAAAATATCCGCAGTCTGTACCTGTAAAAGGGATTCAGCGGCAGGATTCAGAAACTGCATCGTGTGATTGTGATGCAGCACAATGAGAGCATCGGAGAAATTCAGCAGGCTGGTAAACGTGGAGCGGAGGTCCGTTTCCTTCCGCCGCAGTTCCTCAGCGCGTTCGTGTAAGTCCTGCGTCAAGATGGCATTTTGTTGCTTGAACGATTGCAAGCCTGTTTTCATTTGTGTGAAGGAGTCGGCGGTGTCCTGAATTTCCTTGATGACGCTATCTTTGTTGTGCGTCGAGTCGAGGTCGTAGTCCTTAATCGCCTGGGCCTCTAGTTGGAAGGCGGTCATCGGTCTGACGATACTACGCACGATGACCCATCCCACCAGGCTGCCAGCCGTGGCGATGCCGAGCATGATATAGACGTTCAACGACCGATTGCGTTTGATGGGGCCGAGGTAATCATTTTCGGGGAGATAAATGCCGATGAGCCACGGCCACTGCCGATCAGTAAACGGGGCGAACATCGTATGGTAGCGTTGCGCGTCGTGGCGGAAAGAGCCAAAGAGCGGTTGCGCAATATTCAACCGGTCTGGTGGGCGTTGCAGTGCGGCAAATGCCTTGCGGCTCAGGACGTCGTCGAGTTCGTTGATGTGGGTCAGGCGAAAGCCCCCGCGCTTGTTGTGATTTGGTAAGGTGATCTTCGACAGATCGGGAAATGCCACCACCGCGCCATGTTGATTCATGATAAAAGCCCGACCGTTTATCCCAACCCTCAACTGCGATAAAAATGTGGAAATTTGGGCGATCTCAATATCCACGCCCACCACCCCGGCGAGATCGCCGTTGGCCTGGAACTGCGGGCTGGCAGCGGTCACCCCTGGTTTTCGGGACGTAAAGAAAATATAGGGGTCGGTCCAGATCGTGTCTCGATCGCTCTCGGCTTTGATATACCACGGCCTTTTTCGTGGATCATAGTCGTCGTCGGGATCAAATTCCCGGCTGATTTCGGCGTGCTTGGCGTCTCGCCAGATCAATTCTGTAGTTTTGACACCGTTGTCTATTCGGATGATTTTTGTGCGAAAACCCCTGTCGACTTTCGTATTGCTCCTGTTGACATAGAAAAACGCCCCGCTTGGAAGTCCCAGAAACATCCCCGCAAAGTTCGAGTGGAGGTTCAATTGTTCATATAAATACTGCTCGAGCGCGTCTGTGTCCTGGCTACTGACCACGGCGTTCTGTGCGAGCCGTTGCGTCAGCTGCGCCGCGTCACCGGCTGGGTTGAGATAATTTTGCGCCTCATGGATCGTAAAGGTGGCAATGTTTTCCATGATGTGCTTGGCGTGCCGTAGTAACACCTTCTGCGAGGTCAGGTAAGAAGAGGCCAGAATGATCGACACGGAAATGACCAAAAGCCCGATGACGCCGGCTATGAGCGCCCATTTAATGGAGATTTTCATGTGACTCATCCTCTGCGTCGGCCGCGCACCATGATGCATGCTGAGCACGTAGGCCAGGAGGAGTATAGAGCAATTACTACAGGGATCTCAAATCGTTCGGAAAATCTCCCCGTGCGCCGGTCTATGTCGTTGCACCCCAGGGGAGGCTGTGAGCGTGGATGCCATGCGGTCCATGCAGGTTCTCGCAGATGCCAAGTCGCAGATGCCAAGCCATGGAAGACAGTGCTTAGGGAAGTACAACTCCAGAGTAATGCTAGCGAAAATAATACCGGGCACCAATGCCACCATTGATGTCGAACCCTGTATCAGGAGCCAGGTCGACGATGGGAGCGATTTCGAGAAAGATATCGACCGGAATCGTCGGGAAAAGATACGCCAGGCCCACCGGAACGCGCGCACCAAACTTGGGGTTGCCCGCGAAGCGGATGCGGCCCCCAGCGCCCACATACAGAGGCAGTTTGCCCTGTGTCACAGGAAACAGTCCAAAGAAATGATGTAGATAGTCAGCGTGCAGATGCAGCGAGTTGTTGCCTCGTGTCGACCACGCCGCTGCGGCATCGACCGCACCGGTTCCTGTGAGCCAGAGTTTCGCGCTGATGCCTGTGGGTTCCCCGATGAGCACGCCAAGGCCGAGCCCAGAGTTTTGCGCCTGCGCGTTCGCGCACCAGATGAGGCCAGCAAGAAGCAGCACTGCCAGTGTTTTCCTCATTCCCGATCCTTATCTGTGATGTGTCTCAATACGTTGGGCAGTTCACACGGGGAGAGAGAGCGGGCTCAACTGGGATTGTCCGTAACCGTCCTTGTGTGGATGACAATAAACGGACTGGATTCGTCGTGGGAATCCTCTTTCTGCACCTGTATAGTTCTCGGTTTACCGCCTGGGACAAGCACAATGGCTTGCCCCAGCCCACAGAGACCTTATCCCAACGCCGTCAGCAACTCTCGCTGGCGCCCTACGCGCTCTTCACGCTCGCTGGCAAAACGCTGCACCCCGGCAAAAATCGACTCGGCATCGAGATGCGCTTCGGCGATCACGTCCGGTTCGAGGCCGCCGGTCAGCCACTGATTATCCCAGTCGGAGGTAAGCGAATAAGCGTCGGTCAATGGGCCGACGTCGCGAATGGGCCAGACACGGCGGGTGCCGGTGCTTACGATCATGAGGTCGTAGCGGGCTTCCGGGGGGAGCACGGCGTTACGGTAGGATTCGGGTTGGCGGTCGAATAGTTCTTCACTGATTGCCGCAATGACTTTGATGTTCACCCCGACAGCTTCCAAGCGCGGCAGAACGCTGACCAGGTTGACCGTGGAACTCGAGCCCTGGGCAATGACATACCCGTGTCGGGGCTGGTTCGGAGCAAAGTCGCGGATGACGTACAACCCCTTGGCGGCGGCTCGGATGTCGGTGTCGGCAAAGGTGTTACGGTCGGCTACGGGGAAATCCGGACGGGCCACTTCGAGGATAATGACGCCGACTTTCGGATCGCGCGCGGCGATTTCGGCGGCGGCGAAATAGCCCGGGGCAACGTCGTTATAATCCCAAAAACTTAACGTAATGGCTTGGCCACGAGGAAACAACTTCCACACTTGCGGCGCGAAGATCCCGAAGTGGGTGCGCGCATCGGCAGCCGTTTCCGGGCCGGAATGGCCCGCGAGAATATGCAGCACGCCCATGCGGAAGCGGCTGTCCTGGTTCTGCTGACTCCACACCCGCGCCGGGAGATACATGAGCGGCGTAAAAGAACCATAGGTGCCACTGAGGGCCCAGACACCGGCGAATTGGTCCGGGTCAACGCTGGCGCTTTGACCGACAAGACCGATTGCCGTCGAGGCGTTACCGGCTTCCTGAATGGCGGCTTTAAAGCGGGTGCTGGCCGGGTTGGTGACGGGGTTATAGTGGCCCCAGAGATTGCCGTGCTCGACGTTAATCGATTCCGACAAGTCGGCGGCCAGCGTGATGAACCGGTTGTCCGTGACGTAGTTCACCCACTTGATGATTTCGGAAATGCCCCGGCGCGTTCCGGCCATATCCCCCGGCTGACGGAACAAGGCGATACTCACGTCTTTGGTGTCGCCGGACACCGGGTTGGTCACCGTTACGTGCTGCGTTTCCGTAGGCAAATTGGCCACGCGCAGACGGTCGTCTTGAAACGGATCGCGCCTGGTGTCGATACGCAGCGGCAACGATTCCGGGACCGAATCGCCGATAGCCACGAGACGATCCGCCAGCCACTCGCCGAGCCCGTTACGGTCGAAGAGGGACATGACCACGTCAATATTCGTCTTGAATTGTATCAGCCGCTCGCGCTCGTCCGTCACCGGGCCATGACGAATCCCAGTGAACTCCACCCCGTAATGCTGTTCAAAGCTCTCGGCCAGGGCGACGAAATATTCCGAGTTCATCTTGAAGCCGTACGGGTGGCTCGGATAGCTCACGACCTGCTCGCCGTAGCCCGGCAGCATGCCATTGACGGCACCGGGCCAGTAGCCTTTGACCGTTTTTCCAATGACGATCATCGGCCGCCGGTCTTCGGGGTCCCATGACTCCATGGTCTGTAAGGCGGCCAGAATTTGGTCGTAGTCGTTGCCGTCATCCAGCGCAAACACGTTCCAGCCGTACGAGGTCCATTGCTCGTCGAGCCTGTAGCTGTCGTATTTGCCGTCAATCACGCCGCCGATGAGGCTGTCGTCGATGCCGGCGTTGTTATCCGACAAGAACAGGCGTAAGCGCTTACCCACCTGCAAGGCCAACGCCTGGGTTTTGAGTTCCTGCGCATGGCCCTCGGTCATGGCAAACTCGCCTTCCAGCCCAAGGATTTTGAGGCTGTGAGGGGCGCCGATAAAATCCCAAAATGCTGCTTTGCCTGCGGCCGAAGCAATGCCAACGCCCGACGGGCCGCCGTTGACGTCGTTCGTGACATCAATGGATTCGGCGTGTCCCGATAACGCCCGAATGCCGCGCAGTTTCGCCTGGGCAAAGAGGGGGTGATCGTCGAGTCCGTTGTCGCTGAGGAGCGTGCGCAGGACGCCGGCACCACGACGAAAGCCCAGCGCATCAATGGGCAGCATGGCCACATCCGGGGGCACGTGGTAGCGGGCCTCGCCCGTGGCGGCGTGTGCGCGGGCCATGGCTTCACCCATAATCATCCACAGTGCGTAGGCGGTGGGGACGTTGTGGCCTCCGGCGAGCATGAATTTGTCACCGTAGGGATGCTTTGGCTGGCGATAGTCGTAGCGCAGCCCACCCATATCCGGTCCGGCAAGGTGCATGGCCACGTTATACGGCGTATAGGCCAATGGCCCGCCAAAGTGGCCCGTCTGAGCGTAATTCCCGAGGAGCACCAGGGTCATGCAGGTCATGTACCCGATGTCTTCGAAATGCTCACGGTCGTAGGGCTCGGTTAACGGTTGAACCGGTGACAGGACGGTGTGTGCACTCATAATCCCTCCAACGTATCCATGCGAGTTATCTGGCTTCCCATGCCCTCCCCTACAGGCGGTGTGTTTGGTGCGATCATAGA
>CAJIAL010000720.1_pt1 | contig 12127 bp, 10 predicted proteins | sample 9199091 | NCBI WGS metagenome assembly CAJIAL01 (sample SAMEA7708270, study PRJEB35096) | sediment metagenome | biome: marine neritic benthic zone biome [ENVO:01000025]; feature: sediment [ENVO:00002007]; material: shallow marine sediment [ENVO:03000034] sea grass bed [ENVO_01000059] ... | reverse complement strand
GTGTCATAAATTTTGTCGCAAGCCGGAACGCTTCGATCGCCATGTCAAAGCACTCACCGGGCGTTGCCGGGGCCACGATGGCACAGGCGGCGTCGCTATTGCGGCCGAACATGCACTGGAACAAATCCCCTTGTTCCGTCTTGGTCGGCATACCCGTGCTGGGACCGGCGCGTTGCACATCGACAACCACTAACGGTAGCTCGACCATGTGGGCCAGGTTGATGCCCTCGCTCTTCAACGAAATGCCCGGTCCGGCACTCGTCGTCATAGCCAGGGACCCCCCAAACACGGCGCCGACGGCGGACGTCACCGCGGCGATTTCATCTTCGGCTTGGAACGTCTTGACCCCAAAGTGCTTATATTGCGCGATTTCATGCAGTACTTCACTTGCCGGGGTGATCGGGTAGCTGCCGTAAAACAGCGGCTTGTTGGCCAGCCGCGCAGCGGCGACAAATCCCAGGGCGGCGGCTTCGGCGCCGGTGATGTTGCGGTAGGTGCCGGCAGGGAGTTTCGCTTTGCGTACACGGTACGCTGTGGTGAAGATTTCGGTGGTATCGCCGTAATTGTACCCGGCATTCAGCGCGCGTTTGTTGGCTTCATACACCTGCGGGTCACGCGCTTTGAAGCGCTGTTCGAGAAATGCCAGCGTCGGTTCGAGGGGACGATTATACAGCCAGAACAGGAGACCCAGCGCCCAAAAGTTTTTGCAGCGGTCAACTTGCCGTTGGCTCATGTCCAACTCTTCCAGCGCCTTGGAGTTGAGCGTCGTGATCGGCACCTTGAAGACCCGATAACGGCTCAAGCTGCCGTCTTCCAGGGGGTCATTGGTGTAGTGGGCTTTATTCAGATTGGTTTTGCTAAACGCGTCGGTATTGATAATCAGGATACCGCCGTCTTCCAAGTCACCCACGTTCGTCTTGAGTCCGGCAGGATTCATCGCCACCAGCACATTCGGAGCATCGCCCGGGGTATAAATCGTGTGGCTGCTGAAATTCAGCTGGAAGGAACTGACACCGGGCAGTGAGCCGGCTGGCGCCCGGATTTCTGCCGGGAAGTCCGGCAGCGTACTGATGTCGTTGCCGATGAGGGCTGCCGTTCTGGTGAACTGCCCACCGGTGAGTTGCATGCCGTCGCCGGAGTCGCCGGCGAGGCGGATGACCACGGATTCGAGTTCTTCGATATGTTCCTCAACCGTGTCTTGCGATGCCATAGATGAATCGTCCTGTATTGGGGGTCTCCGGAGGGTGGGGGCCAGTGACGGTACCCCGAGTGGTAGGAGGCCTCACTGTATGACATTCGACGTATACGTACGTCATTCTTTATGGGGATCTAATTCCCTCATTGTACAGCGCCCATCAGCACACGTAAAGGCTGAGGCGCGCGCAAGAGCATACCATGTCTCTGCAGGCATGTCTTGTAACATATTCCGGGCCTAAACTCCACTCCCCGGCGTGGCGTAATGCCGTGAACATTTTTTCCGTGGCGCGTTATTCCTAGGCGGGGCGACACGATGACCGTAACCTGGGAGGATGACGCTGTAAAGATTTTCTTGCGCGTGCCGATAAATATGCGCAGGATACAGCGCACCAGACACCAGACACCAGACATCAGACGCAGAGAGAGAGGAAGATGCATACCCCAAAACGCAACTTCTCTCACGGCCAGAGCACCCCCTCCGGGGTAAGAAACGCTACGGCCAAGAATGGAAAGTCATGAGTATAGAACGGCCATGCGAACATTGCGATAATCCTGACAGCTCCCTTCTACGAGTCGTCTTGATCGGCGAGATCATCCGCGCCGATGAGCGGACGCTTTATACACTTATTGATGTCTGTGAAACGCTCGGTTTACTGGACTTTTCCGAGTTTTCCGAGATGGATGAGGACCCGGAATCCGAACACAACGCGAAGCAGGGCAACTCCTTCCTCCGTCGCATCAAGTGACGTGACTACATGCCATGATCTTTCCTGACAGGCCATTCGCCTTTGCTCGATGATGTATATATACCGGCCAGACGTTGTCGCATGCTGCCTACTTCTCAGAGAGTTAGGGACGGTTGCGAAAGAAGGCGCGAAAGTTAAAGCGTCGGCCGAAGCGCGTTTCCGCTCGGGCGCGCACAGCCTGCATAACCTCCGGCGTAATACGTGTAATCCCCTGTTCAGTAGCATAGCGCTCCACCCCTTTTGCCACCATTCCCCGTGCGAAAGACGGTAAACGCTGCAAGCGCGCCTCCGCCTCTGGGGTCCAGACCAGTGTGAATTGTGGGTCAAACCCAAAGGTCTGTTCTTCCGGTAGCGTAATCAGCGTGCCGCCGTGTTGCCCCGGTTCATAGGCACATGCCGGATCTTCCGCCAGATAATCCCCATAGGTTGCATAGGCTCTGCAGCGGCAGCCGCCGCAGATTTGGGAAAATTCACACGTGCCGCAGCGCCCGCCGAGTTGCGGGTCGCGCAGATCGCGCAAAGGCTGGGCTGTGTGCCAGATATCGGCAAAGGATTGCTGCCGGAGATTCCCGGCCGAGACGGGCATGTATGGACAGGGCGTGACGTCACCGGTGGGCGTGATACGGCAGTAATACTTCCCGGCGGGGCAACTGCCTTGAGCGTAATTTTGTAGCAACGGGGAGTCGGGTGCGAGTTCGTACAGAATGCGGCGGAGATGCGGGGCGCATTTGGCCCGGATGACCATGTCGCCGGCCCGCCCTGTGGGCACACTCCACGGGTCTTCGTTGGTTCCGGGCGTGGAGCCACCATCGGGGGCATTGTCCCCGACACCTTGGGCATGGGCAATGGCCGTGAGAAGTTTTTCGTATTGCGTCGGTGTAATGTCGGTGAGATCTGCCCCGCGCCCGGTTCGCACCAGAAAGAAAAAATTCAGCACACGCGCTCCGAGACTCTGTGCCAGATCGATCATAGCTGGCATTTCATCGACATTCCAATCGGTAATGCTGGTATGGATGGAGAAATCCAGGCCTTCCTCGTTGAGAATGCGGGTGGCGCGTACGGCGTTTTCCCAAGAGCCCGGGAGCTTGCGAAAGGCGTCGTGTCGCTGTGGGTCCACGGAATCCAGACTGATACTGGCCCCTTGAATGCCGCTCTGGCGCATGCGACGCGCCTCGGCTTGCCGCAACAGTACGCCGTTGGTGCCTAGTACGACGGTAAAGCCCTTGTCGCTAGCGTAGCCGGCGAGATCAAAGAGGTCTTTGCGCACGAGCGGTTCGCCGCCGGTCAGAATGAGCAAGGCCGACGGATTGACCTCTGCGATCTCGTCCATCACGCGCAGGCATTCTTCCGTCGACAGCTCCCCGCTTGTATCCGCCCCGGCAAACGCACTCATGTAGCAGTGGGCACAGTGGAGATTGCAGCGTTGGGTGAGGTTCCACGAGACGGAATAGGCCCGGTAGTTCCGGGTCGTTGCTTGGGTTGTCTCCGTCTCACGGTCTGCCTGATACACGTGGCATTCTCCTCACGCTTTACCATTGCATTGAATGACTGCTGTTCGTGATTTGCGGCGTGTCCAACGCCGCGTCGGCTGGGCATTGGCAGCCCCTTGACGCATCGAAAATGTGGCTCGACGGCAGAGCATACCACACCTGAGGGCACCCCACCAGCGAGCCATTTTTCCGCTTGCAAAGTCGCTCCACCCCGGCCACAATGACGGCTGCATACCTCGAAGAGCTTCACACGGGAGTTCCAGCCTGGTGATCAGAAATTCACTGAAAGTTCAAGGCTTTGTGCGGACGCCACCCTCCATTGCGGCGTTGTTGGCGCGGTGGGCCATCCGCACCGGCGATGAGCACGTACTCGATGCCGGATTCGGCGAGGGTGTGTTTTTATTGGAGAGTGCCAAGCGGCTTATCGCTTTAGGGACTCCTATCCGGCAGTTGACGCAGCAACTTCATGGCGTCGATTCGCATCCGGATGCGGTGGAGCTGCTGCAGCGCGCGTTTCGCTCGTATGGCTTGCCGAACGAGTTATCGGGGGTGTTTGTCGGCGACTTGTTTGACTCCAGTTTTCCGCCGGTGGATGTGCTCATCGGTAATCCGCCTTACGTGCGGCGTTGGTGGCAAAAAGACGTCGATGCCTTGCAAGTGCTCACGGAAAAAGTGCCGGAGGCCGGCCAATTGTCGCGCCTCACCGATCTCGCGTGTTATTTCGTCATTTATGGTGCGCGCTTCCTCAAACCCCACGGTCGTTTAGCGCTTATTGTGTCGGATAGTTGGCTCGACATGCGCTATGGCACCGCGTTCAAGGACTATCTCCTGCGGGCATTTCATGTGCGGGCGATGATTGGGTTTCAGTCGCAGGTGTTTCCCGAGGTCTTGGTGCGTCCCGTGGTTATTTTGGCGGAAAAGAGACCTACTGTCGGCGCTCCGGGCCGCGGCCGCGTGGCGTTTGTGTCGCTCAACGGGAAATTACCCAAGGGGATTCCGGCGGATCCGTGTCGACTGTTGACCGATGCGCACTTACAGATTTCTGGCACCGTGATGCGCATGCATGAGCTGCAGCCGCAGACCAAGTGGACACCGTTTCTCTATGCGCCGCGGGCCTATCGCGATGTGCGCCGGCATCCCCTGATGACCACCCTCGGAGCCTTAGCGCGTGCACGCATCGGCTTACAGTCGTTCGCTAAGATGTTTTACATTGTGACACGTGAGATGCAAGAGCGCTGGGAGCTCGAGCAACGTTGGCTTCGCCCAATGATTCTCTCACCCAAAGATGTGGATATCCCGACGCTCACGGCTGGGACGCCCGTGCGGCATTACGTTGTTGCCTGCGAGCAGCAGCCGGAGGACTTGGCCGGAACGCATATGCTGCACTATATCCAGCATTGGGAGCGGCAAGTCCTCAATCCCCGTGGGTTGGCGCGTCCGGTCATTGGGGTACAGAATCTGCCGCGGGTGCGCAAGACGCGACGTACCCCATGGTACAATCTGGTGACGGATCTGGCGCGCCGTGGTACGGTGCCGATTCTCCTGCCGCGTCGGATTTATCAACGCTATCGCGTGGTGTGGAATCAAGCCGGGTGGACCGCTGGTGAAAATTTTATCGAGGTGATGCCGCAAGATGATGTGCCGTTGGTGCCATTCCTGGCCATCCTCAATGCCGGCGTCACGGAGCTGGCGATCCGTGTGAATGCGCATGTGTACGGTGGAGGCGTCTACAATCTCAGCCCCGGCAGTATCGGTGAGGTGCCGATTGTGGATGTGCGGCAACTGGACGCTCCGGCGTTGCAGCAGCTTGAACATGGCTATCGCGATTTTCTCCGTGCCGGAGGAAAAGATCGCACGACACTGGATGCGGCGGTGATCACGGCGTTGGAGCTGCCGTCGACGTTCATGGAGACCTTAAGTGCAGCGTTGGGCAGCCAGCAGCATCTCTCGCATGCTGTGGTCGAGCCGATGGCGGTACAGCATACCGAGGGGAATACGTGGCCGGAGGAGTTGCGACTGTTGTGATGGCGGACACGCATGAGGAGGCCGTGCTTGATCTGGACGAGGTGAAAGTGCTATTGCAGCAAATTGGCCTCGACCGGAAGCTAGTGACCGAGCAAAGTGCCATCTGTGTCTTGGCGTTGTCCGATGGGCGCGAGCGGGAGGGGTTGTTGCAGGGCAAGACCCATCTCCGCGATGGGGCGCGTATCCATGACATCATTGAGTTTGCGCGCCACGAATGCGGCAAAGACGTGGCGGAAAATACCCGCGAATCTTACCGGAAACTGTCCCTCAAGCCCCTTTGTGATGAAGGGTTAATTATTCGCCATCAGCTGAGCACGAATGATCCCAAGACCTTTTATCGCTTGCACCCTGAAATGCTCCGAGTGATGACGTGCCCGGCGCCGCTCGAACGGCGCTGGTTGGCGCGGGATTTGGCGACGCGCTTGTCGCAGGGCGAGGGCTGGCGCCAGCACCGGCGCCGCACCGAAGTGCCGGTGGAAGTCGGACAGACACAACCGTTTTTTTTAAGCCCTGGAGCCCACAGTCAGTTGTCGGCAGCTGTGGTCGAAGTCTACGCCCCGAAGTTTCTCAAGCGTTCGCAGGTGATTTATCTCGGGGATACGCGGCACAAAGTCGGCTATCAGAACCGTGATCTCATGCGGGAATTGAATTTGCCGTTGCAAGTGACCGTGAACCTGCCTGACGTGATTTTGCTGAGTGAAACGGAGCACTGTCTGGTGATTGTCGAGGTGGTGGCGAGCAGTGGGCCGATCTCGGCAGCCCGGCTGGTGCAGTTTCAGTCGCTCGTGCAGCAGCCACTGGCGCTGGGCTATGGGGTCCGCTATGTTACGGCGTTTCCGTCACGGCGGGTCTTGCGGCGTTTTGTCGAAGACATTGCTTGGAATACGGACGTGTGGATTGCCAGCGAGGCTGACCAGATCATTCGTTTTGGCGTGACGTGAGGCCGGGGGCATGTCAGAGGCGTCTTGTGAACGTAATTGCCGACGCGGGAATTCGGTGATCCAACATGGCGAGCTTACCATGCCGCTGAAACGTGTAGGAACGTATAGGACAAATAAACGCACTTTTCACGCCCCCCTCCCCACCGCCCGCCTCCGCCGGCGGCCGCCCCTCGCTCGGGGCGCTGGCCGCGACCCCAGCGCCCACAGCTGCGTGCCGCAGCGGCTCGCGGCGAGACGTCGCGCGGCAAGGCGCAGTCTGGACATGCCGCGCAGGATGGGGGAGGGTAGCGCCTCACGGATTTCCTCGGACGGACACGTCTTTATGAATACCAGCTACGAGGGCGGGATGAGGTATGGCAAACGCAGTTCGAATGCTGGTCACCGGCTGATTCATCACACTCAGACGGGTCGAGAGAGGTCACGAAACATTATCCGCAGTCAGCAGGTACACGACCCCATCATCGCACCCGTATGTGTATACCTCCACGAAAGTTACGCCGAGACATACAGTAGGTTTAGGGGAAGCCGGTAGAGCAAAACGAGGGGCACGAAGCTATGCGTCCTGCCTAAGACATGGTGACCGGCAGGATACCAGAAAACTTTACCTTCTTCGACCTCCAGTCCTGCCACTCGGTTGGGGGGGGACACAGCGGCAACTATTGAAACCGGAAAGCTTAACAATACCACCGATTCCTTGGCACGTTGCACACTGACACACTGCTGATTGCCTTGACGCACAGGACACCTGACACGCGGGGGACGATCCGTTCATAAAAGGGCACTGGACGGCGGGGCAAGCACAAGAGTTTGCCGGTGCCCATTGGATTTTTTCCGTGACCGCCACATCCTTATGCACTGCAGTGAGAATGTCTTGAGCGCCATCGGCATGCCACGCGCTGTGGTTTTTGAGCGCATGAGCCTCGGAGAAGAGCAATAGCAGTACAGCAACCACCAGGAGATGTGTTCCATGCCCCATCGCATTCTCCTCCTACAAAGGATGTGTTTGGGGACACATGACGGCTAATGAAATTTTTTGGAATGCATAACGCTTTGTTTTAGCGAAGATGTTTCACACCTGTTGATTCAGTATCAGAGTGTCCATGCCGGACAATATCCGTGCCTTGGCAATGAGGACAATGCCGGACTTGGATAATCATGGCTACCCTCTCTCACGTTGGTGATTCTCTCTGGCTATGAGGGTAGCACATCCACAGGTTTGAAACATCTTCCAGCCGCTAGACTCAACGCCCATGGGAACGGCTTTGACGGAGGTGAGCAGAGCATGGATGGGAAGCAACTACAGTGATATTTCCATGCTCTCAAGGCGAGTCATGCCCCAGCGCGTCGAGAACCAGACGACGCCGCCCGTCAGGAGCAACGCCAGTCCAAACAAGCTCAGGATACCACCCCACGTTGCCGCCGAGAGCGAGTGGTTTTGCAAGTCGCTCATCATCACAGCGTAGGTCGGCCAGGCTTCGAGGACAATCATCAGACCGATCAAGAGCATACACAGGACCATGTACAGCACCCCACCGAAGCTCGCCGCGATTTTGGCCTGGTGTTCGGCGGTGAAATTGGGGTAGGCGATGCCAACGGCCAAGCCCAGGGTCACGATGCTCAGGGTCAGAAAGAACAAACTCACCATCGACAGCACCATCATGAAGGGTGACACGCCGAGAAAATAGTTGGTCACGATCACCAACACTTCCCCCAAAAAGAGCAACGGTAACAGGGCAACCCAGAATTTACTCCACCACCAGCGCCGCAGGAGCAATGGGGCACTTTTCAGCACCCAAAAGGTCTTGCCTTCCAGGCTGAGCGCGGGAAAGACGAAGCGCGCCGCGATCGCAGTGATGACAAACCCGGCCAGGGCCAGATTAAAAAACGCCATGACGTTCTGGAGGTGCAGAGAACCCATGGCCCCGGCGCCAATTGGGAGGACACTGAAGTTATAGACATACACGACGACAAGCGCGAGGAGTTGAAAGAGCTGCGACCACTGCCCGGTGTCACGAAAGAAGGTCCTGAAATCCTTGATGATGACGACCCGGAGATGCGCCGGAAAAAGGGACGCCGCTCCCTGGATCACCTTTTCCCACCAGCGCCTGAGGCCGCGCCGGCGCCGTCCTTCTTGGGCTTTCGACCAGCCAATGGGGTACAGGCGCGTCACCAGCCACGAACTGACGACGAGCAAAAAGAGGGCGGTACTGAGCAGCATGAGGTAATAAAATACAGGCTCGCCCTGTTTGAGACCGAGGCACGGCAAGAGCGCCTCCGCAGCCCAGGTGCTAGGGAGGAGCGGCGCCGATGGCGCCTGCATCGCCGCAATAAAGGCGAGGAAGTCGGAAAAGGCTTCCGGGTTCACCAGCTTCTCGGGTTGCAGCATGCGCAACAAGAGATAGAGGAGGGCCAGAGAAAGGGCGGAAAAGACGATGAGCATATCCTTGCCGCGCTGCGCCGGCAGGATAAACGCCAGAATCTGGGTGAGAATGACCCCGAGCGCGGCGGGAATGATCAGAAACGGCACGAGCGTCAACAGCGTCATGACGTAGTACACGAGGCCGCCCCCATGGACCGCGCCATAGGCGATGAACACCGGCCCGCTGAAGAGCAGCAACATCAACGACGAGTCAACCATGGTCTCGATGAACTTGGCGGCGAACAAGCGTGTCGGTGGTATCGGAGCCGGGATCAATAACAGCAGATCACGCGACAGGAAGAACGTCGACAGTCCCGTGATCACATTACTAAACAGCAAGATCGCCAAGAAGGTGAGAAACACCATGCTCATGAGCTTCTGACTCAAGACCGGCCCCAACTCTGGAATGGTCATGAAGTAACTGAGCGTGCGGTAAAAAAACCAGAAGGCTCCACACCAGAAAAACAGCATGAGGGCGGACAACACCAGGGTGCGTTGGCGCTTCTGGCCGTCTCTGCGGCGTACGCTGTTGCGCAGCGTCAAAAACCGTGGGATCAGCAAAAGCAACCACTGGCGCAGCAACCCGTTCGTGATACCGTGCGTCATATTACACCCGTAATGCTTCAATCACATCGACCATGTCCGGAGCCGCGGTCAATTTGAGGAAGATGTCTTCGAGACGGGCTTCACTCCCCGCTTGGCTTTGCAACTCGGCCATGGTTCCCAGGGCGGTGAGCTTGCCCCCCTGGATGATGCCGATGCGATCGCAGAGTTCTTCGGCCACTTCCAGACTGTGGGTTGACATGAAGATCGTTTTCCCCTTGTCGGTGAGGGTCCGCAGCAGCGTTTTGAATAAACGCGCTCCCATCGGATCCATGCCCACCATCGGTTCGTCGACGACCAGGACTTGTGGATCGTGCAAGAGTGCCGCCGCGACTACCAGGCGCTGTTTCATCCCATGCGAATAGCTTTCGACGAGTTCATCGCCCCAATCCGTCAGGGTAAAAAAGTTCAGGAACTCCTCGATCCGTGCCTGGCACGTCGCGTCGGGTACCTGATACAAGCCGCCGACGAAACTGAGAAACTCGCGACCGGTGAGTTTTTCATAGATATACGGTCGATCCGGGACAAAGGCACAGACGGCCTTCGCCGCCAGCGGGTCAACCGCCAGATCATGCCCCTGTAGGACAACGCGCCCCGTGGTCGGGGTCAGCAGTCCCATCATCATGCGAATGGTCGTTGTTTTGCCGGCCCCATTTGGACCGAGGAAACCAAAAATTTCGCCTGGAGCGATATCAAGGCACAGATCATCGACGGCGGTAAACGCGCCAAACTGTTTCGTCAGATGTTCGAGGAGGATCATAAGACGCTGCTTTCTGTGAAGTTGTCATCAGTGGTAGGCCACCACTTCTATCCCGAGTCGATCAATGACCCGTAACAGATCGAAGTGATGCTCCGGCCCTCCGGCGACCAATTTGACGTGCGTCGCATCGGCCGGAAATTGACCGAGTACCGGATCGACCGCAATCCACTGCCCCAGCCAGACTTCTGACCAGGCATGATAGTAAAATGCCCCGTCGAGATAGACAACGCCTGCCGCGACCCGAGCCGGCAGCCCAGAGGCGCGGGCCAGGGCCGTGAAGAGGACGGCGTGTTCGTTACAATCGCCTTGTTTACTCCGGAGGGCGTCGAGGGCGGTGGGCATACCCACGGTCGGAATCTTTCCCAAGGTTTCGTAGGTCCAATTGAGGAGCTGCTGTGTGGCATGGAGGGCATCGCGTTCCGTCCCCAGGATGTCCTGTGCTTGCGCCATGAGGAGCGGATGCGCACTCTGTATAAACGGCGTTGCCATGAGGTCATCGGCAAACTCGGGGTGGGTCTGGGGTAGCGTATAGGTCGTCAGGCGCGTGACCTCTTCGCGCCGCACAATCACGATGTTGTCCTGTTGCTGCTGACGTGGGGGGAAGGTAAAAGGCATGTCATCGGGCACGCCGGCAAGTTTGACCCGCAGTTGGGAGAGGGCACCGGGGTCCGGAAGCGGTTGCGGCACCCGGATCGCCGTCGATGCCACCAGATCAAACGGCGGGTTCTCCCGCCGACCGTCTCGCACGGCCTCCTCCTGGCTCTCACGCAGCAATACCAACCCGAGTGGCGCCTCTTCTTTGACGACATTCCCGTCCTGGTCCAGCCAGATGTGCACGGTGGTGCCGGCAAAGCGGCCAGCGACTTTTGTGGTGATTACGGTTTGGCCGTGCAGTGAGAGCGTTGCTGGGCCGAGGGTGGTAACGGTGATCGTGCCGGGCCGCATTGACAAGGGGTTAAAAATACGGAACGTGCGTTCCTCTCCCGGCTGCAGTGAGCCATGGCGCAAGGCCAAATGGGTTGTCGCAGGCAAGTAGAGCGGCTCATGTATCGGGAACGTAAACGGCGAGGTCTCGCCTCCGGTGGTCATCTGCCCACGGAATTCATAGACCGCCGTCTCATCTTGCACGTGCTGAGACGTTTGTGCAGGCCCAACCACTGCCCCGGTGACACGAAAGTCCACCCCCCCGCTCTGTATCGACACAGAGAAATCGCGCAGGGCATACCGCTGATCCGTGTGCGCCCGGATTTCGGTATGCAGCATTTGGGAGGTGCCGAGCAGCTGCAGGTGCATGCGCCAGCGTTCTTGCCACTGGTAGCCGTGCTCTGCCGGGACGAGCTGACGCTGCAGAGAGCCGACTTTCCGGCCCTTCTGGTAGATCCCCATCCACTCTGTGCGCGGCGTGGTCGTGGCCGCGACGGTGAGGGGTTCTTGTGGCAGGGGGACTGGAGGGGAGGCCGGACGCTGACGGTGGATGAGGAGACCGACCATCACTACCCAAAACGAGACAATGCCAATTCCAATAACGCGTTTCATATCCTACTCGTGTCTGATGTGCCCACCGATGTCCTCTACTCATCGGCTCGCATGACAAATTTCTCTATCCCATGGAGATGATAGATATTATAGTCTTGAATATGTTCTATGCCATCTTTGGCGCGGTTCTCGCCCTCAGCCTCTTCACCCTCATCGCCTTGGCCATCCTGATCATCCCGACCGTGATGCTGGTCAGTTCTCTGCTGGATACCGTCCAGCAGGTCTCCAAGGGGTTGGAAGAAGGCACCTTGCAGGTTCCTCCCCCGCCTGAAAGCGATGCGGGTTGGCCGCTTGTGGGTGAAAAGTTGCATGTCCTCTGGAGCGCCGCCTCGACGAATCTCATGGAGACGGTCGAGCGCTATGCGCCCCAGCTCAACATGGCCAGCAGGTGGTTGCTGTCGACTGCCGCC
>CAJIAL010000619.1_pt1 | contig 12135 bp, 13 predicted proteins | sample 9199091 | NCBI WGS metagenome assembly CAJIAL01 (sample SAMEA7708270, study PRJEB35096) | sediment metagenome | biome: marine neritic benthic zone biome [ENVO:01000025]; feature: sediment [ENVO:00002007]; material: shallow marine sediment [ENVO:03000034] sea grass bed [ENVO_01000059] ... | reverse complement strand
TCGAGCGCACCTCCGCATAGACGTCCACATAGTCCCGCAGCTCGTCGGTGGGCGTTCCCGCCGCCATAGCGGCGTAGCCTCTTTCTGCGGCCAACCGAGCCGTCCGTTCCGAGCTGACCATCATCCAGATCGGGGGGTGAGGTTGCTGATATGGCTTGGGTACGAGCATCAGCTTGGTCACCTCACCGTCGACCACGTAAGGCTCCTCAGCGACATGAAAGAGATGATGGGGCTGCCCCTTTGGAGGGAAGGTGTAATGGGTGCCTTGATGAGAGAAAAACCGGTTGGTCCACGCGTTGATCACGACGTCGATAGTCTCGGTGAACAACGCTCGGTTCGTGTCTTCGTTCCTCGGATCAGCCTTGACGTTGAAGGGCATGGTGTCACTGGGCCTGCCCCCCCGGCCAAACCCCACCTCGATCCGCCCCTTGGTCAGATGGTCCAACAAGGCGAGGTCTTCGGCTAGACGCAGAGGATGCCACATGGTGGTCGTGAGGCATGCAAAGCCGATCGTGATGTGCTGGGTGCGGCAGGCCAGGTCAGCGGCGAAGAGGATGGGGTTGGGCGCATTACCAAATCCTTCGGGATTCAGGTGGTGCTCGGGCAGCCACACGGCGTCAAATCCCAACGCTTCGCAGAGCTGAACCTGCTCCCGAATCTGGTCCAGCATCTGGGCGTGACTGATCTCGTGCTGCCAGTTGTTCATCTGCGTATGGAAACCAAATTTCACCGCTCTCTCCCTCCTTATGGATGAGCCCATCGAGTTCCCCCTCGGCCAGGAGGGCCTCCACGCGCTCGCCTGAGGGCGTCCGCACCAAGGTCAAACCCGGCGGCGGATCGAACGGCACATTCTCGTCCTTTATCGGCTGCACGGGGGTAGGTTCGGCTCGTTGTGACCGACTGGCGAGATGGCAATCGATGGCGGCATAGGCACGTCACTCTCTCTTTTAGCTGCGCCATGATAGATACGGTAATGGTAGCGGCACAAAACGACCATCGCACGGGTGCCGGATGTGTTTGCACAACTCTAGATACCAGGTGAATATCCTACCGCAGATCGACCATGAATGAAAATGGCGACAAAGCCGGTATCTCTACCCGGCAAGATGCTGCCAACGCAAAGCTCACGGTAGGTGTCTGTCCCATTTATTTGTAACCGTTGAAAAACTTGACTTTGGATGCTCTTCCCCGCACCCTGACGGTCGTTCCTTTTCCCCTATGCCTGGTCTGCTCCTATGAGCATATCTGGTAGTGTCGCATTTTCTGGTCGACGATCCAGAGAGCCCCTCCAATCCACTGCTTATGCAGCCAAAGCGTAGAACTGCTGAGCCGCACTGAGGCCCTCAACCTCATTGCCTGCCATTTGACCTTTCTTGATCATCCGCATCAGTTCAATGCCAGGAAGGGTGCTTTGCGCCGCATCGAACGATTTGAATCCCAACATCGGGCGCGTGATCCGCTTTGGACCTCGGTGATCTTGCTCTACGATATTATTGAGATATTTCGACTTGCGAATGTGAATTTGCGTCCCATGCTCGGCATTGTAGCTGACGATGGCCACCGCATTCGCCCCGCTCTTGTCGATGTTAATCTTTTCAGGTGTACCATTGCGGCGAATTGCCTTGGTCAAAAACCGCTTGGCCGCCTGCCGATCACGGCGCTCCGTCAGCAGAAAGTCAATGGTCTGGCCGGTTGTATCCACGGCGCGGTAGAGATACACCCACACACCCTTTACTCGGATGTACGTCTCGTCTAGGTGCTAGCTGATCCACACCGGACGTTTGCGCCGGTGAAATGCCGCTTCGAGTTGCGGGCTGTACTTGATCACCCACCGATTGACGGTCGAATGATCAACCGACACGCTGCGCTCGGCCATCATTTCTTCGAGGTGGCGCGTGCTCAAGGGATATGCCACATACCAGCGGACACAGGTCAGGATGATCTCTTTAGGAAAATGGGCGCCCTTGAAGCTGATGGTCATGGTTGCTCCCTCGCGATGCCGTTGTGAATCATCGAGGGATATCATACTTCAGAACGGCCACGACGGGAATTGCGACACAATCGTGGAAGCCACCATAACACCAACCTGAGGAAAATCAATGCAGTCGAGTCGGCTGATTTTTTCAACCACACGGGTTATGGGGGGGGCCCAACCCCATAACCTGACATCGAGATTGGGAACACGACCCCTATTTGGCCTCGTTGAGGCACTCCTCAAGCAGGTCGAAGGCGCGCTTGGCAAATAGCCACATGTTGCCCTCGCGGTTGGGGTCGCCGGTTTCCAGTGTGACCGTCTTCTCCACTGGGCCAGACACGGCGAAACACGCGTGACCATAATTGTCACCGTAACGGTTGCCCGTGGGGCCACTTGCCCCGGTCTCACTGAGCGCCCACGTCGTCCCGAGCGCCTCGCGGATGGCGCGCGCATTCATGAGCGCGTACGCCTCGGTGCTGGCGCGCTTGCCCTCCATCGCGGCGTCAGGGACGTGCAGCAATCCCTTCTGTGCGATGCGCGTGTATACGGTCGCGCTGCCGACGTAGTACGCCGACGCGCCAGGTATCGAGACGAGGCAGGCGGAGATCAGTCCGCCACACGACGACTCGGACACCGCGATCGTGCCTCCGCCCTCTTTGAGCATTGTGCCGACCGTTGCAGCGAGTGAGCTGAGTTCTGGCATGGTATCTCTCCCAATCAACTGGTTGTGAGCATATGAGCGATAGGAACCGCGGACAAGCGATGCATAACAATGAGTGAACCGTGAAGCGGCTATGAAAAAGCCCGACGTGAACTCACAGCCCCCCGTCGAGCACGCTATGCAGCCTTTCAGCGGCGATATGCCGCCGCGGGATGATCGGCCGGCAGCCTTGCGTGACCAAATATCTTCTCGCGCAAGGTACCTGGTGCGTATTCGCGTTGCACCAACCCGCGCGCTTGCAACTCCGGCACGACTGCATCAATAAAATCGATGAAAGTTCCGGGGGTCACGTTGTAGGTAATGTTAAAACCATCAACGCCAGCCTCAAACCACGCTTGTAGGCCATCGGCGATTTGTTCCGGAGTTCCAACGATGAAACGCTCGATGGTTCTGGCCCGAATAAGATCGCGGAATGTTTTCGTTTTGTCGGGCTCCGCTTCGATGATGCCTTTGGTCCAACCGCGCATCGAACGGGTTTGAATAGACTGCAGGGGCGAGTCGATATCGATATCGCCCAGATCCACGCCAATGGTTCCACTAATGTGCGCCAATGCGCCATCCAGGCTCAACTGCTCAATGTATGCATCCGCTTTAGCTTTCGCCTCGGCTTCGGTGCCGCCGACCACCGGGGATAGGCCTTGAAAAAATCGAATCCCATCTGGATCACGACCGAGGGCTGTTGCTTGCTTGCGAATATCTCGGACCGCGCTGGCTGGACCGCGTACCCCTTGTAACGACTCCACGAAAAACACACACTCGGCATGTTGCGCCGCAAACGTTCGCCCTCGGGTGGACGTACCCGCTTGAAACAACACAGGTGTACGTTGCAGAGAGGGCTCAGCCAAGTGTGGTCCTTCTACTGCGTAATACACGCCCCGATGGTGAATCGGATGAATCTTTTTCGGATCACTGTACCGGCCGCCTCTTTTGTCGCGGAGAACAGCATCTTCCTCCCAGCTCCCTTCCCACAACTTATACGTCACATCGAGGTATTCGTCAGCACGGTCGTAGCGCTCATCGTGGGGCGGCAATTCGGCGAATCCAAGGTTAGTTCCGGCATTGCGTAAGTATGACGTGACAATATTCCATCCTACCCGCCCACAGGTGAGATGATCGAGGGTTGAAGCTTGGCGGGCAAAGGTGAATGGCGGCATTTGCAAGACTGAACTGGTATAGGCAAAGCCTAAATGCTCCGTCGCGTAGGCCATTGCAGAAATCAACATCGCGGGATCGTTAACCGGAATTTGCATCGCTTCGGTCATCGAGGTTTCCGCACCGCCACGGAACACGTCATACGTGCCGATGACGTCGGCTAAAAAAAGCGCGTCAAAACAACCGCTCTCCAAAATCTGTGCAAGCTCCACCCAGGGGTCGATTGAGGCATATTCAAGCTGGCGGGTATCGTCACGACGCCACAGACCTTGTTGAATATGGGAGACGCAGTTCATGGAAAATGCGTTGAGTAAAAGGCGCCGAGGACGTTGCAATTTAGTACTCCAAGGACGCGCGCTGAAGTCGTATGTGCATTGACACATTAGATGCCGCAATCCGTCTCGCTTACTCGATCCGCAAGGCGATGTCTCGATTTCGGCAATCCATGATGTAGGGCATGACATCCCAGTACGAGCTGCACCGTATCACAGGGGCAGCAGCATTGCCATTCCAAAGGCAAGGCATTTTTGTCACCGCCATCACCCAACGGATAACCGACGGGGACTCATTGCGACGCACGTAGTGGGAGAGTTCTGGCTCAGCAGCACCCAGATCCGGGCCGAGCGCGAGGTCTCGCGTCGCCGTGAGTCTATTCCAATACATCAAGCCGCCTAGACCCCAGTCCACTCAAAGGCGAGATTGGCGTAGCAGGGCTTTGTTGCCCGTATCGAGCAGACATCGCACTGCCCCCAGGGACTCCTTTTTCAGCTCATTGGATACGAGGACGGCCGACCCAGTTCCCACATCCGATTGAGCAATCTGCACGCAAGCTGAGCCTCCCGCTCCTGAGCCTTATCGCGCTTCGCCCGCAACCGACCGGCGAACGTCTTTTTGAAGCGCGAAAAGACGTTCTCGGCATAGGCCTGATCGTAATAACCTGATATGCGTTTCCAGCCAAACCGACCCTCGCTCTCGATTGCCAATAGATGCAGATCGCGTTGACTCGGTGCAGTCGTCCCGGTGGGACTCAACACCCCATCTTTTCTGGGTGGAATGATCACCCGAGCTTCCGGTGCATGGTCGGTTATCGCCCTGTAGACAGGCTCGTGATCGTAGATGCCATCGGCGACAAAGCGATGGATTTGTCGGTCAACTTGCGCCACAAGCGATGGCACGTGCAAGGGGTCTTGCTCGTGGCTTTCGGTCACCGTGGAGGCGATGATCCAGCCATCGCCATCGACGCCGATGTGCAGTTTCTTCCAACGCCGGCGTTTCTTCTCGCCGTGTTTGTGGCGGTGCCATGCGCCTTGACCGCAGACCTTCAAGCCTGTGCTGTCGACGATCACGTCAAGCGGCTCTTTTGAGCCCTGATGATCGCATCGGCTGATCTCGCATGTGGCATTGCGCCTGGAGAGGGTCGTATGATCGGGGCACGGAAGCGCCAGGCGCATCAGCGCCAAGATCGCGTGCAGGAAGCCCTCCGTCTGGCATAGCGGCAGGTGAAAGAGCAGACGCAGCGACAGCGCGGTTTCGATGGCGATGTCGGCGTATCGAGGTTGCGCGCCGCGCTTCCCGTTAGGCGGGGGTGTCCATGCGTCGATGGCCTCGTGACTGATCCACAGCGTGATGTCGCCTCGGTCGCGTAACGCTTTGTCATACGCAGGCCAGTTGTTGACGCGATAGGCGGTCTTGTATTTCGGATGTCTGGAGGTGCGTTTGTGGGGTTCAGGCATGGCAGTCAGCGTTGGATGTTGGGTTGGTGGAAACCACACCTTGAAGATCGAACCAACGGATGTCAGGATCAGCAGAGGGATTTATGCACCAACTCCCACGTCGACCGAAGTCACAGGGATTGCGTGTATGGGAGGAAATGTCAGTGCCGTCCACACCTCCCAAGGTACAATCCATACCCCCTGCGTGGTCAATGCCGCTGGTGCGTGGGCCGATACACTCTACACCATGGCTGGGGGAAACCCGCTGGGCATTATCCCGAAACGGCGGACAATTATTGTGCCGCCTGCCCCGGACTGGTATCAACGCAGTATATGGCCGCATACCACCGATCTCACACATCACTTCTATATCAAGCCGGAGGGCCAAACCACGCTTGCCAGCCCGATGGACGAAGATCCTATCGAGCCGTGCGATGCGCGACCCGATGACTTCCGCGTCGCCGAAATTGCCGATCTTCTGCAGCGCTGGACCCGCTACCCCGTGCCGTATCTGGAGCACAAATGGGCGGGGCTGCGCTCGTTTGCTGCGGATCAACAGCCGGTGATTGGCAATGACCCGTACATCCCTGGATTTTTCTGGTTGGCCGGACAAGGTGGGGCAGGTATTTCAACTAGCCCTGCACTCGGTCAGATTGCGGCCGATCTGCTCGTGCAGGGCGACACCGCTCTTATTGATAAACCGATCCTTTGGCCGCAACGCTTTGCAAGAGAATAAGCAATTCACACGCTGTTTTTCAGCGCCGCTCCCCTGCAGCGCGCGGCTGAGGCCGTTCGTCGCGTCGGCAGACGCCGTTACGGGCCGCGCTGCTCGGGAAGGCGTCAAACGCCTAAATGAATGCAACGAGAAGAATGAGAGCGTGGCAATGCAAGCAGGTTTTATTGGGACGGGTAGTATGGGTTTGCCCCTCGCAATGGGCATTCTCGATCAGGAGAGGGCGCTGCGGGTGTTTGATATCAATCCGGCAGCAACGAAGCCCCTGGCGGACAAAGACGCGCAGATTGTGCACTCGCCGCTCGACGTCGCGAACGGGGCCGAGTGCGTCTTCGCCTGTATGCCCAGCATTGCGAGCTTCGAGGCTATCGTCTCTGCACCCGACGGTATTCTCAACGGCGAGCGCATCCGTTGCATGGCATGAAGTCAATTGCGCCTGGAACCCCAATACGCAGGACTAATGCATTAGCATACCGCCGGCGACGTTTAACGCGACTCCAGTGACGTTATCGGCCTGGGCCAGATAGACGACTGCTTGTCCGATATCTTCCGGCGTCTGGGGCCGACCGAGGGGCATCAAACCAGAAGCATATTGGTCAAATGCTGCCTCCATATTGTCGCCAATGTTATCGACGCGCTCTGGCAACAGGACGTCGTACCACATCGTAGTCCCCAGAATCCCAGGGCAAACCGCGTTGGCCGTCACATTGTGGGGCGCCATTTCAAGGGCTAACGATTGCGTGAACCCAACCACAGCAAATTTAGAAGCGCAGTAGGCGGACATGCGGGGGCCACCCCGCTTACCGGCGATCGAGGCAGTATTAATAATGCGTCCCTGGCGGCGCTCAATCATGCCGGGCGCCACCGCTTTACTGCACAAAAATACCCCTTTGACATTGACGTCCATCATCGCATCCCACTGTTCCTCAGTCGTTTCGACGACAAGTCCACTATCCACCACCCCCGCGTTATTGCATAAAATATCAATGGGGCCGAGCTGCTGGGTGACCGCCTCCACCATGGCTTCAACCCGCTCCCAGTCGGTAACATCGACGGGTACCCCGATAGCTTTTACGCCTAAACCGGAAATCTCATCGACAGTTTTCATGACCTCTTGCTCGCCCGCCGATGCGTATCCGGCCGTTCCGACATGGGGTGTGTACAAATCGGCCACGGCCACCTGACCCCCCTGGCGCGCCAACGCAATGGCAATGCCTCGACCAATCCCCCGGGCCCCACCCGTCACCACCGCGACTTTACCGTTTAAGTCCATCTCCTCGTCTCCCTCGTCACTGCCTCGCCTATCTAGCGTAACAATCTTCCCATTCCCGTCCCAGTTCAACCGGATCGAGATTGCGGCCAATCAACACCAAGACGGATTCATCTGGCACCGCAGCGGTGCTGCTTTGGGAATAAGAATTCCAAGCGCCATTTTAGCAACGCCCGTGCCGGCGCGCCATCCCCAGAACCACCCTTGGGAGACCCCGGTGAGATGCGCTCGCGGCGATGGGGACGGCGATGGGCGTCGTCTTCACCCCGCGCCACCATGTGCCTGGTGAAGGTTGGTCCTCCGACGCAACCTCGCCTCGGCTGCCCAACGACGTGCCGCCGGTGAGGCAGCTGCTGGGCGCAAGGCGCTGGGGCACGCAGCTCTAATCAGTTTTAAGCGATTGACGCCTTGCAACATGGCACTGAGCAGTGCCGAAGAAAATCGGTATGTATAGGCACTCCACCCATTAGATCCTATGTGAGTAGGTGTGAACAATCCGAACACTCAGAGGAGTGTTTCAGGTAAGCTCCTTGGAAGGTGCTTATGGCGTTAATTGTTGTTGACGGCATACATCACCCGAGTTGCAGTCGACCGAAAGATGTCTCGGAATCGGAGCCGTCGCGCCGCCAATCCGGCTTGCATGGCCGGTGTCCGAATCACCTTACCGAATTGCAACGCGCGATGGGGACGGATGAAATTGTAGAAGCACCGAACCAGTTCGAGCTGTGCCGTCAGGTGCTCTTCTCCACGGGCATGGCTGAGGCGGCGACGGGCCAAATACGCACAACAGTGCCGCACTGTTAAATTCAGCCGCTCGATGAACGAGGTGTTCACCGTGGTTGAATCTTCCGACCGAAACAGGGCTTGCTCCAGTTGCTCCGATGTCCCGATGATCAGTTTCTGCGTGACTTTTACCACCTGGTTATGTCGCAGCGTTTTCACCACTTGGGCATAGACGCATATGTCGCCCAACAACTCACGCATGACACGGGTATAGGGCTGATAGCCGTCGGTCGTGACCAAGCAGTCCTCAGCGATGTCTCCCCGCGTCACCGTATCGTGCAGGAGTTGTTTGGCGTTATGCGCGGTTCTGGCTCCAACCACGGTCGAGACCCACAGCCGAGACCAGACCTCGATGGTCGTAAACACCCACGTGGGTTGACCCTGTTGCGAGGCGAGCGTTTGGAGTTCATCGGCTTGCAGCTCGTGCACAAGGACGTTATGGGTCATGGTAGCATTGAAGCGCTCGGCCATGGCTGAGGCCCGTCCGAGCCAACGGTCAACCGTATGGGGATCGATGTGCTCGACACGAGCAATGGCAGCGCGACTCATCCCTTCGACACTCATCGCAGCCACTCGGGCAATGCGGGGCTGCGAAGCGCGGAGTCGATGATACAGGGTGTGGGTGGTCCGACCATAGGTTTTCCCACAGCTGCCACAGCGGTAGCGCCGTCGTCGACCGCGCTTGAGACAGTAAAATCCAAATCGGATGACCTGTTTGGCTTGACCGTGTTGTGGACACTTGAGATTAGGACAGGGAAGCAGAGCGCCAGTACCCTGATACGGCATTGGGCACCCTCACAGTGGTGATGTACCTAAAAATTCCTTCTATGTCTCAGATATTATAGGTATTAAGTTGCCGCTAACAACACTTAACGGTGCGCCGAGCAAAGCTCGGCTTTGTCAGCCGGAGGCAGGTTCCGGCCCCGGAAGCCCTGGCCAGGCACCGGGTACCGCGTGTTGCGTCGCTGTCGGTAACGCCAGCGACGAAGCGTACACAGGGAGGTGATGGGCCGCAATGCGCAAGCGTGAAGGGATTGAGCCCCGTAATCTTGTTTAATCGCGGGTGCCGACGCCGTCGTTAAGGTGGAAGGCAAGATCGGAGGAGCCGCTATGGCTAGGGCTCCGACGGACCCGCCGGGGTCGGGGACCGGGGCACGTCACCACGGCAAAGTCGGGAACTCGGGAGGTCCTATGGGTTCTTCCACGGAGGGAAGTAGGGTGGCACAACTGGTAAACCGGGAGGAAGCCCGACGGCCCATAGGAAGTCGGATGTCCCCATATGAGCAGGGACGTGGGGTAACGCCCACTGAGCAAAGGGGGACACACATGGGAGCCCGGTCGATGGCAACGTCGCCCACACGCAGAGGTGGACCCGCGACGACCACGGGAGTCGACCGGATAGCCACTCGGGCTCGTCAGGAGCCGCAGACGCGATACACGTCGCTGATGCACCACTTGACAGTGGATGACCTGCGAGCCTGCTTCGAATCGCTCGATGGGAACAAGGCGACCGGAGTAGATGGAGTGACGAAAGCGATGTATGGGCAGGACCTGGAGGGTAACCTTCAGGCGCTGCACGAGAGGCTGCATCAGATGTCGTACCGGCCTCAGCCGGTGCGACGGGTTGAGATTCCCAAGGTCGATGGCAGTCGTCGGCCGTTGGGAATCAGTTGTGTGGAAGACAAGATTGTCCAGGAGATGGCCCGCCGTATCCTGGAGGCGATCTACGAGCCGGTGTTCATTGACACCTCGTACGGGTTTCGACCGGGACGCAGTTGTCATGACGCGCTTCGGCAGCTCAACCACGAGGTCATGAGTGAGCCCGGCAACTGGATTGCTGATCTTGATCTGGCTCAGTTTTTCGATACGATGCCTCACCGAGAGATTCTTGCGGTGCTTTCAGAGCGGATTGCCGATCAGAAGTTTCTGCGTCTGATCGCGCGGATGCTCAAAGCCGGGGTGCAAACTCCAGGTGGCGTAGTCTACGATGAACTGGGCAGCCCGCAGGGCTCGATTGTTTCGCCCGTGATTGCCAATGCGTTCCTCGATCATGTCCTGGATCAGTGGTTTGTGCAGACCGTGAGGCAGTATTGCCGCGGCTACTGTGCGTTGATTCGGTACGCCGATGACGCCCAGCGCTTCATGCGGGTGCTTCCTAAGCGACTGGGGAAATTCGGTCTTCGGTTGAATCTGCCTAAAACTCACCTGCTCGCCTTTGGCAAGCGCCAGGCGTGGCGAATGCTGCCGGTTGGCCAACGACCCGCGACATTCGACTACCTGGGGTTCACCCATTACTGGGGCTGGAGTCGGACGGGTAAAGTACGATTAAAACGGAAGACCTCGAAGAAACGCTTGCGCCGGGCGCTGGTAGATATCAACCAGTGGCTACGTCGAGAGCGCAACGCTCGCAAGCTCCCCGACCTGTGGCAGGCGGTGGCCGCTAAACTGCGCGGCCACTTCAACTACTTTGGCGTCACCGATAACAGTCGTTCCTTGCATCAAGTCCAGAGGGCGACGCGTCGGTTACTCTTCAAGTGGCTCAATCGCCGGAGCCAGAGACGCAGCTTCACGTGGGAAAGCTTCTCGCGCTACAAAGCGAGATATCCGCTTCCCCATCCACAGCGCTTGGTCCAGCTCAATCCCGGTTGGCGAAAGACCATGTGAGGAGGCTTGTGCGGTAATTCCGCAGGCAGGCTTCTGTGAGGGAGAGGCTGTGGGCAGGGCACGGTCAGATACTGTGACACTCCCGGTACCGAAAGGCGGGAGCAAACGGGGAACACAAACGTGACCTAAACTCTGAACCAGGTCTCTCTACTCGACATGCAAGCACCCAAGCGAGGTGAAGCAGCGGAGCGCCGTGTGAGACTATGGGCCCCACACGGCGTACAACGTGTATCGACATGAGGCGGAAACCGCCTCCCAGTGGCGTGATTAGATCGCCGCGATACCGGCGCGGGCAATGTCCTCATCTTCGTGTGCGGCTGCGCCACTGACGCCAACCGCACCAATCACGGTATCGCCGCGCTTAATCGGCAGCGCGCCTTGCTGGGGGATGATCTCGCCTTGCTCCATCATGATCAGCGCCCGCATCACCGGCGTATCGGCTCGCTCCATCAAATCAGCGCTGGGCACCCCGTACGCCACCGAGGCAAACGCCTTGCCCCGGGCCACTGGAGCCGTGCGCCACAACGCTCCGTCCATCCGCACCATCGCCACCAGATCGCCACGCGGATCGACCACCGCGATCGCCACGATCACGCCCATTTCCTTCGCTTTCGCCTTCGCCGCCTGCAGCGCCCGTTCCGCCTCTGCCAATGTGATTGCCATTATCCCTCCTATTGGGTGCTCAATACGTTGTCAATCGCGCTCATCATACGTGAAGGGAAGCACAGCGACAAGCCGTTGCCCCATCCCCAAGATCAGGTTGTTGGCTCCCTTTTTGGCTTCAAGAACAAGAAAGCACCGTCTTCGATTGCGGCAGACACGCGTCAAAACACTCAATCGCCAGACTGGACAGGCAGAGCAAACCCGTGCCGAACTGTCCACTGCCATTGAGAGGTACTGCCCCCAAGCGAACCCTCTCAGCTCAACTCACACCGTAGAAGCCGAGCGAACCGCCCGCCATCACCTGATACTGCGCCTCGCCGGATAACTGCCCCAGGCGATCGCGAAGCATCTGTGGCGCACCCGGGAAAAACCCGTCCTGGTGCGGGTAATCGGTCGCCCACATGATCTTGTGCGGACCGATATAGTCGGCAAGCACGGCGATGCTGTTCTCCACAGGCTCGA
>CAJIAL010000101.1_pt1 | contig 12139 bp, 11 predicted proteins | sample 9199091 | NCBI WGS metagenome assembly CAJIAL01 (sample SAMEA7708270, study PRJEB35096) | sediment metagenome | biome: marine neritic benthic zone biome [ENVO:01000025]; feature: sediment [ENVO:00002007]; material: shallow marine sediment [ENVO:03000034] sea grass bed [ENVO_01000059] ... | reverse complement strand
CCGGCGCGGGGCGAGAAAAGTGCTTTTGAAATGCTTATCCGCTGCCTGTCGTAGGGGCGCACGGCGAGGCGTCGCGCGGCAATGCGCCGTCTGGACATGTCGCTGAGGAGGGGGGAGGGTAGCGCCTCACGGGTTTCCTCGCACCAGGGCCTCGGGACAGTCCGTTGGAGAAAGCGGGGGAGGAGGGAGGATTTCAAACGGGATTCAAGGCGTGAAGGGATGAGAGAAGCCGCCGCGGCGCGCATGTCCCCTATGGGGCCACGCTGGCGTGGGCTTCGTCGAGCGCGAATATTTCTTGGCGATAACGGGCAGGGGCAATGGGAGGTGGAGCAGATGCCAGCGTGCAATGACGGAAGAGGCGCGTCATCACCGCCTCATGGGTGAAGGTCGCAAGGCTCCCTCCGCCCACACAGTGGCGGAAGAATAGCGGCAATCATCTGCCTAATGTGACTTGAGGCCGGGGGCATGTCAGAGGTGTCTCGTCACACCCCTGACGTGTAGAGGACTGGTCCTAACTTTGCAGGAAGCTGGTAACCGTTGACACAAACCCTGCCGGGTCTTCGTACATCGGCATGTGGCCGCATTGCGGCATGATCGTTACCTGAGATCCGGGTATGGATTGCTGAAACTCCTGTGCATAGGCTACGGGCGCCAGGCCGTCCGATTGCCCCCAGAGAATATGCGTGGGGGCTTTGATGCGGTGGATACGCTTCTTCAGGCCTTTGTCGGGAATAGGCCAGAGGAATTTCCCTGCGGTTGACAGATGCTGAGACCGCAGCAAAAACGCTTCTAACTGCGCTTGCTCGTCCTCGGGGATTGCCATCGCCGCCTTGGCGACGTCGGACTCGGGATCGTGCCACAAGGCGATGGCAAGTTGATCCGGTGTCATGGCGAAGAAGTCCGCTACCGGATGCGCGTCGTTCCACAAGCCTACGGCATTGACGAGGACTAATTTCCGTACCCGATGCGGGCTCAGCGCCGCGAGCTCTGCTGCCAGCATCCCGCCCATGGAATGTCCCACGACGTGGGCCGATTCGATTCCGACCGCATCGAGGAAATCGTTGTAGTAGACGACGAGGTCGATGATGTCGTCGATCTGCTCGATACCGGTACTGCTCTCGAACCCCGGATGCGACGGCGCACACACGGTAAAGGTGGTGGCAAGCTGAGCCAAGAAGGGATCCCAGCCACGCAAGCCGCCGGCGCCGTGCAAGAAGAGCAAGGGCTCGCCGCTACCGTCGGTGCGGACTTTGGCCTCGAACATACCATCACGAACAGCTACGGTTTTTTCCTCCACAGGGTGTTCCTCTCCTTATCGGTCGCTTGCGTGCGGGGGTAATATGTCTCATCGGCGTGGTGTCGGTGCATCTTACTGGCCGCTCTGGGGCTTGTCAACTGAGCGGAGACACGCTCAAACGGCTGCATACAACCCCCTGGTGCGTTGCGTCATCAGCTGTGGTATCCTGCCACGATCGTCTGTAAATACAAGCCAAAGGGGCGAGAGAGGATAGTATGCAGGAAGTGCACTGTGAGGTGGCAGTCATCGGGGGCGGCGCCGCGGCGATGCGTGCCGCGATTGCTGCACACGATGCCGGGGCGGATGTGTGCATCGTATCGAAGCAGACACCAGGCTACAGCGGCAATTCCGTCATTGCCCGCTCGGGACATTCGGCCCCCTTCGCGCCGGACGATACGCCGGAGCAGTTCTTCACAGACATCATCAAAGGCGGTGAGGAGGTCAATCACCAGCCTATCGTGCAGGCATTGAGCGCCGAGGCGTGTGCGCGCATTGAAGAGTTGGTGGATTGGGGTGTACCGTTCCTCACTCGTGACGGCCGTATCGAGACCCAGCCATCCGCCGGCCATAGCTATCCGCGTGGATGTTACACGGTGAAAAACACTGCGACCGAAGTGGCCCGGCCGGTGCGGGCGCAGGTGGATCAACGCGGCATTCCAGTCCTCGATCACGTCATGCTGCACACGGCGTTGGTGGACAACGGGCGCTGTATGGGTGCCGTGGGCATGCATCGTGGCAATGGTGAGCTGTACGCGGTGCACGCGGCGTCGACCATCGTGGCGACGGGTGGCGGTGCCGAAGTGTATGCACAAAACACCAACGTCACTGGCGTCACCGGTGACGGCTTAGCCATGGCGCTCCGCGCCGGGATGGCACTTGTCGACATGGAGTTTGTGCAGTATTACCCGGTCGCACTGCGGTGGCCGGTCACGCGCCTGCTGGCGTCACCGACGCTGTTTCCGCTCGGCGCCAAGCTGTACAACCGGCTGGGCGAGCGTTTCATGGCCAATTTGCCGCAGGGGACGGAAAACGTCACACGCGATATACGTTCTCGCGCGATTTATCGTGAAATTGCTGCCGGGCGTGGGATTAACGATGATGCGGTGATTTTGTCGTTGGCTGATATCGATATAAACGATTTTCAGCGCTATGCGCCGGATATGGCACACATTGCCGAGATGAAACACCTCGACTACCGGACAGCCGAGTTTTTGGTACGTGCCGAAGCGCATTTTTTCTGCGGCGGTATTCGCACGGACGAGTATGGTACCACCTCGCTTCCCGGTTTCTATGCTCTTGGTGAAGCCGCTGGTGGTTGCCATGGCTCGAACCGTTTGGCGAATAACGCTTTCACCGAGTGCTACGTATTCGGCAAACGCGCCGGGGAACACGCTGCGGCGTATAGCCGAAGCCAATCGACACGCGCGCCAGCCGCACTGGTGCAGGCACAACTCGATCGGCTGGAACAGCGCACCCAACACGCTTCCGGCACGGAAGAGCTGCAAACGGTACGGCATGCTCTGCGGCAGTGTATGTGGAACAACGTCGGAGTCGTGCGCCATGGTGCGTCGTTAGACGCCGCATTAGAGACGCTGCGCACGTTGGCAGAGCGCGCTCAGGCTTGTCGCGGCGATCGTCCGGCGACCATGGTGCGCTGTCTGGAGTTGGAAAACATTCTCGCGGTTGCCGAGGCGATTGCGTTGTCCGCGGCGCACCGTCGGGAAAGCCGTGGCACCCATTTCCGTGAAGATTTCCCCGAGCGCGACGATGCCGCGTGGTGGTGTAACGTCTTGGTGCATCAAGCTCCGGATGGGACGTTACAGGCGACCACGGCACCCGTCGTGACGATGTCAACAGCAAAAGAGGAGAGGACAGATGGCTGAAGCGGCATTGCCACCCTGGATGAAGGAATTGAACGAGCGTGATCCGAAGTTTGCCGAGATGTGCGCGCAACAACGCGACTACGTGTTGCAGGATGGTGCCATTCCGGCCAAGTACAAAATTCTTATGACGATGATCGTCGATGCGATTACTGCGCACCCTGACGGCTGTACGAATATCGCCAATCGCGCCCGCGCTGCCGGCGCCACCGAAGCGGAAGTCACTGAGGCGGTGCAAGTCGCCTATCTTTTCGGCGGCACCCCGGCGTTGGTGACCGCCTGCAACGCCCTCCGCAACATCTCCTAAAAGAAAAAGACCGATTTTGGCGCGCCTGGTGGGGCATTGACTCCACCAGGCATCGCTGTGTTTACTCCGCAGCCTGCTGCCGCAGAATCGCGCACACGTTATCCCCCACCTCACTCGTCGAGCTCGATCCGCCAAGATCCGGTGTGTTCACCGTGCCGGCCTCCACATGTGTCTCGAGCGCGCGGAGTATACGCGCCGCTGCGGCATCTTCCGCGAGAAAATCCAGCATCATCTGTCCGGCCCAGATCGTTGCCAGCGGATTGGCAATGCCCTGACCCATAATGTCCGGTGCCGAGCCGTGCACCGACTCGAACATCGACGGGTACGTCCGCTCCGGGTTTAAATTGGCGCTTGGGGCAAAACCCATGCCGCCCATGATCACGGCACCGAGATCCGTCAGGATGTCGGCGAAGAGATTCGACGCGACCAAGACATCGAACACTTCTGGCCGCCGCACGAAATTCATCGCCGCGGCATCGACGAGATTCGAATCCGTCTCGATATCCGGATAGTCCGCTGCAACATCGCTAAACACGGCATCCCAGAAGACCATGCCATGCTTCTGAGCATTCGACTTCGTGATGGACGTGACCTTCTTTTTCTTGTCGCGCTTGCGCGCCAGCTCAAAAGCAAAGCGCATGATGCGCTCGCACCCGACACGGGTGAACACCGCTGTCTGCACCGCTAAGTCATACGAGGTTCCCTTATGCACCCAGCCACCGGCATCGGAGTATTCTCCCTCGGTGTTTTCCCGCACCACGGCAAAATCGATATCGGCAGGACTCTTGCCGACCAACGGGCACGGCGCCCCCGGCAGCAATTTGGCCGGGCGTACGCAGGCATACTGCTGGAAACCCTTGCGAATCGGCAGAATTAGCCCGTTCAGGGTAATGTGATCCGGTATGCGCGGCGGATCGCCCACAGCGCCGAAATAAATGGCATCAAAACCTTCCAAGATTTTCAACGCATCGTCCGGCATCATAGCGCCGTGCGCGCGATAGTATTCGCTGCCCCACGGAAATTCTTCAAAGGCGAACTCCAAGCCGGGGGTGACCTCTTGCGCGGTCCGCAGGGCCTTCAAACCTTCGGGCATGACTTCCTGGCCGACCCCGTCGCCGGGGATGACTGCAATACGGTGGGTGGGCATCGCTAACGTATCCTTCTGTGAGTGCTAAGAACTCTTACATCCATCCATCCAGGGCGGCGCAAAGATGTTTCCTGTGCGCGTATTGTAAGGCGCACACACGTAACGCGACCCTGCGCAACGTCCGGAAGAGGTCCGTGACCAGTTTGAACGCCGTAAACCGAAGAACATCAAGACAGACAACCGGTAATTCACTTTTCTTCCCTATAAATACGCAGATACGCATACACTGCCGTTCCTTCATACCCCGAAGCGCCAACGTTTCTTCTCTCGCCAAGCGTCACCACCGTCCACCCAGGACTCGGTGTCCAGGGATAGCGGAAGAAGATGGACACTTTGTCTTTGCGCCGGTCCCCCCAGCCTCCCTTGATCTCGAAACTTCGATTGATACGCTGCCCGTTTGGGAGCGTTATCTCGACCTGCACAGGACTGAGCGTGACCGTATCCAGTTCGAGTACTCGCTGTACTGCGACTTGCGCACCGGATCGTCCCATGACTGAAGAAAATCCTGTGAGCGTGAGGGATTCTCCCTTGGTATGAGGAAAGGTGACCAGCAGGTACTCGGCAGTGATACCCTGGGGAAACGGCACAAATGCGTGTGTCGGATTCAGTGCTGCAGTGCGCTCCGGATCAAAATGCCACGGGAATGTGAAGTCCTGTGAAACATAGGCAAGACGCTGGGGTAGCGCCTGTGCATCATGTACGGCAACAAGCGTCAGCCGATGCGCCGCAAGATCAAGGTGCTCTACCACATAGCCATACTGCCGTGCCTGGAGATGGTTCAACGCTTCTCCCTGGAACACGAACGGCTCATCGTCGAGTGCCAGGCCTTTGATATAATGAAACACCTCCCGGTCCAGCCTCGCTTCCCAGTGATACCACCACGGCTTGCCCTTCCTCCCCCAACGTTTAAACACATGTGGACCGGCAATCAGGGCGATGTGATCACCATCCCTCACGAGTGCGACGTTGTCGTGCTTCTCGAGAAGCGCCTCATCACCGTATACTGTGCCGATGTGTTCCTCTGACGCCGCGGCTCGAAATTGTATCCGGTACTCATTATACCGAGTAACGTCGCGAAAGCGCGTGACATACGTATGATTCAGCAGCGTATCCCCCGAAAGCAGATCTATGCGCTCCGTGCGCTCCTCATAACGCACTGAAGCGGCATAGACAAGGAAAGCATACAATCCAACTGGGATGCACGATACGAGCCACGTGATAAGCACAAACACCTGTGAGAGACGAGAAAAGCGTCTCCAAGCCTTTCCCTGGCGCAGGCGAATTTTCTTGATCCCCCATATTGTTGCCGTACCAAGAGGGATGAGGAAACATAACGCGACCATCCCCACCATTGCCCCGGCGTCGGCAATAGCGAATCGCGGGCGAACAAACTTGTCGATCAACGCTAGAATCCATCCCCCGATAGCAAGAACCGTCAGACCTCGATGGATGCCGGTCGCGAACTTGAGCCCATCCACAACGTCACCCTTGGCTTCTACCCTGCTGCCGTAGCATCACAGTCGGTTGACGACCCGCTCGGCCAAGCCCTTCTCGCCGAGCACAACGTTCAAGTTGCCGGCAGAGGCAATCTTCTCCAGCACTTCCGGTTCTCGGAGGCGCATTAGCGAGTGTCATGGCTTCCGGCGTACGGGACGATGTGGGTCACGATTATACCTGTTTCATCGGGCAGGGCGAAACCAGCGGTTTCGTGAATATTTCCTATCCTTCCTCCAGATAGTTTGGATTATCTCCTTATCTCCTCCTACCGCCCCTGAAAGCGCGACGCCCGTTTCTCAAAATACGCCGCCCGTGCTTCTCGCCCATCCGTGCTGTAGGAGCACAGCTCTCCCATATCCGCTTCCGTAAACGTCATATCGCCGCTGCGGGTTGCCGTCAAGGCGTTGATTTGCGCCTTGGTACGCTGCAAAGCCAGCGGCGGTTTGGCGGCCAGACGGCGGGCTAGCTCCATGGTGGTCTCGTGCAGATCGGCATCGGGAACAACGCGGGTGATCAGGCCAATGCGTGCGGCTTCGGTCGCGGTGATGCGGTCGCCGAGCATGACGAGTTCGCGGGTTTTGGCGGCGCCGACGAGGGGGATGAGACGCGACAGGGAGTTCCACATATACGTGACGCCGAGGTCGACTTCGGGAATCCACATGGTAGCGCTGTCGGCCACGAGACGGAAGTCGCAGCTCATCATCAGGGTGAAGCCACCGCCGACGGCGAAACCGTTGACCATCGCGATAGTAATCTGCGGTAAGGCTTCCCACGCAGTGAGGACGCGGGCCATACGATTTGTGGTCGCTTGACGTTCGCGGAGGGTACGAAGATCATCGCCGTCGCCACGTTCCAGAGGAGCGCGCAGCGAGGCGAAGTCGGCGCCGACGGAGAACGAACGGCCAACACCGGTGAGGATGACGACGCGGCTGTCGTAGTCGTCCTCGAGGTTCCGTACGATGGCATCGAGGTCGCGGCTCACTTGGTCGTTGATCGGATTCAGTTTGTCCGGGCGGTTGAAACGGATGGTCACGAGATGCTCGTCGGTGTCAACGAGAAAGGTCGGATATTCGGTCGTTGTTGTGGCCATATGCGTGCCCTCCTGTGGTGTCCGGGATGCTTGTACGTGGCGCGTATGGTTTCAAGAGGGAGGGGAGAAGTCAAGGGGGGCAGCGCATATACAATTGTATGTATACCGTATTAGGCCGGCGGAAGGTCGTGGTATTGTGCCCTCTGCCCCGGCGCGACGGAGGACGAGGCGCTTTGGGGGCGCGAGATAGAACAGCATGGCCTGCAAGGGGAACGCTTAGGTATGCTCACTAGAGGACTTTTAGCAGCATCCCGAACGTATGCGGCGACATAATCCTTGCAGAGACGCCTAACTGCGGCACGGTATGTCGCCTCGCATGTATCGGTGGGTGCTTTGCGTCGCATCAGGTCACACCCGCAGAGCAAGCGCCGCAGTGAGGGCGGCATCCCATATGCCCAGGCATTCTGTTACAAGCGAGACGTCTCGTAGCCCGGTGCGTCTTGCGACGTTTGGCGGTATCGACAATCTCGCGGCGTTACAAGCGCAGCAGCGTCGCTTTGCCGCGTTCAAAGCGTTTCTTGGCTCCTACATGTGGGATGTGGCGCTGATGGTGAACGGTGTGGTTGTCGGCAATGATGACCACAGCCCCCTGCCGCCCGCCACCGGTGACCTGCTCTCGTATAATATCACCGCCAACGATGTCGTCGGTATCACGTTTGGCGATGCCAGTGGCCATGGTGAAGAAGCGGCGTATCGAGCCTTTGCGATTACGACGGCGTTAGCGTTGATCACCTTACCCCCTGAGATCTTTCTCGACCCGCGGCAAACCATTACGCGGCTGCGGAAGCATCTATTCGGCTTGCTCGAGATTCCCGACCCTCACACGGGTTCGGAGCTCAACATGGTCGGTATCAACCGTCTGATCCTGTCCCCTGCGTCAGGCGTTGTACTGTCCTATAATGCCGGCATGCCGATGATGTTCTCTCTCGGTCCACCGAGGTTCGGGCCGCGCCGAAGCGTCAAAGTGATTGAGCCTCAGAGCAGGGGGATCATGCCTTCCGGTGCCGATCTTGATGCCCAACGGGGCATCCGGTTGCCCATCAGCCAACAGGTTGAGGTTGAGCCTGGGGGCACGCTTCTGCTCTTCAGTGACGCCGTGATCGATCCGTTTGTGCGGGCAAAAGTTGCGGGCGATGCCCAGGCGTTCGATACGCTGGTTACGGCGATCCAGACGCGCGTCGCTCCAGCCACAACGGTCGAAGAGATGGCACGGGCCCTCGATACCCTGAAAGCAGAGAGCGAAGATGATAGTATGGTGCTAGTCTTGCATCGGAGGCTGGAAACGGGGAAAGCGCCAGAGGTCCTGGCCAGTGAATGAGAGAGAACAGGGACAGGGCGAATAGGCGTGCGGACGCTCGTGAGTTATTGGCCCAGATGTGTGATTGGTTTATCGAAGGCTTTGACATAGCCGATCTCCGGGAAGCAAAGGCGCTCCTGGACGAACCGGTCGACTATTTTTTCAAGGAGAGCACACCGTGATGCACATCAACCGGCTCGGTTCGCACATCGGAGCCGAAATTTTAGGGGTGGATGTCAGGAACCTCGATGACGAGACCTTCGGCGTCATCTATCAAACCTGGCTCGACAACAACGTCATCGCGGTGCGGGATCAGGAGTTGGAGATCGACGACTTTCTGCACTACAGCCGCCGCTTTGGCCGCATAGTGGCGCATCCATCGAAGGCGACGCGGCATCCGGACTATCCGGAACTGACGGTGATGGGCATCAACAAGTTCGATGCCGACGGCACGCTCAACCAGGCCGTGTATGGGCGCGGGTCCGAGAACTGGCATACCGATGGCGCCTACGAGACGCAGCCGTTCAAGGCGACGCAACTCTACGCGCTGGCGATTCCGAGTGTGGGCGGTGATACGTTGTTCGCCAGTATGTATGCGGCCTACGACGCCCTTCCAGCGCGGTTGAAGCGCACCTTGGAGGGACGTCAGGGCGCGTTTACCTACGGCGGCCGCAGGGAGCGGTCGAGCGCCTTGCTCAACCCCGAAGACCGTGACTGGACGCCCGTGTACCACCCGATCATCCGCATGCATCCGGAAACCCAGCGCAAGGTGCTCTACTTTGACCCGGGAAAGATCCTGCGCATCGAAGGGGTCGACCCGGCAGAGAGTGATGACGTGATCGCGGAGCTGACGGAGCGCATGATCCAGCCTGACGCCCAGTATCGCCACACGTGGCGCAAGGGCGATATCGTCATCTGGGATAACCGCTGCTCCTATCACCGTGCCGCTGCCGACTACCCCCCGGAAGAAGACCGGATTCACTGGCGCGTCTCGATCAAGACGTACGATGCCCAGGTGGCGGAATAGGGGTAGGCGCCGTTTAACATATCCAGCCCGCGAGCATAGCAGGAGTACGTAGGAAGATCGCTCCTGTTTCGTCCTTGTAAAACGCACTCATCCGTAAGGTACGGCACGAAGTGCACGCACAGCACGCTCTATACGCTATTGCAACAAGGTGGCTTTCCCTCACTGAGGTCCACTACGGACAAGTCGGACACTTATCTCCGCACCGGGACTATCCTTGAGTATGATCCGTGTCCGTCCACGCCGATAATCAAAACTCCACGCGGATTGAAAGTTCGGTTCGATATCCCTGTCACGCGAGATATCGTCTGCCTCTGCAGCCGTCCAAAACCTCACACCACCACCTGTTTCAAACGCCTCAGGATATCCAACAGGTTCACCTTTATATGATAGCCGTAAGATCTTCTTGTCATAGAGCGCCCGGTATTCTTTGAGGGTCGGAATACGCCAATCGCTATACCCACCGTATCGTTGCTGGTTCATTTTCACCGCCCAGGCCATCGCCTCGTCCCAGTCGACCGGGGCTCTACCTTCAATATTGCGAAAATCTTTTGTCATCCACATCAGCTTTGTGGTGGTATCCAATGCGGTATTATTGACCTGCTTGAGAAACCGACCGTCACGTTCTTCTTGCAGTTGGGGCTTGGGATCCACGCGGGCAACCTGCGTGGAGGGAGGGGATTTAGGCCGAGACGCGGGTGGTGTCGGCGGTGTCTTGAGATGCTTGAGCTGCTGCAGCTTCAGACGGGCTAGCGGGGCATACCGGCTTTGCGGGTAGGTGCGGAGAAAAAATTCGAGCTCTTGAGACTGCGCGGTATCCTGGACCAATTTCCACATGGCTATCTCAGGATCAGGGCCCACCTCTGCAGGGGAAGATTGCGGGGATGCCTCTGGTGCAACCGCTGAAGATTGCGGGAGGGGCACAAAGGCAAATTCCCCTGTCAACGACGAAGATTCCCAGGGGGTTTGTTTCCCCCCAGTCTCATCCAAAACTGCCACGCGTACCTGTCGAAACATGTGCTCAACAGCCAGCCCCGGTTCCTTCATATACCGTAGCAAGTTTTTGGTATAGATGCCGTTACGTCCAGCACCATCAGCGGCCACGCCTCCTGGCTCGGTGGCGTAGGCAATGAGCGCGCCGCGGACCGCTTGCACGACGGCCAGCCCCCGCGGCAGGGGAGTGGAGCGAAACCGCCGCCACTGGCGGGCAAACGGATTCTTCCGGCACGCATCCAGAATGATGAAATTGATGCCATTGTTCGCATCTTGCATACTATCTAACACGCGTCCCACATGGACCGCTTCATAGCGCACAGCACTTTCCCGGCGCAAACGTGCCCCAATGGGAATGAGATAATTCTGTCCGGCTACCTGCACGCCATGTCCCGCAAAATAAAACAGACCAATCCCGCCTTGACGTAGTGTGAGACCAAATTGGTCAATGGCCTCTTCCATACGCTGTTGATTCGCATCCCGTAGGATGGACACGGTAAAGCCGACCTGACGCAGGGTCGCGGCCATATCTGTGGCATCGTTCACGGGGTTCTGTAAGCGCGCCTCTGTATAGGCCGCATTGCCAATGACCAGGGCTGTCCGCCGTTGCACGGTCGCAGCATCCGATGCCACTACCGCCACAAGGGGCAGCACCACCACGAGACACCACACCTTGCGTAACGCAGAGTGTGGTGCGGTATCAATGGCCCCAAGCATCCTACGCATGACGACTCTCCTACATCACGGTGCATAAGATATGTACACCGCCTTCTGGCAGATGCTGAGACGGCCCCTTATGTCCAGTGTGCTGTGTATCAAGCTCGTACACCCCGATCATGCAGCCCGATGGAACGTGCGTGTATAGGCCGTCCAAACGCACTTTTACCCCGCGCCGCCGCCGCTTAGCCCGTGACCTCCGCCGGCGAGCCGCGCGCCGTACGCCAGACAAAAGATGCTGGGCGCCAGGCGCCGGGGGTGTACTCTCTGCGCTTTGGCGTGGTATTCTCTTGTAGAATACACGCAGACGTGACCAAACAGGTAGACGGCATTGTTTGCAGGAGAAGCCTATGACCACCCGGCAACCCCGCTATTCCGCCGAGGAAACCGCTCGGCGTGGCGATGCAATATACGACAGAGACATCCGTGCACAGGTCGAGCCGACTCACCGGGGGAAAGTCGTGGCCATCGACATTGACAGTGGTGCGTATGTCATTGCTGACAACGCCCTCACCGCATCGGAGCGCCTCCTCGCTCAACACCCAGACGCCGAAATCTGGTGCGTGCGTGTCGGCTCGCGAGTACTCCACCGCATGGGCGGACGTCCCCTGCGGGGACAGGCATGATCACGGGAACCGTCAATGCGGACTATGAAGCCGTCATCCACCTCCGCGTCCAAGGTTCCCCAGAGCACGCACACGAGGTCGATGCCATTATTGACACGGGCTTCAACGGCTTTCTCACACTGCCCCCGGCCTTGGTGACAGCTCTGGGGCTTACCCGCCTCAGTCGTGGCCGCGCCCTGTTGGCCAACGGCAGCGAGGAACTGTTTGACATCTATGGTGTGACCGTGCTGTGGGATGGACAGCAACGGTATGTCGAGGCAGATG
>CAJIAL010000500.1_pt1 | contig 12178 bp, 17 predicted proteins | sample 9199091 | NCBI WGS metagenome assembly CAJIAL01 (sample SAMEA7708270, study PRJEB35096) | sediment metagenome | biome: marine neritic benthic zone biome [ENVO:01000025]; feature: sediment [ENVO:00002007]; material: shallow marine sediment [ENVO:03000034] sea grass bed [ENVO_01000059] ... | reverse complement strand
CGACTGAAGTCGATTTCCACGGCTACACGGCCGTTGTCGCGACGACGAGCTAGTTGCCCGATCACCCACCAGGCCAAAGGGACGACAAAGAGCGCCCCTAGACCCAAGAGAATTCCGCCCAGCCATGTCAGCTCAGAGAACATCGCGGGACCCCTTCATGCCCATAAGGCTTTATACAGCTTCCCGCTCGGCCACGAGGGGTTTGGCAAAACGCTCGACGGTCTCAAGAAAGTCGCAAAGAGAAATCGGCTTGACGATATAGGCGTCGCAACCACCTTCGCGGATCTTTTCTTCATCGCCCTTCATCGCAAAAGCGGTGACTGCAATCACAGGGATTGACTTCAGGTTTTCGTCATTCTTGAGCCACTTGGTCACCTCAAGCCCGGAGGCACCTGGTAACTGGATGTCCATGAGGATCAGGTCTGGGCGCTGCTCGCGCGCCATACGCCAACCTTCCACTCCATCCTTGGCTTGCAGGACGTTGTAACCGCCCAATTCGAGCAAGCCATTGAACAGCTTCATGTTGAGCTTGTTGTCCTCAACCACAAGAACTGTGCAATTCAAAGAAACCAAAATGAACCTCTTGCCGCTGAGGTTCTTAGTGTGGCCTTGAGTGATTGAGGGACCGTTAACTATATCCGACAACTAGTCGGGATCTTCGCTGAGTGGGGTCAACTCGACGCTCAGATGTCCGCTTCTGAAGCCTTGGACGGCTCCAATCCAACGTCATCGCAATGACCGGAAGTGGCTGAGGCTGTTGAAGAAGTCAGCGATTGAGTGGTTTCTATGTCTGCTGTTAATAGCAGCGGACGTTTTTCTGATACCTCAACCTGACGTACAGATGGTTCTGCCGCTTGGGCCTGGAGGACAAGGTCCCCGACCACTCGACCCTCTCGGTGAGCAAAGCCTATGGCGCCTCCCTGGGAGACCGCAAAAAGATCGAAACCCTCTTCGGCGTGGTCAAACACATCCTCGCGCTGGTCAGGCTCAGGCTGCGCGGCCTCTCAGGCGCGAGAGACGAGTTCCCGCTCGCCGCCACCGTCCAGAACCTCAACCGCCTCGCCCGGCACAGCACCATACCGCCGCCACAGCCAAGCGCCGCGTGACCCATGCCTCAAACCTCAGTCCTTTGCCGATGAAGCCAGACCGCCTCGGCCATAACCGAGGCGGCAACGAAATGTCCGCACTTACTAACAGCGGACACCCGAAATTCGCTCCTACGGAACCTTTTTCAACAGCCTCAGTCATAAGCGGTCATCGGCGGTCCATGCAACTACACCGCAATTTGGCACATCGCGATACGGTTGCCGGGCGGCGCACTCGCAGCATTGGCGTCGCTTGCCGATAACACGCTCCCAGACTAGATCCGAGCTACGGGCGGCTTAATCTGCCTTCGCCATGGTTCGGCAAACATTCACAACCTTGCGTCAGAGCATAGGCTCGCGCGCATTCTAAGGCCCGACTAAAAATAAAAATCTATTTACTTCTATAATAATCAAAAAATTAAAACTGTGGTATTTTATAGAATTTATTGTTTCGAAATAATAATTATAAAATATTCCGAGTTTTTCATTGTAAAAGATTCATGTGAGAGCCATATACCTCGGTAGGCGTGGTGTGATCCCTGGGCCGCGTCAGTTAGTCAGCAGCCGACGCGGCGAGCTTTTGGATCGCAGAGCCCTGGGGCTAGTCGATCCACAGCCCCTGCCGTAGACCGCTAAACTGCGGCGGGGGCTTTCTCCGAATAACTCAAGGAAGAGTGGGCTCTGGTATGCCCAACGATGACCGCAAGAACGCTCTTGGTGATGCCAAGGCCGCAATAAATGCCTATGCCAAGAATCCGACTGAGGGAAATGCCGAAAAGGTCAAATCTGCCTTGAGGGCAGCACATGATCAGAAAGTGCAACAACTAGCTCAGATCAGTTCGCGATCTTCTGCCAGTCCAGACGACGGCACTTGACACCCTCTGACGTTACGGATGCCGCGACGGGAGCCAGCACCAGCGCGGTATTTGGGCCAGGTATGCCCTCGCCGTAGCCCCTCAAACTGCGGTGGGGGCTTTCTCCTTCTAAGCAAAACCAGTTAAAGGAAAGCCGCCAGCATGTTCAATGATGATCACAAGAATGCTTTTCGTGATGCCAGGTCCGCCGTGAGGGCTTTTGCCAAAGGCCCATCTGAAACAAATGCCGAGTGGGTTGAATCTGCCTGGCAAACGGTAAAGCACCTGCGGGCCGCGTCGGTTTGGCGACAGCCCGATAAAGACAAGTAGTCGCGGCATCATGAGTGACGACGCACTTGCCTGGACTGTCACGGCCATATTTTACGCGACCTTGGCTGTCTGGATTGTGAGCCTAGTGAGATAGGCTGAGCCCGGCACGGCTGGCCGGGCTACACGAAGCCCCTGCCGTAGCCCCTCAAACTGCGGCGGGACATTCTATCTGATGCAGCCGTCCCGTCTCATAGCGGGGCTTTCTTTTGAGGCATTGCGCTATATTGTCTACGCTGGGAGGGAGACAATGCGCGTAATAGGATTGCTAATGCTGCTCTTGGGAGCAGCGCCAGTTCATGCAGACGACACGACGACGGGGTTTATGGATGGCCATTTTGTGTGGGGTACGTGCAACGATGCTCGAAGGCAGCAACTCTGTATGGGCATCGTCATGGGACTCGCCGATGGATTGGGGCATTTGCCGAATGGCCTGAATTGGAAGTGTGTCCCAGAGGGCGTGACAACAAGGCAATTCCGCGAAGTGTTAGAACATTATCTGCGAGAGAATCGTGTGTTGCGGGACTACTCGGCGGCGGCGTTGGCCTATGTGGCCTTCACCGAAGCCTGGCCCTGCTCAGCACAAATTCAGTGACTAGCCGGTAAGCGTGCGAAGTCACCATGTCGGAGGAGGGTCAACTGCAGAAGTACCGTCAAGACCTGGAAAAGGTCTGTTTTCGGGCGAACAGCAGACATCATCGGCGACACTGATGGTTGAAGGAAATCAAGTGAACGGAATGGATCCCATGCGAGTTTGCGCGGAGGCGCACCCCCCTCGTCGCAGAATCGGGTTTCTGCACGAGCGCGAAATTTTCACCTGGTTATGTTCTTGCGCTGCCGGCCCGCACGCAATCAATTGGCAAAGTCCAGTTCAAAATCACGAGACATGACGCAGGTCATCCCCTGCTGGGAGACCATCGAATGCAAACTGCCCTCGATTTCTTTGTCACTGGTTACTGACCAATTGAACTCAATTGTCATTGGGATGCCATCTTGGGAGCCGCCAACGGTGCCCTGATAGCCACAGCTGTTGTTGCGGTGCATGACAAGGGTAGCCTCATCCTCAGATAGCCCGGATGCGATGATGGTTTTGCAGTCGTCCTCGATCTTGAAAGTACCCGCCCCCCTGCTAGGTGCTAAAGGCGTGGTCATGTTAAAAGCGCCGGTGCAGACCATCTCACCAGGAAGGTTGTTTACATTCCATGGGCCTTCCTTCGGGCAGATACAATCACCTGATGCGATCAGTACGAAGGCACAGTTTACCGTCTTGCCTGCATCGATCTGAAAATTGGCTTTGCCCTCGGTCACATTGCCACTGCTTTCGGGATCATCGCAGCGAATCTCAGTCAGTTCGTAGCCTGCGGCGATGGTAGCTGCGTCGAGCTGTTCCAGGGTGGTGGAATATCCGCCAGCTGCCAGGCCGGTCGCACTGAGCGTTCCGGGTTCCTGCTCCAATCTCAGTTCGCCGGACGGTGTTCCGCTAAAGAGAAAGTTTCCCGCGCCAATTGGGGGTTCGGTGACCACCTGTACGACCGCCGTACCTGTGTCGTCTGCGACAGAGGAGGTGGATGCAAAAAGAAGGATAAGAACGGTGAAGAACGGTGTGAAAATTCGCCTCATGAAGCCCCCCCTGTTGCTGAGTTGTGATTGCATCGGGTGGAACACTAAAGCACTTGAGTCTGATTGTTCCAGGGTAAGCGTATGGCGTGCACGTCTCGCTCTCTCGAGCACGCCATATCCATCGTCGCGCTGTCGCACGCGATAAAGCACCTCGGAGGAATCCTGCTGTCTGGTACTGAGCGAAGGGATCGGCGCATCTACGGAAGGTTCAAAGCGCGTCTAGGTACCGGTCGTCGCTAAGGGGTGTTGGCGTCGGCCGAGAGTACTCCTCCCCCCTACAACATTCCTTTAGATTTCCTGGGTAACCTTTGAACGGCGAGTCGCCAATGGAGTTCAGGCGCCGACACCTTCTTTGGGTTTTCGATGGGCCGCGTGCACACCACCAACACACTCAAGCTACCTGTTGCGCAGACGGTACGGGCTTCTTACACCTTTGTCTTTGCGAACGTGGGCCATCTTCTAGCCCTGGCCGCGACCCCGCTTGCTATCACTATCGTCGGCGAAACACTCATCAGTTACGTGACTGGCGGCTTGATCACCGAGCTGTCCGAAAGCTTTGGCCCCGGCGCGGCGGAAGCATTCAAGCTCGTTGTTGGGTTCTTAGTCATTTTTGTTCCTTGGTTGATTTTCGTTGTGGCGTGGCATCGATTTGTGCTCTTGGGAAACCGGGACACCGTAAGGCCGGTCGAGTTCTATTTTGCGACGCGCGCCCCAAGTATCTTCAAACATGATCTGTTTTTGGCATTCCTATTTGCTGGATGCTTCGTTGTTTTCGTAGTCTCTTCTGCGTACATTCTGGACTTTCCGCCGAACGTTTATAGTTCCCCATTACCGTGTAACATTATCACTCTGACGTTTATTCTCCTGATTGACGTGCGATCCCTATTCCTTTTGCCTGCCAACGCAGTTGGTCATAAGACGACTGCCGGGCAAGCATGGAGACAAAGCAAGGGGATCGCTTTGAGACTTATCTGCATTTTGTTCCTTGTAGTTCTTCCATTCAATATTCTCCATATCCTAATTTTGTGGATGGGTGTATCGGGAACAGTAGGCGGCGGCCTAGTGGTCGGAGAGATCGTAACCTTCGGGGGCCTGTTGCTCATGATCTCCGGAGGGCTTGTGCTATTCCTGGGGACGGCTGTGTTGGTGGCAGCCCTGTGCCTTTCTTATCAGCATGCTGTGTTTGGGCAGGATCAAGCGAAGGCGGAAGTTATCAGGGCTTCGGAATGGATCATCGATTTTCTTTTGCCATCGATGTTAGCCCTCGTTCTTGGAGGGGTGGGATATCTTGTTGCTGAGATGTTGGGTTTGGCCGTTCGTGAACAAGTGCTTCTGGCAGCTGCAGCGTTTCTAAGCACCATGGGTTGGAATCTTTATCGGCTGGAGCTGAAATATAGATAGAGTCTCGAAACCTCGGTCAGCTTCCAGCTACGCACATCGCTTTCTCGCGCGATGAATAACCTCGAAGAAATCCCGCTGTCTGGTGCTCGGCTCGCGGATTGGCGCGTCTACGGTAGCTGAGAAGCATGTCTGGGTACCTGTCGTTTGCGACGGACGGCGGCAACAGCGTGTCGCGCACAGATTCCAAAGGATCGAATGCGGCTTGACTACCAGGGCTGGTTGATTTGGTCGTGATTAGACGCGGTGGCGGTGGTTTTCCGTTGGGGAGGGGGGACGAGCGGACATTCTTGAGGGGGAAAAAGGAAAGCAGTTCATAGCCAATTCCAGCCTTCATTTTTCTTGCACTTAGGTGACGCGCTGGAGGAACTCGGTTGGCCAATAAGGTCCAGCCCTTCAGCACTCCAAGATCGAATGCGCCCCGGGAATTCTGCTGAGGTGCCTCAATCGCAGACGGTTCATGGGATTCAGAATCGGGCATGGGCGACAGTAGGCTTGCTCAGGCACCTTGAGCTGCTCCATGCGGCTTGCACACACTTTGAAGTTTTCTTGTCGTCGAGGGCGAGAAACCTGATATGCGGTATTGATGAAGAGTTCTCTGGGAAGAAAACCGGATACCTCCGTCAAGCCTGCCTGGCGAAGTGCGTCGCGAATGATGGTTGTGCAGTTTCGGCGGAAAAAACGAAAATCTCGGTACTTATGGGGAAAGCGAGGGTCCACCGGGGTCTGGTGGATCACCTCAATTTCCGTGCGGAGGAGCTCAGTCAGGCGCGTAGTGTCCAGCCCTTCAATGTAAAGTGCGTGGATCGTGCGCATGAAACGCCGGCCGAACTTGTAGTAGTAAGGTCGCTGCGCATCGTCGAGGTTGAACGTAAGCGATTCGGGGTGGCTGGAGAACTCGCCCAACGCAGGACGATACAGGTACTCGTCCACGGACATTTCTTCATTCTCGTACGGCTTTTCTGAGAAATTGAAGACCCTACTATCGACGTTTATCGCAATGTGGCCGAACAATGAGGACAGATACCCAGGTAGGCGCTCGTTGTAGTAAAGAATGATGTAGGGCGGCGGCGGCGCAGGCTCGTCCGGTGCAAGAAGAAGAATCAGCGCCCCGTTTTCGTAGTCCCGTTGCGGCAAGCGGTGCACTCGCACCCGCCGCCCAAGCCAGTGGGCAAGATACCCTCCCCAAACTGGCTCGGATAGGAACAGACGCCCACCGTCGTCGTTCTTGATGTATACCGCACCCTCTTCGCAGCCGAGAATTCCGCACGCGATGAATTCTGGTAGCCGACTCAGACCAGGTAATCCTTTCGGGGGCAAAGCGAACGTACTGACCATACCCTGCTAACGTCTCAGATTAGCCACCAGCTGCCATTCTGAGCTTCTCCGTTTGATCCAGTCTTGGGCGAATTAGTGGAAGTTTGGATAGCTCTATTGGAGCGCCTTGGTGAGTGAATTAGCTTCCCCGGTATATCCAAGCTTCCGCAGTAATCCACCCGGCATCTGGCGCGAGATCCAGCCCATCGTGTCGGCACCCTCAGGTGCATCTACCCTGATTTCTGAGCAATTCTTTTCCTTCGCCCGTTGCTCAAGAGCTTGGACCAACGGTGGGCCAATTGATCCATTGAACAATCCCACCATGCAGAAGTGCTCAACTTCGAGGATCTGGCCTCCTGATTTGCAAGTCTCGATCCTATAGGCAACTAGCGCGTATACGTACCGAGCACTGTTTTGAATGCTTAAGATACCGCCTCTTTGGTCAGGATCATGGCAGAGGCCGTTGGCGTACTGCAGCCATTGATCCAAGGTCCAACTCGTCCCGGATGCTTCAATCAAAGGATATGCCTGCCGCAGTTGCTTGGCGGGTAGATCCGATACGGTGAAGAACTCGTCAGCCACTTTGCACCTTCCACGCTCCAATATGGGTAGGCTGGTGCTAGCCTCAGTGCCATGAGGCAGATCATGGCTCTGACCGCGTCATCATTTGACGCCACAATGGTTTGATGGGTCTCTTTCGATTGACTAGGATCAAGATCTTGCTGGTGTCTCTAGTCTTGTTCGGGGGGTTGAATGTTCTCGTCTCGTTACAGTCCCTGCGCCGCCTGTGAGGTTCGCGATAAAGCTATTTGCGGCGCCCTAAAGTCGCATGAACTTGAGCGATTGAATGCTATTGTTACGGAGGTCCACAGAAGTCGGGGGCAGGTGCTGTTTTCGCAGGATGACCCGGCGGATAGTGTCTTCGTTGTGACCAGGGGGCACATTAGAATCTCAAGGCTGCTAGCCGATGGTCGGCGGCAAATTACAGGATTTCTCTATCCTGGTGACTTTCTGGGGATGGCCTATGGTTTGGAGTATGCCTATACAGCAGAGGCTCTGGATGATGTAGTCCTGTGCAGATTCCCTAGAGAGAAACTGGAAGCCTTATTTCGCGAGCTTCCACACCTAGAAATGCGGTTATTTGAAATTGCTAGCAATGAGCTGATTGCCGCTCAGAATCAAATGGTTCTACTGGGCCAAAAGACAGCCACGGAAAAGGTATCCTCGTTTCTGCTTCAGAATGTGCAGCGTTGCGAGAACAAAGGGCAGAACGGAAGCGAGCTACATCTCCCAATGAGCCGCGTAGATATCGCTGACTATGTTGGATTGACTGGCGAGACGATCAGTCGAGTTTTGCACGAGCTGGCCGCAAAGGGGGTGATAGAGATACCCACAGCGCCCCACATCATCGTGAAGGAAAGAAAAAAGCTGGAGCAGCTGGCTGAGGAAGAACCCGGTCCGTGGTAGATTCAGATATTCGGTGCCTTTTCTTCTGGGCGAACCATGTTGCGACCTAGGGCTGGATGTCTCAGAAGGGTCAGAATCGGACGAACATCGGCCCGCCTGATTACGTCGGCTGTTGAGGCATAAGCAGACATTCTCCGCAGAAAAGCAGACATAGCGTAATTGCGGCGTCCCATTCTCCGAGGGCTTTGGAGGTCGGATAGGATCGATCTCTTAACGAAGAGCCGGTGAGGAGAACGACGATGAGGCATTACGTGGGTTTGGATGTATCGCTGAAAGAGGTTTCCATTTGCGTGGTTGACGCGGAAGGGGCCGTGGTTGCCGAAGGCAAGGTTGCGACGGATTCGGTATTGATCCTGTCATAGATCGGGGAACGCATCGGCACCGTGGAGCGGATCGTGCACGAGAGCGGGCCACTTTCGGTTTGGCTTACGCGAGAACTCGCCGCCCACGGGGCACCGGTGGTGTGCATCGATGCGCGGGCGGCGCACAAGGCGCTTTCGGCACGGATGAACAAGTCGGACCGTGCGGATGCCGAGGCGCTGGCACAGCTGGCCCGCACGGGGTGGTATCGGGAAGTCCACATCAAGAGCGAGGCGAGCGATCGCCTGCGTCTTCTGCTCGGGGCACGCGAGCGGATGATCCGCATTCGCCAGGACATCGAGGCGCAGGCGCGGGGCGTGCTTAAGACCTACGGGATCCGGCTCGGGACTGTCACACAGAGCCGAACCCGGGCCAGCTTCCGCGACCAGCTTCGGGCCGCCGCATCAGGCGACCCCATACTCGAGACGGTGGCGGCATCTCTGATCGCAGTCCATGACGTAGCCCGTGCCGAGGCCGCCGCGATCGAAGGCGAGCTCCTGGCCGTTGCCCGCGACAATGGCCTGGCGCGACGGCTCATGACTGTCCCGGGCGTCGGGCCGATCGTGGCGCTCAACTTCATTGCCGCCATCGACGATGTCGGTCGGTTTGCCAGGGCGACCGATGTTGGCGCCTATCTTGGCCTCACGCCGCGGCGATACCAGTCAGGTGAGATCGACTATTCGGGCCGCATCTCCAAGCGGGGTGACGGCGCGATGCGCGCATTGCTATTCGAGGCGGCGAACGTCTTGATCACCCGGGTGCGCCGGTTCTCGCCACTCAAGGCATGGGCGGTGCGGCCCGCCGCGCGCAAGGGGTTCAAGAAGGCCGCCGTGGCCGCCGCCCGCAAGATCGCAGTGGTGATGCTGCGCCTGTGGCGCGACGGAACCACCTTTGCCTGGACCAAGGAGGCATCGCCGGCATGACTGCATAGAACTCCCCAATCCGTTCCACAGGAACGGAACGCTGTCCCACCGGGACGGAGGCGGGATGATCTCGCATCGGATGTTGAGGCCAGGCGTCATTGATCACGGACCTCGCAGCAGACCTTTGGAGACATCCAGCCCCCGACGCTATCATGGGGCGGACCGCCAGTCGGTGCCGACCCCGGAGAGAACCATGAGCCCGGTGAGGCACGAATACCGTGCCCTTGTGGGAGGGGCCGCAATTAGAGAACATCTCGGTCTCGATGTCGGCTATCGGGGGCAAAGCGGACGTTTCCGGTCGGCGTACGCCGTGCCAGCGGAAATACGACATTCCCACCTCCGCCTTTCATAGGCTAGAACTTTGGAATTCGTTCCGACAGAAAGGCAATCCAGATGTCACGATATATGATCGCCAGTGTCGCCGTTCAGCTCTTCGTCCTGGCGGGAGCCTCATGGGCCGAGACGGGAGCCCCGAAAACCGTACAACCATTGCCGGACGTTCAACGCGTCGAGGGGGTTACGGCTTCCCTTTCATTACCGGATCCTGTTCCACCACCGGATCCAATAGCGGAGATCGGTCAGCCTGACGTGGCTGAATGTCGGCAATTGGGGAAAGTGTTTTTTGATCTGTCGCCTCAGAAGCAGTCTGATACAGCAGACCAGCTCATTTCATGCGTAAGGGTAGTTACTAATACGGAATAGGTGCCGGCAAGGTCAGAACCGCAAGGCGTCGCGAGATGCTCGTTTTACCTGGATGCCTCAGCGCGCACCGCACAGGGATCATTGCTCAGCTTGTCCGTCTTTGGACAGTCAGCGCCAGCAGTGTCGACTGCATAGGGACAATTGCACATCAACCAAGGACCAGGCACATTTTGTCAATGATGACGTACTCTCGCGGGGAGCAAATGGGATGCGCTTCGGACTAAGTTTGTGTGGTATTGCCTTGGCGATGGCGCTGATGACGACTTCAGGCTGGGCTGACATACCACTTTCAGGCGCTCAAATTAATGCGCATGTCAGTGGTAATACGTTAGAAATCACCACAAAAAATCTTGAAGAAGCGCGAGGTTATTTCAATCCTGATGGCACAGTCAAAGGCCGCGAGGGTGAACATGACTTCGTCGGCAAGTGGCGTGTATATAACGATATGCTGTGCTTGGATATCCCTCAATTTGATCACGAGTTTTGCCGAACAGTAGTTGTCCGAGGTGATCAGATCTTTCTTTTCACGGAACGGGCCAGCCTGCTGGACGTGTCGCCGTAACTAGGGGGAACCCAGATCAATTTTGACGACGGGCCTCTCGTTCCCACACTTCGCGCATTGTAGCTGCATCATGGCGGCGGGGTATTCGGCCAGGCTGAGCGATCTGTTTGGCATGAGGTGGATTTAGTCTACTGCCGGCGCACAAGCTCGCCGTTAACGGATCGTATGGTTCTGCTGTCGCGGGTTCGTTTGAAATTCAGAAACATTCTGTGATCATCACTGATTGAGACTGTTCGTTCGTAACGGGAGAGATCATATATACCGTATTGGTCCACCTCAAAAATATAGACAATCAAACTCTGCTCTTCGATTCGAGCCCAGATTGCAGTACCACCATTCAACACGTCGCTATTCTCACTTCCCACAAACACACTCGGTGCGGTTTCTACGAGATTTATGGATGTACTTTTAGTTTCTCCCGTGTCATCCGCGCGAAAATGAGTTGTCCATGTAATATTAAGTCCCGTTTCTGCTCTTTCGATACTGACATCAAGGTCACGGATTCCGTATTCTACCTGTCCCATCCCCAAGTTGGTCACATCTTCTTTGAGACCGACTCCCATCCAATTACCCAGGAACACATCGATTTTCGCGGGCTCACCTGCTTGCACTCCCGATACGAGAAAGACCAGGCCAACGATGAGTGAGCACAAACTTCTAATGTTCATTCGTCAATCCCCAGATTCAAAGGAAATGGATGCATCAATTGTTTAGTAGAAACGACAGGCCACTAGCAAATAATCCGTTGGATATACAGTTATTGTATCAGTCAATCGCTTCGGAACTCTAGGGGCCTTAAGCAGTTAGTGAAGCGATTCCAGGATCACGTCGGTCAGCCAACGGCCGACGCGGCTAGTCTTTGGATCGCAGAGCTCTGAGGCTAGTCAATCCACAGATTAGTCCCTGCCATAGTCCCCCAAACTGCGGCGGAGGCTTTCTCCACCCACTTGCTGTTCCTAGAGGTAACTGCCCCTTTGCCCAAGAAGAACTACCTGAGCGGTCTATGTGATGCTAAACGCGCCGTGGTCCCGACTACGGCGGAGTCCCCTCCCAACCTAGCCAAAGGAATGCCTCTGTATGCTCAACGAAGACCACAGGAATTCCCTGAGTGATGCCAAAATCGCTGTTAGGGCTTATGCTAAAGATCCATCCGACACGAATGCCGAGAGAGTTGAAGCTGCCTGGCAAGCGGTGAAACGGTTGCGGGCGGCTGCAAATTGGCAACGGCGCGACCAAGACCAGTAGATCATGGGTGACGACGCGATTGCATGGACTGTCACGGTCATCTTTTACGCGGCCTTGGCGGTCTGGATTGTCAGCCTGCTGATTTAGGCCCCGGCTTCACCCAGCCAGGCTGCAGGAAGCCCCTGACGTAGCCCCTCAAACTGCGGCGGGGGCTTTCTTCACGAACGTGTGATCTGGCAGGGCTAACGGGGCGTATTAGCAATTAGATGCTGCCGAGGTCTTGCTGTGGCCTGGATCATAACAATCACCATCTATGTCGCCATTGCCGCCTTCTGGATTGCGATTCTAGTCGGATGAGGGAAGCTTTGGGAATGGGAT
>CAJIAL010000712.1_pt1 | contig 12185 bp, 5 predicted proteins | sample 9199091 | NCBI WGS metagenome assembly CAJIAL01 (sample SAMEA7708270, study PRJEB35096) | sediment metagenome | biome: marine neritic benthic zone biome [ENVO:01000025]; feature: sediment [ENVO:00002007]; material: shallow marine sediment [ENVO:03000034] sea grass bed [ENVO_01000059] ... | reverse complement strand
GTGTCAATTGGCAATCTCGAACCCTTTGCAAGTCAAAATTCGCATTGCTGCTGCTGTCGTACGACTGCCCCTGTGAGAGCAGGACTGCGGGAGATTGTGAAAAATTCGTCAACACTGTCAAGGAAACCGTCGATAAGCATCCTACGTAGCCTGACGAGACAGACCGTGTTGGCTGCAATCCTCCAGGATATTTTTCCAGGTATACAGCACAGCAAGAGGACATGGTGATACCGAGCACTGGTGTTGTGCGCGACGTACACACGTGGGAGTGAGGGAATGCAATATGGTGGAGAGGTGGTGGTATCTTGTGCGCGATGGCGGAGCCGCTGTGCTAGTGTATCTGAGTATGATTCTGCTGGTGCTGGTTGCGCCATTGTCTGCATGGGGTGGGACTGGCGAAGTCCTCTACGATGGCGAGCCGGGGCAGGCACCACTCCTTGATACGTCGTGCGGGCACTATGCCCACGAAACAACCTCTGTGGCCCATAGCGGGCGCCGGAGTCTGGAGTTGACGCCAACGCCCTGGCATCGTCCTGCACTCAAACTCTTTTGCGGTGGAGGATCCCGCCGGAATTTCAAGCCCTGGGATGTCATCGAGTTTTTCATGCGTGCTGCCGACCCCGCCCACCCGCCGAAGGCCCCCCTGTTTCACGTCACGACCTGGCATGGTAGTTCACATACAGTACCGATTCTCGATTATATCGACGGCGGCGTCCTTGATGGCCGTTGGCGTCGGGTGCAGATTCCCATCAGTGCGCTCAAAACCGGCAGTTGGGATGTCAGCGATGTGGAGTTCCTGCAGTGGAGCCAGGACAAGGAGCGGCGTCGGAGTTACGTCGATGATATTGTCCTGCGCGATATCCGGCCGGTCGAAATCCAAGCAATTATTGTCAAAAACCATCAGTACCTGCGGCTGCGGTTCAGTGAGCCGCTGGTAGTGGACAACGCCAGGCAGCCAACGCGATACAGCCTGCGCAGCACGATGGATACCACGTATGCGCAGCCTCAGCATCCGACGGCCCTGGGCTATGAAGTGCGTGTGGTGGATTTCGGTGGCACACAACCGCAAGGCGATAGCGAGGCTCCGGTATTGCGTATCGACATGACGCTGCGTTTGCCTGCGCCGCTGCAACCCCATATGACCTATACCCTCACTGTTGATGGCCTGACGGATAAGGCCGGCAATGTGATGAAGGAAGTCAATATCCCCGTCGTCTTTGATCCGAAGCGCCACAATCCGCACATCAAAGTCAATCAAGTTGGTTACCTGCCCAATAGCCCGAAGTGGGGATATGTCGGCGCGTACGTCGGTGACCTCGGCGGCGGACTCTGGAGTGTAGGCGACGCCGGAATGATTAGGCGTTGGACACCGACGACAGGCTGGCTGGCATCGCCTGTCACGCCACAAACACCGGAGCCCCGTTTGCGTGCTGTATACGCATTAACCGCGTCTGATGTCTGGGTTGTCGGCGCAGCTGGTGCGGTGTTTCACTGGGATGGCGCGACATGGCAAGCAGTGACTGTGCCGACCGCTGCGGACCTCTCTGCCATCAGCTTTACGGCGCGGGCGGAAGGCTGGATTGTCGGGAAAGATGGCACTGTTCTATACAAAGCGGCCGCAGAGAAAACCTGGCGTATTGTGCCGAGTGGCACGGATGTGATGTTACGGGATGTCTTTGCCGTTAACGCACACGAAGCCTGGGCAGTCGGCGATGCTGGAACCCTGTTGCGTTGGGACGGTACGACATGGACAGCTCTTCCCGTGCTCACCACGGCTACACTCCATGCCGTGGGCGGTTTTCCCGGGTCAAGCGTGTGGGCTGTTGGTGCGGGCGGGACGATTTTGCGTTATCGGTGGGGCACATGGCACACGATGGCAAGTCCTACCACCGCCACCCTGCGTGATGTTGTCGGCGGCATCGACGGTGGAGCGCTGGCGGTTGGTGATGGCGGGATGATTCTGCGCAAAACGGGTTTTGACGAGTCGCCTTTTGTCGTCGAGCCGTCTCCCGGCAACACCGATCTTACTGCAATCGCCTGGCTCGATAATCGTCTGCAGAGTGCGGTCGGCCGTAAGGGGACGGCGTATCGCTTTGATTTCGCGACACGGACATGGGTGAAAGACGAGATGCCGGCCGGCGCGGTGACCTTGCATGGCGTTGCCACGCTGCCAGCCGGGAGTCTCCGCGTGTACGACCAACTGAGTCTGCCTATGTCAGAGACGGATGTGACTCTGGTGCATGAGGAGACCGGCAAGACGGCGCTGACTGTGCCCCTGGTGCTCCGGGAGGCCAACTGGCATCTGGCTGGCGAAGACGTGTATGCCTTCGACTTTCATGCACTAAAAACCCCCGGGCGCTACCGCGCCCATGTGCCTGGATTTGGCGTGAGCGATGCGTTTGTCATTGCCGAGGATGTCTACCGCGATGCGGCCCGTATTGCCGCGCGTGGGCTCTACCACCAACGCTGTGGCACGGCGCTCACCATGACGCAACATCCGCATGCGATATGTCATCTGCAGGAAGCGCAGTACCATGCCAGTAATCGCAACGCTCCTCTCTATGATGGCGAACCTGTAGGGGTAGGGAAAGATGTGCGCGGCGGCTGGCACGATGCCGGCGATTACAACAAATACGTCACCACGGGCGCGACGGCACTGTGGTATTTGCTCACGAGTTTTGAGCTGGCCGAGCGTATGCCCGGAGGCAACTCCCAGGAGCGTTTTGGCGATCAATGGGGCATTCCGGAAAGCGGCAATGGTGTGCCTGATGTCCTGGATGAAGCGCATTGGGAGTTAGATTGGCTGGTGCGGTTGCAAGAAGAGGATGGAGGCGTGCCCCATAAAGTAACGACCGCATGCTGGTTCGCCGGCATGCCGGAGGAAAGCATCGAGCCCCAGTATATCCTGGCCAAGACGACACATGGCACGGCGATGGCCGCCGCGGTGTTGGCACTTGGGAGTCGCCTGTGGCAGCCGTATGATGCCGACCGTGCGGCCACCTATCTGGCACATGCCCAGCGAGCCTGGCAATTCCTGGAGGCGCATACGCAGGCTGAACCATCCAAGGGCTACGCCAATCCACCGGAGATTTGTACGGGTGAGTATCCCGACCCCCAAGGTGATATCGACGAGCGGGCATGGGCGGCTGCTGAACTCTATCGGACCACTGGCAAGGTTAAATATCACACCGCCTTCGCGACGTTGTGGACAACCCACAAGCCATTCTGGGGTTGGAACGAGTGGCAGCAGCATCAGCGCAAGGCGAGTTGGGCGTATGTCAATACCACCTGGCCTGACGTAAACGCGGCCTGGAAAGACACGATTGTGGCAGCCTTCGTGCGTGCCGCAGACACTCTTGCCGAGCGGACCCATGCCGCCCCGTATCACAACGGGGCACGGCTTGATGTGCCGACGTGGATCGGCTGGGGGCGGTTTGCGCAATCGACAGCGTATACCTTTCGCCTCTTGCAGACGTACGCTTTGACCAACGAGTCGCGGTATTGGCAGAGTGCGCTGCTGAACCTCAACACACAGCTCGGGGCCAATCCGCTTGGCCTGAGCTTCATCACCGGCGTTGGCGCGCGCTATCCCATGGACCCGCTGCACAAACCCTCGATGTACGACGGCATTGCCGAACCTGTCCCGGGCCTGCCGGTCTTCGGCCCGATGGCCGTGCTATCCAAGAACAATCCCTACTACAAGGCCGTCCAGGACGAGGCGTATTCCTTCCCTCCCGCAGCGAACGAGTACGACCCGTACCCCATCCTGCGGCGCTATGTGGATACGAACGAAGTGGTACCCCATAGCGAGTTTACGATCGTCGATATGGCTCGCACCGCAGGCGTGTTAGGCCTTGTGTCCTGCGTTGCGGAGTCCGGGACTTGTCCGAACCGTTCCGTGCGGGAACGAGATTCTGCACAGTACTGAATGGCGTGAAACTTCAGATGTATCCTGATTACGCCATCACGGCGCGCTTCAGGCTCCCGTAGGGTAATACCGAAGTTACTAGCCATGCTCCAACGAGAGCGTCCTTGCCTCGCTAGCGCACGAGGCCCCTCCATACTCTGCTGGCCGAAGATAACCCCGTCATACCTCGGTAGGATGCCGCTTGCCTGGATTTCCTGTCACTGTTGAGTTCACAGGGCTGATTGTGTCAAGCTATGGGGCTACTACTCCAGGGCCATTCAGTTTTCTAGATTTGGAGTCAAAGCAGACATTTCAACTTGCCAAAAGGCGCTTGCAGCCGGGCTATTTGACCAGTTCAGCGGGTCAGTTGGTCACTCATAGCCGAGAACTGAATGGCCCTGGCTACTACTCTGATTGATGAGCACTGCTTCATGCCCGTATTCGAGGCAGGGGAATAGACACGAGGAGGATGCTGGATGTTTAATGACCAAGAAATACCAGAATCGATGAAAAAATTCTTTGATGAGATGCGAGAAAATTTTGGCATAGATGATAGCTCTTATGCAGAATCGCAGTCATTACATTTAAAAAAGTCCATTGAAATACAAATACTTGTGATGCAGCAGTATCAAAAAATACTGGATGACCAATTGTCAAAAGATCCTGGGAGTGATATTTTAAGCCAAATGACCAAAAATTTTATGTCTACCTATATTGATTTTATGAGATTTTGGAGAGAGTATCGGAAAAAAACCTTAGAGCTACAATATGAAATAATACAAAAAAATCTGAGTATATATCAAGAGATGTTACAAAGAATTAATACTGATAAATTATAGTTTTTTCAAAATACAGACTATAAGTAATTTATAATCTTATACTTTCAAAGTATCAAAGGGTATTTTTCATGACACAAGACCATTGGATGCTTCATAGATATAAAGATTTTGAAAAAAAAGAGGCAATAATTTGGAGAGACGAACAGGTTTCATATGGGAAGCTCCTCACGCAGGTGATGCAGTGGCGTCACGTCTTACACTTGCAGAAGGTCGAGCCTGGCGAGTGCGTGGCAATCGCCGGGGACTATAGCCCTGACGTGTGTGCCCTCTTGCTGGCCCTGTATTTTCATGGCGCGATTCTTGTGCCTTTGAGTACTGCTGCAGCGTCCCAACATGCCGAGTTTCAACAGATTGCCCATGTGAGGGCGCTTTTTGAGTTCGACGAGTCCGGCTCGTGGCATTTTCGCCGCCGGCCAGTCGAGACAAGCCATCCTTTGATACGGCGCTTACAGGATGAAGGCGCACCGGGCCTCGTCCTCTTCAGCTCCGGCTCGACTGGACAAAGCAAAGCCTCGCTCCTGAATCTGGACACCATAGTCCGCAAATTCATCGCACCGCGCCCCGGATATCGGACGCTGCTCTTTCTGCTTCTGGATCACATCGGCGGCATCAACACGTTGTTCTACACGTTGAGCCATGGCGGCACGATGATTACCATTGAGGACCGGAGTCCTGCCAGTGTCTGTGCAGCCATGGCGCGGCACCGTGTGCAATTGTTGCCGACCACCCCCACTTTCCTGAATATGTTGCTTATTTCGGAGGCCTATACCACGTACGATTTATCCTCCCTGCAACTGATTACCTATGGCACCGAACCTATGCCGGCCAGTACGCTGCAGCATCTCTGTGCGGTGTTTCCAGACGTCCGTATGAAACAGACCTACGGCCTCTCTGAGGTGGGGATTCTTTCGACCAGATCGCAAGATTCCGACTCACTGTTGCTGCAGGTCGGTGGTCAAGGATATGAAACCAAAATAGTGGATCACGTCCTCTGGATCAAAGCGGAGTCGGCCATGCTCGGCTATCTCAATGCCCCATCGCCTTTTGATGCTGAGGGCTGGTTCAATACCGGAGATGTCGTCGAAGAACACGGTGAGTACCTGCGTATTCTTGGTCGTCAGTCCGACATCATCAATGTCGGTGGCGAGAAGGTCTATCCGGCTGAGGTCGAAAGTGTGCTGTTGGCCATGGATAACGTGGAGGATGTCACGGTTGTCGGCAAAACCAATCCGGTAACCGGTCACGTGGTGATTGCCTACGCCTACCTCAGACAATGGGAAGACCCCGAGACGCTCCGCAAGCGAGTACGGCGCTTTTGCAAAAGGCGTCTGGCGCCCTACAAGATTCCGGTATTCGTTGAAGTGTGTGACACCCCATTCCATGGCGCACGGTTTAAGAAATTCCGCGCCGGTCTTATGGGATAGGGTGGCTGGAGGGGGCTTTGCCCACAACCTCCCAAGGAGAAAATGTGGGGGCAGACCAGGCTGTGGTCGTCATCAGTGGGGGCAGTCGAGGACTTGGGCGGGCTCTCGTGGAGCGCTGCTTGGCCGCAGGCTCGATCGTGGCAACGTTTAGCCGCTCCTCGACACCGTTTATTGAGCAATGTCTGGCCCGGGATCCGGATCGCCAGACGTTTTTCTGGGAGGCGATTGACGGGACGGATGAAGCGTGCCTTAAAACGTTTGTCACCGATGTTGCGCAGCGTTATGGACGCCTTGACGCGTTGATCAATAACGCGGGCATGGGGATTGATGGCCTGTTGCCGCTCGCCCGGGCATCTGATATCGCGCAGGGTATTGATCTCAACATCAAAGGCGCGATTTTTCTCACGCGTGTTTGTGCCAGATTCATGTTACGGCAGCAATGCGGCTGCATTATCAACATTTCTTCGGTGCATGCGATACGTGGCCATGCCGGGGTGGCGGTCTACAGCGCCACCAAAGCCGCGCTCGATGGTTTGAGCCGTAGCCTGGCTAAAGAGCTTGGACCGAAGAACATTCGCGTCAATTCGATCGCCCCGGGCTATTTCGAAAGCGACATGGTCGGGCACCTCACCGACGCCCAGAAAAGCCGCATTATTCGCAGAACGCCCTTAGGACGCTTGGGCACGGTGGAGGATGTTGCCAATGTCGTCCTCTTTTTGATGTCGCCGCAGGCGTCTTTTATCACCGGGCAAACTCTCGTTGTGGATGGGGGACTGACATGTTGAATCACGAGCGTACTCGTCAAGATATCGAGCGTATGATTCATGCAGAAATTCTCTGCATTTTGGAGGAACGAGAGGTCAGTATGCCGCACATTGCTAACGACGATAAGCTGCACGCCGACCTTGGACTCGAGTCCTTAGACCTGGCCCAGCTCGTGTCGCTCCTGGAAATGAAACTGCAGGTCGATCCTTTTGAGGAAGTGGTTGCGATTACGGACGTGCGGTCCGTTGGGGATTTGTGTCAGGCGTATGAACAGATGCTCACCGGACATACCGCACCCACTGCGGCCACTGATGCGCTGCGTGCCGCGCAGGAGCGGGCCCAGGCCCGGCGCACGCGTCGGTAGGCATGACCATGGATGCTGCAGCAGACGTGGATGGCATTGCGATTATTGGTATGGCCTGTCGTTTTCCTGGTGCGGAGCATCTGGACGCCTTGTGGCAAAACCTCTGCCAGGGCGTAGAGTCGATCACCTTTTTTGCCGACGAAGACCTCCTTGCAGCAGGCGTTGAGCCAACCGTACTGGATGATCCCCAGTATGTCAAAGCCGCGCCAATCCTACCCCATGTCGACGAGTTCGACGCAGCCTTTTTTGCTTATTCCCCCAAAGAAGCCACCTTGATGGATCCCCAGCAGCGTCTGTTTCTGGAGGTTGCCTGGGAAGCGTGTGAAGATGCCGGCTATGATCCGCAAACGTCGGCGGGCGTGACCGGAGTCTTTGCCGGGGCCGGCGGAGTGCTGACCAGTTATTTCGCCGCACACCCGCGTCATCCGGCGTTGGCCGGACAAACAGGGGGTGTGCAGCACATCGGCAACGATAAGGATTTTCTCAGCACTCGGGTCTCGTATAAGCTCAATCTCACCGGCCCGAGCCTGACGGTGCAGACGGCGTGTTCCACGTCGCTCGTCGCCGTGCACTTGGCGTGTCAGAGCCTCCTGAGTGGCGAATGCGATATGGCCTTGGCCGGTGCGGCGACGGTGCGTGTTCCGCATATCCGGGGGTATTGGGTCGAACCCGGCAATATTCATTCCCCGGACGGCCACTGTCGGGCTTTCGATGCCGATGCCCAAGGCACCATTTTTGGTAGTGGTGTGGGTGCGGTGTTGCTCAAAAAAGTGGCTGCTGCCGTGGCGGATGGCGATCATATCTATGCGGTTATCAAAGGCACAGCCATCAACAATGACGGGGCCATGAAGGTAAGCTACACCGCTTCGAGCGTGGCGGGCCAAGCGCGGGCCATGGTTGAAGCCTTGACCTTGGCGGATGTGTCTGCAGAGACGATTCGGTATGTTGAATGCCATGGCACAGGTACGGCCGTCGGTGATCCGCTCGAACTCCAGGCGCTCACCCGGGCTTTTCGGATGTACACCGCCCAGACGGGATTTTGTGCGATTGGTTCGGTGAAGACTAATGTCGGCCACCTCGAACAGAGCGCCGGCATCGTGAGTCTTATCAAGACTGCCTTGGCTTTGTACCATCAGTCTCTCCCGCCCAGTCTCCACTTTGTTACCCCGAATCCGAAAATCGATTTTGCCCGGAGCCCCTTCTACGTAAATACCGCACTGCAAGCGTGGCCGGCGGATACAACGCCGCGCCGCGCTGCCATTAACTCGCTCGGGTTAGGTGGCACCAATGCCTTTGCGGTCTTGGAAGAAGCGCCTGTAATGCCGCAAGTGCCGTCGTACCATGAACGCCCACTCCATCTGTTCGGTCTCTCGGCAAAAAGTGAACCCGCTCTGGTGGCCTTGGCTGAACGCTATCATGCCTTTCTGAACCGTAAGTCGGAGGCGACCCTTGCCGATATCTGTTATACCGCCAATGTGAGCCGGACGGCTTTTCCGCATCGCTTTGCCGTGACCACCAACGCCAAAGAAGATTTACAGCAACACCTAGCGCATGTGGTCGCAGGCACCTCAGGAGCACAGGCGGCAAGCAGTCGGGCTAAGAAACAGCCCGTGGTGTTTTTGTGCACTGGACAAGGCGCGCAATATCCGGGTATGGCCGCAGAACTGTACCTGACGCAGCCAACCTTCCGTGAGGCGCTGCACCAGTGCGATGCCGGCTTCCGCCCTTATCTGGACCGTACTTTGCTCGACGTGCTTTTTGCCTCGGGAGCAGATGCTAACCTCGTGCATGAAACCGTCTATACGCAACCGGCGTTGTTTGCCGTAGAGTATGCCCTCGCTCAGCTCTGGCAGACCTGGGGGCTCACGCCCGATGCCGTCATGGGACATAGTATCGGCGAACTCGTTGCTGCCTGTCTGGCCGGCGTGTTTGAGCTCGACGATGCCGTAAAGCTCGTAGCCACACGGGGCCAACTGATGCAAAGCTTGCCCAAGCAGGGCGCTATGGCCGTCGTGTTTGCGGCCGAAGCGGCGGTGCAGGGCATCCTCGCCCCGTATCACGACCGCGTTGCCATCGCGGCCGTCAATAGCCCACTGAACACGGTTATCTCCGGAGAGCGGCAGGCTGTGGCACAGATCCTTGAGACGTTGCAGACGCACGACATCGTTTCCAAAGCCCTCACCGTGTCGCATGCGTTCCATTCACCCTGTATGGACCCCATGCTTGATGCTTTTGAAGTTGCGGCAGGTGACATCACATACCATGCACCTCGTATTCCGCTGGTGTCGAACGTGACCGGGACGCTAGTCGACACGGCGCCCGAGGCGCACTATTGGCGAGATCATATACGCCACGCGGTCCGTTTCGTGGATGGTATGCAGACGTTGCATGACCTGGGTCATGCGCTGTTCGTCGAAATCGGACCGGGCACCAGCCTGCTTAGTATGGGGCAGCAATGTCTGCCTGGAGCCACGGCGACATGGTTGCCCTCGCTCAGCCCACAGCAGCATGACTGGCAGACGCTCTTGGAGAGTGTACAACGCCTGTACCTCCAGGGTTTTTCGATCAACTGGTCCCTAGTTGACGAGGGATTTCCTCGTCGCCGGGTTGCGCTGCCGACCTATCCGTTTCAACGTCGCCGGTACTGGCTTGATGAGGTGCCAGGGCGCGATACACGCATCTCCAGACACACGCTGCCCGCTCTCCATCCGTTGCTTGGGACCCGACTACGATCCGGGCTCACGGACATCCAATTCGAAGCCGTGTACAGCGTGGAACGACTCCCCTACTTCAACGATCATCGGATATACGGCATGGTCGTCCTCCCAACGACCGCCGGAGTGGAAGCAGTAATCGCCGCGGGACGCGCATACTTCGGCGTCGATGCGCTCGTCATCGAGAACCTGGTGTATTACGAGGCGATGGTGTTCTCGGAGGATGAGGCACGCCTGGTTCAGCTCATTCTGACGCCGCAGGGGCCAACCACTGCCTCCTTCCAGTTACTGAGCACCGCCATGGCCGGCGAAGACGAGTGGCGGCGGCATATGAGCGGTGTTGTACGGACGACATCGTCCCGTGCAACCCACGACGAAGGCGTCTCGCAGGTTGTGTCGGTGCCGCAGATACAGGAACGGTGCGCGCGCGCCATTCCTCCTGAGCGATACTACGCGGCAGTGCGGGACATGGGGCTTGATTACGGTCCGACCTTCCAGGGTATCCAGCACCTCTGGCAAGGTGACGGGGAGGCTTTGAGTCTCGTACGTCTGCCGCAGCATGCGGCACGTGACGCCTATGGACTGCACCCGGCTTTCCTTGATGCGTGTCTGCATATCTATCCGGCTTTAGCCAAGGAATACGGCGATTTTTCTCAGCCATCCGGCCAAGAGATCCAGACCTATCTGCCTATTGCTCTTGAACGGTTCCGGATGTATCAGGACCAGACGACAGAAGCCTGGGTCCACGCTATACGTCGCGAGTATAACGCCGAGACCGCGACCCTCATGCTGGACCTGCGTCTGTACGATACCGCTGCCACGCTCGTGGCGGCATTCGACGGTTTGTCGGTCCGGCAACTTCCCCCGGACGTCTTGCGTCCTGTGGCGGCCGACACGGTCACGGACTGGCTCTATCATGTGCGGTGGGACGAACTGCCCCTATCCGAGCAGAGCCATGATACGGGGGCTGAAGCGCCCGGGAGTTGGCTGCTGTTTGTAGACCAAGGCGAGGTCGGAGAGACGCTGGCGATGTTGCTACGCCAGCGCGGCGATCACTGCCATGTGGTGGTGCCGGATACGACCTTCGCGCATGATGCCCCGCATCGTTGGCGCCTCAACCCGGCTGAGACAGAGCATTATCGCCGACTCGTGCACGACTTCTCGACGTCGGAACAGCTCCCATGCCGGGGGGTTGTTTTTCTCTGGAGTGTTGACCTCCCTGCCATGCAGGACCTGACCTTCGAGCGCTTGGAGGCGGCTGAAGCCATGGGAACAGGGAGTGCCCTTTGGCTCATCCAAGCGCTGGCCGAGGCCAGGTCGCTAGGAGCCTTGACGCCGCGTGTGTGGCTCGTCACCCGTAACGCACAGTACTGCGGTCCTACCCCGGAACCGCTCGAAGCCGTGCAAGCACCGTTATGGGGGCTCGGTCGGGTTGTGCCCCTGGAACACCCGCAGATGTGGGGAGGTCTGATTGATCTGTCGCCATTGGCGTCCACTGATGCGCGCCATGATGCCGATGCCTTGCTGAGGGAAATGCTGCAGGTGGATCGGGAGGACCAAGTAGCACTGCGACCCGGCAAGCGTTTTGTCGCTCGTTTTGCGCGTTTGCCACGCGATAGTGCGCAACAAGGTGCCATGACGTTCCGCCCTGATGCCACGTATATCATTACCGGGGGGTTAGGCACGTTGGGCCTCAAGATCGCGCAGTGGCTCGTCGAGCAACAGGGGGTGCGCTCTCTCGTACTGACAGGCCGAAGAGGCGCGCACGGGGCGGCGCAAGACGCCGTCAAAGCTTTGGGAGCGCACGAGGCACATGTACGCGTTATGCAAGCCGATATGACGGTAGAGGCGGATGTGTGCAACGTGCTGCATACCATCGAACATCAGTTGCCGCCTCTCAAGGGGGTGTTCCATTGTGCCGGCCTACTTGATGACGGCGTCCTTGGTCAGATGGATTGGGCACAATTCACCCGTGTCACGGCGCCAAAGATCAAAGGCGGCTGGCTCCTCCATCACTATACGCAACATCTAGAGCTGGACGTCTTCGTCCTGTTTTCCTCTGTCCTCAGTCTGACTGGCTCGGCTGGTCAAGCCAACTACAGTGCCGGGAATGCGTTCCTGGATGCGTTGGTCGGACACCGACGCGCTTTAGGACTCCCTGCCATGGCCATC
>CAJIAL010000229.1_pt1 | contig 12210 bp, 14 predicted proteins | sample 9199091 | NCBI WGS metagenome assembly CAJIAL01 (sample SAMEA7708270, study PRJEB35096) | sediment metagenome | biome: marine neritic benthic zone biome [ENVO:01000025]; feature: sediment [ENVO:00002007]; material: shallow marine sediment [ENVO:03000034] sea grass bed [ENVO_01000059] ... | reverse complement strand
GTACCTCCCGATATCTATCCGGCGCAGGGGAATTCTGTTACACTGCAACATCGTCCGGCGTCTCTCACTGAAGGAACGGCCATGCAGTCCTCTCCTCGCCCCTCAGCAGTCGCCCAGGTCTTCCATCAGGCACCACGGCTCCAAGGGTGGGTCGTCTGCACCGCACTCACACTTCTGCTCGTCGGTCTCGGGACGCTGTCACAGTCGTATGGCCTCCATCATGGCGTATTGTTCCTGGTCGGTGCCGGGTTTGGCCTCGTATTGTACCACGCCGGTTTCGGCTTCACCTCGGCATTTCGGGCCCTTATCGTGCATCGCGACTGCAAGGGCTTACGCGCCCAAATGCTCATGCTCGCCCTGGCGACAGTGCTTTTCGCCCCGATGTTAGCCTTGAACTCCAGCGTCGGAGGTGCTGTCGCCCCGCTCAGTCTGTCCGTCCTGGCCGGGGCCTGGATTTTCGGCATCGGTATGCAGCTCGGCGGTGGCTGAGCCTCGGGCACACTCTTCCAGGTTGGAGGAGGGTCGACGGGCACAGTACTCACCCTGTTCGGCTTCATTGCCGGAGCCGTGATCGCCACGTTTCATATGCCGTTTTGGTGGACAACCCCTTCACTCGGCAGCATCGCGCTCGGCGCCACGCTGGGGTGGGGGCCAGCATTGGGCGCGCAGTTAGCCATCTTCGCCGGCATCGCCGGGGCTACCTGGATCATCGAACGACGGTTCGTGTCCCAGCCGACACCGGCCGCACCGTCTTCCCCGCCTCGCTGGTCCGTCTTGCGCGGGCCGTGGCCCTTGCTCATAGGCGCTATCGGCCTCGCCGGGCTGAATGCCGCAACTCTTGCCTTGGCCGGCCATCCATGGTCCATCACCTGGGCCTTTGCGTTGTGGGGCGGCAAAACCTTGCAGGCAGTCGGGGTCGAGCTTTCCCACGTGTCGTTCTGGAGTGGCGCCTTCCAGCAACGCGCCCTGTCGACGTCCGTGTTCGCCGATACTACGTCGATTATGAACTTCGGATTAGTCCTTGGCGCTTGTCTCGCCTCTGGACTTGCCGGGCGCTTTCTTCCGACACTGCGTATCCCTTTACGCAGCGCGCTCATCGCGCTGGGCGGAGGAGTGTTGCTCGGTTACGGCGCACGGATCGCCTACGGCTGTAATATTGGCGCCTACTTTAGTGGCGTCGCCTCTACGAGTCTGCACGGCTGGCTCTGGCTCATCGGGGCGCTGCTCGGCACGCCTGTGGGGGTGAAACTCCGGCAGGTGCTTCGTGCGGAAGGTTAAAGAAACCTGCGGACCAAACGATCATCATCCACCCGACACAAGAAGGAGTTGTTTTCGTCATGCCAGATGCTACTACCGTCATGTCGATCGACATCAGCACGTACCGGCAACCTGACCGGACCATCGAACCATTGTTTGTCCAACGCTGGTCACCGCGGGCGATGTCGGGAGAGACCATAAGCGATGTCGAACTGCTGACGCTGCTTGAGGCCGCGCGCTGGGCGCCGTCGTCGTACAATAACCAACCGTGGCGTTTTCTCTACGCCAAGCGTGACACGCCCCATTGGCCGGTCTTCTTCGACCTGCTCATTGAGGCCAATCAGCGCTGGGCTCATAATGCCGCCGTACTGCTCGTGCTCCTTTCCAAAAACACGTTCGAGCACAACGGCGAACCGGCCCCCACCCATACCTTCGATACCGGCGCCGCCTGGCAGAACCTGGCTTTACAGGGCGCAGCACATGGTCTGGTAGTCCATGGCATGCAGGGATTCGATGCGGACAAGGCGCGTAACGTGTTACACGTACCCGATGATTTTACCGTGGAAATCATGGTAGCCATCGGCAAGCCCGGCCCCGTCACAGTGCTGCCGGAGCGCTATCGGGAGCGTGAGGTGCCTTCGGGACGCAAACCTGTGGACGAAATCGCCTTCGAAGGCCCGTTTCCCGGCTGATCTGCCCTACCCCAATTGCGACAACACAGGGCTCAGAGCTACAGCGAGTAACAGGCCGAAGCGGAGATGCAACAGCGCCGTGCCACGCAATGCCTGGTGGAGCATGGCGCGTTCCACGCCGTAGCACACCAACTTGGTCACGGCAATCCCTTGGGGCAACACGATCAGCGGTATGAGCCACGCCCATGGTCCGGTACCGCTGACCACCAGGACAACCAAACTGCCAAACGCCACCGCCAGCAGGCCACAAAACACCCGAATAGCCGTTGTTGGCCCCCACACTGTCGCCAACGTTGCCTTACCGACGTGCTCGTCTTCATCCACGTCTCGGAGATTGTTCACCACGAGAATGGCCGTTACCAGACATCCGATCGGAATGGAGAGCCACACTGCAGGCCACGCGATCATCTGTGTCTGCACATACAAACTCGATAGGACCATCACGGGTCCCATAAAGAGAAACACCAACGGTTCCCCCAGGCCGAGCTCACCCAAAGGGCGCGGCCCAGCGCTGTACCCATAGGCCACCGCGACACTTGCCAGACAGACAAGCGCCAACGGCCAGCCTGTGCGCCACACCAAATACACTCCGATGAGAGCTGCTACCCCAAAACAGACCGTGGCGCCACGGCGCACTTGCGCTGCCGTGAGTTCTCCGCGGGCAATAACTTTATATGGGGCAAGGATTTTGTTTTCGGCATGCCCTTCCCGATGATCCGCGTATTCATCGACCAAATTGGTGGCGCTTTGCACGAGCATGGAGCCGCACAAGACCAACCCAAACACCCAGACATTGAAAGCACCGTAGTGGATCGACAGGACACTCCCGACGATCACCGGCACAACCGACGCGCTTAAGGTAAACGGCCGGATAGCCCGATACCACACACCGATCTTTCCTCCCATCATGTCTTCACCCCTCTCAGCGTGCTACCACAGGCCGGCAACACATACGTTACCTGTTTGCGCACCGTAAGGTTCGAACACTGAACGCGACCCTATGAAACATTATCTGCGGTACGCAGTACTACCATGGTGTGCGGCGATACTTGGCAAAATCCGGTTGACGTTTCTCCACAAAGGCCTCACGCCCTTCGCGGGCTTCGTCCGTGGTGTAGAACAAACTCGTTGCACTATGCGCCAACGCTTGTAAGCCGTAGCCATGGTCGGTATCCGCGTTAAAACCGAATTTCATATAGCGGATCGCCGAAGGGCTCTTGGCCAAAATTTTGTCGCACCAGATACGGGTCTCTTCGTCCAAACGCTCAGCCGGGACGACTTTGTTCACCAGCCCCATATCCCGGGCTTCTTCGGCACTGTATTGGTCGCACAAGTACCAGATCTCCCGCGCTTTTTTCTCACCGACGATGCGCGCCAGATACATGGCGCCAAAGCCGGCGTCAAAACTCCCGACCTTGGGGCCCGTCTGGCCGAAAATCGCCCGATCCGATGCCAGCGTCAGATCACAAATCACATGCAGCACATGGCCGCCGCCGATGGAGTATCCATCGACTTTGGCGATAACCGGCTTGGGAATCTCCCGGATGGTGCGATGGAGATTGCGCACCTGCAAGCGCGGTGTACCGCTCTCATCGTTGTACCCACCCTCGCCGCGAATTTTCTGATCGCCACCGCTACAAAAATTGCCTTGCTCCCCGGTCAGGACCACAACCCCAATGGCATCGTCATACCAGGCGTCCTGAAACGCATCGAGCATTTCATCGATCGTCCGAGGGCGAAAGGCATTGAGGGTCCACGGGCGGTTGATGCTCACCGTGGCGACGCCAGTGTCTTTGATGTAGATAATATCCTCATACGCTTGCTGCATGACTACCATCCTCTCCCAGGTCATACCCTCAGGCCGACGCCTGAGGTCGTTGTGCTTTGTACAGATAGACAATACCGCCAGTCAGCGCACGCGCCTCCACGGCGGTAAATTGCTGCGCGCTCATCTCTTTGCAAAAGTGCTCACCCGCCGGGAACACGGCGGCGGTACGCGGCAAATACGCATAGGCCTCGGCATGGCCGGACAACCACCGGCCGATACGCGGCAACACGTACCGGGCATAGCACCGATACAGCGTCCCAAAGAGCCGGCCGGGCGGTTGGCCAAATTCCACCACCAACGCCACCCCACCTGGCCGCAGCACGCGATACATCTCCTGCAGTGCCGTGGCCAGACAATCAACATTCCGGAGCCCGAAGGCGACCGTCACGCCATCAAATGTCGCATCGGGAAACGGCAACGCCTGCGCATCCGCCAGCGCAAACCTGAGCGATGCGCGTCGTTTGTGGGCCTTATCGACGCCATACAGTAACATCGTGTCGCAAAAATCTGTCGCCACGACATGCCCCGCCGGGCCAACGTGGCGGCCGAAGGCAAAGGCCAAGTCGGCTGTACCGCTGCACAAATCCAACACCGTGTCGCCAGGCTGTATGCCGCTCCAGGTGACGGCTTGCCGTCGCCACCAATGATGCAGCCCACCACTCAAGACACTGTTGATGAGGTCATAGCGCCGCGCAATCGCGCCAAACATCTGCCGTACAGCTTCGCTCATGCTCCCTTCCTTGTTCCACTCCGCGGACCGACTGCCGCGCACAATTATGCTGTGGCGCTAGTACTGCGTACCGCAAATAACGTTCCACGTGGTTGCCTTGATGATGTGAACCTTGCGGTGTTCTAACTGATAACAGACTTCCGCCAGCCTGTACTAGGGTCATAGCAACCGGGGATTATTACGACGCGACCACTGTCCCCTCAGCTTCTAATTGCACAATGCGCTCGGGAGTATAGCCCAAGACCGTACTGAGAACATCATGGTTGTGTTCGCCAAGGCGTGCAACCCACGGCCGGACGCTCGCCTGTGTCCGGGAAAACAGGAAAGGGGTATTTGGCACTTTGAGCGGCCCAGCGGAGTCCTCGATGTCCGCCACCATGCCACGATGCGCCACTTGCGGCTGCGCTGCGGCTTCGCCCATACTGCGATACTTGGCACACGGAATGTGCGCCTCCTCGAGTATGTGCAAAGCTTCCGCGCTCGTCAGAGTGCGCAGCCAGGCGGCGACTATCGCGGTAAATTCTCCATGATGCACCAAACGTTCCGTCATCGTCGCAAAACGCGGGTCGTGCAATAGCTCCGGCTGTCCCATACATACGACGAGGCTCTTGAAATGTTTCTGCGTCAGAGGCGTGGTCAGGATGAAGCCATCAGCGGTATCAAACGCACCATAGAAACGGTCCGGCGTAGACGGCCAATACGCCTGCTGAAATTCCTTCGGGATCGTGCTGATCAAGGCATCGAACATGGCGATGTCGAGGTATTGCCCCTGCCCCGTCCGTTCGCGGTAAAATAAGGCGGCGTTGATCGCACTCACCGCTTGCAGGGAGGCCGTGGTATCGGCAATAGGTGGGCCCATATTCAGCGGTCGGGCGACCTCCGGCTGGTATTGCAGATAGACCAGATCAAAACCACATTCCGCTTGAATGATTGGTGCATAGGCAGGCCGCTGCGCACTCGGACCTGTTTGTCCGAAACCGGAAATCGAGCACATAATCAGTGCCGGATTTTCACGCGCAAGTGTGGCATAGTCGAATCCCAGCCGTTGCATCACCCCGGGACTGAAATTTTCCACCACGACATCATACGTGTGCACCAACTGCCGAATGATGTCGCGCGCCTCCGGTCTTTTCAGATCGAGCGCCATGCACTTCTTGCCGCAATTGAGCTGGCTAAAAAACGTACTAAACCCATCGCGCAACGGCGGCACATGGCGAGCGAATTCGCCCGCCGGCGGCTCGATCTTTAACACCTCCGCCCCTAAATCAGCCAGAAGCCGGGTGCAATACGGCCCTGAAATTACTGACGTAAAATCCAATACGCGCACGCCATCCAACACGCGCGGTCCCGTTTGCTGTCGATTCCCTTCCACGTCCACTCCTGTCAGACCATGAACAACAATCCGCCTCACACTGTCGCCCCTCGAGGACGAGAGAAGTTTTGTACCCGAGGTCTCATCCGTGTTATTATTGGTGAAATGCTTGACACAGCGATACCCCAGACGATACCTTAGAGGATAAGAAAAACAGCATGCAAACCTCACACATGCCGGGTATGGCAGCAGTCCTGCTGACCTGGTTCCTCATACTTGGCGGCTCGTTCTGCCATGCCACAGCCTCCAATAGCGCAGTCTTAGTTGACTTTAGCACCACCAGTCAAACCGTTCCCCAAGGCTGGGAGCTTGTGGTGATACAAGGCACGCCACAGGTCCATCTCGCTCAAGAGGGTGAGACGCAAGTGCTACGTCTCCGGAGCGAGGAAGCCTCCTTTGGTCTGCAACGCGAAGTCAACACCTCACTGCATGAGACGCCCATTCTCGAGTGGCAATGGAAAGTCACCCAGCTTCCTGACGGCGGCGATTTCCGACAACGCCGTACCGACGATCAAGCGGCCCAACTCGTCGTGGCGTTCTCCTCCCGACACTTCATCTCCTACATCTGGGACAGCACGGCCAAGCCAGGCACCACAGGCAAGGGATGGGCTCCCCCTTTCTCGAAGCTATATGCCTTCGTGCTACGCTCAGGGCCCACGCAACTCGGGACATGGATCACGGAGCGCCGCAACCTCATAGAGGATTATCAGCGCGTGTTTGGCGAAGCTCCGAAGTCGCTGCGCGGCATACGCATTCAAATTAACAGTCAGCACACCCGGTCCGACGCTGAATCCTCGTGGAAATCTATTGTGCTGACCAGCCCTGATTCATCTGAACGCCGTCTACAGCTTACGCAGATGACCGAGCCGTACAAACGCCGTTAAGCCTCGGCCTGCGCCGGCACGTTACTTCGAAGGAACCGGGGCCAACGCATATAATTGGGTTTTGGCCCTGATTTGCTCATCCCAGCCTTTAACTCGTAGATCGATCATCAGCCCGTCCGGACCATGGTATTTGCGATTGGCTTTGGTACTGACCTCGCACTCGGTAGCCTCTGCCGACTCAATCGCCTGGCACGATGTGTCCAGATCATCAACGTAAAACCCGATATGATGCACGCCCGGCACCGACGTGGGCCCAGGGCCCAAAACCGGTGCTTCATGGCTGCCATGCTTGAGCACCGCAAAATAAATATAGCCGTCCGTCAGCCACACCCCTTCATCGCCGGTATCCGACGGTTTACGGCGTAGCTCCTCGAGCCCAAAAACCTCTTTGTAAAAGGCTGCAGTCTGTGCTGGATTCTCACTGGACAACGCAATGTGTTTGATCCGTGCCATGGTGACTCCTTTCTGTGCGCGTTCTGCCCCACACCTCGATGTCGTCCTCCGTCGATCACGACCGTTGCGGGCGGGCTCGCCCATCTGCTGGCGAGTCTAGGCGAGCCCCACGAGGGAGTCAAGTAGCGTATGGATCAGAGAACTGTGCTATGCTAGGCGTACCATACAGCCCAGAGGCAATGCGGATAAAGGAGACAAGGATGGCATACGACCTCGTGATCAAAGATGCACAGATACTTGACGGTACCGGTACGCCAAGTTTTTCGGGGGATGTCGCAGTCACAGATGGAAAAATCGCTGCCGTTGGCGCAGTCAGCGGCGCAGCCACCCGGGTGATCGATGCAGCCGGCCGCACGTTGGCACCCGGCTTTATCGACATTCATACCCATATGGACGCGCAATTGCTGTGGGATCCGCTCGCCACGTCGACGTGTTGGCATGGCGTCACGACGCTGGTGATGGGGAATTGCAGCTTTGCCATCGCACCCTGCCGGCCGACGGATCACGACTACGCCTTACAAACCCTAGTGCGTGTCGAAGGCATGTCCCTCGAAGCCCTGGAAGCCGGGGTCGATTGGGCCTGGGAAACCTATCCGCAGTACCTTGACCGAATCGACCGCCAGCTCGGCATGAATGTCATTGCCCTGATGGGCTACAGTGCCATACGGCAATATGCCATGGGGGCAGAGGCCTCGGAGCGCGCCGCTACCGCTGAGGAAATTGTGGCGATGCAAGCGATCGTGCGTGAGGGGTACGATGCCGGTGCATATGGCGTATCATTCAATCATAATCCGGCCCACATCGCGGCGGACGGCCGACCCATTGCTTGCCGTTTGGCTCCGCTCGACGAAGTCGTAGCTATGGCCTCCGCGCTCAACGGCAGCACCGCCGGTGTCATCCAAATGAGCGGCAACCCGAACCCAGCCATACCGATCTCGGATCATGCTGACGTCGTGGCCCGGGCTGCGGGGCTCCCGGTGCTGTGGTCCAGCATTCTCCAAACCTACAGCCAACCTGAACTCTGGAAAGAACGGCTACAAGCGGCAGCAGACCAAGCCGCGTCCGATAGTCTGGCACGCGGACTGTGTACCCCGCGCACAATCGATGTCTTATTCAACTTGAAAAACGCCCACATTTTCGACGGCATGCCGGCGTGGAAAGGCGTCTTAACCAAAAGTCCCGAGGATGTCATGGCGGCCTTACGGCAACCGGAAACGCGCGCGGCCCTGCAGCACGATCTGAACGATCCGGAACTCCGCATCGCCTTCTCCCGCCGCTGGGATATGGTGGAAGTCATCGAGACCAAGCATGCCCGGCACAAACATATGGAACGGCGCATGATTGCCGACATCGCCGCCGAGCAAGGACGTGACCCGCTCGATATCTTCCTTGACCTCTGCCTCGAAGACGAGCTCGAAACCGAGTTTCTCACCGTCCTGGCCAACGGCGATGAAGAAGCCGCCGGCACGATTCTCAAGCAACCGTACACCGTCGTTGGGCTCTCTGACGCCGGCGCCCACGCCGCGCTTGAATGCGGCTATGGCTTTAGCACCCACCTCTTGGGCCATTGGGTACGGGACAAGCAACTCATGCCCTTGCCCGAAGCAGTGCGCAAGCTTACCTCAATGCTAGCGGACCTCCTGGGTCTGCATGATCGCGGCCGGATTCAGGAAGGCCTGGTGGCGGATCTTGTGCTGTTTGATCCGGAGACCATTAACAGTTTGCCGGCGACGGTGGCGTATGATTTGCCTGCAGGAGCCAAACGCTTCCTGCAAAAAGCCACAGGCATTAGCCATACCATTGTGAACGGCCACATTTTGATGGAAAACGGCGAACACGTCGGCACCTATCCGGGTCGTGTGCTCCGCCACGCCTAAGCCCAAGACTGCGTAGCGCCCGGCGTGCACACCGTATGCCGGGCTAAGGAAGCCTCTCTCTGCTCCCCAGCCTTCAAACAAGTGGTATAGTCCCTGCCGTGGCGGCTTCTCTCATCCCTGTACGCCTTGCAATCCCGTGTGAAATCCCCCCCTCTCAGCTTTTCCAACCGGCCGTGCCGAGGCCGTCGCCCCGGAGAGCCCGTGCGAGGCTCCCGTCCCCCCTCCTGCTCGGCCTGTCCAGGCTGCCAGGGGCAGTCGCCGGCGGAGGCGGGCGGCCGGAGGGGGGCGGGGCAAAAAAGGCTTTTCTTTTTCCTATACGTTGCCGTCGCGATAGAATTTCAGCGATGCAAAGAATCCAATCACCGTGACGATCAGGGCAACAAGCGATAGAACGATTGTGATGATCTCGAGGGTTCCCAAGGCAATGCTCCCGATTCTGGCCGCCTAACGCTCGGCGTCAGCCCACCTCGTCCTCGCGGGTGAGGCGCTGCATGAGCGACGCGCATTCGCGGTGAAGCACCGGCACATCGTGCTCGACGATCGCCCACACGATAGCGTCGTCCACGGTCGGATACTCATGAGTCAACTGATTGCGGAAGTCGACGATCCGCCGCGCCCGCGTAATCGCATCGAACACCTCCGGCGCGACCCGGGCGAGCGCCGCAGTGGCTTCTCCGATGATAATGAACTCGCGCTCGACCGAGGAGCGAACGAGGCGGTTTCCTTCATACCCGGCGAGGTCAAGGCCCAGAACCGCCGCAGTGATGGCGTCACACGCGTCAAGAATATCGCGCAAGTATGCACGTGCGTCACGCGGCATAAAGCATCTGCCTCGTGCGCTCGATGTCACTGACGATGTACGGGTTCTTGACGGCCCCCGCCATGACTAGGTCGATCTTTGGACCCAGCAGGGCCCTGAGTTCTTCCAGCAAGCCGAAGTACGCGTCAACACGAGCATACGGCTCCATTGGCCCGAACTCGACCAGCAGGTCCAGATCGCTCTCATCCGGTCTGAACTCATCACGAAGAGCCGAGCCGAACGCATCCAGGCGTATCACACCGTGACGCTTGCAAGCCTGAGCTATCGCCTGGCGCTTGTTCTCGAGGATGTCAATCATAATGTGCCTCCAATGCTCATGCTCCCCACGAATGACGAGACCTGCTACCGAAAGCATCACCGGCGCGCGGCAGTGTGTCCGGTGCATGCGTTTGTTGGCACAGTGATTTTTCTATAAAAAGCCCTCTGGCAAGAGCATACTCGGCGCTATCGATGTCTCGGCTTCGCGCGGCTTTGCGCTTCAGAACCTCATACTGACGCCTAGCGTCTGGATGCTTGCGCAGGAAGTCCCGGAAGGCAATCTGGCGCAAAGCAACATCGCCATTCTCAGGCACTACGTGGACGTGAAATGCCCTTGGCGTGCCTTTACGGAACCAGTGCCTGTTCGGCACGCCACACTCCCCCATATGCTCATAGCCAGATGCTTCCATCGCCTTGATGATCGCAGAAGTGGGCGGAAAGACTGCACATTCCAGCGCAATGTCGATGATAGGTTTCGCCGCGAGGCCCGGAACGGCAGTACTGCCAACGTGGTGAATCCGAACGCACGACTCGCCAAGGGCGACCATCAGATTATCGGCTTCTGCCCGGAACCTGTGTGGCCAATCTCTATCATAGGCACTGAGCCGGATGGCTTCGGTCATGTTTTCTCCGTGCCAACATGAAATAGACGCACGAACATGCGTCTTATTTCGCACAAGTTCGTGCAGTCAATGCTGATTCTGCTCTCTATATCAGACACTTAGTGGAGTGTCAAACATAGGCCCCATGTGGGAAAAGCGCATACCTGAGGGACTTGACGCGCACTGTCGCTCATGCGTACAATAACACGCACTCAGGTTGTGCAAAGTCGATAATAGATTGATATGTAATAGTTTGATGTGACATTGCCCTCTCAGCTTTTCCAACCGGCCGTGCCGAGGCCGTCGCCCCGGAAAGCCCGTGCGAGGCTCCCGTCCCCCCTCCTGATCGGCCTGTCCAGGCTGCCAGGGGCAGTCGCCGGCGGAGGCGGGCGGCCGAGGGGGGCGGGGCAAAAAAGGCTTTTCTTTTTCCTATACGTTGCTACAGTAGACTGGCATAGTGACGGCATTGCACGCTGGATGTCTCCCCAGGAGACGACATCCCAGTGACTATTGCCTCAGCTCGTGGAGTCTGCTCAGATGTCTGGGAGTAACCGTACCGACTTTGACAGCGAACGCGCCCTGCAATATTGGTCCTAGTACCAACGCCAGCATGACGTCTCGGATCGCATGGGCCAGACCGCGGGCATCGATCCGGTTAGCGGTCGCGTTTGGTTCGGGTCCTCAGCGAAAGACATCGTGGCCCAGATGGAGGCTGAAGGCGTGAGCGTCCCGTTCTATTTTATCCGGATCGGTTTCGACTTTTACCTGCGTAAGGGTGACTATCGGTGATGACCGGGACCGTAACGATCGGAACCTACAGGGGAGGGAAATACATGGCACGCGAAGGCTACCTGATTCTCGACAGCGACTTGCACATGATGGAGCCGGACGATCTCTGGGCCCGCTATCTCGACGAACCGCATCGCGCGAACCCGCCGCGCTTCTTTGGCGGGCAGCAGCAAACGCTGACCCCGAGCGCTGACGACAAGGGCAGCACTGATGCGATCCAGGGGATGGAGGTGCAAGGTTTGGCGATTCCGGCGTTCGGTAAGTCCCAAGGGGCCACCGCCTCCAGCCGCGAGCTGCGGCGCCGGAGCCGTGCGCGCCACCCGCATTTCACGGTCGCGCGGGCACAGGGGTTTGATGCAGCCTCGACCGTAACGGCAATGGATATCGAGGGGATAGACGTTGCCGTAATGTACGGAACGCGCGGACGGCAGATCCTGTGTCACGACCATCTCGCCCCTGACTATGCGGCGGCGCTCGCGCGCGCGTACAACAACTGGGCCTACGACTATTGCCAGAGTGACCCACAGCGTCTGAAGTTCGCCGCGCAGCTGGCGATGCATGACGTCGGGATGGCGGTTGAGGAAGCGCGCCGGTGCGTCACCGACCTCGGTGCCGTGGCGGTGATCGGCACCCCGAACCCTGTCAATG
>CAJIAL010000256.1_pt1 | contig 12215 bp, 13 predicted proteins | sample 9199091 | NCBI WGS metagenome assembly CAJIAL01 (sample SAMEA7708270, study PRJEB35096) | sediment metagenome | biome: marine neritic benthic zone biome [ENVO:01000025]; feature: sediment [ENVO:00002007]; material: shallow marine sediment [ENVO:03000034] sea grass bed [ENVO_01000059] ... | reverse complement strand
CGCCGACGGGGGGCCGGATAAAGCCGAGGAGTTCGTGAGCATAGTCGTGAGTAGAACGAACGATGTGGTGTTCCTTCTCTGGAGGAATGACTTCAATAACAAGGTCTGGCTCGCAGCTGTCGATGTGACTCGTCGTAAAGCGGTCCTGGCCCAAGTCTTCGAGGGCCTCACCTCTCTTGGCGGGGAGGTCGAAACGCTGGACTGCCGATGACAGGTTGCCTAACCAACGTGCTCGATCGGATCGTTGGCTCGCAATCGCTCGCCGTGGCCGCTCACCGCGACCGTTATACACCCACGTATGCTTGAAGAAAGTAAACAATCCCAATGCAGAAATGGCCTGCATTTGACAGCAATGGTGATTTGCCTGTAGGGATTTATCAGGCGACGCTGCCTGAAGTGCTTGAGCATTTTGGAACCGGAACTCTGCAGCGACGCCTTGTCGGACAGCGACTGGAACGTATCTATACACTGGCTGTTAGTACTGGGCAGGTGTTAAGGTTTGCCGTGTTTGGCTCCTTCGTCACGGCCAAACCCAACCCCGGTGATGTTGACATCTTTCTGATCATGGAGGATACGTTTGACGCGCGTCAGGTACGGGGTGAGGCAGCCATCATTTTCGACCATCTGGCGGTGCAAAATGTAGAAGGCGCCAGTGTGTTCTGGATTCGGCGGCTCGCGGCGATTGGTGGGGAGCACGAGGCTTTGGCACACTGGCAAACCAAACGAGATCACACACGACGCGGCATAGTTGAGGTCATCAGCGATGATTCAGAACGATCAAGAACTTGAGGCGATGAAAGAACGCATCAGGTATTTTCAGAACCAGGTCGAAAAACTCCGACAGGTCGAAACCAATCCGCAGAATTATCGATTATCGGCAGGAGGCTATCTCGCTGAAATCGATCGGATGAATCTTGAGGTGAGAGAGTATCTTTCCCTGCATCCAAGCGAACGTAAAGACCAGGTCGCCTGAGTTCGTTGGGCTTTTCACGCAAGCCAACGGACTGCATCTTGCCTAACAAACGCGTCCAGCGGACGGGTGACAGCATAGGCTCTTTTCCTGTTCGTGTGTCTCACTCCTGCCACCCGCCGCTGACGCCCGGCGTTCGGCAGCACAGACGAGCAAGAAGTAAGGTGATTCATAATGAGCTGCTAGCCGAGAAGGCGGGTAGCTGATCTTGTTGCAAGAGATTGGATACTTACCTATGTCGACATCTACTCCTCCGAAGTGGAAGCTCGTGGAAAATGTTGTTACGGCAATCGAGCGCTCACTGAACGCGGTGGCAGACACAAAAGTCATTCCCAATGCGTCGGTTCCAGAGCTAATCGGCGAGGTGTCTCGGCAGGTCGATGTGTATATCGAGAGCCCGACGGGGCCTATACAAACGGCAGGTAGCTTTGTCTGATTACATCTGCTATCCTCCCAGGCCGCTCTTCGCCCCTGCCCCCTCGGCCGCCCGCCTCCTCGCTGCAAGCTGCTGCTGGCTGCCGCTGCTGGCGCTGGGGCAGCCGCCGGCGGAGGCATGCGTCAGGGGTGGCGGCGCGAAATGCCCTTTGGAATTCCTATACTCTCGTCCGGCTCTGCACGCACAACCACGAGACGGCGCCCTCCCGGAGAGCTCACCGCCACAGTCCACACGATGCTCCGCCGCACCCTCGGCCCCTCCTCCGGCACTCAAGCCGGCCGCCACGGTGCGACACGGGCGCAGGCGCGGCGCCTTGGCTCAGACTTTGGCGCCGCACGGGGTGAGAAAGCGAGACGTGCGGGGATGCCTCGGGGGGGGGCAAGTGTTGTGCTCCTAAAGGGCCGGTGCTACAATGCCGTGTGCATTTCCTATCAGCTGACGTGCCGTATCAATCCCTCCTGAAGATTTTCCTGACAGAACGTGTGGCGCAGGAGTCGCGTTCGGATTCGTGAGCGTCGACCCATGTCGCTCTCAACCAGAGATATCGGAGGGATAGACGGTGAGCCTCACTCGCTTAAAAATGGACTGAAAAGAAAAAGATACAAACGGAGGAAAACGACATGCGCGCTGTATTGGTTGATCCGTCTGCGCCTGGACATCTGAGATTGCAAGAGGCACCGGAACCAACCCCGCTACCGAGCCAGGCCCTGGTTCAGGTCGAGGCGATCTCGCTCAATCTGGGTGAGGTGAAACGGGCGCGGCGCAGCGAGCCTGGTGACTTGCTCGGTTGGGACTTGGCCGGGATGGTGATCACCCCGGCGGCAGATGGCAGTGGACCGGCAGAGGGGACGCGAGTGGTCGGCCTGGTGCGGGCGGGCGCGTGGGCGGAACGGGTGGGGGTGGAAACGGCGTTGATGGCGCCGCTTCCCGACAGTGTCTCATCGGCCACGGCAGCGACGCTACCGGTTGCAGGTCTGACCGCGCTTTACGCCCTGGAACAGGGCGGGCATCTGCTGGGTCGGAACGTGCTCGTCACCGGCGCCTCTGGGGGCGTGGGCTATTTTGGGGTGCAGTTGGCCACATTGCTCGGGGCCAATGTGGCCGGTCTCATTCGGCAGGCGAAATACGAAGGTTTCTTGCGCGATATCGGGGCCGATTGGGTGGTCGTGGGCGAACGGGCCACGGGCGCCGCACCGTATGGGCCGTACCATTGCATTCTCGAATCGGTGGGCGGCCAGGTCTTGGCCGATAGCTTGCAACTCGTGGCGTCGGATGGTGTGTTGGTCAATTACGGCGTCTCGGCCGGGGAGCAGGCGACGGTTGAGGTCGGGCAGTTTTTCCGCACTGGACGCACGCGCTATTACGGGCTCTATTTATTTACGGAATTCGGCCGGAGGCCGGGGAGTGATGGCTTGCAGGTGCTGGTCGATCTCATCGCCAGCGGCCGGCTGCGGGTGCATATCGATGCCGAGGGACGGCTGCATGAACTGGGCGATCTGGCCGAACGATTGTTTACGCGCCAGATCGCCGGCAAGGCGGTGGTTCACGTCGATTAGTCACTAGTACTGCGTACCGCAAGTAACGTTCCACCTCATTGCTCTGATGTTACTGACCTTGCGGTGCTCAAACTGGTAACGTACTTCCGCCGGCCTGTACTAGAGGAGGAACCGGATGAGCCAGAGACAGATGCGGATTGGCATGTCCTTGCGCGGGCACGGCTACCACCTCGCCGCCTGGCGGCATCCCGACGTCCCCGCCGACGCCAGTGTTCGCATCGATCATTATGTCCACACCGCCCAGGCGGCCGAACGCGGCAAATGCGACCTGATCTTCTTTGCCGACGGCATCGGCATCCGCGAGCACGACGTGCCGCGTGGCGCGCTGGCGCACCAGGGCCGCGACATCGTCGACCTCGATCCGCTGACGCTGCTGCCGGCGCTGGCCATGGTGACCGACCATATCGGTCTTGTCACCACGGCGTCGACGACCTATAACGAACCCTACCACATCGCCCGCAAATTCGCCTCGCTCGATCTGATTAGCCATGGCCGTGCCGGCTGGAATGTCGTCACCTCCTGGTCAGAGGCCGAAGCGCAGAACTTCAACCGCGCCCACCATGTCGATTATGCGACCCGGTACGAGCGAGCGCGCGAATTCGTTGACGTCGTCAAGGGGCTGTGGGACTCCTGGGACGCAGACGCCTTTCCCTATGACAAAACGTCGGGACAGTTCTATGACGAAAGCAAGATGCATGTGCTCAATCACCGGGGCACATACTTCTCGGTGCGCGGCCCGCTCAACGTGGCGCCGGCCCCACAGGGGCACCCGGTAATCGTGCAGGCCGGCGCGTCCCATGACGGTCGCGAACTGGCGGCGGCCACTGCCGATGTGGTCTATTGCCTGCACGACACGGTCGAAGCGGCGCGCGCCTATTATGTGGACGTGAAAGGCCGGATGGAGAAATATGGCCGCGCGCCCGACGACCTGAAGATCCTGCCGGGCCTGCGCCCGATGCTCGGCCGGAGCACCGAGGAAGCCTACACGAAGTTCAACCAACTCCAGGCGCTGCTCCATCCGCTGGTCGGCCTGTCGACGCTGTACAGCACGTTTGGCGATCTCTCCGGCTATCCGCTGGACGGTCCCGTGCCGCTGGATGCGTATGGTCCGCAAGAACTCTATAGCAGCAGCGAGCGCCTGAGGGCCCGTGTGCGCCGCGAGCGGCCGACCATCCGCCAGCTCAGCCAGCAGGTCGCCGGCATGGGCGGCTTCAATGTCATTGGAACCGCTGAGGAGGTCGCCCATGTGATGCAGGCATGGTTTGAGCAGGGTGCCTGCGACGGATTCAACATCACGCCGCCATACCTGCCGGGCGGGTGCGAAGATTTCGTCGAGATGGTCATTCCGGTGTTGCAACGTCGCGGACTGTTCCGCACCGACTATGAAGGCGCCACGCTGCGTGAGAACCTCGGCCTCCCGCCGGCCGTGAGCCGGTATGCCTGCGCCTCGGATCCCATGACCGTCAAAAACGACGTTATCAAGGGGGCGGCAATGTGATGCCGTTTCCCAGTCGCCCGTGAGCCAGGGATAAGGCGCTGGGGCAAGACCGGAGGGGGATCGGTTATACCGCTTTGGGCTCCACCCATTGCGCATCCGAGACAAAACGCGGGCACGCATTGATCCGCGTGAGCTCTTCCGGTCGCGGGTTGTACTCGACCCGCGTGTCATTGTCGAACGTCATGGTCGGGCGTGTTTCTACATCAAAGGCAGGCCATTCCGGGAGCGAGGCGTGATTGGGGTTGCCGGTCTTCGCAAAGGCAATCCAGGCGCCCATGACTTTCTCCATTAACGCGGTTTGTTCGGGGCCTTCACCCACGAAGTCCTTGGCGATGTCGATAGTGCCGAAAGCGAAGGGAATACACAGCGTATGCGGCGATCGAAGCACGCCGCCGAGGACCGGAGTTTTCCAGGTGAATTCATAGAGAAAGGCGGGCGCGCCGCCTTGTTTCACTTTTCGTTCCGCCGCTTCCACATTGTTCCGCCGATACATGTGATCGCTGCTGATGAGGTTATAGATGTCGCGGTTGTTCATGTTCGGGCGCGCCGCCCGATACGCCGCAATCATCGTTGCCGCTTGATCCTTGGGAAGGCCGACAAACGGCGCGATGTGCGCGACAAGATCGTCGTCCGAGAGCGCCAGTTGCTCCGGATCGACGGTGATGTCGTAGAAGGATTTTTCTGTCTCGCAGGAACCAATGATCATCGGGATGTCCGCGGCGAGATCGGGAGCCGCAAGGTCGAAGGGGTGATGCAGAATGGCACGGCCATCGACGACGGGCCTGAAACTATCGTTGCCGTTTCGGGCCTTGACCGCCGTGTTATAGGCTTTGAGCAAAACGTCGGCGGGCACGGCTTGGACGGCTTCCGGTCCTTTTCCTTCGAGTCCAAGCGCCTTCAGGAGCTGATGCGTCGAGCGCGCCGCGCTCTCTTGCGTTGCAAGCTGCAGATGCGATGACGAACTCTGGATAATCGCTTTGTGAAATAAGCCTTTGGCGCTTGGCATGGTCATCATGACCGCAACTTTCGAGCCGCCGCCGGATTGCCCGAAGATGGTCACATTGCCCGCGTCGCCACCAAAACGGGCAATATGATCCCGAACCCATGCGAGGGCTTGGACAATGTCTAAGACCCCGGCATTGCCGGAATCCGCAAAACGCTCGTCCTGATCGCCGAAGTACGTGTAGCCAAAGGCATTCAGTCGGTGATTGAGCGTGACCACAACCAAAGCTCCCGCCTGTGCGAGATTGCTCCCGTCTAGGCCGGGTGCGCCGCCGGAGCCGCGGGAATAGCCACCCCCATGCAGCCAGACCATAACCGGCCGTTTCGCGGTGTCATCCAGACTGGGTGTCCAAACGTTAAGGGAGAGACAATCCTCGCCCGTGGTCTGCAAATCACGGATCCAGGCATTCGCGGGCTTGATGATACCGTTGTTTTGCGGGCAACGGAGGCCAACGTCACGCGCCTCTCGCATGCCACGCCAAGTCGGCGCAGGTGGGGGTGCGAGAAAACGGTTCGCCCCGGCTGTACTGCCACCGTAAGGAATGCCTTTGAAGGAGTACCCGGCAGGCGTTGTGCCGCCGCACAGCTTGCCCGAAGCAATCTCTATCATTGGGTCATCGAGACGGGTGTGGGTGTTCATGGGCGTTTCTTCCTTCGAGAGTGTAGGCCGATACTCCGGTCGGTGTGACTGGCGAGGTCTTCAGTTGCGACACAACCCTCCTCTACAACCACGGCATGCTTCGGGGCTTCCGGTGGCTGAGGACGCCGGATGTCGGTTGTGCGACATCCCGGATGAGATTTTTTACTTCAGGGCCGCATCGATTGCCGCCTTGAATCTGGCGAAAGGCTGAGCCCCACGTAAGAAAGATAAACCTTTCATTTTCGTTGGATCCTTTGGATCCGTCAGGCCAAGAACAAAACTTGGTGTGCCGGTAACGTGAATTTTCGCGGCCTGCCCCATGCTCTTGCGGACGCGGGAGGCAAATTTGTTGCTGCGCATACAGGCATCAAACTCTGCGACGTTCAACCCCAAAACCTCGGCATGACCACTCCATGGCTCCAGAGCACGTTGATGTTGGAAGAGACGCTCATACATCTCCCAATACTTGCCTTGCTCATGAGCACAATGGGACGCCTCGGCGGCTTTGAAAGCCAGCGGGTGAATGCGTTCCAGCGGCAAATCCAGGGCAACATAACGCAGCTTACCGGTACTGACATACTCTTTAGCGATCTGTGGATACGTCTCACGGACGTGGCGGGCACAGAAGGGTCACTGGTAATCGGTGAATTCGACGAGGGTCAGTTTGGCAGTATTGTCACCTTTGATAGGGACGCCACTGAGATCGAACTCCACGTCACGCACTTGCGGTCTCGAACGCGCTTGTGGTGGCTGCCGCTTGCGGAGGAGTTGCTTGATTTCTTTCAATTCTTTGAGGATTTCTTTTTGCCCGGCCTGCAGGGCGTCAATCTCCTCTTTCAAGTCCTGATCCGGGGTCTGGGCTGCCAGACTCCCCGCGAGTACCAGGATACCAAGCAGGCTTCCTAGGACTGCGAACACACGTCGAATCTGCATATCGTTTTCTCCTTGTTGGCGTGAGGCGCTCTCCGCGAGCACCATAAATGAGATGATGTCATGTCATGCGCCTGAGCCAGGTTAGCTCCTATGAGGCTGGAAGTCCACCGTTGAAACCGAGAAGAAAGCGCAGCATTATGGGAGGATAAAAATCACACACGTTATTTTGCCACCTCGCCTGCACCCCGCGCACTGTTGGGTGAGCTGGCGGCGTGCTCTCTGCACGCCGCCAGCTCACCGCAGGCAGCTCCGTTGCGGCAGTGGCCGTGCGCCCATGGCGTGGGCTACGTCGAAGGGCGCGCCCGGTGGGCGTCGCATTGCGGCACTCAGAGGCACTCGAGCGGCAGGCACATCTCCCAGCCGATTGCATCGAGCTCCGCAATGATCTCCTGCTCGACCCTGTTCTGAAAAGGACCTTGGTAATCGAAGCTGCTAACCTCAAAGCAGACCTCGTCGTCCTTGATCACGGTGACGCCGTAGAACGTGATCGTACCCGCTGCCTGGGCGCACAGGCAGAACGGCTCTGACACGCACTGGCGCGCATCGTAGTCGACCGTGACGCTTGCCTCCGTGAGAGCGCCCGGCTCGCAGTTCAGCACGTGCCGCTTGCAAAACTCGACCGTTTCTCCCGCCTGCAGGCACTCGACGTAGCTGTCGTAGGGGCAGGTCGTCGTCTCGGACATGACGAGATCGCGCAGCTCGCCCAAGTCCACCCACGTGGGATTGCCGTCACAGCCGACGCCGGCCTCGTCCTCGAACACCTGGCAGGGATCGCCGGAGCCGCCACTGCTACCACCGCCCGCTCCCGTGCTGCCTTGGCCGTCATCGCAATTGAGCACATAGCGCTTGCAGAAGTCGACCGAGCGACCGGCCTGCAAACACTCGATATAGTTTCCACCATAGGGGCAGTCGTCGCCACTTGGGTCAGGATCTCCACCCCCGGTCTGGTCGCTGCCGTCCTGGCTCGGGTCCGGGTCCGGCTCGCAGTTCAGCACGTACTGCTTACAGTAATCGACGGTCTCACCGGCCTGCAAACACTCGATATAGTTTCCACCATAGGGGCAGTTGCCCGCCTGGCTGGCTTCGGGGTGCATCAGACCAAGCGCCCACACCAACGCGCCGAGACCGATCGCAAAGAACAGGAAGTTCAAACGCACTTTTTCGCCTATCGGAGCGCGCCGGTCGCTCCCCAAAAGAGGGGCGGTATGTCTCTGCATGGTTCACTCTCCCATACTGATTGTTAGCACTTCGTTGTGTTCCTGCTACGAATATAGGTGCTGTTGTTTGCTTCAGATGTGATGGGGATTACCAAAAGAGTGTGGATTTGCTCACGTATAGAAAGCCTACAGTCACCGCCTGTCCAGACCGCGCTCAGCCGCGTTGCGCCGCGCCGCGAGCCGCTGCGGCACGCAGGCGTTGGACGCTGGGGACACCGCCGGCGGAGGCATGCGTCAGGGGTGGCGGCGCGCAATGCCCTTTGGCATTCCTAGACTCCGGTGTTATAATGCCGCTTGAATTTTCTATCAGCCCCCATTGGCGAAGTCTCCCGCTGCCCCGCTCCGCCACATGCCGCAGCGATTATGGGCATTCGCAATCTCTTCCAGGCGCGTGCTGTCGAAACCACCACCGCTCACTTCGTACTCGATTGGAACGGTTTGTCCCTCGAAGCCGCACCGCAAGCAGCCATCGTCGGTAACGTCGTGACATAGAGGCGTTGTGAGATGTTCAGTCCCCGATGACGCACAGAGATGCCATGCAATCGTCTCAGTGGAAGCGCTGGGGATGCGTCCTCGTATTTGCGGGGCTCAGCTCCCTCGCTCTCCTCGTAGGAGTTGTGTCCGTGATCCGTATGCCAGGGCACTCGTATACAGGCTCCCTACCACCGCTGACGGCACAGGAGAGCGCAGTCCGTCAACGCCTGAGCCATCACGTATGGGCATTGGCCGGAGAGATTGGTGAAAGAAACCTCTGGCGCTATCAGGCGCTGGAATCGGCAGCGCGCTATGTGGAAGCAACCTGGCGAGATGCAGGCTACGACGTAACTCCCCAGGTCTTTGAAGTCACAGGGAAAACCGTCAAAAATCTTGCGGTCGAGATTGTCGGGACAACGCTTCCCGAGGACATTCTCGTCATTGGTGCTCACTACGACTCGGTACTGGGCTCTCCGGGAGCAAACGACAACGCTTCAGGTGTGGCCGCTGTCCTCGAACTTGCCCGCCTCTTGGCAGGACAGCGCCTGGACCGCACGGTCCGCTTCGTGGCGTTCGTAAACGAAGAGCCGCCTTTTTTCCGGACCACAAACATGGGAAGCTTCGTGTATGCCCGTGAGGCGCGCGCCCGGGGTGAGCGTATAGTAGGTATGATATCGCTTGAAACGCTCGGGTATTACACGGACGCCGACCGCAGCCAGCACTACCCGTTTCCCTTCGGCTTGTTTTATCCTCGTGTCGGGAACTTCATCGGCTTTGTCGGCAATATAACCTCACGACGGCTGCTCCGTCGTAGCATTGCGTCGTTCCGCCAACGCACAGCCTTTCCCTCTGAAGGAACCGCTGCACCAGGCTGGCTCATGGGGATTGGGTGGTCGGACCACTGGGCCTTCTGGAAGCAGGGCTACGCAGCAATCATGGTCACTGACACAGCGCTCTTTCGCTACCCTGCATATCACGCTCAGGCAGACACACCGGAGAAGATTGACTATGATCGTACGGCACGGGTCGTGGTAGGACTGGCGCGAGTCGTGGTGGAATTGGCTGGAGGAGTATAGGGATTTCAAACGCCCTTTTGCCGCCGCGCCGCGGGCAGCAGCATGCGGGAGCCAACCTAGAAATAACTCTGTACCCTCATACCGTCCTATACGTACGTCTGGCTGAGCGAAAGTGACGCGCCAGGTAGCGTCAGGCTCGGGGGAGGGCTCCGCCCTCTGTGGTTTTGCGTCAGATTTCACTGGAGGTTCCGTGTATGAGTACGATCGAGCGAGCCATCGCCATAGCAGCCGAAGCCCATGCGGGGCAGCGGGATAAGGCTGGCCAGCCGTATATCTTGCATTGTTTGCGTGTCATGCTCCGCCTGGCAACTGACGAGGAACGCATTGTAGCGGTCCTCCACGACCTGTTCGAAGATACGGACTGGCGGCGGGAAGACCTTGGCCGGGAGGGGTTTCCCTCTCCGGTGCTCGATGCCATTGTCGCCCTCACGCGCCAAGACGGCGAGTCGTACGAAGCCTTTGTACGGCGTGCGGGGTCACATCCGCTTGCTCGTCGCGTCAAGCTGGCCGACCTCGAAGACAATATGGACCTCTCGCGGCTGCCGCATCCGAGTGCGCACGACCATGTCCGCGTCAGAAAATATCAAGAGGCTTACCGCCTGCTCAACTCAGGGACGGGCTAACAGCCGGCGGCCGCAAGACGCTCGCATAGCTTGCGCGTCTCCGCCGAGACGGTCTCACCGGGCAGCAGGTGCGGCGCATTGGCTCAGGCTTTGGTGCGGCATGGGGTGAGGAGGCGCGGCGTGCGGGGATGCCTCAGGGGTGTGTGCAGGTGTTGGGCTCCTGAAGGGCCGGTGCTAAAATGCCGTTTGAATTGCCTATCAGCTTTGGCCGCCGTAAGGATGAGGTGTTTCTGAAATTGCAAGCGCTGCTGGAGCCGTTTGGTATCACGAAATATTATACGGGCTATTGGGGAGCCTACACGCGCCATCTCGATGCGGCTCAGCACGCGAAGGAATAGGGGTCAAGTCTTGAAATATCAGTTTTCCGTCGACCGCGCCGCAACCCATCCCAAGGTCGTTGGCGGCCGACCATCGACCGAGCAAGCAGGGCCAAGGGGGTCAGATCTTGACTTCATACTTATTCGCCCCTCTTCGGGGGAAACCATTGCGCCGAGGTTCCGCACACCGGCGGTGCGTGCGACTCGCACTGCTGCCCGACGGCACCAAGGGACCCGATTCCGCCCACCTGGACCCACCCCCAGCACGATGAGGGCAGCGAGCTGATCTAAGAGCCGCAGATGGTCAGAGGGTGCCCGATACGTCACGCGTCCATAACGTTGGAGCATGGCGACTACCGGGTCGAAACCTTCCTCAACGGTCAGCGTCGCCCCTCTTGAAGTTCTGTCTCCAGATATGCCAGAACCTTCAAAATGGTCATCGGTTCAGTCGATTCAACATGGTCGGCTGAGCTCATATGCACATGATGAGGGAAGGTGGGAACATCCCTGTGATGGGGGGCATTATCCCAACGTCGCTTGAGCTGGCCATCGCTCTGCTGCCAGTGTATCCGGTATGTCAGGGTCTCGACGGCCTCTCGAGTAGCAACCACAAATTCGAATGCTTCAAGCAAGTCTCCGTTGGACAACGTGGCCCTGATGCGAATGAAACCTTCCTGCAGGTAGCTCTCTCTTTCTCTCACCTGCAACGCATGCACCACCGGGGAAAGGAGAAACCGACGTTCCACATCATCGAGATATGCATGCACGCTTTCGGTCATGACGAATCGTCTGTCTGCAGAATGGCCAGCCTTTGGGTAAGACGCCGTTGGATTTCCAGCAGGGCATCCCACCGAAAAAACGCTTCATCGTCCCCAAGCTCCCCGCCATGGAACTTTTGGTAGAACAGGTCTGATGTCATGCTGAACTGTTTCTCAAGTACACGGAGCTTGGCGGTCAGGTCTTCAAGCTCCCTCTGATGTCTTTCGGTCGCATAATCCAGCAACTTGGTGAGGGTCTGATCCATGATCCGATCCTCTCCCCCCAGCTCTGCTAACCTTTCCAGGGTCTTGAGCTTTTCACCCAATGCCATATGGTCGTGCATGTCTTTCTCGCCCTCTACCGTTACAACCTTCCCCCGCCCTACACCTCGACAGCATTGTATGGAGTGATGGTTGCATCGGTCAAGTCTGCTTATGGCATGGCTGCTTCCTCAAAGGGCTCGGGGTCAAGTCTTGAATTATCAGTTTTCCGTCGACCGCTCCGCAGCCCACCCCACGTATGGTGGAGGCCGCCCATCGACCGCGTACCCCGGGGCAGCCCGACTTCCGTCAGTCCCCGGCCCCAGCATCCGCACCAGGATCGCCTGTACGTGTGCTGCCAGCGTGTCCGTCGCCACCATCCCTCCAACGCCCGCCATGACCCACCGCCCCCAGTGCCGCACGTAGGCCCCAATGCGGACCGTGTCCGCACCGT
>CAJIAL010000197.1_pt1 | contig 12225 bp, 20 predicted proteins | sample 9199091 | NCBI WGS metagenome assembly CAJIAL01 (sample SAMEA7708270, study PRJEB35096) | sediment metagenome | biome: marine neritic benthic zone biome [ENVO:01000025]; feature: sediment [ENVO:00002007]; material: shallow marine sediment [ENVO:03000034] sea grass bed [ENVO_01000059] ... | reverse complement strand
ATGGCCGAACTCGATGCCCAGGGGGTCGGCGTCGTGGTCGAAGCGTCGCATACCTGTATGACCATGCGCGGCGTGCAAAAACCCGGAGCGATGATGGTGACCTCGGCCATGCGCGGCGTCTTCAAGTCCGACCAGGCCACCCGCAGTGAGTTTATGGCGCTGGTCCTGCGGTAAGGACAAGGAGTACCCGCATGCAAACGCGAGGGAGGCTGCTAAGCTCTGCTATCGGTCGGAAAGTGATCATGGCATTGAGTGGTATAGGGCTCATTGTTTGCGTCACGATGCATAGGCTTGGCAATGTGCAAATCTTTTTCGGACGGGAGGCGTTTCATGCCTATGCCGCCACGCTCAAAGCGCTCCCGCTCCTGTTGTGGGGGGCGCGGGCTGGCCTGTTCGCCTGCTTTGCCGGACATATGCTCCTCCGGTCTAGGACATCAGCCCGGATATGTCGTTTAAGGAGCAAGGTATGTATTGTCCATCGTGCATTGTCGACCTCAATATTACCGATCGCCAAGGCGTCGAAATTGACTATTGCCCACAGTGCCGGGGCGTGTGGTTGGACCGAGGCGAACTTGACAAGATCATTGAGCGCTCGCACGAAGCGGCCAGCTCCTCTGGGCAGAATGTGGAGGAGCGTTCCCGGCGTCGGGGTCGAGGTGAGGATGAGACGCGTGGACGCCGCGGACGCAAGTCTTTTCTCCAAGAGCTCTTTGACTTTGATTAAACGTCGAACCGCTTCACAACACAGGTCCTTCCGTTTCGACGGGGGGCGGTATCAAACCTAGGCCCTCGACCAATGATAACGTCATACGCAGTGGCGAAACACCCTTTTGAGGAATTGGCTCCAGTACTCAATGAGCCCCGTGGAGAGGATGGTCGACATGATGGCAAAAGTGACAATCAGCTTCGGCTCCGTCTTGATTGTGATCGGCATTGGAACGTTTCTCACGGCAGGCGCTACAACCCCGACCGCGCTGATCCCCACGCTTATTGGGGGCCTGCTTTTACTGACTGGCATCGGCATGCTGGCGCAGTACGAGCGCTTCTTTCGGCGCGCCATGGTTGGCGCCATGATTACGTCTGCCGTCGGGTTACTCGGGGCGGTTGGCTCTATGATGTCTCGTGGTGATATAGCCGGCCCCGTTGCACTGGCGAGCAAGATCGTGCTTGCGGCCCTCTGCGGTGGGCTGTTGGTGGTGTATGCCATGTCGCTTCTGCGACCCCACAAGACCGTTGAAAACTCCTCCTAACTCGCTGACAGGTAAGCCCCTGGTTTGACCAGGGAGACTCTCAAGGCTTGGCCTTCAGATTTAGTGTTGCTGAGTAGGGAAGACATGTAAAAGATAATGCCTCCAAGGGGGCTTGGCGGTCCACCCAAGGAGGCAACAACATGTCAACGTAGAAAGCTTAAGTCATTCCAAATGGGACTGCAAATACCACATCGTGTTTGTGCCCAAGGGTCGTAAGAAGGAACTCTACGGCAAGGTGAGAAAGTTCTTGGGACCGGTGTTTCATGAATTGGCCGGTCAACGCCGAAGTCAGATTCTCGAAGGTCACATGGTACAGGATCATGTGCACATGCTGATCTGGATTCCGCCGAAGTACTCGGTAGCCGAAGTGGTCGGGTATCTCAAGGGGAAATCCGCGATTGCAGTGGCTCGGCAGTTCGGCGGTCGGAAGCGCAATTTCAACGGGGTCACGCATAGTGAATATAACGCGTCCGATATGGACCCGCTGCACTTTCTGCAAATGTGGATCACACCGAATCAGCGAAGCCTCACCCCCGGCTACCAGCAGAAACGGTTTGAGCCCACAACCGGCGTACAACTCATTGCCTCGCCAGACGGGCGTGACGGTTCGCTGGTGATCCACCAGGATACGAAACTCTATCACGTGGTTCTGGAGAGCGAGCAGCGCACAGACTATCGGGTCGTGCCGGGTCGGACGCTTTACCTCCATGTGTTCCGGGGTGCCCTGGCGGTGCACGATGAGCCCTTACACGCCGGGGATGGCGCAACCCTAACCCAAGAGGGTGCGATCCAGCTGCGGGCTCAGGCCGATGCCGAAGCCTTACTCTTTGATTTGCCGTAGTTGTCTCGCAAGGCGATACCAGAGATTCTGAGAGTGCAAGGAGACTCACGATGACCAACCAACCCGTGCAATGGGCCGGATTAAATCACTTGGCACTGATTACCAACGATATGGATGTGACCACGCGCTTCTGGCATGGGGTGATTGGCGCCCCACTGGTCGCCACGCTTGGGAATACGTCCTTCCGGCACTATTTTTTTGATGTCGGGCGTGGCGCCACGGTGGCCTTTTTCGAGTACCGGGGGCACACCGTCGATCAGTTCGCCAAACCCTCTGGCGTGCCGGACGAGCGGGCGATTCAGTTTGACCACGTGTCGCTGAATCTGCCGGATCACGAGGCCCTTCTGGCCTTGCGCCAGCGATTACAGGCACATGATTGTGAGGTCACCGAGGTAGTCGACCACGGTATGTTGAAGTCCATCTACTTTATGGATCCCAACGGCATCGCGCTGGAGGCCTCTTGGTGGGTCGACGATCCCACTGGGAAAGAGGCAGATGTGGGAGAGAGCCGCTTTGCCGATAGCGATCCGGTTCCTGCGGCGAAAGAGCTGCTCGAAACCGGCCGGATGAGTGACTTGCCCGCCACCAAGCTCGTCGACGAGCCCACAGGTGATGTCTTTGCGTTTGTACAACGTTAAGTTCAGGTCTTATGGGTCTATTGAGCAGGTGATCGAAGTGAGCTCGGCTCCTGCCCAGCTCCTTCGCGAGCACGTCGATCGGTATGCGGCGCTCATGGCGCAGGAGATGGGCAAGCCTGCCCAGGATGGCCGGTCGTTCCTCTTTTGACATAAGGAACCGCAACATGGGACTGGAAGCCCTCTTTGGAGATACCTGGGTCACCTCAAAGCTCAGCACGCTCATCAACTGGGGACGGAAGTATTCGTTCTTTCCGTTTCCCTTCGTGACGGCCTGTTGCGGCATGGAATTCATGGCCACCTGGGGCTCGCACTATGATGTGGCCCGCTTTGGCGCCGAGTTTCCCCGCTTCTCGCCTCGGCAAGCGGATCTGCTGATGGCGGTCGGCACCATCAACCACAAGATTGCCCCCATTCTCAAACGCGTCTATGACCAGATGTGTGAACCCAAGTGGGTCATCGCATTTGGGGCCTGTGCAGCGTCGGGCGGTTTCTATCGCAACTACGCTACGGTGCAGGGTATTGATCGTATCATTCCCGTAGATGTGTACATTGCGGGCTGCCCCCCGCGTCCGGAAGCCGTACTGGAAGGCCTGATGTTGCTGCAAAAGCAGGTCGAGACGGAGGGAATACACGAGCGCAGCAAACACGTGCTCGTCGACGGCACAGTCTACTCCGAAAATCGCCTCGTTCACATTACCCCGCCGGTGGATACGAAGGCTGATGAAGTAGTGCCACAACATCAAGGTCCGGGCATCCATCCTTGGCAAGGCTTGTGAGGTGATAGAACAAGGGTTGCCCCCCTTGAAAGCTGTCAACACGTTTTCATAGGGGCGGCACCATAACTCATTCGCGTTGTCTTTTCAGAAAGTGCCGTATGGGGCATAATCTGTTGCCCTCAGTTGCGATCGTTTTGAGATAAGAGATAAGTTCAGATGACGATAACCGAAATCATCATGACCGCATCGGAATTCCGCACGCTGATTGTCACCCTGGAAAAGAGGATCAGCCTTCTCGATCAAGAGGGGCAAGCCCCGGAGGAGCTCAGACAGGAAGGCATCAGTTTAACGGGAGTTTTGCAGAAGATGGCTGCTGGACTGGCTCCCAAGACGAATTTGTAGGATTGATCGTCATATGTTTCACCAATTCGTCCAGGTGCAATCAATCAACAGAGAAGAGGTGAACAATGAGGGATGATCATCAACCGCCGCAAGAACCTTCGAGTCCAAGTGAAGCAAACGCTTCGCCGCTGAAGCAATACGAGACCTTTCGTCACTTTATGCGTGAATGCATGGCATGCCAGCAAGAAATAGAACCCCATTGGCAAGCCTGTTCGCACTGTGGGGCACGCTTAGAGTTGGAGTGTCCAGGTTGTGGAACGCCTCTACCGCCTGCTAACGCCCCTGCTTGTCCGCACTGCGGCTTGGCCATCCCCCAGGTAGACGACTCAAGAAATCACTGCGACTGGGAGCCTGCATGATTGACACCCTATTGGTCTTGGCAATTTCTCGTTGCCTTTTCCCTCGCCTTTATCGCATGTGCCGCCGGTACCGAAGCCAAGGTATGCCCCTCTCTTCGTAGCATTATCACGATTTTCAGCCGTCAAATGGCGGCCATGATAGCCTGCGGGACGATTGCCTGTATGATGCTTGCGGATTGGCTGCCATGTATGCAGGGCATGCCCTCTCTCGAAGTCGTGGCGGTAGGCCTGATTGGCGCCACCGTCATAGTGGCGCGCTCCCGGTCATCGGCCTACGCCATTATTAAGGAGCCGCGTGCCAAAGGGCCATGTATCCCAACCATACTCGGGGTGACGACGCTGACCGACGGACGCTAGATCTCGGTTTCGACGACGGTTGGCTATTTCTGCGAGAGGACGCGCCCTGGGCTGATGAACGAGAAGCCGTGGTTTCCCATCTTACTGATCATCACCGCTTCAACCACGGGTTCATGCACGTGTTTTTCCGCGACCCATTCGATGATGAAATTCGCGCCGATCCCGTCCTGTGGATCACCGCGTGCAGCGTAAAACGCCGTCGTGGCCATGGGGCCAAGTTGCACGGGGGTTTGCACGTAATCTTTGATAAGTTTGCCATTACCCCCAAAGTGTCGGATTGAATTGATGATAATGGACTCCTGAAAATCCGTGTTATGAATACTGATCGTCGTGGTTAAATTGATCGTAGCTTTGGCTGAGATGTAAATACCGATATACGCCGGGACAAAAATGGTCTGACCGGTCGTCAGCTCCAAGTCCTCCAAGGAACGGTCCAGTGGACTGCTTTGCGGGATCAAGTTCGGTTGCTTCGTCTCCGATGTCGTCGCCTGATCGCGATTCGAGCAACCATGGAGAAAACTCAAGACGATCAATACAACCCATAACCACTCTGTCTTGCGAATTGTCATCACAGCTGCCTGCTAAACAGTAGACAAGGAACCGCAGTTATATACGTCCCTTAAGAACGTCTCAATTGGCATGCACAAGATTGCTCAACCGTATGCCTTAGTGAAATAAGACCTGCTGTGCGGCTTTGGACATCGCGACGACAGCAGGATGTCTCAGTCGTCGGTTCACGGTGAGGGCATAGAAACGTTCGCGAATCGGTTCGACCCGCCCGAGGATATCGACGCCGTATTGCCGTTGCACCTCCGCTTCAATAATGGTCGGCACCACAAATAATCCCAGCCCTTGTTGGCCGAACACCTTGAGCAGGGCGCTGTCTTCAAACTCCCCCACCACCCGGGGGCGCAGTCCTTCCGCGTCAAACCAGTGATCGAGCGCACGGCGCAGGGTGGTGTTGTCCGTGGGCAGCAACAGCGGCGCATTGTCCAAACTCTGCGGGAACGCGTCGTGGTAGGCCGCCACCAGTGCGGTCGTCCCGCAAAACGTCACCCCACATTCGCCGAGAAGATGGTTAAAAGCCCGCACTTTGACGGTCGGACCGAGTGGTGCATCCGACAACACGACGTCGAGATCATAGGTCGCGAGCTCGGCTAACAGGTGATCCAGCTTCCCTTCGCGGCACACAATCTTCACCGGTTGCTCAAGGTGAAGCGCGGGTTCGAGCAGACGATACGCCACCAGTTTGGGCACCACGTCTGTAATCCCTACCATGACGCGCAACGGACGGTCGGTTGGCCGCCCTTGCACCGTATCCATGAGTTCGCGCCCAATGGCGAAAATCTCATCGGCATAGCGAAACACCATGTGTCCCATCTCGGTGAGGACAAGATTGCGGCCCACGCGGGCAAATAACTTCTCGCCCAGCGACGCTTCCAGGACCCGGATCTGCTCGCTAATGGTGGATTGCGACAGCGTGAGCTGTTCGCTCGCCTGCACAATACTTCCCTCGCGCGCTACGACCCAAAAATACAGGAGATGATGATAATTAAGCCATTCCATGACTGAGATTATAGTTCGGTTTTTCCGAAGAAACAACTCGGAATTATCTGTTTGTCGAATGATAAGGCCAAACGTATAGTTTCCATCGACATCATTGGACACCAACACATCAAGCGGTTTGCCACCATATAAGAGGTTCACGCCATGCCTGTCAAGCCCACTGACCAAGAAAACGAATATTTCGCCAAACTCGAGTTCGAGCGTCGCAAGCGAGAGCTGGCCGACCAAACCGGATTGACCGGGGGCGGCGTGTTGCAGGACGATGCCGCGGTCGTCCCATTTCGCTGTCCCAAGTGCGGGGCCGATTTAATCGAGGTGACCTACAAAGGGGTGGAGATCGACAAGTGTTCGCGCTGCTTGGGGCTCTGGCTCGACTGTGGCGAACTCGAACGCGTGATGGAAAACGACGAGGGATTTTTAGGATCCCTGAAACGCATCTTTACGTAGAGCACGTCTGGAGAGGGCTAAACCGGTCCGCGCCCCGTTGGCACACGTCGTTTCGCTCGCAAGCTCGTGTCCCAGCATGTTCCAGGGGGAAGTGTCCGCAGCTGTTGCGGGCTGGTTTAGAGGTGAACTGGCAATGCGAACCACGATTGTCAACAGGAGATAGCACCATGAATCGACTCAAAAGTGTGGCGCTACTGGCCACCCTCACGGCGCTGTTGCTGTGGGCAGGACAAGCGTTAGGCGGGGGTGGCGGTTTCGTCATTGCGCTCGTCGTCGCTGGGCTCATGAATGTGGGGGCCTACTGGTGGTCGGACAAATTGATCTTACGGATGTATGGCGCGCAAGAGGTGACCGCCTCGGACGCGCCAGAACTCTGGTCCATGGTCCGGAACCTGGCGACGCGCGCGAACCTCCCCATGCCTCGGGTCTACCTCATTCCTGAGGAGACCCCCAACGCGTTTGCCACTGGCCGCAATCCACAGCATGCGGCCGTGGCGGTGACCGCAGGCTTGATGCGGATGTTAGCGCGCGATGAATTGGAAGGCGTGTTGGCGCATGAACTGGCGCATGTGCGCCACCGCGACACGTTGGTCATGACGGTCACCGCCTCGTTGGCGGGGGCCTTGAGCATGGTGGCCAATATGGCGATGTGGGGCGCGGTGTTCGGCGGTGGTGATGGCGACGACGACGAGGGGGGCCATCCCTTCGCCGGGCTCCTGGGTGTCATGGTGGCGCCGTTTGCCGCCACCCTCATCCAGTTGGCGATCTCACGCTCCCGGGAGTTCATGGCCGATCAGCTGGGAGCGGAACTAACTCGCAACCCGTTGGCGCTGGCGCGGGCCTTGCGGAAGATTGAGGGCTGGAGTCAGGCTGTCCCGATGACGGCGGGTTCGCCGGCTACCGCGCATCTGTTCATTGTCAATCCGTTTGCGGGGGGCGGGCTGGCCAAGTTGTTCAGCACCCATCCCTCGACGGAGGCGCGTATCGAACGCTTGGAAGCAATGGCCACTGCTCGGGGAGCGGCCCACCGGCTCCACCGGGTTGGCTAGGATCGTTATGCGCCAGCTGCCATTTACTCCGTGGAGCACGTGCAGGATGATCGCTCAGAATTGAGGCGGCACACACGTGAAGGGGTGGCTGGCACGGATCACGAGGCCTCAGTGCACCCTAAGCCTTGACAGACGAGGAGGACATGTGATGCGCATTGACATCACGGGACAGGGTATTGACGAGATGGACCAGTTGCATCGCTATGTGACACAACGCCTACTCTTTGTCCTGAGTCGATTTGGTGGAGCGATCACACGGGTTGGGGTGCACCTGGTGCGGATGCAGACGGTGCCAGACGAACCCCGCCTGGGATGTCGACTCACCATCAGCCTCGTCTCTGGGCGAAAGATTCTTGCAGACATCGCAGATACCGATGCGCATGCTGCTATCGACCAAGGCGTCGAGCGGGCTCGGCGCCTCGTTGGCCTGAGATTAGCGCAGCCACGCGTTAGGGGCAACGGTATGAGGGCAGGCGTGTCATCCAGGGTGAGCGACACCACTGCTGAGCCCGTTGACGCTCCCCGGGGACGGAGGAGGAAGGTGGTTGGAGGCCATGCGGGCATCGCCAACAAAAAGGGGAGCATGCGGTAATCATGCCCCCCTTCCTGCAAACCGCTCTGGAGAACCTGCTCTCGCCCATGGTGTTGTTCTTTGGTCTCGTGTTCCTCAGACGCGCGTGTGAAGTCGGACCTTGAGCTACCGGAAGGCATTGGGAAAGCTCTATCGCTCTATCTGATGCTGGCCATTGGGGTGGCACGCATGGCACGCCGTCAGGCGATCATGCGAAAACTCCCCGCCGTGGAGACGCTCGGCAGCACCACCGTCATCTGTTCGGACAAGACCGGCACCTTGACGGAAAACCAGATGACCGTGTAGGAGATCATGGCTGGTCGTGTGTCATACCGTGTCACTGGCGTGGGCTATACACCGGAAGGGGCCATTCTCCGCCCAGGATGTTAGCGGTTCGTAAAACTGTGGCGGAATCGCTAAGTTGAAAATGCGGCTGGCAATCGGGCAGTGGTGATGGCCGCCAGAGTACACGGAGTCCCTCTCGCGGCGCTGGTTGCGGCCAGTTTAGGGTTCGAGTTTGCCCTTCATGCGATAACTCTTGCCCTCGATGACCACGGGTTCAGCGTGGTGCAGCAGGCGATCGAGTAGTGCAGCGGTCAGAGTGCTGTCATTGTTAAAAATCTTGGGCCACTCCTTAACGGCTCGATTCGACGGAATGAGAGTGGAACCTTGTTCATAGCGAGCACTGATGACTTGGCAAAGGAAATCGGCCCCCCTCTTGTCCATGGGGAGGTAGCCGAGTTCATCGACGAGCACTAATGCTGGCTTTGCGTCTCTTTTGATCTCCTGCTTGAGTCGTCCGGGACTCTTAGCGGCAGACAACGTATTAATGATATCGATCGCACTGGTAAAGAGGACGGAGTATCCCTTGAGACACGCCTCATAGCCAAGTGCGATCGATAAATGCGTTTTCCCCAAGCCCACTCCTCCCAAATACAATAAGTTGATGTGCGCCCTCAGAAAGCTCAAGGTAAAGTGATGTTGGATGAGGTCTCGGTTCATCTGGGTGGGCCAGTCCCAGCGGAACTGATCGAGGGGTTTCATCACCGGAAATCGGGCCAATCGGATACGCCTCTGGGTGGCACGGTCGTGTCGCAAGCGGGCTTCACCTGCGCCAAGGTGACCGAGATAGTCGAGATGAGGCCACTTGTGGTGGGCCGCTTTTTGGGCCACCTCCAGGTAGGACTCGGCGATAAAACTGAGTTTCAAGTCGCGCAGATACTGCTCGATGTCGGTTGACGTGGGCGGTGCTGGTGGCGCAGTCTTACGAGTGCTCATCAGGGGTGTCTCCTGTCGGTTGAGGGTCGAGTTTGGAGTCGGCTTCGCGGTAGAGGCTGAGGTCCGGGGGCTGAAGGTGGAGATCGCGCAGGTCTGCACGCCGGGTAAGATGCAAGGGACGTTCCTGCGGCGTGAAGCGCGCCCGTTGCTCCAACAGATTGGCGATGTAGTCAGCGGCAAAGGCACCGTATTCCAGGGCATCGGCCAGAGCCCGGGCCACGGCCTCTTGAGGGTAGCGCTCGCTTAAGGCCACGATCTTGCGCACATGATGATGGGGGTTGAGACGTCGTTGTTCGAGCTGTCGGTCGTAGAGTGCAGCCTGTGGGGATAAGGCTAAAAACCGCATGCAGACTTTGTGATCGCGAGCTTTTTGGCGCTGCTCCAGCAGAGGCTTGGGATGCTCAGGGGCTTCGAAATCTTGGTGGCGATCATCGCGGCGTGGGTGCCGGGCCACGCGTTGGTTTTGATAAGAAAGACAGAGGCGATCTGGATAGGCTTGCAAGGTGAGAGATTGTCCGGCCAAGTGGGCCGGGACGGAGTACCGGTTGGTGTCCAGCGTAAGGCGAAACTGCCGGGAGGCACGGACCTGAGAGACGGTGGCACTATCACAGGGATGGACGGGGAGCGGGCCAAGATGGGGCTTCGCACTGTGCCACAGCGCGATTGGGGGCTTGCGGGTTTCGCCATGCACACGGACATTGGCGATGGTGTCGAGCCAGTGCTTGACAGCGGGAGCGCGCATCTTGCAGTCGGCGATGTCGAGTCCTGCCAAGAAGTGTTGCTTCACGTATCCCACCCCGTTTGCCACTCGGCCTTTGTCATTACCCTTGCCGACGTTGCAGGGCACGATGCGCAAGCCATTGTGCTTGGCAAACTCTGCGTAGTTCGGCTTGAGGACGGGGGCTTCGCCCAAGGTGCGCCGGAGCACCGCCGCCTTCCAATTGTCGACCATGATGCTGCCGGGCACGCCACCGAGAAAGTCAAAGGCATGTTGGTGGCAAGCGAGAAAGTGTTCCATGGTCTGCGACACGGTGACTTCGACATACCTCAGACGGCTGCCCCACAGGCCCATGACAAAGCAACGCAGGCGGCGGGTGGTTTGCCCCACCTGCCCCGATCCGCATGAGCCCCAGTCCACTTGGGCACATGCCCCCGGGGCAAAGGCGAGTGTGAGCAAGGCGGGTTGGCGCCGCGGCCTCACCGTGCGCACAGAGGCTTTCACCGTGGAATAGCTGCCATTAAAGCCCTCCTCATTGAGGCGCTGCCAGACCTGCACGGCACTATAGGGAGACTTCTCGAGCATCTGGCGAATCTGGGGCTTGAAGGGCTCGAGTTTACTGATGCGGTGGGCAGTGCGCCGTGGGCGAAAGCGCTCTTGAGCCAGCCAGTAGGTCACGGTTCTCGGATCGAGACCCAGGACGTCGGCAATCTGGGAGGCTTTGAGGCCTTCGCGGTCATGCAGGTCTTTGATCTGAGCGAATTGCTGATACTCAATCATGCCAACACCTCCCAGATGCGCTCGAACACCGCTTTGAGGTCGACCTCGTCCTCTGCGGCGGGTTGAGGAGAATGGTTCTGCACCGGGTTGCAACCGCGGGCTCACACTTGATAGAGGGGCCGTCGGTAGGCCAGGAGATGGTGCCGGCTCAGAGCTTGACGGGCCTGGCGCAACTGGGCCGCGGACAGTGACAAGCGCTGACACAGCGTGCCGTCGGCGTCATAACTCACGCCTTGAGCATCGGCCACCGTTACGAAGAACAGGTAGAGGGCGCAGGCCTCATGGGAGAGGTGGTCAATAGAGCGCTCACGGACCACGCGCTGGTCCACCCAACTGCACTGCGTGGGCACGCGGCGCAGCTGCGTCTGCCACAGGGGACGTTTGGGCAGCGATAGACCCTCCGGTGAATGGGGATGACTGAGCGAGAATATCGCGCCCCCATTGTTGCAGGCGGCGGGTCACCGAGGCGATGGCATCTTGTAGCGCTACGCCAGTTAACTGAGCGATAAGTCCTACCACCACAGTGGGTTGTAGGAAGAAGGAATCGTGTAACGCATCTTGCCGTGACGCTTCTAAAGTCGCGCTAACTGATTGATCGGAAACATCTTGCGACGTTAAGGCCTCTTGGAACGTAGCCGGTGTCTCTGAGGCCGTCGGCGCCGGACGGCGCCAGTAGCCCGGATGGGCCTGTCGCCACCTCTGGACCCGGTGGACATGGTCAGGGCCTCGGAAGGAATCGTGATTCTCGGGTTTCTTGAGCCAGCGCCGCTGGCTCTTGGCTTTACTCGCTTGTTGGCAGACGGGCTTGGAGCAGTAGCGTTGGCGGTCCACATTGCGATAGTCCGGAACAAAGAATCCTCGACAATGCCGACACTTACGCTTGCGGGTTGCGCGGTTCATGGGTCTCGATCTCCTCGCGACCATGATCGACGCAGGGCACAGCACAAGGAAGAAGAGGACAGATCACAATCGAAGGGAGAAGAAGATAAAATCCGAGGAAGAAGAAGAAGAGGAGATATAGACAGACTGGAGAAGAAAACGGGACCCGGCTACGGTACTTGGTCGGCTAACCACTTTTACACAATTTCAGAACACCGCTGACATGCTGAGCTTTTTCCTCGGTTTCGCCACCATGAGTTTTGCCTCCTACGGCCTGATTGTCCACAACCCCGATGCGGAAGCCCGATTCGCTGCACGCATCTACATGATCCTGGTGGTGGTCGGCGAGGTGCTCTTGTTTGCCGCCATGGTCT
>CAJIAL010000759.1_pt1 | contig 12258 bp, 5 predicted proteins | sample 9199091 | NCBI WGS metagenome assembly CAJIAL01 (sample SAMEA7708270, study PRJEB35096) | sediment metagenome | biome: marine neritic benthic zone biome [ENVO:01000025]; feature: sediment [ENVO:00002007]; material: shallow marine sediment [ENVO:03000034] sea grass bed [ENVO_01000059] ... | reverse complement strand
GTCGAGAATAAAGGTGTACATGTTGGATATGGGACGGCCCATCGGGACATTGGCGAGGTGTTGATGGTGTGGCTCGGGTTCGTACCAGGTAACATCCCACACTTCCGACGTGCCGTACAGGTTGTAGAGCACGGAGTCGGGCATGGCCTCGTGAAAACGCTGGAGTAACTCTCCCGGAAGCGGTTCGCCACTTGTGACCCAAAACCTCAGCTTCGGCAGCTGACGCTGCAGAGCGGGGAACGCATCCAGCATCACCCGTAACAAGGAGGGCACTAACCACAAGCGGGTCACGCCCTGAGCGCCCAGCGCGTGCACAAATGTGATCGGATCTTGTAGCAGGTGATCCGGAATAATGACCGTAGGCGACCCTTGAAGAAGCGGACCCAATAACTCCCAGATGGAGTCGACAAAATTGAGGGCGGTTTTCTGGCAACTGACATCGTCCGGGGCAAAAGGATACGCGTCCCACATCCAGATGAAACGATTCAGGATCTGTTTATGGGGCACCGCCGCACCTTTGGGATGTCCGGTTGAGCCCGAAGTATACATAATGTACGCCAGATCCTCCGGCGCTACCGCCACCGCCGGGTTGTCTTCCGGTTGTTGGGCGATCAGAACACGGTCGGTATCAAGACAGACCCTGGCGGCTCGATCCTGGGGAAGGATGTCCAGCAGCCGTTCCTGCGTGAGCACGAACGACACGTCGGCGTCTTCAAGCATGAAGGCCAAACGCTCTTGGGGATATGCGGGGTCGAGGGGCACATATACGCCGCCCGCTTTGAAGATGCCCAACAAGCCAATCATGGCATCGAATGAGCGCTCAATGCACAGCCCAACCCGCATCGTTGGGCCCATCCCCAGCGTCTGCAAATAGTGCGCAACTTGATTCGCCCGTCGATTGAGCGTATGATAATCCAACGTGGCGCCATCGAGCACGAAGGCCGTCGCCTGTGGGGTCCGCTGTACTTGCCCCTCAAAGCGCTGCATGAGACTTTCGTCAAGTGGATACGCGATCGTGGTCGCATTCCACTCAACCAACTGCTGTCGGCGTTCTGCCTCGGTGAGCAAAGGGAGGGCTGCGATCGATTGGTCCGGAGCCGCGATGATGCTCTCCAGCAACACCTGGAAATGTCGAGCCATGCGCTCAATCGTGACCGCGTCGAACAAGTCGGCATTGTAGTCAAAAGCGCCGTGGAGCCCGTCGCTGCGCTCGTTCAAGAACAGGGTCAGATCATACACCACCGAGCGATGGCCAAATTCCGAACGTTCGGTCGTCAAACCCGGTAACTGGAGCGCGAATAAATTGGTATTCTGCAAAATGAACATCGTCTGAAACACCGGGGAACGGCTTACGTCTCGCTCGAGACGCAATTCTTCAACTAACCGTTCAAACGGCAGATCCTGGTGCGTATAGCCATCCAGCGCGACGTCACGCACCCGCGCCAACACCTCGCGAAAACTCGGAGTGCCCGACAGATCCGTACGCAGGGCAAGCATGTTGAGAAAGAGCCCGATTAAGGGTTCGGTTTCGGCTCGGCTGCGGTTGGTGATGGGCGTGCCAACCACCACATCGGTCTGATTGGTATAGCGGCACAGGAGGACATTGAATGCCGCAAGCAAGGTCATAAACAGGGTGGCGCCTTGCTGCTGGCCCACATCCTTGAGCGACTGGCACAGCGCTTTGGGCACATACACCTGCAGCTGTCCCCCCCGGCCCTCTTGCACGGCCGGACGGGGCCGGTCGGTGGGGAGATCGATGGCGTGCGGCGCCCCGTCGAGCTGGTGTTGCCAGTAGGCGAGTTGGGTGTCGAATGCCTCCCCCTGCATTTGCTCTCGCTGCCACACGGCAAAGTCGCTATATTGGATCGGCAGTTCGGGCAGCCTGACGGGCTGCTGATGGCAAAACGCGTCATACAGGGTCGCCAGTTCCCGGCAAAAGACGTCGTACGACCATTCATCGAAGATGATATGGTGGATGGTCAGCAACAGCACCGATTGCACATCACTGAGGTCTAGCAGTTGAGCGCGAAACCCTGCCTCCTGGGTCAGATCAAAATGGTATTGCGTTTCTGCCGCAAAGCGCCGCTGGACCTCGGTCTCACGCTCGGGAGCCGGTAGCTCCCGGAGATCGATGACCGGCAGCGTAAACGTCACGGAGGAGATTACTTGTGCCGGAGCACCGTCGACCATAGGGAAGGTGGTTCGCAGCGTCTCATGGCGCTGCACAATGTTGGCTAAACTTTGCTCTAAAGCGGTGACATTGAACGCCCCCCGGAGGTGGAAGGCCAGCGGCAGATGATACGCGGTATTGGTGGGTTCTAATTGAGCCAAAAACCACAGCCGTTGTTGGGCAAAAGAAAGTGGGCCAGGCTCGGACGAGAGACGGCGGGGGATGGTTTGGACGGGCTCGTGCACCTGCTGCCGCTTCCCTTGTAGGCGTTTTTTCAGCAGCGCTTGTTTTGCCGCAGAGAGTTGAGCCCGGGAGGGAACACGTTCAATGTGTTCGGTCATCGTCTTGCCGTTCTACATTCGCCCACATGATATTGGCACCGAGACTACACTCGCAAACGCACCGGTTGGCATGACTCGATTGTCCAGTAGACACATCTCATGTGGATCGGTTGACATTATTCCAGCTGCTCCGCGGCGATTTGGGCTTGCTCTTCGGGCAGTTCCGCCAATTCTGCAATGAGTTTTTCCTCGATAAGCACGGCGCACTCGGCAATAGTAGGCGCCTCAAAGAGGGCCCGTAGCGGCAGTTCGATCTCGAACGCCTCACGCATGCGCGCAATGGTTTTGTTGACCAGAAGCGAATGCCCGCCCAACTCGAAAAAGTTATCGTACACCCCCACCAGGTCAACCCCCAAGATATCCGTCCAGATGTCAGCCAGCGCGGCCTCAGCATCGTTGCACGGGGCGACGTACGCTTGCTCCTGACCAAGGGATGCGTGTTCCGGCGCCGGCAAGGCTTCCCGGTCCACCTTGCCATTAGGGGTCAACGGTAACGCGTCAAGCAACACATACGCTTCCGGTACCATGTAAGTCGGCAGCTTCTTTGCGAGCACCTCACGGAGTGCGCCAACCGTGGTATCGTCTTCCGTCTCGCACACGAGATACGCCACCAACTGGGTATCCATACCGGGCGATACGGCAGGCGACATAGGAGCGGACAGCAACTCTTCCTGGAGTCGTTTGACCAAGAGACGCCGTTTTTGTGGAGACAGATTATCGAGTCGTTCGTATATATTCTTCATAGGCATGCACCATTTATTTGACGGCTTTGATGACTACCATCGAGTCTGCCCACCACGCATCGATGTTGTCTTCCGGCAGCGATAACGGCACAACCTGGAGCGTAAACGTCTTGAAGTAACGAAAGAGGAGTCGTTGATGCTCCCGGCTGAGGGAATCGATCTCGTGCGTCAGGTACGTGAAGAGGCCCCCGGCTCGCAAATGCGCGGCTGCAGTCGGGAAAAAATGGGCGGCAAAAGTACCGCTGTTGACCGCGTGCTCAAGGTATTCATGCTCATTGAGCGGATAGGTATGGAAGAAGATGCCGTCATAGGCCCCGAATTGATCGACGGTATCCTGCCACTTGCCGTGAATCAAACGAATATCCCGGTCAGGGTAGTACTTCCGCCAATCCTGAAACCGCTGGACGATGGCGTCATTGCATTCCACGAGCGTATGCGATCGCACACCACATGTCTGAATATATGTCGCAGAAATGCCTCGGCCGAAGCCGATTTCCAGGATATCACCGTGCGTTTCGGTCACCGCCTCGGCCATTGTTTGCATCAAGGGAATTTGCCAATCCTCCATGATGTGCTCTTCAGCCAAGTCCCCCTGGGTGCGATCTGACGGGTGGTTGACACCTTGACGGCCGGGCACAAACCGTTTCGCGATGAGATCGAGAGCGGTGAGATCGCCCACACATTCGCTCAACAACTTGTTGAGCAGCCAATGCCGCTGTGAGAGGTGAGGCGGATTGATAAAATCGTCAGATTTTATCTGCAGAGAAATATCAAACTCGCGTGATCGTTTCAGTTTTCGGATCATGGTTACAACTTCAACGCATAGTGATGTCTACGATTCTGACCGCAGCCTCAAATTGCCCCCAGCACATATACTCATACCGCACCGCATACGTCTCGCACAATTCCTGAAAGGCTTTGAACTCGTGCTGCTGCCAGTTGGGGTAATTGAAGTACTCGTTAAAGACGATAATGGTCCCTTTTCTGATCTGCGGGGCCAGATGGTTAAGCACGGTCTTGGCGGAAGCGTACAGGTCCGAGTCGATGTGCACAAATGCCACGTCGTCCGGATGCTCCTGCAAAAAGTCAGGAAGCGTCTGCTCAAACCAGCCGACCACGAGCGTGACATTATCTTGCACCTCGGGGCGGCTGTCCATCGCAAAACTTCCCTTGTCCTGCACCCAACCCGACCATTCCTCCGGTAGCCCGGCAAACGAATCAAATCCGTAGATGGTTTGAGAGGGGTGACGTTTCGCGATATAGTTGATCGTTGTGCCGGTTCTCACTCCAAACTCCAAGAACAAGCCATCGACGCTCACCTGCTTGCAGGCATACGCGAGCACCTCAAACTCGTTGTTCTTGATCATGGCCTGGCTCATGTGTTCTTTGATGTACGCCACGGTCTCGGCCAGGGCTTCTTCGCGCAGAGCGTAATGCGGGTGCCAATGCATCGCGTACACACTGTAATAGCGCTTGAGGATAATAGGCATCGCCCGCATCACAAGCGTATCGAGCACCCGGTCGAACAGTTTGTTGAGCGTCTGTTTGATCATGGTGTGTCCCGCCGAACGCGCCAGCGGCCACATCAGGACGCATGTGACCCGCTCTTAGGCATTTAATTTCTAATTTAATATCTCTCCTGTTTCATCCTCGGTCAGACGCTCGATCTCCGCCAGGAGCCGTTCCGCCTTCGCCTCATCAAGCAGCCGCATCTGTTCGACCAGGTCCGCGGTGTCAGGCGTATCAACCGCCTCGACGCGAGAGCGAGAGGGGGCTGGCGGTTTTTCTCTGGTAACCACGACCGCCTCTTGCACCGTCGGGTGTTGTTGCAAGATGGCTTCGATCTCGCCTAACTCAATGCGATACCCACGAATTTTCACCTGGTGATCGATGCGGCCCAAGAACTCGATATGACCGTCGGGGCGAAAGCAGGCCAGATCGCCCGTTTTATACAAAACGGTTCCCGGCGTTTCCTGGCTGAATGGATGCGCCACAAACTTCTCGGCCGTGAGGGCGGGACGATTGAGATACCCTTGCGCGAGACCGCCCCCCCCCAGGTGCAGTTCTCCCGGCACCCCGACCGGGACCGGTCGCATCGCGTCATCCAGAATGTATATCTGCGTATTCGCAATGGGCCGGCCGATCGGAACAGTGCTCCCCCCCGGCGGCAGAGAACGGCAATCGTAGACGCTACACCAGACCGTGCCCTCGGTGGGTCCGTATTCGTTGAAGAGTGCGGTATCGGGTAGCAACGCGTTGTGACGCGCCACCAAGGCCTGCGGGCACGCCTCACCCGCGACGATAACCGTACGGAGAGACGTCAGATTTTGGGCGGTGGCCTCGGCCAAAATGTAAGCGTAGAGCGATGGGAGGCTCAACATGTGGGTGATCTGGCTCTGGCTGATGAGATGGGCCACCTGCTGGGGGTCGCGTTGGAGTCCTTCCAACGGCAATACGAGGGTTCCGCCGGTACACAACGTCCAGAACAGCCCCGCAACGGAGCTGTCAAACGCGTATGAGGAGAGCAACAAGAAACGCTGCACCGGCTCCTGATAGTAGTGCATGCGCGCCGACGTCGAGTGGACCAGATTGCGGTGTCGTATCGGTACGCCCTTGGGTTGACCGGTTGAACCGGAGGTAAACATGACGTAGGCTAAATGCTCCGGCCCGACCGGGATGGACGGGTTGGTGCGGTCTGCTTGGCCAATCGCTACCCAATCGGTATCCAGACATACCACCTGACCGGTGTATCCAGGGGTGTTCGCCAGCAGATGCGCTTGGGTGACGAGCACTGGCGTCTGGGTATCTTCCAACATCAAGACCAAACGTTCCGGTGGATACTCCGGATCCAAAGGCACATACGCGCCGCCGGCTTTCAAAATACCCAACAAACCCACCAGCATTTCCAGAGAGCGCTCGACATGGATGCCGACCAGCGTATCCGGTCCGACTCCCAGCTCCTGCAGATGATGAGCAAGTTGATTGGCCCGCGCGTTGAGCTCCGCATAGGTGAGAGATGCGGCTTCACACACGACCGCCACCTCGCTCGGGGTTCGCTCGGCCTGGGCTTCAATCAGATGATGGATACACGTCTGGGGATACGGCGCGTGGGTATCGTTGAATGCCACCAAGATTTGGTGACGTTGATCGTCAGGCAAGATATCAAGCTGATCGACCGTCAACTCCGCATCATGGGTCGCACTGGCCAGCAACGTGTGGAATTGTCCGGCGAAACGCTCGACATCCGCCGTGCGTAACACGTTCGCATCGTAATACACGTCTACGCCGATCGCCTCCCCCCGTTGAAACACGGCGAGTTTCACCTCAAAGCGGTCGGTACAGCTATCGAGAGACTGGAGCGAGAATGCTATCTCGCCGGTTTCATACCTCTCAGGCTGTTCGATAAAATCGAAACTCCATGGGAAAAAACCTGGCTCACGCGACTCAAAGAAGTCCCAGGTGAAATATTCTTGCCATGCAAACGCTTCGGTGAGGGCGTCGGAGGTCCGTTCCAAGACGGTGGAGAATCGCACATCCCCGTCCAGATGAGACCCCAAGGGGAGATATTTGGCCAACGGGCCCACCGCGTCTTCTAAACCCTCGTAGGTGCGTCCATCACAGGCGGTACCAACGACAATATCTGCTTGACCCGTGAGACGGTGCAGCAAAACTTGCCAGCAGGCCAGCAAGACCAGAGAGACCGTGACATCCCGTGCTGCCGCAAAGGCTTGGAGATTGGCGGCAATGGCCGGCTCAACCCTCGTCTGAATCGCTTGCGGATTGAACGGGCCAGGGGCCGACAGCCTCTCGCCAGGGAACTGCACCTGGAGATACGGGAAAAAATCGCGCTCGCGCCAGAAGGTGCCACCCGTTTCGGCTTCTGCCGATTCAAACATCTCCCATTGCCACTCAGCCAGGTCGGCATACTGCATACAGGCCTCATCTGAGGCAAAAACGTCACCACGGAGGCGGGCCGCATAGGCTGCGCCGATGTCGGCTACCATGGTCGTGGCGGTGGTCATATCCGCCCACAGCGCCGGCAGATACACGAGCAGCATATGCCGCGACGCGGATAGACGTATCACGCTGCCCCAAAACATCGGACCCCGCGCAATATCATAGGGAGAGGCTGGCATCACGTCTGCCAGCGTCTTGATGTTGACCGGTTGGTCATCCGGAGCCACATCGCGCAGATCGTATTCTTGGACCACAGGAGGTAATGCATCCGCAATGACCTGCATCGGCAGCGCCATGCCGTGAGGACACTGAAAAAGGGTGCGAAAGATCTCATACCGCTGGATGACGTCCTCCAATGCTTGCTTCAACACATTGGTTTCAAGATCGCCCTCAACCGCGATCGATGCCCGCACACCATACACCGGATGTCGCTCCTGTTGCTGCAGTTGCCATACGCGTTTTTGTTGCGGCGAAAGTCGAAAACCCTCAAGCCCTTCGTGTGTTGTCATATATGTATCTCTTTACATCTGACACCAGATCGATCCACCTGCAACGGGTGCACTCTCACGTTTCTGTACCGGCATAGGCTTCGGTCATGGAGACCACAATCTCACGGTCACCGACGTACGGTTCACGAGCATGGGCGATCGACATATTGTCAAGCAGCAAGACATCGCCCTCGCGCCAGGGAAACATCACTTGTTCGGCCGCATAGGCCTGGCGGATATGTACAACCACGTCCGCGTCAATGGCGCTACCATCACCGTAATACGTGTTGTAAGGGAGACCATCGAGGGCAAATTCGGCCAGCAGCGACGCGCGCAGCGACGGCTCCAGGGTGGTGTCGTGGAAAAAGGCGACGTGATTGAACCAGACGAGATCCCCGGTCTTCGGATGGCGGCGAATGGCCGGACGAATCTGGTGCGTACGCAGCCGGTCGCCCTCTTTCCATTCGTACGCAATCGCATGCTCGTGGCAATAGGACTCGACGACGGCTTTGTCTTCGGTCTGATAGACGTCTTGCCACGGCAAGCCGAAGCCATCGTTGTAGTTGCGCGTCAACATCATCCGTTTTTCCTGAAACTGTGCCCGAATAGCGGGATCGAGACGCCGATAGACGTTCCGTACGTCCACCAAGGGAGTCTCCCCCCCTTGGTCGGCGGCTTTGATACAGCAAAAGTACAGCTTCAGAGCCCATCGCAGCCAGTACGTCCCTTCGTTATGAGGATTGATGCGCTGGTCGGCCGGATGGATGGTCGAGGTATAGATGCGATTGCCCTTCGTGGTACGCGGGGTGGAACGATCACGATAGTCCAGCGGCTCGCCGGTCGATGTGCAGCGGACAAACGTTTCAAAGGCATCAACCGTACGTATGCCGAAACCGCGGAAGAGCAGCGCGTTATGTTGCCATAACAAGTCGTCGATATACGCCTGATGGTCGGCAGCCCAGGCGAGCAGGTCGACGCCATCGACCGCGGGTTCAATCACCAGCGGGATACGTGTACCGGAGGGGAGATAGCCCAGCTTCACGCGCGCCGCCTGCGACATCTCAACCGCTTTGCGCTTAATCCCATCGAGGGGCTTTGTCGGCCGCTTTTTCACGTGAAATGATCTCATGATGGTGTCTCTTTACTGATGGTAATGGGCTTACGTTTCACATCTTTCAACATCTTCGACCCACGCACTTTGTGCGCTTGCTGCCTGACTTGTCGATGCGCCCGATCGCCTACGGCCAACGTCTCAAGCAGCGAGCCCACCGTAGCCGAGGGATGCTCAATGATCGCTTGCAACAGGGCGTTAAAATGCCGCCGCATGTGTTGGCCGGTGGATGGCTCGAAACGACGTGAGTCGTATTTCAACACCACGTCGATCTGCTCGTCAACCTCGACCGCCACGCTGAGCGGCAGGCTGTTCCAGTCCACCAGGTCAAACGCGCTCATGCCAAAATCACGCGCTAAGCTCAACACGGACGGCTGCCCTGGGGTCGCCTGCTGCACGCCAATGGCACTCTCGAACAGTGGCTGCCCCCGGGGCACCTCGCTCCAGCCCTGGACATGCAGTAACGGGCTGTAGTCAAACTGCCGCATCGTCACCTGGTCCTGTTGGTGCTTGTGCAGCCACTCCAGAAGCACGTCGTCGGCCGAAACCCGCAGACGAGCGGGCAATGTATTCATAAACAAACCCACCGTGGTTTGCGAACCGGGGAGTTCCGGTGGACGACCGGGGACAATGGCGCCGAAGACGACATCATCACGCCCGCTCCAATAGCTGAGGAGCAGTCCCCACGCGCCTTGGATGATCGTACTGACCGTGAGCCGGTGTTGTTGGGCGAGGGTTTTCAGCCGTGTCGTCTCTGCCCCAGACAGGACAAACGCGGTCCGTCCAAAACGTGCTTCCTCACTCGGTAAACCGCCGGGATCACGATCGTGCAAGAGCGGGGTGGATTGGGTAAACCCTCGGAGCACATCCCGCCAGTACAGCTCGGCACGCGTCAGACCCTGCGTGTCGACCCAGGCAATGTAGTCTCGATACCGGTACGCACGCTTCGGGGGCCAGACACGGCCCTGGCGGATCGCCTCGTACAGGGCAATAACCTCAGCCAGGATATGTGACATCGACCAGCGATCAAAGAGGATATGATGAAAGTTCCAGAGAAACCGGTGGGCTGCATCTGCGAGGCGAACGACAATGATCTCGGTGAGTGGGACGCTCGACATCCCACCACGCCAACGGTCTTGACGGTAGGTCTGCAATCGCGCCTCCTGCTCAGGAGGCGAGAGATGACGCCAATCTTCAATCGTAAAGGACAGCTTTGCCGCTCGCTGCACCACTTGCAAGGGCTGGTCGAGGTGCTCCCAGACGAAGCGGGTCCGGAAAACCGCCTGGCGCGCGACCACCTCCTGCCAGGCCTGTTCAAAGGCCGCAAGATCAATTCCGGGCGGTAACAGACCACTAAATTGCAACACGTAAAACCCAGATGCCGGGGCGTACAAGGTGTGGAACAACATCCCTTGCTGGAGCGATGAGAGCGGATAGATATCTTCGACGTCCGGCGCGATGGCCAGGATGCGATCCAGGTCGGCTTGGGTCAGTCTCGCCAGCGGGAAATCGGAGGGCGTGACGCCACCGCTTTCCGGTAACAGGCAATGGCTGATGAGCGCCCGTAGGGCTTCGGCAAACGCGTTGGCCACGCGCACGATCGTCGCTCGGTGGTGGACGTTCTTGCTGTAGGTCCATTTCATCTGCAGACGCCCGTTGATGACAAAGGTGTTGATGTCGAGCACGTGGGGTCGTGTGCCGTGGGGACTGCGCGAACCGGTGAGGGCATGCTTCAACGTGAACAGACTCGAGTCGTGCAGCACCCGGTCAAACTGACCCAGGTAGTTGAACAGCACCTGCGGGGCCGCAAGGGCGCTCAATTGCTCGGCGACGCGCCCATCCTGGCACAGATACCGTAAGATGCCGTAGCCAATACCCCGGTTCGGGATACGACGCAGTTGTTCCTTGATCGACTTGAGCGCATCGCCCGGGCCGGCACCGTCAGCGAGACGCAGTCCAACCGGAAATATCGAGGTAAACCAACCAACGGTACGAGAGAGATCCACCTGCTCAAGCATATCAATATCCTCCCGGCCGTGGCCCTCCAGATGTATAACCAGCCCATCGCGGCCGGTCCAGGCCGACAAGGCTTGCATCAAGGCAGTGAGCAGCACGTCGTTGATTTGGGTATTGTAAGCGGGCGGCACCTCGTGCAGTAATGCATGGGTTTCTTCGGCACTCAGCCCGACCGACACGGTACGCGCCGAGGCTTCAGTATTGGCCGCAACCGCTGGCGTGTCCACCGGAATATCCGGCTGGATATGGTCGGCAACCGCGAGCCAGTACTCAAGCTCCTGCCGCAACACGTCTGATTGCGCATAGGCGGCTAACCCCTCAGACCACTGTTTGAACGACGTGGTTTTGGCCGGCAAGGCAACCGCCCGCCCCTGCTCGAGCTGGTGGTAGACGGTTTCGATATCTTGCCAGAGTGTTTGCCAGGAGACACCATCGACCGCCACATGGTGGATCGTGATGAACAATCGGCTCGGTGCATCAGGGCCGTACCAGAAGTGTGCGGCCTGGACCAATTGACCCTCGGCCAGATCATGGTTGGCCTCAAGTCTGGCCATCGTCTCGGCCAATCTGGTCTGCCGCATTGCCTGCGGTTGATTGGACACATCCACCTTGAGCAGTTGCAACGCGGGCGCATCGGGCATATGAACTTGCTGCCAGCCGGTTTCGGTTCGCAACAGACGTAGGCGCAGGGCATCGTGGTGCCACAGCAGGTACCGCAGGACCTCTTCCAACCGGTCCACATCCACCTCGGCCGGCATCTCGACCAGCATTGACTGGTTCCAGTGGTTGTAGTGAGAGAGGTCTTGATCAAAGAACCAACGCTGAATCGGGGTCAAGGGAACCGCGCCGGTGACCATCCCCTGTTCAGCCGGTACGGTTAAGACCGTACTGGCCACCGCGGCTAACGAGGCAATGGTTTGATGCTCAAACAGCTGCCTGGGAGTTAGCTGCAGGCCGGCCTGGCCAGCTTTGGCGATAATTTGAATGCTGATAATGGAGTCGCCCCCAAGGTCGAAAAAGTTGTCGTGAATGCCCACCTGCCGCAGTCTGAACACCTCGGCCCAGATAGTGGCCAGGACCTGTTCATGCCTCGTCGTCGGGGCCACAAACTCCGTATCCAGATCACGCCGTTCATGTTTTGGCTCCGGCAAAGCCGTGCGATCGACTTTACCATTCGGAGTCAAAGGGAGAGACTCAAGCCCGATGAAATAGGTGGGAAGCATCACCTCGGGCAGAGTGTGCGCCAGAAATGCTCGCAAGACTGGCGCGGGCAGTGGGGAGGTCGCAACATAGTAGGCGGCCAGACGATCCTCACGGGTCGCTGCTTGAGAGTCAACCTCATCGTAACCGATCTGCTGCAGGATGTGCTGGACCCCGACCTCGCTGATCTCATCGTCAAGCTCGTCCAGTGCCGCATCGCGCTCTTTATGCC
>CAJIAL010000506.1_pt1 | contig 12341 bp, 12 predicted proteins | sample 9199091 | NCBI WGS metagenome assembly CAJIAL01 (sample SAMEA7708270, study PRJEB35096) | sediment metagenome | biome: marine neritic benthic zone biome [ENVO:01000025]; feature: sediment [ENVO:00002007]; material: shallow marine sediment [ENVO:03000034] sea grass bed [ENVO_01000059] ... | reverse complement strand
CTCCGGCGCCAACGACTGGTCGGCCGTGCGCCTCTGGTACACCCCGGGCCGCACCTACGGGGCGCGCGCCTATGCCGCCCACGGCTTCATCTACCCGCGGCTCGCCACGGCGGCCCGTTGAGGGGTCCGTTGAGGGGGACGCGCAAGAAAATCGCCCCGGCGTCGGGCCTTGCAAGGCCGGCCGCCGGGGCAAGTCATCGGGAGGCTATCTAGAGGCTATCAGGTCGCTGTCGTCACCTAGGGCTAGGAAATCGGGATCTTCTGTCGACAACCGTTTGGCCCGGGAACGTGTAAGTCGAGGCGCCTTCCACGAAGCCATCACCGCCAATGCTCACAGAATTGGTGCTGTTGATATCCGCCTGGTCAATCACCGGCACGATCTGTAGCAGGTGCGACGCGTCAGAACCGAAGACCTGCAAGTTATACGCGCCGTTGTAGTAATCCTCCAGGATGACCGTCGCTTGCGTACCGTCGACGTTGGCCGAGTTGGGATTCAGACGCTCAAAACGCAAGGTACCGCTGGTATTGACGTAGCGGGCCACAAGATCGGTCGTCTCACTCAAGTTCGAGCCGACTAGCGTGACTGTCTGTCCCGGGTTGGCCGAGGCTTGGGCACCATCGGCTGGTGTACCACTGGCCGCCGTGGCCACCAAGTCCGTGTAGCCAACACTGTAAGGTGCGCTGCTGCCACCAGCGGTGGTCACGGTGACGGCACCGAACACGTCATCGGAGAAAGCCTGGTTGTTGAGGTCCGTACCACGCACGCAAACACCGCAATCCCCCCTGCCAAACTGGCAGGGCAATTGCGCTACGCAGTACTAGAGTCTATAGTGCCGTGGGCGCCAGTATACCAAAGGCCTCCTGACAGCTCCATGCTCCAACACAGCCGCCATACGCCAATACCACGTGGCATCGCGCCGTGCCGATTTGCCATCCTGACCTTCACGGTATAGCATAAATGACATACCTCACGTTCCTATAAACACAATAAACTTACCTGCGAAACATCACTATGCTCACTATAGCCCTCGATTGGTTACAAACACATACCATCGTGCTGTGGTGGCTCGGAGCCCTCTCCGGCCTGACCTTCTTCGGCACCCTGATTGTGATCCCCATCCTCGTCGTGCGCATCCCAGCCGACTACTTCACCTGTGCCTATCAGCGTGCCCATGCCCATCACGGGGCCTGGTACTACTGCGGCTTATTGATCAAAAATGCGCTCGGGCTGCTGTTTATCCTCACTGGTATAGCAATGTTAGTACTGCCCGGCCAGGGCATACTCACCATCCTCATTGGCATTATGCTCATGAATTTTCCACGCAAACGCGCTTTCGAGCTGCGCATTGTACGACAGCCAACTGTCCTCCGGGCGATTAACTGGATGCGGGCCAACGCCAAAAGACCCGCGCTCGTCATCCCCGCCCCCCTCCGTCGCAAATCGCATGCCGAGGAGACGGGCTAAAACTCGTGAAAAGCACCCACACAGCCAACATACGTGGACCACTGCCGCATTTCCTGATGCATTCGCTCCCTCTGGGGAACCATCCTCGTACATGACGGGATATCACAGTGACAGCAACGCATACAACCATGCCCGCTGCGCCTGTTATGCTACTTGAGCCCCCAAAGACGTGTTCGCAGGAGGTACGCGATGAACACTTGCTTTCCTTGGAAATATGGCAGTGTCTTCCTACTCACGCTCGCCCTGGTTGGCTGCTACGACTACCATCACGATGACGATGACTCTCAGCGCGACACGAGCACCGACGTGGTATGCTCCAGCGACAGTGTCTGCGACCCGACGCTGTCCACCTGCACCTCCACGTTGGACGAAACCTTCACCACGTTTATCGACGACTACGACTACGACTTCGATCGCCACACCACGATTACCGAAGACACAGTCGTCACACGCACCGACGATGTCGATGGAACATTCAATACTCTGGCATCAGTGCAAACCGAGACATTCGTCGTGACCACGACCGAAGACGAGATAGTCTACGATCATGACGGCGAAGAGCATGTCACCATTACCACCACGACAGAGCAAGTGCGCACCACCTGGACACAAGACTGTCCTACGTGCGCAGTGGAAGTGTGCACCTCAAGCAGCGATGAGCCTGTGGAAACCTGCACCGTCGCCGCCGCCTTCCCACCCGTCCCACAGTGTGAGAGCTGATAGAGCAGTGTACTTCACGCGTGCAATGCCTCCGACACGCACTGTACAATGACTGCACACCTCCTTTCAGCGGAGCATAGCGCGTAGGCATGAAATCGAGACACAGCATCCGGCGCATCGGCATCCCACTTCTGCTCCTGCTCGCCTTTGCACTGCTTGCCTTCGTCATGACGGAGCCCACAGCTGACACAGCAACCGGGACGCCCACACGCTGGGCTATCATCCTCCACTATACCCTGCACATAGGCGTCGTCTTGTCAGGCGCGTTCTTTGCCATCGCGGTCATGAACTGTCTCGTGTGGGACGGCCTCATTGCCAGGATGCTCGGCACGCCCATCCCACGTCTGGTGAAAGACCTGATGGCTTTCATCATCTTTATGATCGGCGTGACGATCATTGTCGGCCTCATCTTCAAACAATCCGTAACCGGCATTTGGGCCACGTCAAGTGTCCTCGGTTTTATCCTGGGGTTTGCACTGCGCAGCCTTATCCTCGATGTGTTCACCGGCCTGGCCATTAACGTCGATCGGTCCTATAAAGTTGGTGACTGGGTCCATGTGCATGACCGCAACCGCGTCGAGTACATCGGCTGTATTCTCGAGACCAACTGGCGCACCACACGCTTGCGGACGACAGATAACAACATTATCGTTCTACCCAACAGTCTCATTGGGCAATCTGTCGTGACCAATTTCTCCGCGCCGGACACGCTGAGCCGCTTTGAACTCCTGTTTCATCTCGATTTTACCGTGCCGACAGAACGCGCCTTACGCATCCTCCAAGCAGGCGCGCAAGCCGCCTGTGGCCCTGAAGGCATCGAAGCCGAGCCCCCACCCAAGGTGAAGCTGAATCGGGTCACGGACATAGGAGTCGAATACCGGCTGCGCTACTGGCTCCATCCGGAACGAGTCTCACCGAGCCGCGCCCGGCACCTGGTGCTGCAAAGCGTCCTGCACAATCTCGCCACCGCGGGCTTGAGTCTTGCCTACCCCAAGCAGGATATCTACCACACCACCATGCCCTCGCGCGGTTTGAACGCCTCGGCACCCAAAGACAAAATCTCCCTCCTCACCTCGGTTGACCTGTTCCGGAGTCTGCCACATGAAGCACTACAACTCCTGGCGCAACACCTGACCCCGGTGACCTTCAGCACAGGGCAACATGTCGTTACTGCGGGTGATGAAGACAACGCCATGTTTGTCATTATTGAGGGGATTCTCGACGTCTACGTCCACAGCGAAATGGAACAAACGGAGGTCAAAGTCGGACACGTTACTGCTGGACAATTTTTCGGGGAAATGGCCCTGCTCACCGGCAAACCACGCTCGGCAACTATCAAAGCCGCGACCGATGTCGTCGCCTATGAAATCACCCATGACGACATGATGCCCGTCGTCGAAACCTATCCCGATGTTTTAGAGACGATCAGCCGCGTCATTGCCGAACGGCATATCCAGGAACAACAATTCCTCGCCCATCAGAACGCCAAGGCGTTGCAAGAACAGCGGCAACGCTTAACCAATGAAACCTTGCAGAGTATCAGACACTTTTTTGATTCGGTGAAAAAGACGGTCACTTCTCGCCGTCATCTGTCATAAACCGTGTTATCTTCCACCCGCAGGCCACAGGACCTACTCAACAGCGTTCCAGACTATCGCACGATCTGGCGCAAAAGGTCAGGACGATCGGAGGTGATGAAATCGACGCCCATATCGGCAAACCGACGCATCGCCTCAGGATCGTTGACCGTCCACACCCCGACGCGGAACGCTCTGGCACGCAAAGCGCGTAAAAAATCGGGCGTCATCAAGGCGTGTTTCACCCCCACACAGCGGAAACCCTGCGCGGCAAGTTCCTCGGCGACCACATCGTTATCCCGCCGCCGCCCGAAACGCCGGAGAAAAGCATCCGCAAGTAAGGCACATGTCTGCACACGCGGATCCAAGGTCGTCATCTCGTGCAGTATGGCAAAATCGAACGCCAGGATGAGTACCTGATCGAGCATTGCATACTGTTGCACCGTGTCGAGGACTTTAGCCTCGATACCGACATACCGACTGGCATCCGGGCGGGCTTTAATTTCGATCTGCACCTCGGCTCGGCCCCGTACCAGCTCCAGCACCTCCTGCAGGGTCGGCACCCGCTGTGGTTCGATCGGTATACCTGTATACGTCGCCGCGGCGTTCAAACGGCGCAGTGCCTCGAGCGTCAATGCACCGATCTCACCGGCCACCCCGGTCATACGCCGAACATCCGGATCATGCATAACCACGAGGGCACCATCCTGGCTCATATGCAGGTCCAACTCCACGGCCTCGGCCTGGTGGGCCAACCCAAGACGGAACGCAGCCAGTGTATTTTCCGGCGCCAGTCCGGCACCACCACGATGGGCAATACGACGCGGACGGTGTGTTGCGCTCATGTCTTCATTCTCCCCCATCTTTTCGACAAACCGGCACATCCACAGACTTTTGTACCGCCATCCGGTAGAATAGCACACGATCTATCCGCAAACACAGTCCGCCATCCCCTCGATACGCTCACGGAGCAAGGAGCCTGACATGGATGTCCGTTTCGATGCCGCTACCGAAACGTTTCGGCACGAGGTACGCAGCTGGCTCGAAGCCAACGTGCCGACAACGCCAATGCCCACCGATCCTGATGCCGCCTTCGCACACATGCGGACGTGGCAACGCAAGATGTTCGACGCCGGCTGGGCCGGTATTCACTGGCCCAAGGAATACGGCGGACGCGGTGCGACGCTGGTCGAGCAAGCGATTTTTTCGCAAGAACAAGCGCGGGTCAAAGCCCCGCCGATGGCCAACACGCTCGGCCTCATGTTCGTCGGCCCGACGCTGATGGAACACGGCACCGAAGAACAAAAGCGGCGTTATATCGCCAAGATTCTCAGCGCCGAGGAGATCTGGTGTCAGGGCTTTTCCGAACCAAATTCCGGCTCCGACCTCGCCTCACTACAAACCCGCGCCGTGGAGGACGGCGATGACTTCATCGTGAACGGCCAAAAGATCTGGACCAGCATGGCGCAGCATGCCGCGATGTGTATTCTGCTGGTACGTACCGACCTGTCCGCACCAAAACACAAGGGCATCAGCTACCTTCTCGTCGATATGCACAGCCCCGGTATTACGATGAGACCACTGCGGCAAATCACCGGTGGCGCGGAGTTCAACGAAGTGTTTTTCGAAGACGTTCGCGTCCCCAAAACACAGCTCGTCGGCGGATTGAACGAGGGCTGGAAAATCGCCATGACCACCCTGACGCACGAACGCGGCTCGGCCTCGTTCGGCATTCAAGTCGATATCAAACGCGCCCTCGACGACATTATCGAGATGGCCCAACGCGTCTCACGCAATGGGGTGCCGTTGAGTCAGGACCCGGTGGTACGGCAAAAGCTCGCCGAGGCCTATATCCGCATCGATATCATGCGTCTCAACAACTACCGCGCCATTACCAGCTACTTGCGCGGGCAACCACCCGGCCCGGAGGCGTCGCTGGACAAACTGTACTGGAGTGAGACGCATCAACGGTTGCAAGATGTCGGTCAGGAAATCCTCGGAATACTCTCGCAACTGTCGCCGGCATCGCCCTACTACCCGACGACGACGGACTTGCAGTACAGCTTCCTCTGGAGTCGGGCCGAAACCATCTTTTCCGGCACTTCGGAAATCCAAAAGAACATCATCGGCGAGCGCGTTTTAGGCTTACCGAAAGGATAAACCGGTCACGGTGCAACACGAGGCACAGCAAACGGCACGACGTTCTTGTTCCGCCTCGACATCAGTGGCATACTGCTCCCGCCTACATATCCAGACGTCTCACGCTGCAGTATATCGAAGGGAATCTGCAATCTTTGATCGCTGCCGCGAAGGCAGCGAGAGCGAAGGAAAGACTTATGGTCGACAGAATACGGCGATCGTGGCTGATCGTCGCGGCGCACGACGATGCCCGCGTGGCAGAAGCCGCGCAGTCCGGGGCAGACGTCATCGTGCTTGATCTCCAAGATATGGTACACGACTCCAAGAAACATGAAGCGCGCGCGCGTATACGCGCGACCATCCCGCAGCTGTGTGACCAGGGTGCAGAGGTGTTCGTGCGTATAAATATCGACCTGCTTTACGCCGACTTGCGCGCTGCTGTGTGGCGCGGCCTCAGTGGGGTCATACTGCCGGGCGTCACCAGCATCGCAGAAGTGCAGGAAGCCGACAGCCTCCTGGGAGCCTTACAAGCGGAGCGGGGCGTGGTGAAGCCACCACCGGTGGGCGAAGTACTCGAAGCCGACGACCCAGTCAGCCCGGAACAAGCTCTGGAAATGCACCTCTGCCTGGATACGGGTCGTGGCAACTGGGATGCCGTTGAGCTCATTCAAACGAGCTCCAGAGTCAAGTCGATTAGTCTCGGACGCGCCGACTTGGTGATGGACCTGCGCGAGGAACCGACCGGCGATCTGCATCTCATGCCCTACTTGATGCAGCGCCTCATCATCATCGCCAACGCTACAGGCGTCCAGCCTATCGGGGCGTGGTGGCGCGGCACGTCACGCGGGCTCGTCGCCAGCTACGAGGACACACTTGCGGCGGCGGTCACCGGACGTCAAACCGGTTTCAAAGGCGCGCTGTGTATGCGTGCGCATCAAGTCGCGGCACTGAACACCGGCTTCACACCAACAGCGGAAGAAACCGCGCAGGCGACATCTGTCGTCACCACGGCGCATACCAACGGCGAAGCACCGCAGGCGGCAATCGCGGCGAACCTTCTCGCCTTATCTACGGCATGTGAGGAGCGGGAGCAGGCGAGAGCTGCAGTCGTGGCGCAGACGCAGGCACCTGCCACTCCTGGTACCTAGCGGTGCATACCGCAGCGGAAAGATAGCACGCCTATGAACCCCAGTCGGGAGCAAGACAGATGGCGAGAAGAGTTCGACGTTCGAGTTTGACGATGCCGATTAACACGCAGCGATTCGTCGATCGCTCGTGGACACGCAACTGCGATTACCTGAACTTCGACTTCGAAGACTCAGTGCCCCAATCGCAAAAACCGTATGCCCGCACGTTAGTGGCCCATGCCATCACGCAAGGGCTGAAGGGCGGCGCGGAGATCAACCTGCGCATCAACTGTTCCTACCCCGAGGCCGACCTGCCGGCTGCTGTCCTGCCGGGCATGACACAAATCAATTTCCCCAAGGCGGAAACGGCGGAGCAAATCCGCAATATGGACCGGATCATTACGGAAGCCGAGCGCACCCAGGGTATTCGCCCCGGCACTGTCCGTATCGGTGCGGCGATCGAAACGACGCTCGGCGTGGCGAACTCCTACGAGATTGCTTCAGCCAGCCCGCGCATCGATGCCTTCGCCGGTGGCACGGGCTATGACATGTCCATGGATATGGGTGTCGAGATGTTCGTCGGCTTCGATCAGTTCGTCTACAACCGTGGCGAAGGCGCGCTCGTAGCCATGGCGCTCGGCTTGGAGTATGTGGGCAGTGTGTACATGCCTGATACGACGGGCGATGTCGGCAATACCGACCTGACGCGGCAACGGGCGGAAGCCAATCGCAAGGTGGGGTTGCGCTCGGGCAGTGGACTGCACCCGAATACCGTGGAGCCGCAGAATATCGGCCTGACACCAACGCCTGAAGAGGTCGAGGACGCCAAGCGCATCCTGGAGTATTTCGCGGAGATCGACGAGCGTGGCGAAGTCGAGGGGGAGCTCAACGGACGCATTATCGACACATACGAAGCTGCGCGCGCCACGGAGTTACTGGAGTGGTCCGAGCTATGTGCCAAGAAAGACGCCCGTAAAGCCAAGGCCCAGGCCCGGACCAGAGAACTCGAAGCCTAAGAGAACGCTACCGCGTAACGCGCTCACGCTTCCTAGATTTTGCACAGAAGGGAAAAGACATGGAGCCCTTTGTTCGCCGCTCGCATCTCCTCGTTTCCGCGCTGGATGAGACGGGCATAGAAACATCCTGGAACCACGGTGCCGACGCCGTAATCCTTGACCTCACCGATACCGTGCCCGAGGCACGGAAACCCGGCGCGCGAGACCGTCTCAAGACCGCCGTCTCCGTTGCCGCACGCGGTGGGGCAGAAGTGTTCGTACGTATTAACAAGCCGCTAGCATACGCCGATATCGCGGCAGCAATGTGGCCTGGCCTCACAGGCATCGTCTTACCAGGCGCCGAAACCGCTGCGGACGTTGCAGATATTGACACGACGCTGGCGGCGTTCGAGCAGGAGCGCGGCTTTGCCAATGGTGCGTTACACGTCATCGTTATGCTCGACTCGGGCAAGGGCGTGTGGAACATCCGCGAGATTATTACCGCGAGCCCACGTGTCTGCTCCGTCGGCCTTGACGAGGTCAATCTCTGCCGGAATCTCGGCATCGTGCCCAACCCGGGATTCGATCCGTTTGTTTACGCCAAAGGCCGTGTCATTATCGAGAGCAGAGCAGCAAAGAGACAGCCGGTGGGCATTAGTCATCCCTACGGGTTGTTCCCGCAATTCGACGACATCGAGGAGATTCATCGCCTCGTGCTGCGTGGCAGAAACATGGGATTTGCCGGCACCCTGTGCCCGCATCCCATATGGGTCGAGCCATGCAACAGAGCATTCACCCCAACGGATGAACGTCTGGAATTCTACCGCGAAACGCGCCGTCTGTTTGCTGAGGGTATCGCCCAGGGGACTGCAGCAATCCCCTATCCGGGTACGACGATGATGATCGACGTGCCGGTGGACGAACGGGCACGCATCACGCTGGAACTCTGGGAACGTTGCACCGCCCGCGAAGCCGAGAAGCGTGCGGCACTGGCACAGCACACAGGCGCGTAAACATACACTCTGTCGCTGTTGTGCGACACTTGTGAGTCGTACAAGTCTTTCTTTTTGTACTGCATAGACTTACAGCAACTATTCAAGAGCCCGGACTGTTGCAACGTGACGACAGTCCTGGCTCTCTCCTGCACGCCCTCCCCAGTTTTCCTTCTGTGCATTTGCTTGACAATATTCGCTTTGAACGACCAGGAGACAGATGTGGCACAGTCCGTGCATTTTGCCACATCTATAGGGGCACGCCGAGGGCACAATCAGTGTTCTCGGCGACGGTGATACGCAGTTTGTTGTGACCTTCACGCTCCCTACGGCCAGTCGGGTAACACTATCGTTTGGCTAGAACATGACCCAGGCTCCGAGTTATGAAAGCAACGAATTCAGTGAAGCCCTGCTGGCCGTAGACGGGCAGCTCGTCAGCAGTAACAGCGGTGGTTTTCTCGTCCGTATAACCGGCAATGGCAATGGCGGACCGCTCATCACGACGGGATGGATCAACGTCGTGCGTGACCTCCCCTCCACGGTAGCACAGAATTTTTCCCCACCAGCCTTCACCCCTCATGGTAACGTATAGCAGTGCTGTAGCATCGGTATGCAGGCGAAGCCCAGGCGATGTGTCAGCTTCTGGTATTATAGGCTGTCATACTGCCGTGAACGCGGCCGGGTGAGTCTATCGCAACAAAAAGACATGATTGGTAAGGAGCAGATATATGACGCAACTGGTGTTTATCCATGGGCCTGGGGCGGGTGGCTGTGCAGACGGATTCCATTATCAACTTCAGGCATTCCCGGGCAGCCTGGCGCCGACGTTACCCGGGCATCTGCACGGCGAGCCCTGTACGAGCGTCGAGCGCTATACCGACTGGCTCCGCGGCTGGCTGTGGGCGCAAGGGCACAGGCGCGATCTGGTGCTCGTCGGCTTTACGCTTGGGGCGTGTATTGCCCTGCAATATGGGCTGGATTATCCGGAGGAAGTACGTGGTCTGGTGCTGATGACCGTGGCCATGCGTCCCAAGCAACGGGCTCCCGGCACACTGGAATTGCGGCAACGTGCCTCCCAGGACGCGGCGGGACTCGACACATGGCTCGACGCCATGCGCCATGTCATGCAATGGGTCGATCCGGAGCTGCGAGAACAATTGATCGATCGCCATCGACAGGTGGGGCCGTTATCCCAATATCACGATCTCGTGACCATTGACCAGTTCGATGTCCGCGAACGCATCGGGACATTGACGCCGCCACTGCTGCTCATTCGCGGCCTTGATGATCCGGGCGCCCCGTTGGAATACGAACGGGAAATTCACCAAGCGGTATCAGGCTCGCAATACATCACGCTCCGTGAAGCGGGGCACTTTCCCATGGCCGAAAAGCCGGAGGCGGTAAACCAGGCAATTCAGGCTTTTATGGAGCAGATCAGCGCTGCAACATAAGCGCCTGTGCCGTAGAACCGAGCGCCTAAGGAGCCTGCTGCACCGAAGCAATCTCCTCGCGGGCTCGGTCATACTGGTGGACAAGCTGTGCCGCGGCCTGTTGGACGACAGCGGGTGTTACACCGGTATACTGCTTGGCCAAATCGAGCAACCAATACACAATCATCTCCGCCATCCAGTCGGCCGGTCGTTGACTCGACGCTGCCGCGAGTTCCTCAATCGAGACGTTGGGCCCGCCTTCCCGGGGGAGCGCGCTCTGCGGGACTCCGAGCGGTGGCACAGCAAGCGCATCCGGATGCTGAGAGGACTCATCATCCAGCGAGGGCGCCCCTCCATACATCAACGGGGCAGGTCGAGACGCCCCCTCAGCATGGGACGGAGCAGCGGCCGGCTCGTCGTACAAGCGGGAGAGAGACGTGCTGTCATCCCATTCCGGCCCGGACTCTGAAACCGATGCCGAACTCGGAGCAGGTGCGTTCTCGGCCGGCCCGGGCGACAGCTCGCCCACAAGCTCCGTGCGCAACTTTCCCACAAAGGTGTGAGTCACGCCGCACTGGCGGGCAATCTCCCGGTTACTCCAGCGTTGCCACTCCTCATCCTTGAGCAGCGTCAACACGGCGCGCCGCTTGTCCGCGTTGGTTCGCCGTAAGCCATGCGTCGCGTTGGCACTGGTGGCGTACAACACGGCATCGCGACGCGTGCCTTGCTGTACTTCGGCATCCACAGACGCCGCGCCATGCTTTTTCGCCGCAAAGAAGCGATGGAAGCCATCGGCCAACCAATAGTGACTGCCATCATAAAACAGCGTGAGGGGCGGAAACGCTGTCCCAAACGCCAACGCTTCGGTATATTCACTGAGTACCAACTCATTGAGATATTCGCGCGGTTGCGTATCACCATCGGTCCGAATGCGATCAAGCGCTATCGTCTCAAGCATGCTGTATCTACCTCATGATCCTTGTACAATCCGTGACAGGTCAAAACAGACAAAATACTTGCGAGAGTATAAACAACTCTTCTAGGCTCTTGCTACTATCGGATGCACTCATACGGCCCATCCATGGACGCACGCCCAGGATGGGCGTACAATGACTATGGCCATATGATCTGTGTTTCCGACCCACCCTGCCCCCGGGAGGACATCGTGTGATATTCGTTGTGCTTCGTGTTGTGATCGTGGCGGTAGCGCTCTGGATACTCTGGCGGCTGTGTACAGCGCTCTTCTCCACACGGCGGGCGCCGTCTACACGCACACAAAAACCAGACGAATGGAGTGAGGTACTCGAAGCCATTGACGAGTTACCGGAAACAACCGACCCCCAACTCCATACCCAGAAGTCTCGTCAACCATTGCAGCCGCAGCCGTTCGATGGCACTGCCTCACACACCTCCATCGAGGCCGTCATGACTCATGAGGCGGAAACGGCTCTGTCTCGCATACGAGAGCGTGACGAGAACCAACGCCTGGCCGCCTATTATGAGCTGAGCACCTACCACAAGCTCTGCTGCATGGAGAATTGTCACATCAGTGAGCCAACGCGCAGAGCAATCGACGCCATGTACCGACAAGCCCGGGAGATCATCTGTCCACCAGAGAAAAGTTAAATACCCGGGCAGGTGAATAGCGCTGACGTCCGCTGGCTCGTAGTCCATTACACCAAGGTTAGGCCGCGTGCGACGGCTACCTGCTCGCAGAGCCTGGTACGTTCCATCGGCTTAGAAAAGATCTGTGGATAGTTGTCCAGCCCCCAGGTGGTGTCGAACCCCAAATCGTCGAGCACCAAGAAGCTGTTGACGATCAGGGTGAACAGGGGCAGGAGGACGGCGGCGGCGATAACCAGACTGACGAGCGAGGTGGCAAGCGTTTCCTGCGTG
>CAJIAL010000704.1_pt1 | contig 12351 bp, 15 predicted proteins | sample 9199091 | NCBI WGS metagenome assembly CAJIAL01 (sample SAMEA7708270, study PRJEB35096) | sediment metagenome | biome: marine neritic benthic zone biome [ENVO:01000025]; feature: sediment [ENVO:00002007]; material: shallow marine sediment [ENVO:03000034] sea grass bed [ENVO_01000059] ... | reverse complement strand
GCAGCTCTGTATTGGTAACAACTCGGAAACCACGGTGAATGGCCGTCCCATGCAACTCCGTCACGCCACGCAGCTCGCGGACGCGACACTCTTGACCACGGATATCAAGGGCATTGCAAGGCATCAAAACGCCGAGCGCTTTGATGCCTTGCTCAACCGCACCGGCCTGTTTCGTACCTGGGGGGATTGTTACGGATACCTGCTGGTTGTCTCGGGCGGGGCGGATATCATGCTCGACCCCATCATGAACCCGTGGGATCTCCTCCCTTTGATCCCGGTCATTCACGGGGCCAACGGTATGATTACCACCTGGTCAGGTAGCGACGCCGCTCAAGGCGACTCGTGCGTGGTGGCAAATAAACACTTGCACGGCCAAGTGCTGGGGATTTTGCAGGAGTGAGCCTCGGACGAAACCAAACCATATACGATTCGTCCTGTGGTTCCCGAAAACCCGAGTCTGTTGAAATACTTGACATTCGCGCGTGTCGTCTGCATCGTTGACCAAGTCACTTTTCCTGGCCCTAATCCTTGCTCGTGATGAGGTCACCCGTTATGCGACCCGTTGTCTCTGCCCTGCTTGCCTGCCTCGGCTCTTTGTTGCGTTCCCGCTGCTCGTTGGCCCTGCAAGTCCTTGCCCTTCAACATCAGGTCGCAGTCTATAAACAGAGCGTCTCGCGACCGAAGCTTCGGCCAACAGACCGCTTGCTCTGGGTCTGGCTCTCGCGTCTCTGGCCCGGCTGGCAACGGGCTCTGGAGTTGGTGCAGCCTCGCACCGTCCTTGCCTGGCAGAAGAAGCGCTTCCGAGATTACTAGCGACGATTGAGTCAGAGCGGCAAACCTGGCCGGCCGGCCATCGCGAAGGAAGTCCGAGAGTTGATCCAGGACATGTGGCGGGCCAATCCCACCTGGGGCTCACCTCACATCGTCGGGGAACTGGGAAAGTTGGGCATTCATGTGGCCAAATCGACGGTGGAGACGTATCGCCCGAGGCTTCGCAAGCCGCCCTCACCAACCTGAAGGGCCTTTCTGAACAACCATGTCAAAGACGTGGTCGCCTGTGACTTCTTTATCGTGCCGACGGTGACCTTCAAGGTACTGTTCGTGTTCGTGATCCTCGCACACGACCGCCGGCGCATCGTCCATTGCAACGTGACAGAGCACCCGACAGCGCAATGGACAGCACAGCAGATCGTGGAAGCCTTTCCGTGGGAAGAAACGCCTCGGTACCTGCTCCGCGACCGCGACAGCATCTACGGGGACTTTTTTCAACAGCGTGCCGCACATATGGGCATCGAAGACGTGAAGATCGCGCCGCACAGTCCGTGGCAAAATCCCTATGCGGAGCGGGTCATTGGCAGTATCCGCCGCGACATGCTCGACCATGTGATTGTGCTCAACGCCCAGCATCTTCGACGTTTGATGACGGATTACCTGACCTATTATTATCGATTTCGGACGCATCTGTCGCTCGACATGGATTGTCCCGAGCCGCGCGCCGTGGTGCCACCCGAAGCCGGTGACGTGATCGAGGTAGCCGAAGTCGGCGTTGTTGCCCTAAGCGGACAGACTGCGACCGCGACGTCCCAACGCCACGAGCGGTTCTCACCACCAGCCGCTACTCACGGCAGAGCGGCAAAATAGCCTTTGAAAAGCCTATACGTTTTCGCAGCAAGCCGCGGCATAACAATGTCGAAGGATGACTTCCTGGTACGGACAGGCGAAAACGGTGTCCAGCATTATGGGTGTCACCTCCACGAGAGCAATCTCTTATCCTCAAGGAGACAACAGGTTAGCAAAATTCGCGCAGATGTTGAAAGGGCTGGTCATATGGCTTACTCCCGATAGGACGGATCAAGCCGCTCCGCCAGCCGGAGGCACGCGCCCCAGTCCTTGGCTCCGGTGAGATAGTTACCGCCCCGCACGGCCTGTTGATGGGCGTATTCGCAGGCTTCCTTAGTGGGCAATACATAATTGCCCTCGCCGGCGCTCAGAGCTGCCACTTGCCCTTGGCAGGCCATTTCCAAAAAGTGGTGAGTCACCACGCAACCCGGCACGGAGCCGCCGCACACCAGGGCGCCATGATTCCGCAACAGCAGCACGGAGCCGCCGTCCAAGTCGTTCAAAAGCCGATCGGTCATCTCCGGATCGAATTCAAACCCTTGAAAATCGTGATACCGCATCTCGCCATAAAACCGCATGGCATGCTGGGTGATGGGCAAAAGGCCGAGATGATGCGCTGAGACGCCCATAGCCGCCGGAGTATGGGTGTGCAAGACGCTGTTGATATCCGGCCGGGCTTTCAGCAAGCCGGCATGGATGATCAGACCGCCCCCACGTAACGGCCGGGGGTCTTCAGCCAAGACCGGGTTGCCGTCGAGGTCGTATTTGAGCAGCGACGAGGCCGTGACTTCCTCGAACATATAGTCGGGCGGTTTAATCAGCATGTGCTGGGGTTCACCCGGCACACGCAGGCTGAAGTGGTTGTAGGTCATATCGTTGACGCCATAGTAGGCCAAGACGCGATGGCCGGCGGCGAGGTCGACACGGGCTTGCCATTCCTCGGCACTCACGTGTTCACGAACCGAGGTCGTTGCGACAACTGTTGCCGGACTCATGAGCTACTCCTTTTCATTAGGCCATGTGTGATCGGTTTAGCTGAGCCGCTTGAAAATGCAGTGTGATCGGTTGGTGGTATACGGCCGGATCTTCGTGGCCCAATCGCCCTTTTCCGATTCGGCCTGCCAGCCGGCACTACTGGGCACATCCGGGGAATCGATGTCGTACATCGCTGCATACCGGGCGACCCCCTCAACGTTGGCGGACTCGAGCCGCAAGCGGGAACAGCCATGGACCCCGGGCGCCTTGAGAATATTGGGGACGTGCTCAACGTCGTAGATACGATTAAACTCGTCTTCGAGCTCATCGGGGACATCCATCTGCACCAGATATATGTAAGCGGCCATTGGGTGGGCACCTCCTGCGTGCATGTTCATAGGCATAGATGAGATTGCCGAGGCAATACCAGGGGTATCGCGGGGCAGTATATGCCACGGAGTGAACCAACGCAACACTGCACAGTGCTGACGTCGCCACGTGTAGCAGCAAGCTCCATGGTCAATGATATGGTTATTTCGACGGCATCACGAACACACCATCCCAGTCAGCAAATGGAGGAGTGGACGCAAACTGTCGAGCCCGCTCGGCATACGTCTTCGCCACCGAATCGCGGTCGGCAAGCTTCTCGAACATGGTGGCCGCTGACGCGAATTGACGTTCGCGATACAGCGCTAACGCTTCGGCAAAGGCGACCAGGTTCCCGACGCATTTCGGAGCGGTTTTTTCATCAAAACCAAGCGGCTCAAAGATGCGTACCGGCGTGCTGCGGCCTTTCACTCGGACGATATCGATCTCGCGAAATCGGATATCGGGGCCACAGAGACACACCGTGGACTCACTCACCAGGATTGTCGTACCGTAGACTTTATTGGCGCCTTCCAACCGCGACGACAAATTAATGTCGTCGCCAATTATTGTATAACTCAAGCGCTTGTGTGACCCGATATTGCCAACCAGCATCTCGCCCGTACTGATCCCAATGCGATTCCGTAATCTGATCCCCCGCGGTAATTCCACCGACTTGGCAAATTCGCGTACCCAGGCGTCGCACGCTAGGGCCGAGCGTACCGCATTGGCGGCATGATGCGGATCATCAAGAGGGGCACCAAAAGCCGCCACCACCGCATCACCAGCAAATTGGGGGACAAAACCACCATAGGCCTCCACGGTATCACAGATAGCCGAGTAGAGGTGATTCAGGAGTGTGACAAGATCTTCGGGCGAGAGCACCTCCGAAATTGTGGTGTAGTTCTCGAGATCGGAAATCCACACCGTCATCAGCCGTGTCTCACCACCTTGTTTCGGCATACGGTTTGTTTCGACCAAACGGTCGACGACTGCAGGCGCGAGATAATGGTCGAACGCCCGACGGATATGGCGCCCCGTACGCTCGGCGATGGCGAAGCGGTAGCCAAGTAAGGTGGCCAACGACAACGCTCCCGCGATCATCGGCAAGAAGAGCGGCACGACCCATCCCACCGCAAAAGCAGCGGTGGCGATGACAGTCCAGACAAAGGCACCGCCAACCAAGAATGCAGCGGAGATAGCAGGCCCTACCATGAGAGCAACGACAGCAATACTGAGCGTCAACACGCCCGTAAGCAGGGAGACAACCCAGGTCTCCAATTCGCGCAACGGTGTACCACGCACCAGCGTATTGATCGCCGCAGCCTGGACATACACGCCGGGTATCGTGTCACGGTTGAACGCCGTCGTGATACGGTCCTGTTCCGGCAACACGCAGCGCGGCCCCTGCGCCTTCTTGTACGCCTGTGACACGTAGCGCATACCGGTGAGTACACGGTCCTCGACATCAAGCACCGTGCCGAACATCACGGCTTTCCCGGCGAAATGTTTGGTGAAAAATTCCGTACGACCAGCCTCGGCACAGTAATAGAGGTCGGCAAGGGAGTAGGTGGGAATCGCTGCGGGTCCACCCTGCAGATCAACGACGAAATCATTCCGGAGTGCCACGGCACGTTGACTTTTCTCGCGGCGGAACATCATAGCCGGGTCCGGACGTGCGGCAATGATCCGACCGGCAAGCGACACCCCTCCCGAGGCATGAATCTCGGACGCAACACCCAATGTCCGGCGCGCCATTTCAAGCGACATCGACGGGAGGAATCCACGAGCGGTATTGTCAGCCCCGTGGCGCCGAAAGAACAACGGTACGCGACGAATCACCCCGTCATCGTCAGTCACCACGTTCAGTGGACGAATGTTCTGGCCTCCACGTACCGCGACTCGATAGCCCCGGTATGGGACGATCGGTTTGTTGCTATGCTGCATCATGCCGAGCACAAAAGTGTCTTTGGACGCCCCTGTGCGCAGCGTCACCAAGAGGTCCCGATCGAACCCACGAACGTAGGGGTCTGCAGACGTCGAGAAGACGATATCAAAGCCAATCACAGACACACCTCCCGCCACGACGGCATTCAGGACCTTGGCGATATGTTGCGTCCACAACACCTTGGGAAGGCCCTCAAAGGGCTGCGTGCGATACGTCTCTTCGTCAATAGCGATGATAACCGACGGGGACTCCGGTGAGGCGTCTGGCGGATCACTGACCAGTGCATGCAGCCAATACAGCGTGTCCAACGACAGTCCTTCGAGACGATGCAACGCCGGTGAACGCACAAGTGCAGTCCAGACGATGCCGACAATCACTGCGACAACAAGACTGCGCCAGTTCATACATCAGAGCCCAATGAGGCGACTGATGAGACGTCCTGGAGACTTCGACGCGGTGGCCGCAATGGCGAACACGATCGATTGCTCCCCTGTTAGCGCACAATACGTCGCCCCCGGCGTTAACGTCAGGTCCTGCGTTGCCAAGTCAAACCGCGGACCATCTACAGGCAAGTAATGGACTTCCTTACCTTGTCCGTCGACGCGCCTGATCGTCAAAGCTTTGGTCGGATGCGAAAACACGAACACCGGCACCTGTGAATAGACCGTCAATGCCGGCGGGTCCTGCACATTGCATAGCCCCCGGAACGCCGCCCCCGCAGCCTTCGATGCATGGCGACCCGTCAATAAGATACTCGACCCACCACACTCGACGAATGTCCGCTTCAACCGCCCGTCGCCTCGAACACTACTTCGCTCACTGCCAATCCTCATAATCAGATCGCCCGTGATGTGCTCAGTAGCACACGACGTAAAATACGAAATGGTGAGTGTTTCACCCGGCGCAAGGGCGATCGTCGCCCCCCGAGGCACATAGTCCATGGCATGCAGTGACGTACTCGGGGCAGCCACCTCTTCGACAATCGCCGCAGGCGCGCCGGAGTCAGCAAAAACCGGTCCGGTGAAGACTGCGATAAGCATGGCAAGGCTGGACAGACACGTACGATACATAATTTTTTCCTCAGCCGTTACGTTGCGCTTACCTTCCATGGGCGATTCTTCCTTGAATGCCCCTTCTCAACTATTAACGTTCCATCATATCACGATCTCAACCAAACATTGCAGTAGAATCACATGCTAAGGGATTGTTCGGTGGGGCTCATGAATCGTGGTGGGTCCCTTCCGGCTCATTCTCTTGATGCCGCGTAGAAATAGAACGCCTGACCGCCGGGATAACGGCAAGCAGAATCACGAGAAACGCCAAGGCTGTGAAAAACGTCCGCATAGCCTTACCTTCCGATTATTCTCCATCCTCGCGGCCAAGCGCGAGACGACTGGCAACCTGAAACGGCCCATCCGCCTGACGCCAGATCAATACCACCTCTACCAAGTCAAACCGGACAGGCTCCCATGTCGCTTGCAATCGCTCCAACAGGCGCGACACATCCCGCCGTGCAACCTGCCCCACACTCAAGTGCGGCGTAAACCCTCCGGCGAAACGCGTTTGATCATCGCAGGCCGGGAAAGCCTCGTGCAGCGCCGCTTGCAGTCGCACGAAGGCGTCGTGCGGCTCAGGATCAAGCCAAACGGTACAGCGACCTGCCCGATGCGTAAACGACCGGAACGTCCGCAGCGTGACCTCAAACACCGGCACGTGGGCAGCCGCAGCGCTCAGTGGCGGTATAGCGGTAGCACAGTGCGCCTGTGGGAGAAAAGGATACAGCAAATTCACATGGGGCATCCAGCGATGAATCTGCCGATCATGACGACGCCGGATACGTTGAATCGGTTCCCACACATCCGGCGGGGGCAGTGCTGCGACTGCAGTGTGGTGAGTTTTCATCGGCATAAATACAGTACCATATGTGTTACATGAACCACGATATGCGCTTCTATACCCAGGCCTTTGGGCACACATAGAAGCATGCCATGGTAACGTGCCTTCCTGCCGGTGGCAATCACGGTGGCGCACGGGCAACTTTTTGTTGGCACCTACAACCAAGACCAGGGCAGAGGGTTGTGGGGGCCGGCACAGGCACAGTCTTTTCCCATCCCAGTCGTAGGTGCCACACTCCCGCCACACCAGACACAAATCTTTACCCCAGCGGCACTCACCCAGGTTCTTCAGCAGCTCGATAATGCCCTGACGGATGTCACACCCACGACGTATCGGCAACGAGTACTCGCAGCCCTGCTACCGCTGGCCATCAGTCATGATCCCGCCGCAGGCCACGCCTTGGCGGCGCGCCTGCACCGTCCCATTCCCCGGACGCTGGTCTCGCTTATCGGTGGCAAAGTACGGCGTCCTGCTGCGGACATTGCGCGCTGGTGCCTCCTGCACGCGGTCGCCCAGAATGGCCATGGGCATGTGCCGCCGGTGCTGTTGACCATCCCATGGAGCAGTCTACCTAACTCGTCCGAAAAATATCTGGAGCCTTCAATCGCGGCAGCGTGGGCCGTGAGCCAACTGCACCAAGATGACCCGGCAACGCTCACTGCCCTCAGGCAAGCCCTACGTGGGAACACATTCCCCGACGCTGAACGCGGCGACCTGCGCGCAGCATTACATGTGCTGACAGGTCGCCCTTTTCGCTACCCCGAGCGGTAAGATCCCTCATGTCCAGGGAGTAGACTACCGCAGTTGCGGCAACAGGTCCGACGCACAGCGCTCGAGTTGCTCGGGTACTTGCTCAGCCGTACACGTAAAGTTCAAAGCAAGGTTGGTCATCCCGGCATCAAGAAACTGCTGGATTTTTTCCAAGCATTGCTCGGGAGTACCGAAGGCACAATAGCGATCCACCAAATGCTCGAAGGGCTGATTGTAGCGCCGTGACAGGTTATCAATCGCCATCTGCTTGCCGGTTTCATAATCTTTGGCCACAGCAGTGAATAACAACATGCCGCCTTGAATATCGGCAGGGTTGCGACCATACGTCGGCGCCCATTCCCGGATCTTCTCCATAGCCTCTTGCAACCGCGCAGGGCTCACTAAATACCCTAGCCAGCCACTGGCGTAGCGGGCAGTACGACGAATGGCGGCATCAGAACGGCCCCCAACCCAAATCGGCGGGTACGGCTTCTGATGCGGCCGTGGCGCCAGCGTGACATCATGAATCTGAAAATGGTTGCCCTCGAAGGTGACGTGGTCCTCGCTCAGGACACGCGTGATAATCTCCAAACCCTCATCCGTACGGCGTCCACGCTCACGTACCGGCACTTCCACGGCATCAAACTCACGTTGAATCTCACCACCGACACCGGCACCGAAAATAAAACGCCCGTGTGACAGCAGATCGAGTGAGGTCACTTGCTTGGCAATAGCGATAGGATGCCGTAACGGAATCAGATACACCGCGGTGCCGATCTTCACGCGTTCGGTGACTGCAGCGTAAGTTGCCAGGACGGTCATCACATCCATGATGGGATTATGCATAATGATGTGATCACCCGACCAAATCGCATCATACCCTAAGCGTTCGGCGCGCTTGGCATTGTCAATCATCTGATCAATGGCGGGCATCCCCTGCGGAAAACTGCCGCTCAAACTGACGCCAATCATGTCTAACGCCATGGGGCACTCCTTTCACTACACAGAATGTCAAATCGGGGATAATCTACTCGGCGATGTAGAGGGCACTCTACTGGGTTGGCACATCACGGGCAAGGGAGAAATGCCTCTCTTCCTGCAAGCCATCTCCTGTCAGGTGTACTACAAAGGCTATGTATAGATACTATGCTTGCAGGTCGGTTGGCAAAACGGGCCGCTGTGGTACGCTTTTTTCTCTCAATCGAGATGTCTAACCTTTAGAGGAGAAAGCTCATGACCACGAAAGCGACCCCCAACCGGCATGAGACCACACGCGAGGCGACCCTGTTTGTGGCCTTGGAACTGCGTGAGAAAACCTGGAAGCTCGGCTTCACTATCGGCCATGGCCACAAGCCCCGCGAGCGCTCAGTGCCAGCAAGGAATCAGGAACGCATCCTGCATGAGATCGTCCAGGCTAGGAGGCTGTCTGAGAAACAATCCGTCGACCTCATCGGTTTAGAATGGTGTCGTGGCAGATGGCAGGCGATAAGACCACCCTTGCTTTTGAAGGTCTCTATTGCGTCGTCGACTGAGGAGTGATGATAAGCGAGCACAGTGGGAAAACCATCGGCCTTGGGACCCTGAGGGCTCTCAGCAGGGAGCCTATCGCCCGGCGGCCAAATTGCCTGCAGGCGACGTGGTCTTTTTTCTCCTCGATACTGTGCCCCAGCTCAATTTCAGCCGCTTCTATGCCCCGTATGAGAGGGAGACCCGAGGCGCGCCGCCCTCCTCTCCGGTCATGATGACCTGCCTGCTGATCTAGGCCTACTGTGTCGGCGTGTTTTCCAGCCGCAAAATCGCCTTGGCCAATGAGCGCAATCTTGCCTTCATCGCCATTGTGGGTGATGAGCGCCCGGATTGTCGCCCCATCAGTGATGTCCGCAAGGACCACCTCGAGGCGTTCATCGCGCTCTTTGTCCACGTGCGTGGGGCTCCGGCTTCGCCGATCCAGACAAGCACCCTGCCGTTTTCATCGGCAGCCAAGCGTTGTCCTTCGATCAATTCGTCTTTGAGGTCTTCAAGATAGGCGTCATCGAGATCGAATTGACGTTGCAACGCCCGATACGTCAATCGTCCTCGGCGCTGGAGCATCTCAATGGCTTGATCGAGGATTTCGTCAAATGTCATGACGCCTCCTCATCGCAGAAGCACTGTCCTTCACGATTCTCGTGGTGACACTGCATCGCTGCTCTCCTCCCAGCAGCATTGTAGCGCTGTGAGAGAGGGGAGAACAAGGCATCAGAGGAGAAAACATCGCAAACCTTGTTGCTATAAAAGAAACAGACGTTACAATAAATTCAACAGCCGATAGGGTAGAGCATCCGATGCCATATATTGATTTCATCTGGGAAGAAACCGCAGACGGTAATATCGAACACATCGCTCAGCATGGTTTGACGCCGGAAGAAGTCGAAGAAGTCGTACTCGACCCCGCAGTACACATCTATAAGCCGCTCCTCGGGGCGGCCCATTGTGTTCGGCTACAGCAGCACGGGGAGATATATTGCCGTGGTGTACGAACACATCGATGCACATACGGTTTATCCGATTACCGCTTATGAGATCGAGGGCTAAGCGCCATGGGCAAACGACAAATGGGCAAACGGATTTATCGCGAACCCACTGCCGAACAAGCGGCAAAGTACCGCAAGATTCGTGCATTGATTGCAGAAGAATGGCCAGAAATTCAAGCAGAGGGATTGCGATTGCGCGATGCACAACAAGCCACGTTAACCGATGTGGTATCGCTGCTGAAGACCGAGCGCGAGATGCAAGGACTGAGCTTAACCGATATGGGTAAAAAGACGGGGCTTAGCAAATCTGCGCTGTCGCGCCTGGAAAACCATACGGAAGTCAACCCGACTATCAGCACGCTCATGCGATACGCCAAAGCGCTGGGAAAGCAACTCTCAGTCGTCCTAACCGATGCGCCATCGTAAGCGCCCTTCCCTGCTGCATAAAAGTAGGATCAAGGCATACCTCAATTCCCAGGTGTGTTTCGGGAACCAAGCGCGTATGGACAAGGTGCGCACGGCCACTAAGCTTTGCCCCCTGCGCCTTGGCTCAGCAGCGGCCGGCGGCCCGCGGTCCGCGGCGGGCTCGCCGACACCACGAGCTGATCGAGTGACGGCGCGGGGCGAGAAAAGTGCTTTTGAAATGCTTATCCGCTGGTGTCCTTCTTGTGGCGGTGACGGCCTTTACTCGCTCATGTCGGCAACTTGCTGTTTGAGCGCCTGGAATTGGGTCGCATTGACGCCACTTACCCGTTCGATTACGGGCCACGCCATCCCCTCTTGCAAGAGGCCCTCAATCATTTTCACCTGCGTCTTGATCGCCCCTAATTGCTCGCCTTCCGCCCGGCCTTCCGCTAACAATTCCTGTGCATATGTAGTCATTACATCGTCCCTTACAGCTGGTGCATAGTCTCGTAACACTTCTCGAAACGACTCGACGGCTTCCGGCTCCTGTGTCGAGAGGAGATACCGCACAAATATCCGCATATGATTGACACCGCCACTGGGCGGAAGCAACGACAGCGAGCCCAGCCATTCCGCCAGCTGCTCCATCCACGCGACGGTCGGGTGATACGCCGCCAACAACAATAGCTGCATCAGCCGCGTTTTGAGCTCGCCCTGTAATTCCTCCGGTCGCATACCGGACTGGTCGATGAGCCCATGGGAAAAACGAGGCACTCCCGGCCAATCCCGCACCGATTCCGCAAACAGATCCGCGAACTCGCTGGAGTACGACCAGGTTCGCTCTCCCTGGTAGAAGACCAATGGCACAATGGGTCGAAGCGCACTCGGCGTTGGCCGCTCTTCGAGGTTGATATCCCATATACGACAACAATATTTCAGCAACCGAAACCGCATCCAACGATCTGGCGAGGATTGGTGTTCAACCAGGCAATAGACCCATATAGACTCCTCACCAGAAACGTGTTTAACCTCATACAGAAAATCGGATGCGCTCCCGCGCAAGTCCTCGTCCACAAACGAGCGCTCATGCAGCCTTAGCGTGGCCCAATGCAGCCCCTGGCTCACGTCCTGCGGCAGATATGCTTGCAAGAAACTGGTGGCTTCCGTTGGGTCGCGCAGCACGCTGTGAACCATATGATCATGGGGATGATGTATGTCCTCTGCCATAGCGCCTCAGGTGTTGCCGACGGACGCGGCTTGCATCGCCTCGCGATTCCTGAGGTGATTATAGCGAAAAGTGGCACCGTGATCTACAGCAGCGCAGGGACGACACCACCGGAGCGACCCGCAGACAGGCACGGCCACAGACCAGCATAGGCGCGTTCCTGTGGGTCCCGAATATTCGAAGCAGTTGAAATCCTTGACAATGCCGACTGGTGTCATCATCTTTGAGCCAGGTCTTCAGTCGTCAATTCATCGCTCAGGATAAGGCTCAGGATAAGGTTGCCGGTGCTCATCCGCTAGTACTTCGATTATGAATCAGCTCGAATATCGGTGTTCATATCTCTTTGAAAAACAGTGACAGGAGTGCCATGTCCGGCTGTCGTGTTGGGATTTTCTATTGACTCTAACCTACTTAGAACATTAGCTTTATGCTATTTCAAAGTATTAGCGGGTGAGCACCAGACGATGGCAGTGAGTTTCAAAGGTGCCCATTTTCCCCCAGAGGTCATACTCATGGGGCTCCGCTGGTATGTGGCGTATCCGCTGAGCACCCGCCATGTCGAAGAACTCATGGAAGAACGGGGCGTCACCGTGGATCACTCTACGATCAACCGCTGGGTGGTGACGTACAGCCCGCAGTTAGAGGAGGAATTC
>CAJIAL010000093.1_pt1 | contig 12397 bp, 14 predicted proteins | sample 9199091 | NCBI WGS metagenome assembly CAJIAL01 (sample SAMEA7708270, study PRJEB35096) | sediment metagenome | biome: marine neritic benthic zone biome [ENVO:01000025]; feature: sediment [ENVO:00002007]; material: shallow marine sediment [ENVO:03000034] sea grass bed [ENVO_01000059] ... | reverse complement strand
TGAGGACGTGTCTGAATTTTCCCCAGCTTTGCGAGAAGAGCTCCTGCAACGTACCCACGACCTTTATAACCCCGGCCCTGGCGCGGATAACCCGGCGCACCCAAGTCATTTCCACACGTCTCACCATGGTGGAACTGAGACGCCTTCGAGGGCCACAGAGGGCCTCAGCTGCATCAACCCGCGGTCGATCAAGACGCCGAACCCAGCTGAGGATACTGGAGGGTGGACGGAAAAACATGCTTTGTTTTTCCTATCCGTCAACAAGGCGGGCGACACAGCAGCAAGAGGGGCTGAAAATGAGATTGGAGGGTCGACGAGCGGTTGATTGACCTCGCTCAGACCGCTCACGAGGAGGCTTTTTTGATTATCCGCAGCCATGGTCTACACGACCCAAAACCCCTGATGCCCTGAATCTTGGACTTTCGAAACGACACCAGGGGATGCAGACTGCGGAAATAGATTGCCATCAGACCTCCATAAATCACCCTCATCACCAGCTCGACATCGCGTCCAGGAAGGTGTAGAGGAACCCGCCCGCCACCATCCCCACCGGGAAACACGCAAACACCCAGGCCCAACTCAGACCCACCTGGGAGAGCCCCCACAGCGGCAACAGCACCGGGATCACCACATAGCACAAATTGACGATCAGACCTTCTTTGTGCAGACAATCGAAACCGATCGATAGCACATACAGCCCTACGTAGCCCAGAGTGCTCAGCACCCCCAGACCGGCCACGAGACGGCCTAGAATCCCACACGACAGCACCAACGCCATCCCCGTGACGATCCAGGGTACTGGCGACCAGCCCAACCCATACAGGAGTCCGGCCCTCAGCAGGTGAGACACCAACCAGGTGCTCAGGCCAATCCACATCAAAATGACCACCCGCGACCGGGCGAGTTGCACCAGGCTCAAGGTCTCCTCATCTTGGACCGCTTCCAGATAGGCATGCCACGACATCAGCGACAAGGCGTCAGTGTCGATCCACGACGAATCGCCGCGATCAGCATGCACCCGACAATAGCGCGTGGGCGGTCGCACCCGGTTTTTACATTGCCGGCCGCGTTGGGTGATGGCCTGACACTGATGGGTCGCGGCTTGACTCGAGGCAGCGCCACCCGAGCGATGAGGTCGTCGCTTCGATCGAGGGGTCACCGAAGCTCGAGGCGGCGCAGGCAATCGACGCGGCCCTGGTACTGGTGAGGCCTCGTCCGGCCGCCACCCGCTGGGCACGTGATCGAGCACCGGATAGCGGCAGGCATCGAAGGTGTCGATCAACTCCGGATAAGCCTCGGCGCGCAGCTCAGCACGGTTGGCATCGAGCTGCTCTGCTACAAAACCGCTCAAGGTGCGGTGGCTCATCACCGCCGTGATCACCAGCGGGTTGTCACTGCAAAGCACCAGGCGGCCCGCATCCAACTCGAGCCGCAAGCGCTCAATATGCTCGCTCCAAAGCGTGAGGTCTGAACGCAGCTTAGCGGGCAGCGTCTGACCACTGTGGCGCTCCAGCGTCTCCACGATGCGCTCCAACGAGAGCCCCATGCGCCTGGCCCGCCGCACCGAGGCGGCACTCAGGCGATAGCGCGGGGCGAGATCGCTTGAGGGGATGCGATCGGCCAAGAGCGACAGCGCATCCTCTAAACTCTGGGGGTTGTCAGCCCGTTTGGAGACCACCCGGAGCGTGCCATTGTCTTCCACCTCAATTGCCCTTGGCGTCATGCCCTTCTCCCTGCTCCGCTTCACTTGGGTGACCCACACGATCATCGTCTCTTGACGCCGCCGGGTTGACCCTGGCCGCCCAGTTCGCACCCTCCATGTTCATGCCTTGATCCTTCCATGGCCAACCTCTGGTTAGAAAGGCAGCTCGTCGTCGTCAAGGGGATCGCCATCCCGATCGGTGTCGACTTCCATCTCCGACAAGGTCTCCACCATAGCGTCCGCAAGCCCTTGCTCCCATTGGCGCTTCTCACGCCACTCGGCACGGGTTTGGGCATCGAGGGCCGCCATCTCGCGGGCGGCCTCACGGATACGCGGATCCTGGTGCGTCAAAAAGCGGTTCAACTGGGCGCGGTGCTTGCGAGGAATGAGGGGACCCATGCCCACACAGCGCTCCAGGTTGCGAAGCGCCTGACGGTAAGCGAGTTCTTCCGCACCGAGCCGGGTGCACGCTTTGCAGAGATGCCGGGCATGCCCCTTGCCAGAGAAGTGCTCATTGGGCCGGATACGGGCACAACACCAGCAATAGTGTCCGCGATATCGTTTCTGACGTTTGGCCATGACTCACCTTCTTTATGCGCGATGTCCAGGAGAGCCATTTTCGCTTTTCCAGCCATCTTTCAGCCGCGGGCATATCGTGACGCTCGCTGGACGTGATCGTACAAGCTCCTCAGTGATCACAACACTCGGGGGGCATGTCTTTCAGCGTGCTTGGGTCGTTGCCCACGTCGCTCGTCATACTGGATCGAGCCTGCATGGTTCTGAGATGGTCGGCGTTTGGGCGATCATGTCCCCCATCGCCAGATGCAACCGGTGACAACCCTGTGAGCCTCCACCCATGTGGCTAGGCATCGTCTGGCCCTGCCTTCTGCTCTTCAAGTACGCAGCGAGTGCGCACGAGCTCAGCCTGGAGCAGGGTCTCGTCGGGCAGCGACAGACGATACTCGGCAGCCAGCACATCGCTGTGCAGCCCTTCCAGCGCGTAGCGCGCCACGGCTTCGTCCTTCGTGGCGCACAGGATCAGACCCACGGGGGGCTCCCCCGGGAGGGTCCAATGTGCACGGGCATAGTTTACATAGAGGTTCATCTGGCCGACATCGGCTGGGCTAAACGCGTCGAGCTTGAGATCAATGAGCACCAGACACCGCAGACGGCGGTGAAAGAACACCAAGTCGACCCGGTACCAGGCACTGCCGAGGCGCAGCCGGCGCTGTCGACCGATGAACGCAAAATCGCCGCCGAGCTCAAGCAGGAAGGTTTCAAGCTGGTGTATCAAGGCGTCTTCAAGGTCACTCTCGGAATACTCGTCTTTGAGATTGAGAAACTCCAGCACAAATGGGTCTTTGATTTGGTCTTCCGGGGTCACGGTGTCATCGGGCCGGGGTGGCCGACCGGCTCTGATCATGGAGGCCTTGTTGCGTGAGAGCAGGGTGCGTTCGTAGAATTGGCTGGCGATTTGCCGCCACAACTGGCGGACCGACCAGCCACTCTGTAGGGCCTCCGCTTCGTGGAACCGGCGTGCCTCTGGAGACTCCACCGTTAACAGTCGAACGTAGTACGACCACGGCAAGGGAAACGGTGCGAGGTGTGGCGTCAGCGTCCCCTCGCGCAGTTGGGCAATGGCAGCCGCTGGCGTCAGGAGCGATTGTCCAGACACTGTCTGGACAATGTTGGCATAGGCCAGATAGAAGGCGCGCATCTGATACAAATTGCTCCGCCCAAACCCCCGTCCGAAACGGGCCGTGAGGTCGATCCCAAGCCGCTCAATGAGCTGTTCGCCATAGGCCGCCCGTTCCTCGCCGGCTTGCTCCGCTGCGACGATTCGGCGCCCAATTTCCCAGTAGGTCACGGTGATGACCGTATTGATCACACGAGCGGTGCTGCGCCACGCGGCTTCGAGCAAGAAAACAATGTCAGCGAGCATGGTGTCATACACCGCGGCCGGGAGGTCATGTGAGTGGGGAGTGTTCGGTGGTGTCGGTTCACTCATATCAGAGTCGCTTTAGCCTCCAAGTGCTCTTGAGGTACAGCTTCGTCGTATGTCACCGCCGCGTCTCCCCCTGTTCCGCGCAGCCTTCGTACGGGGAAATCCGCTGGCGGTATCCTATCATATTCCGGGGAGAGCCGCCCGTTCCCCCAATGGCTCCTGTCATTCCCGTAAATGCCATCACATTCATTCAGCTTGATGCTCCGCAATGCACAGAACACAATGGCCATGGGTAATGGTAGAGCCCAAATGCGGTGAAACGGCTACCCGTGGCAGTAGTTGAGAGAGGGGGCAAGACGATGGCAAAGGTGTTTCGCGGGAAGGTCGCGATTCCTGGGGATCACATGGAGGCCTATTTCGAGGCCCTCGAACAGTTTGAAACCGATAAGCAACCCATGCGCCAACAGCTGGAGCACAGTGCTCGCGACTTTGAACGGGCCTTGGCCAGGCAGTATACCGCCAAAACGGTGCGCAAGCATATGGCGATTATGGCGCTCTTTATCGATTTCGTCTGCTGGGATACGGATGTGCGACAGATTGAGGAGATCACACGCGGCATCGCCAACAGCTCTTTTCGCCAATGGTATCGGATACGATCCCTGATTGTGAGGCTACCTTTATCTCCGACGCCGGACATTTGTGGATTCTGGATCACCTGAATGAAGTGATAACCGCGCTAAAAAGCGATCAGCAAGACGCCAATCAGGAGATTTTACTTCGATCGTAACTGCCCTTGGGCAATCGTCACGTCCATGAGCGGAGGGAAGGCATGAGAATACTCGTCTATGGCGCAGGCAACATCGGAAGCCTTTATGCCGCACGGTTGAAAGATTCCGGGCAGGATGTCGCCGTCCTCGCGAGAGGCAAGCGTCTGCCTGACATCCGCGATCATGGGATCCAGCTAGAGGATTTTTGCACGGGGCAACAGACAACGACACACGTCAAAACCGTTGATCGGTTTGCCCGCGAAGACGCCTATGATCTCGTGCTGGTGGTCCTGCCAAGAAATCACATTTCAGAAGTCTTGCCGATACTGGCCGCGAACGAAAATACGCCGAGCGTAATGTTCTTCGGCAACAATGCCGCCGGTACGGATGCGATGATCGAGGCGCTCGGGTGCCAACGAGTGCTTCTGGGCTTTCCCGGGGCAGCAGCTGTCGTCCACGACGACTACATTCGCTACGTCATTCTCACATCGCGAGAGCAACCGACGACGATTGGTGAAGTCGATTGCATCAAGTCCGAACGCATCGGCGAAATTGCCGACGCATTGCAAGCCGCAGGTTTTCCTGTGTCCATGTGCACGAACATGGACGCTTGGCTCAAGACGCATGTCGCAGAGATCAGCCCTACGGCAAATGCATTGTATATGGCTGGCGGAGATATCGGGCGGTTGAAGCGCACACGTGATGCGCAGCTCTTAATGCTTCGAGCAATCCGCGAAGGATACCGTGTCCTGTCCGCAATCGGCATTCCCATCACTCCACCGAACCACAAAATCATTCAGTGGATTCCCGAGCCAGTGCTTCTCGTGTTGATGAGACGCAAGCTCGACGACGACACGACGAGTATCAAGATCGGCCATGCCTCGGGGGCGCGCAACGAGATGAAAGCAATCGCCGATGAGTTCAACGAGTTAGCACGAAGATCAGGAGTCGAGACTCCCTCGATTGATACTCTCCGCAGCTATCTTGAGGGGACTGAGCCGATCGCCGATGGAAGCGCAGAAATCTCTGTTAATTGGCGTCCGGTGTGGATTGCATTCTTCTTATTTGCGGTCATAGCGGTCTTGGTTTGGCAACTACTCCGATGAGTCTTCAGGTAATCGAAAAGAGACCAATAAAATGAAACGAATCCTGAAAATCACTGCACTCGTCGCTGGTGTTCTCGTCCTTGCGTTTGTTGGCTTTCTCTTTTGGGCCTATGCGCCGGTTCCGACCTTCAAGCCGGTTGTCTACGAACCTGCCGCTGTCGATCACTGGCCGACTCAAGACTGGAAATACTCCACCCCCGAAGATCAGGGCATGAATTCAGAAACTCTGGTCAACATGATGTCCTTCTGCGAGGAGTCCCTCTCAGCTTTTCCAACCGGCCGTTCCGAGGCCGGCGCCCCGGAGAGCCCGTGCCACGCGCCTGTCCCCCGCCTGCTCTGCCTGTCCAGGCTGCGCTGTGCCGCGCGACGCCGCGCGGCGCGCCATGACAGCGGGCGGCTGCTTCGCCCAGGAGTCGCCGCCATCGCCGTGAGCCAGGGGCAGCCACTGGCGGAAGCATGCGGCCGAGGGGAGCGGCGCAAAAAAGGCTTTTCTTTTTCCCACGAAATCTCTATCTCTGTCTAGGCACACCCCTCCTTTGTGTGCTGATTCCCGTTGCCCAACCAGTTGGCGAGGAACCACCACGTGGCGTCATCAGGCGTGCACCGACGGTGACTTAGGCAACCTTGTCCAGGGTTACCGCGTACCCCAGGCGTGCAAGGGCCTTGAGGGCCCGCTTGCGTTCGCGCTCCTCCTGTCTGGGTAACAGGCGATCGTACCGCTCCTCCTCATACAACGTCCCCTCCAGGAGAAGATGGTCCATGATCACCAAGAGCTTGTGTGCCACCGCCATCGCTGCCTTCTTGCCACCCACGCGCGCTTCCAGACGGCGAAACGTCTGCCCCAAAAATGTCGAGGTCTTGCGTGTCGCCCACGCACACTGCGTCAACACCCGGCGTGGTCGTGTACAGACAACGTGCGGGTAAAGAATCGGGACTTCTCCAAGGCGGTCTGAAAGCTCTAACAGACTCCGCTTAGCCGGTCTCTAATTGGATTTGCGTCGCCTCGTTTGACGCGGCATCGTACGTTTAGACGCACTGTCAGCGCCGCTTTTGCCCCTTCTCAACCGTACAAAGACCTTAGCCCATCCGACTGTGCGGCCATGGCGGCACCCGGTACATCAGTATTTCTCGCACACTCCATATGCGATCCGTCAGACCAGAGGCCATCGCCGGCGTCTGTTGCCGCCATCGCTTGGTCAAGCCCGGCTCAGTGACTCTCTCGACCTCGGGTAGGGGCAAGCGTAAGCTCGTGTGAGGCAAGCAAAAATTATGGTATGCCTGGAACACGGCCAGTTGCTGACGCAATCCCGCTTCGTGTTTGCCCAGGGTATTGACCCGACGCCCGATCGCCGCGACATGCTGGCGAAAGTCCAGATTCAACCCCTCTATAAATGAGGTATTGATCTTCCAACCGCGCTTGGCCAGTCTCTCATCAATGGTGTCGCGGGCGCCGAACACGACGCGGTGTTTCACGCCCGTGATGCGTCGTCGCCGCTAGGACTTCACCACTTGGGCATAGAACAGCCGCGGCTGTGGCATCCAATGCGGCTTGGGCCGGGGCCCTTTGGCCTGGCGGCGCTCGGGTTGCATCCACCGACCATAATGCGTGACAAGTGCGGTGAGATACTCGCGAAATCCATCGGTGAGAAACAGCGGAGCGCAGTCGGGTGCCAACACCTGAGTGACTCGATGAACCAGACGTTGCGCCATCGCCAGGGTACGCTCGCCCACATCCACCGCCAAGATCAGCTTGCACACCGGGTCCATCGCGACCCATACCCAGTGAGGGGATCGCGACAGGCGCGTAATCGCCTCCGCCTCCGTCACCTCGCCCTCTTTGACCGCGCTGAGCAAGGCGAACAGTTCATCCATCTGGACTTGCTCCACATGGAGATCGTGTACGTGATAGTGGATGAAGGCTTCCAGGGGCTCCGCCGCTTCGACGAGCCAATCCAGTACCGTGTTGGGGTCGACCTCAAAGACCCGGGCCACGGCGCGAATGCCGAGCCCTTCGGCCAGAGCCGTCATGGCCCACACCAGCTTGGCAGGATCGACCTGTTTCGCGTGAAACGGCGTGCTGTAGGTCTCCAGGAAATGCCGCTTGCAGCTGAGACAGACGAGTTGGCGCCATCGTCGCCCCTGAGGATGGCCATTGGCGCGGATGTTGCCCCAGCCGACTCGGCCGTGGTAGGCGCAAGCCGCATGTGGGCAGAAATGCCCGGTCGTGTCGATGTGGCGGCGCCGGCCTCGGGTGAAGAGCATGCGGGGTGGAGGGGCGCCTGATATCTGAGGATGAGAATCAACTCCAGACTCACAGAGTTCGCACTCGGGCTTGCGCGTATACCCAGTAAAGGGTTTGGGTTCACGCTTACGTCGGGTCATTTTTGGCGTTGCGGGAGCTGCCTTGCTGCGGCGCCAAAGCCAGCGGGACAGAAGAAGCAGTAGGGTGAGGAGTCTCCCGACAACGAGATAGAGAGCCAGGGCGGATCGCATCATCAATCCCTCTCGTTCGGTGGTTGAGGGATTGATCTTAACTTATTTCGGGGCAGGTTGAATTAGCCGCACAGTTCGCCTACACGACCGCATGACTCACCCTTCTGCGCACACCGACTTCTCTGGCCATAGCGCACCGCGTTTGTTTATGGCTTACGTAGCCACAGGACACCCGTCGTATAGCCAGTTCAATGGTAGAGCGATCCTTGTCGTCCTCGTACATACACTCCTGCGTATTGCCTCAGCCGGTCACAAGAGAGGACACCAGAATTAATGAGGCACCGAGTGTGATCCATACCCTCTGTACCCCGGAAACCGGTGCTCCTATGTTTCTCTCGGCAACTGATCGAACGGTACGGTATTGAACCTGGTGATCCTTTGGCGCTCATCTCCTCCAATTTGGTAGTACCTCGGTCCAGTCCCAGGGGCACGCTCCGACCCATAGAGCTTCAAGCGACAGAGATCGATAGGCGTCACCTCGGAGGCATTGACGTTCAGGTTTCCAAAGACTCCAGCTGCTTCCAGACCCGCAACAACAAGTTCAGAACAAAAGAACTTGTCAAAATCCTCTTTGGCAAGTGTCGCAACGGAAAGCCCCCAGAGATTGTCAAACGTATCAGTTCCCGATTGGATCGCCTGGACCATATCGTATTCTTTGCCAACCTGGATACGTAAGAATTCAAAGAAGGCCTCGGAGCCCTGGACGATACCCGAATGTTGTTCGGCAAGCGGAAGCCACCAGACCTCGCCCTTGTACTGCCGTATCCGCTGGCTCATAAAGTTGATCTGCACGCCAGCCTTCCCATTAAGCGTGGTAGATTCAATGACAAGGTTCTTGAATTGGTCTCCTGTGCGGTCTACTTGGAAGATCACGCCGACATGCGACACCACGGATCGGGTCGCAAACTTGATGATTTCCGAAAAATGCCCTTTCCCGCCAAAGGCAATGACATCACCTGGGCGCATGTGACGGCGAACCTCGTCGTATCTCGCCTCGGGGTTGGTAATTTCAGCCATAACATTCTCCTTTCACCCCTGTATCCGCTCTTCAGACTGCAGCGTGCCAAACTTCTTTGCCTGATCCCGCAAAGCTTTCAGATCTGCCGCGACAAGCGACGGCTCAGTCTCCGCGATACTGTCTAATGTCGTATCAGTGAGATGTGCAAACTCCTCGACAATGGTCACCTGTAGAGGTGCCAGCTTTTCCCACGCGAGTTTCCCGATGGCCTTGTGCAACCGTTCCTTTACAAGGTCTCGTTGTAAACTCACAACGAGGTCATCGTCAAATCCCACCTTTTTGACTTCTTCGCGTAGCACTGCTTCCTCGCGTGCAAGCAACTGGGTGGGGTGCCGAATCCCGGCCTTGCGCAATGTGAGATCCTCCTCCTGGGTCAGGTCACACCTCTTCGCCACTGGTGATGGTACATAGCGAGATTGCTGCCGCCACTGCCCCAACCATTCCTGGCCTTTCTCGATGAGTCCTTGCACAGCAAGAACCACAAGCAACCCGCTGAAAAATGCGATAGCGCCTTTCGATATAGCCGATGTGAGGTCAACGAACGCGAGTTCGTGGGCAAACAAGACAACCATGACAATGGCGACATAGGGCCCAATGACCAGTCGCATGCCGAATTCTGTCCCCTTGGGGATATCTTCCCGTCCTCGTCGAGACAAATCGAGCACGTACAACAAAGCCCCGAGAAACCCCAAGACCGGGACATAAAAATCGAACGCCAAGGATGGGTGGAAAAGTTGCAACTTGTGGACGTGTTGAGAGGCAAGGACACCCTGCCAGAGTAGCAAAGCAAGGGTGCCCGTCCAAATGACTCCGTTCAGCAGCGCCACCAGAAATGGATTATCGAATCGATTATCGGTTTGTGGGTTCTCCGTTTCAGCGCCATCCTGATGATCATTTGTCCGTCGTTTCCATTCCTCTTTCACGGTGGCGACACCCAAACCCAGAACGGCCGGAAGTAAGAGCAACAAGGTCCACCATCCGCCGACACTTTGGACCTCCTGTAACGTTTTGAGCAGGTTCAGCTGGTCGGCAAGTTGCACGCCCTGTTCTCTCATCGTCGTATACCCGTTTGCCTCAACGGTGAGAGTTGCCACCCTGGGACTCACCTTTTGAAAACCAAATCGGCCAGCGGTGTTTGAGACGGCCTTGCGGATGACTTGACCTGCATCCTGCTCAAGGGTCACCATCGCATTCGCAATAGGTTCGTCCTTGGCATTCGTGAGGGTACCCGTGAAATCTATCAGCGTCGACGCGTCTCCAATACCTACCATAAAGACATCTATAACGATGATGAGGCACACAATTTGAACCCATCTCATGGTCTTCCCCTACACGGAGGAATTGATCACAGAGTAGGACAAGTCGACAGGGACTATTTACTCTCAAGCTCTAGCCGATGCATAGGGCAGAATTCATGCCAAACATTGTCAAGTAAATACCCATTATCTTTTCAATGACTTCATACATGTCCATGACGTAACAACGGGGTTTTCTTCGGACAAATTGTTCGTTGCTTTGACAAACTGTCCTATTCTGATAGACGTTGATCGGGATAGGGAGGCCCCTCACGGTCTCCCCCCTCCCACACCACCGGGCATACGGGTCACGTACCACGGCGGTTCGACAGAGTTAAGCACGATATGCCGCTTCTAATCGGGGCAAACCGAGCGCAAAGAAATAGCCATTCGGCAAGGCTTGCTGCACGGTAACATGACGTGACATCCGCCAGTACCCCGACTTGGCTCCCGCCGCGATGGCTGCATGGTCACGCGAAACACCCCGCTTACGCAGTTGGGCAAAACGGTTCGGACCATTTCGCCACTGTTTCCACAAGACCATCCGCAGTCGACGACGAATCCAGGCATCGAGGTTGTGCAAGACCCGGGGCGTTTGGCAAAAGCCAAAGTAGGCTCGCCAACCCCGCATGTAGGTCGCCAGAGGGGCGATCATGCGGGGTAAGTCCATTCCCCGCGTTCGCCGCGTCAGGATACGGACCCGAGCTTTGAACCGCTGAAGTGCCTTCGGCGCAATATAGCGCTGTGGTGTCCCGTCATCGATGATACAGAAGCCCAAAAAGCTCCGCTCACCGACTGGGGCCACTGCACTTTTGGACAAGTTGACAGTCAGACGCAGCCGTGTGGTAAGAAAGCGGCTGACGTTACTCATCACTCGCTCACCGGCCCGTTGACTGCGCACATAAATGTTGCAATCATCCGCGAACCGGCAGAATCGGAGCCCCCGACGCGTTAGTTCTTGATCCAACTCGTCGAGAATCAGATTCGACAGCAAGGGCGACAACGGACTTCCCTGCGGTGTACCTGCCTCCGTGGGACTCACGAGGTCGTTTTCCATCACCCCTGCCCTAAGAAAAGCCCGCAGGAGTTTGAGCAGTCGCTTATCGCGAATCCGCTTGGCCGCCCGTCCCATCACCATGTCTTGGTTGACTTGGTCGAAAAATTTCTCCAAATCAATATCCACAGTCCAACCATAGCCCTCGGCAACATACGCTTGGGCCTGGGCCACAGCCTGATGGGCTGAACGTCCTGGACGGAAGCCAAAGCTATACTCGGAAAACGTGGGGTCCCATTGCGGTTGCAGCACTTGCAGGATGGCCTGTTGAATCAACCGATCCAATACAGTGGGAATGCCCAGGTTCCTGAAACCACCGCCGGGTTTGGGTACGGTCACCCGCTTCACCGGCTGCGGCTGGTACGTGCCGTGGAGCACTTGATCTCGAATACTCGACCAATGCTCTCGGAGGAAGGTGGCCGTGTCGTCGATGGTTCGGCCATCAACGCCTGGGCTGCCCCCATTGGCCCGTACCCGCTGCCATGCCTTCATGACATTGTCACGCGCACAAATCTGCTCCATTAAAAGGTCATCTCTTGCCGGGCTTTCAAGGTCATCACTCGCCACGAACGGTTCGGTCCCTTTATGGGCCGCGCGTGGGGCTTCACCCCCGCCTTCGGCCATGAAGGCCAGTGCTAACTGCTCGGTCTGGGTTTTCTGCCGCGATCCGTTCATGAGACTCATGTTCTACTTGCCGCTCTCTATCGTTCAGGCCTTCAATCAGCGTTACCGGGTTGGCCTATCAGTTGACTCCGTCTTTCGACCTTGGAGTGCCTCACTAGCCGCCCCGACTGCCTGATCTACTATGCCGTCTGCTGACTTCTGCACCGCGATCGGGTCACCTTACGGCTTCCTCAGTCCGGCTTGGCCCTCTGTCCTCCCCAGACACGATGCAGACCTCCCGAGGTAAGGTTGGCCGCCTTCACCACACACCTGCCGCGTCTACAGTCACGAGCCCTTGATGGCTATGGACTTTGCGGGTAGTTGACCGCTCGTCCGACCCGGACTGCCTCATAC